>Ga0074046_10002698_pt1 | contig 15197 bp, 10 predicted proteins | sample BogForMeECP23OM3_FD_94441 | JGI IMG/M metagenome (GOLD analysis project Ga0074046, IMG submission 94441) | Bog forest soil microbial communities from Calvert Island, British Columbia, Canada - Bog Forest MetaG ECP23OM3 | ecosystem: Environmental > Terrestrial > Soil > Wetlands ...
CAGATTACGCCGGAAAACGTCCCCACTCAAGCCAAAGAACGGCTTGAATGGGACACCCGCCTGCTGGACTCCGAGGAATCGCGAAAAAGCGAGGAAATGCGGGGTAGAATAGCACGATGAGCTCCGCGCCCGGCTCCAACACGCATGTCGTTTTTCACTACCCTCCGGAGGTCCTCCAGAACCTAAAGGACACTATCCCATTGCTTTGCCGCTCAAAGAAGGACGTCATGTCGTTCTTCCTTGGAGCGGGGGCTCCAGAGGGTGTCCTGTCCGACGTACGAAAGCAAGTTCAAACTAATCCTGACGCAATTTCTAAGTTCGAGATTGTGCGCAAGGTGCTTGAGCGCCTAAACGCGAAGAAGGACACGCATCTGAAAGAATTGCGCGAGATTGTTCGCCGGGTCACCGAATTTGAGGATTTTTCGTCGTGCTGGCCTAATGACCAATTGAAGGCTAAAGGTCTCGTGGCAGAGCTACGACGCGTGGTCGACGTGAAGGACTCCTTCACCCGAATGCGAATTGAGCGCGAGAATGAAGCGAGGAGAGCCAGGCAGGAGTCCGAGCAAAAGGCGCAAGCCGCGCAACGGCGCAGGGAGACCATACAAGGTATTTCAAAGGATTTGTTTGCCTTGTTCAGCGAGCCTAACGCGCAAAAACGAGGCAGGGCGCTGGAGGGCGTCCTGAGCCGTCTTTTTGATGCCTACGGCATGAAGGTTCGGGAAGGGTTTACAGTCAAGGGCTCCTGCGGTGAGGGCGTAATCGAGCAGATTGATGGCGTGGTTGAGATTGACGGCGACCTGTGCCTTGTCGAGATGAAGTGGTGGAACACACCAATTGGCACCGGCGAAGTATCTCCTCACATAGTGCGGATCTTCAACCGTGGCCTACAAGTAAAGGGCATCTTCATCTCCTATACGAACTATACTGACGGGGCAATCGAAACATGCAAGACGGCCCTGGCAGGCGGCGCCGTCGTTGCACTTTGCACGTTGAAGGAGATTGTATCGGTACTCGACCGTTATGAGCAGGGGGCAGACCTCCGGACTGTTCTTCGCACAAAAATTCATGCCGCATTGCTTGACAAGAGGCCCTGGCACGAATGCATAGGCTAGGATAAGCGATTCCAGGAGGCTGACCCACCTCTAGTTGGAAAGAACGTCTTCTGTCCCAGGTTCCCAATTGGTGCGTCGATTCTAGCCTCATTACGGCCATTTCCGAAAGACAGACCGGCCTGCAGAATGCACCCGGCGAGCTCAATGTAGCGCCGGCGGTGTTCCTCGGTGTATCCTAGTCAGAGGGAAGGGGGACACATGGCCAAAAAAGAAGTGTTTATTGAAAGGCGCGAACAGGGAGATTACGCGGTAAGAAAACCAGGTTCGGAAAGGGCTAGTGCAGTACTCCCGACCCAAGCTGAGGCCGTTGAGCGGGCTCGCGAGCTGCATCCGGATGCAGCTGTCCATGTTGAGCGCGTCCGTGACACCAATGTCGGCGGCAGGGACAAATGGCGGAAACCCTAACGGCCTAATGCGTCGCGGCGCGGTCTTGGCGCCGAATCGACCTGCTGCTCCGCAGTATATGGTTTGAACGGTCGCTTTTGGCGGCCGCAAGCCAGTTTCCAGCAGACGTCCTACTTCTTCTCGTACTGATTCTTGATCCGGGTTGCGGCCTTGTCGATCTCAGGGAAGAGCGTGCTTTCATTGATGCCAATGTTTTCGAGCGCCTTTCGGATAGTGCTCTTCTGATCCTTCGGAACGATGAATTGTTTTGGGTCAATCCGGGTTGGGAGATATATCCTGGGTTCATCTAGGCCGTAGAGGATGAAGGCGCCGGATTGCGCCAGAATTCGCCTGTTGCTCATCTTGGGATGAACAAAATACGGCACAAACAAATCTATGGGGTTAATAATTGGCTGGAAATATGGTTTTTCAGACCGGATAAATTGATGAAGTCGTTGTATAACGCCGTACTTATTGAATTTCTTGATGTTATTAGCACTCGATATATCTCCCTTTAGATCCTTCCTCAATCGATTGATCTCGGTCTTCTCCTCGGATGTCATATTGGCCAAATTGGCAATGCAACTCACCGCATCGCTGTCAAACCATTTCTCGTGTTCCTGCTGAATTGCGAAAGCGGTCACCATGCCGTCACTAGGTATGCCACCAACAGGGCCAGGGTCAGTTGCAAAATAAAGCGCGACCAGTGCATTCAGCGAAACATCCAGCAACCGAGTGGGCAGCCCAAAATGCTGCATCCGGACGAGTTTATCAAACATGGTTTCGTCGGACGCAAACTCATGCGGCTGAACTGAGATCAGTTCACGAATTGCCCTTTTCTCATCCTTAAGAAGCTTTTTGAGATCAGGCCGGAATATACCCGCTACGTTTGGCCAGGAGGAGTCCTGCTGGCCCCGAAAGCATTTCAAGTAGTCAGAGCCGGACGAGTATCGGTCAAATTCTTCTATGAAGCCAGTGAGAGTCCTTGGCGAGACGGATTTGGTCGTGCTTTTCTTAGCCATGCGACACCCGAGATGGTCCGACACAGTGAGGCGTGGTGTGCAGCTTTCTGAGTCGGTTTTCAATCTTAGATGGCAAAAGCAACGGCTGCAATGGGACCGGCGGGGCCTGGTCTTGGAGAGCCGATCTAATCACAGAAGATGGCTGCCCCACGTCCCTCGCTTTTTGGGACCTGTGAAACTACGGACCGAAAACCTGCGGGATTCGAGTCGCGATTTTCAGGATCGGTCCCCTGAAACGCGCATATCGTCAGTGCTTGATTTCCTGACGAGATGCCGACTTTTCAGTTGAGAATTATTTTTTGCTTTCATGATTGGTTCGCAGCGGACGGGTGGATTGTCATGTTCTGCAGGTCACAGAGGTCGACGCCGCCGGAGCGCGCGGCGCCACCGTCGTTTATCTCGACTGAGCCAGCGCCACCGCGTCGGCACCCGCTGGAAATCGGAGCTGCCCAGACGCATCGTTCGCGGCACGCCACACCACCTCGGCCACGTCGGATTCGGTCGTCACCGCAGCCGGCCCCTGCGCAAGTGAGGCGAAGATGCGCTGCGCGAAGGGCGCGTACGCCTCGGGAATCAGCCTTTCCATACGCGGTCCCGTGTTGCTCGTAAAGCGAGTCGTCGGGCCGTAGCCCGGTTCAACCAGCTTCACCCACACGTTGAAGGCTTCGAGCTCGAGCGCGAGCGACGCGGTGAACCCTTCTATGGCCATCTTGCTCGCGGTGTACACTGCCACCATCGGCATCGGTGCGAGGGTCGCACTCGAGGTCACGTTCACCACCACGCCCGATCTCCGCGCGCAGAGCTGGGGCAGCACGGCCTGCGTCATTGCCATCACACCGAAGGTGTTGGTCTCGAACACGTCGCGCACAGTGGCCATCGGCGTGGCCTCGAAGGCGCCGAAGAGCCCGATACCCGCGTTGTTGACGAGCACGTCAATAGGCCCACAGGCCTCGAGCGCGGCCGCGATGCGCTCGGGGTTCGTCACGTCGAGCGCCAGCACGCGGATCCGTTCCGACCGAGGCAGAACGTCTTCGCGCGGCGTTCGCATGGTGGCGACCACGTTCCAGCCCTGCGCGTGGAAGTGGCGCGCAGTTTCGAGACCATAGCCAGAAGAGCAACCAGTAATGAGCACAGTTTTCATGCCATAGTTCACCTTCATCTCGACTCCTTTTCTAAGGTCCACCTTCTGGTGGACCCGTAACCCTGTCGCCGACTACTATGGCTGAGGCGAGACGGACTTTCTACAACGTGGAGTCCGTATTTCATTTGTGAGCGTCCAGAGATGAGCGACCCACTCTCGGAAGTCATCGCGTTGCTTCAGCCGCGCGCCGTGTTCTCGAGACGCATCAGCGGCGCCGGTCGCTGGGGCGTCGCCTACTCGGCCTTCGGCCACCCAAGCTTCTGCGCCGTGCTCGAGGGGCGCTGTCGTCTCGCCGTGGACGGCCAGCGTCCTCTCACGCTCGAGGCTGGCGACTTCGTACTCCTGCCGGCGACGCCGGGCTTCACCATGTCTGGCTTCGAGGCGGTGAGGCCCGTGCGGTTCGACCCGAAGGTGACGTCCGCGCGCTTGGGTGAAGTCCGCCACGGCACGCGCGGTGGTCACCCCGACGTGCGGTTGCTCGGTGGCTGGTTCGTCTTCGACTCGCCCGATGCGGCTCTGCTGGTGTCACTGCTGCCGGCGGTGGTGCACGTGCGCGGCGCCGAGCGGCTCTCGCTCCTGGTACGGCTCGTCGATGAGGAATCGAGCGAACGGCGGTCAGGCCGCGACCTCGTGATGACGCGCCTCGTGGAGGTGCTGCTCATCGAGGCGTTGCGGTCGACGCCTGGTCAAGACGCGCCTCCGGGGCTGCTGCGCGGGTTGGCCGATGCGCAACTCGCGGCTGCGATGCGGCACATGCACGGCCAGCTCACGCGCTCGTGGACTGTCGCCGAGCTCGCGAAGGCGGCCGCGCTTTCGCGCTCGGCGTTCTTCGAGCGCTTCGCGCGCACCGTGGGCCTACCGCCGATGGAATACCTGCTCGCCTGGCGCATGGCGGTTGCGAAGGACCTGCTCCGCCGCCACGACTTCGGGCTCGCCGAGGTCGCCGAACGCGTCGGCTACGGCTCGGCGAGCACCTTCAGCACCGCGTTCAGCCGGCACGTGGGCCAGCCTCCGAGTCGCTACGTACGCGAGCGCTAGCTTGTGTGACCGTTGTGTTGGTCGGCGACGCCTCACGCGGTGCCGCTCCACAGCTGCAAGTAACGGCGGTTGGGCGCTCTCGCCACCACAGTTTCCCTGCCGTTTTGGACCAAATCCTGTTCCAATCAAGAAACGTTGGGACGAACGGCGTCGAGTTAATTTGAGTAAATGACATCTGCTCAAGTCCTGATCAACGCGCTCGTGTTTACCGACTGACTTCCGCTTGCGTCGGATTATCGGACTGCTGTTCCTATTGTCAGACTCCGTAGCCGCTAACTTGTTGAAAATCGATGCCGGTTCAAAAAGGTTGTTTCCGCAGTGCCCCTAAGTCATTGAATTGGCAACGTGGATATTCAAGGTTGCTGCTGGTTAAGAGACTACAGTCTGTGAACCACGCCCCCAGGAAGTCCAATGCTCGCGGGTTGCGATAGTTCAAACGCCAAAATGTGGGCGTTCAGTTTCTTTCCCCCTCTCAATAGCTCGACACCAGTGCACCCGCAGGGAAGATGGACCATGCCGCCCTCGGAACGGTCACGAAAATCGAGGACAATCTGGTTATCGAGTGAGTTCGTTTAGGACTTCGTTATGCCCGGGCGAAGGGGGAGACAACCGAACTACCCAAATTAATTAACTGGTACGGTTAAGATCAAATCCCCAAAGTTCCAGTTCTTCCTGACAAGTAGGCAAACGGTCCCGATCTCAAAAGTGGGCGCGAAAGGCAACAAGGTCAAGGCATGAGACCAACGATAGATGGTTTTGTCTTGCCCTCGCAGAAATAAAGAGCCCTAAATCTTTCCATCTGCTTAATCTTGTCTATCAATGCTCGTTCATATTGCGAAGTTGCAACATTCCTGACTAGTGCTTTAGCGTCTGCTTCAGTCAGTCTCAAGACAAGGTAGTTGGCGATTGCAGAAAACAGAGACACGTTGAAATCTTTCGCTTCTTGCGACGCAACGATCAACGATATGCCGTACTTTCTGCATTCCTTGGCCATTGTGGGAATGAGTTTTAGTCCCGCTGCACGATGCGCTTCGTCGAACACCACGGCATGCGTAATGCGATTTTGAATACCCCTACGAAACATGTCTTTGTAGAGACCATAGAAGACGAGTGAGGCGAAAGCCTTTTGGAGGTTATCATTTTGGGTGGTGTGAATTCGAATGACGATGGGTTGTTCGCTATGCCAAAGGCTCTCTCGGGATTCGCTGGGCTCGAAAAACCCGTAGTCCTCGAGTTCCTCCAAACGCGCAAGTAATGTGCGCAGCCCCCTGTCCGGTTTCGGATCTGCGCGCAGAATTTCCACAAATCGGTTAAAGGCCGGTTCGCGCAGATCCGCCAAAGCCACATTCGGGGTATCCCAGCCAGCCTCGAGGAAGCTGTCTTTTATCGCCCGTCGAATACGATCCGCTTGAATATCCCCGAGCTCAGGAAAAATCACAACGAAGATGTCTCGCAATGCGCCGGCCACATCGAGGTACGCCATCCTCGATTCACGGTCCATGACCTGCAGTGGGTTAAACCCCAACCCATGGAAATCAATGAATCGGACCGACTCAATCATGTGTTGGAGCTGGTCGTCGATATCCTTATGATAAGAAAAAACGATTGGGCAGATGCCAACGGTGAGCATCTGTTTGCACAGATTCAGCAAACACGTTGTTTTACCCATTCCCGGAAGACCTGCCACCAAGAGATGGGGATTACCCCTCACGGTTAGCGGCCATCTAACTTCGGCTCCGGTTAACACATCCATCCCCAAACAAACCGATGGAACCTCACTCAGGCCGACGTTTGTGTTGGACGTGGATCGTTCAGTTTCGTCAATAGACTCGGACTTGGCCACCTCAGGCGACAATTCTGAAAAGTTTGATTCGTGACAGGATTCCTGACCTTCGTGTTTCTGCGGCTCCGCCTGACTAGGCGGACTTTGGCCTGATACTTCGGCGGAAGGCTCGACCGACTCGCGACGAAACTCCGAGTTGGGTAAGAATCCGGGGCCAAATAAGTACATTCGGGTGTCCCACTCTGGGGGAGAGATCTCCAAGGGCTATCGCCGGTGTATTCTGGGCAGAACACCCACCCTCGATCCGCCTGCTGGACTTCAGCAAAGGAGTAGTCGCCTCCTTTCTCCATCATCCGATCTATCTCGGCGGTGATAGCCTCATACTGTTCAATTGGTAAGCTATGCCTATGGGCCTTGTCCGCGTAGAACCGCAATACGCGTGCGAGCTTTGCTCGCCGAATTGCCCTGAAGGATGCTCGAATACCCTCGTGGCAATACCACCCGTCCCAGCGCTTGCGAACAGACTCTACTTGTTCGCGCATGCGCCCCAAAGTCTCCGGGTCTCGCGCTGCACGAAGGTGCCTGCGATATTTCACCTCGACGAACCTGAATAGTAAGCCTTTGCGCGGAACGACTGACACATAGATCAGATCGGGGCGGGTTTCTCTTTCAATTTCAGTGTTTTCGGCTGAACCTAAGGGCGGCAGCAAATCGCGGACATCATCGATCGGAACGATGAAGCCTGTCTCGAGCGATACCCAACAATCGCCATTCCCCGAACCAAAACGACAGTTCGCGTGGCAGAGAGCAAGAGCAATAAGTTCTGAAGTAGGTGCCTTCTCACCGGTAAGACGAATAGCCATGCGTCCACTGAGCGCCTTGAGATGCTCCATTAGAAATTCAGCGTTGCGACGACTGCCACTTAAGCCCATCTGATCGAGCGCACCATCGAGCAAATTTCGAACTTCTTCGAGGTTGCTCGTAGAAGTGATCAATTGGAGGCAACCGAGGTCTTGGCGTTCCGGAACGCAATCAATCACGTAAGCATCGTATATATCCCTGTTATCCCTAGGCGAATCGAAATATTCAATGCCGGCGTTACGGTCTAAAGTGATAACCCAGTCGCATAGTCGGTGGATCGCCCGAAGACTCTGCGCCTTTTCCGCCGAGATTTCCGTCTTCAGCGTCGGCAGGTCTCCCTCCGCGCCGATACTTCGCGCCACGGACCTCTGCACAGCGTGTTGCAGGCGCACTAATCGTTCTGTATGAGTTCGATCTGACGGGTGCTTCTCGCCATCTCCGGTAGCTGAAATTGTGCTCCGCCATAAAGGAGAGGGAACACTTGAGTATTCCCTTTCAAAAAACGAAAGTAGGCCGAAAGCGTAAAGTGGTTTGGGCTTCAGCGTCCGGTTGCTGAGTTGGGGCATGACTCGAGATTCAAACGTATCGAAAGCGACAGCGAGATGAGCTCCGGTGGTCGGATCCTGCTCGCTCTTGCGAGCCCATCGCAGCCGTGGCAGATTCACGCCACCTGCTAGGCTTAAAGATTCCAACATCCATTGGTCATCAGGCGACAATACGCCAGCACCGCTTCGACGCTTCTCTCGTGCTTCAGTTATGAAACGTCCAGCAACGCCTCGCTGAGCTTCTGAAGGGTAAAGTTCCAATACAAACGCGGGAGCAGTCTTTCTTGTATGCTCCTCGAGGTCTTCGTCCCCCGAACCTCGACGATACCATTCATGCACACGACCTAGCGATCGTGCTACGGTGAAGCCATCACCTGGCCTGAGCGCATGGATCTGAAGTAACCTTGAAGTGTTATGACACTCAAGATATTTAATTATCTCGTTGCCTAGCACGGTGGCACTTTGCTTTCCCACTGTGGGTACCGTATCAGCAGTTTCGCTCTCACCTAACGCCCTCGCCAGAATTGCAATAGCGGCCTTTGGTTCCTTGTCGGAATCAGGAATCATTCCCACCGCATGGAATCCCAATGTATCGGCGAAGACGAAAGAACTTCCAGTTTCCAGTCCAGGTAGGAATGCAGGAAACATCGCACCGTCAAGGACTGATAGTTCCTCCCGTGTGTCCTTAGGACTTCCGTTCTGGTCGAAGACCGTGCACAGTGAGAGATTGTCATAGGCCGCGTGCCAAGCTACGCGCAGCGGATGGCTTGCCAGGACAATTAGTCCGATAGTCCGACCGGAAAGCGACTGTACTTCAACCGTGTTTGCGAGAGATAAAGATGGATCACCTTCGTCCAACAAGGCGGTCCACGCAAGAAGATATTCCTTCACAATGCTATCGAATGTCTTGGATTTCTCATCGTAGATCTGCGCGACCCCTCCGCCGCTAATTGCAAAACGCTCTGCCATGCGACGACTCTCTTTTGCTGCACGCTCCCAGAGAGATTGCAACGAATCCCCGGAAGACGACTCAGGACGAATAAACGGAACGAACTCCGCTTCTGCAGCACGCGCACCAGAGGATCGTACCTTGACGCGCCAACGGCCGATCGCTCCCCCTTGCTCTGCCCATTGGTTCTCAACCTCACGAAATAGGGAGGGACGAAAAACGCGGAAGCTCTTACCGCGCTGTGGTGTCCGCAAAAGCACAAAACCCTTCGAATCCACCGCGAGATTCCCTATCGAAGAAGCGAGTGTCGAGACCATCTCTCGATCATCAAGTTCGATCAAGCCCTCACTAAAGGCGCGCACCTTCTTTCCAACTCCACCTTGCTCACGTTCGGGTGGCTGCCCATAGCGAATTACAAATTCCTCGCTCTCTCGCGGTTCGACTCCATCGTTGCCGATCACGGAGACGACTACTTTAGCGGAGATGAGTGCGTCATCGCTCAGAGTCGAGAAGTCATCATTGCTGAACCTACATTTCTCATCTCTTTTTCCGGAGTGGGCAACCTCCCGCGAAGCAAGTTCCTCGTCCATGTCGGTCACTATGACGACGCGATATTCTACTGCCCCTTTCTCTAGGTGCTCAGGCCTCGCTTTCCACTTCACTTCTAGCTTGGAGTAGTCGCCGGTCTTATCAGCATCGGGTTTTAGAATCAGCACCGGAGGTTCGTTCAGGTCACCTTCCTCAACCAATCCAGACCAGTTTGCAATTTTCCCCGTGTTTGTACGCCACGAAGAAAGCTCTATGCTTTGGATGAATTGGGGAGCTCCCTCAATTCGTAGAGCATTGACCCAGAGATGCTTTTTATCGGCGAGTTCCGCCAATGCTGGAATGAGCGGCTTCGTGCCGGCCGAGCGTAGGAACATCTCTAAGTCCCTGATTTGTTCGTTGGAAGGCGTGAGCAGCCTGAGGGCTTCAATCCGCGTTGAAGGCGTAAGACCGGAAACCGATGTACCCAACAAGCGATCGACGAACATCCATGAAAGATCTAATCCATCTTGTGCCTGGGATTCACCCAATTCTTCAGCGGGCCACAGCCCAAGGAGATGGAGATATTCTCCAGGATGTCGCTTATCTGCAGCCGCACGACAAAGAAAATCGAGTTCCGTCCATCGGGAGACACTGAATCGCCGACCATGCCCCCGGGCCCTTTTCACAGCGCGCTCCGCATACTGCCGGTGTTTCGCCGATAGTTGCTGCGTGAGCTCCCGTTCAGCCAACCGAACAGCCTCATCGAAGAGACTAGCCTCATCCACCTCCCGTGTTGCGCTGTAAATGCCGTCCATGCCCGCGCCGGCACGCTCAGTGTCAACCAAAAGGATTTCGGCGCCTTCTTTTGCCTCGCGCATCTCGACTGCGCGGTCAGCCGTAATGGTTCGAGCACTCGTATTGTCCAAATCCGCTATTCGCCAAACCCGCCAACCTCGAGGGGCGAAAGATACATCGACGGCAAGGGCCTGCACCACATCGGGTGTCAGGCAACGCACGAAGGCCATCGAACCTGATTCGGCTTTGCCGAGAACTTTTTCGAACGCCAAGGCAAGTATCTTTGCGTGCAGGTCAGTCCATTCCATGTTCGTCTTGCTCCGCGGGGCGGAACCGTGGCCGCAGCCGCTTCATAGATTCGGCATCATTTACACCAACAAACAATCCGAGATCCCGCAAACGTCTTTCGAGCATAGCTCGGTTCGCTTGAAGAAGATCATTCGAGATGGTCATTCCTGGCGGTGTAGAATCTACGCAGAAACCATAGCGATCGTGAATTTTGTGGATGAATTCTCTGAACGATAAAAGGCGGACGCCTTCTCGATTTCCACTTGGGAGGATGTGAAGATGTACGAGATAGTCCAGGACTGAGTCTGTGAGAACGAGTGAGCGGACCTCAGTTCGTTTTCTCGCGCCAACCAGGGCAAAATTCCGAATAGCTGTTCTCTTAAGTGCAAGCCCATTGGGGCGTCCCAATAGGAGGACTGAGTCTAGGAGCTTGATGAGATTAGCTTGAGTGTTTTCTCTCCCCTGCAAAGAAATGAGGGATTCAGCCAAACGCCAAACTGGATTTGGTTGACTTTCTCTACTTTTCAGCATCTGGGCGCATTCGCGATAATCTTCATCCAGTTTCTCCGCGAGTTCCTCAGCCTTTCGGTCTAAATCATAGAGAATTGCTCTCGCTTCATCGCGCCGATCGAGGAGCAGCTCACCTAATATATCTAGCCAAGCACTAGCATAGGGTCTGGATGAAACGCCGAGAGCCTTGATCTTAGGGTCGTATCGGGCACCCCGATCCAGCAGTCGAAGCGCCATTAGGATTACCGGGAATCGCTCCACACGCCGCATGAAATCGTCCAACGATTGCTCAGCAAGCGTTCGCAAGCGACGGTCAACTCCGTTTGAACAGTCCACGAAAGAGGAGGCCGGCTTCTGTTCACAGCTCTTCCGGATTTGACCAGTCTCCGCCCAGTCGAAGAGAATCTCGATTACGCTCGTGAGGACCGTGGTCATTCCGACGGCGATGCAGGACTCGAGCAATTCCACGAAAGCGTGGCGGGGCACGATATCTCCGTAGGAGCGGACAAATCGACGAATATCTTCGGAAAAGTTCCGCGCCGCTTTTTCCGCTATGGGAAGCTGATTGGAGATTCGTTCTCCTTCGCCCCCTCGCAACTTGTCAGGCGCTGTTACGAGTTCTTGGGCCAAGCGAATCATCAACAATTGGTCCAACCCGACCAGAGTGTCTTCCTCAAATCTGTCTGCCGCGCGATTTCCCAACTCGCCGCGCCGCGTGACTCCTTGATGAAATGCCCGGAGAAGAACGTTATTTTCAAAACCTCTGCCAATCGCGAACCACGTGCGGTCTCCCTCGTGGTTTTGCTGAATATACTCACCCTTTTGATTGGCGAGCATGGCTACGATCATCTCGGGGACGTAACGGAGGTGTGCTACGTGATCAGGAAGATCCACCCAGCTCGCCATGTAGTGAGCTGGCGCAACCCGCTGAACCTGCACTTTTCGACCGAGTGCGTGCTTTGCATTCTCCAAGCAAAAGCTCAGTAGCAGGTCGCCGAGAATTGACTGTTCGGCCTCGCCATCAAACCCTTCGAAATTCTCACTCTCCACGAGCTTGCTGGCGATCCGTTCTATGGTGGCTGTTTGTTTGCGCTCCTTGACGTCAGCCGAGCTTGAGCCAAATGTTTCAAGAAACTTTCCTTTGCCCCTTCGCTGGCCGAATCGAAACATGTAAAACACGGCCGGTAGGACAGCAGAAAGATCGAAACCCTGAACCGAAATCGGCAACGCCTCCGCATAATTACCAGTCCAGATCTCTCGGGTCATATCTCTGCCAAAGAGCTCATCGACCATGCCACGGCCCGTCGCGGGTGTTCTGCGTGGGCTCATGCCTTCACTTCCGTTGTAAGCGGACTCAAAACCATTCGTTGCCGGGGTCCTTCTTGGCTGTGCTCTATTCGAGCGGAAACTCTGTAGATCTGCTCATCCTGCATTGGGTTCCAAGCAAGCATCTCGCGCTCATCTTCGCGGACAAGACGCTGGACAAAGATAGACAGATTGGCGAATGCGTCGTCTGTTGAGACGTCGCCCAACTGGTATCCGTCGCTCAACTCCAAGAGGAGATGGAAGAGTTCCGCACCCATTCTGAGGCGCTCCTGGCCGCCATTACGATAGCGGTAGATCAGGAAAGCCTGCCGGTGAAGCCGGTCTACGCCTGCGGCAGGAGGGACGTCCGCTTCGAGCCGAAACGCCGTGAGCGGTTTTTCTACCCAAAACGCAGTTTCTGTTGGCGTTCGGGGAGTGATGCGAAGAGACACCACATTTGGTCGATCGAGGGCCTGGGGCGGAAGATCTTCGAGATGCGAGATGCCACCACATAGACGTGCACATAGTCCAGCTTGCTCTTGCGGGTCTTTCTCAAGCGGCAGACTCCTGAAAAGGCGTAGGTGTCTCCCCCGTGCAAGATCAAGGGCGTTCGCTTCGCCAGCGACTTGTTCAATCTGTTCGGTCGACCATTCAAAAAAAGCTCGACGCCGGGCAGACTCCAGGGTCAGTTGATCGTATTGAGGAGCTGTCTTGTTGCTATCCGGAGAAGTCTTTCCAAGCAGGTGTCTGTCAATCTGAGGATGGGCCTCAAGACTGGGATCGAAGCGAGCCAGTTCTCTTAGCACTTCTCCTTGACGTCCGGGCGAATCTGGAGCAAATGCACGGTCCCAATACGGAAGCGCAAAACCGCCAGATTCCCCATGATAATCTTGGCAATAATGGACACCGAAGAGGATATAAACCAGAGCGGCGCGCAACTCCCGCACCGTTACGTGTGTTTCCCCTCGCAAGTGGACAGCCTGCAGCGCTTCAAACAGGCGTTCGCGAGCTCGAATGCGCATCTCTTTAGGTGCCAGACTAGGAAGTCCGTCGGGACCAAAAATTCGCATTGAGCGGAAGACTTGGCACCGGTCCTTCGCGCAGCATGATTGACAGGGTGACCAGATGTTAGGTGCTCGTTCGCCTCCATAGAGATGATCCAGCAGACGATCTAGGAACGTGGTTTCGATCGTCTTCCGATCAAGGGCGATACTGCCGACAAGAGCTCTTTGGTTAAGGTTTATGAACCGTATGTAACTTTCCTGAGAACCAGCCTCACCTTCAAGAAGATCGTATAGATCCTTCGTGAGCGGCGTTCTGTTTCCTTGTCGCCGTGACTCTGCTCCTTCAATCCATTCCAGCATGCGGCCGTCGTTAATCGCAAGGAGATGTACTATATCCTGAGGTGGCGGACCTTCCTGGAAGGGCTCCAGGAATTCGTCCAGAAGTTGATCGGCGGAGTTTCCTCGCCAGGCTGCCGATCCATCAAGATTCATGCGCACCATCAAGCCGTCGAGCATCCGTCCTTCAAGTATGCGTTCTGACGATGAGTGCCTGCCCAGGCCCAGTCGAGCCGCGAGATGCTGAAGCAGTGCGGTCTTGCCGTCGCCCGCATTTCCGCACAAGATTACAAGACGCACTCGTCGTTCCCGAATATCTGAAAGCAGGCTTTCTTCGAGATTGGTTTCAACGTACGTGTCAGCGGCAAAATCTGTATCGAGGCCTCTTGTCTCGCGGTTCCCCCATCTAGAACCTGGATAGGATTGCAACAGAGAAAGTAGCCATTCTACTCGTTCCTCGCGCAACACAGATTGAGTGCTCTGCTCGAGACCTGCGACTGCGATCATTTCGCTCTTTAGTTGCTCCGATTCAGGGTGTGCCTCTTTAGAATATGGTGTCTGGAGACCAATTAGTGCATCAGCTACCAAGCGGAACCGCTGCTCCGGATCGTGATTAGTCGCCTTGTCCAAAAAAGCTACCAGGGTTGCCGACTCCTTGCGGTCTAGTCCTTCCCAGTTCAGTCCGCGATCCTTGGCTTGAATTCCGCCGTATTGAAACGGTTCCTTCTCAAAGACGACGTGAAAGAAGCTGGCCGCCAGAGCGTAAATGTCGTCGGAAGGAGAGGCCGCTCGCTTGTCCTGATAGGAAGGCGAACAATATAGAACTGTGCCCGGGGCAGTCACAGGTTCGCCCACCTTGTTAACGAAATCGTAGTCCGTCAGGACGAGGTCACTTCCTGAAACAATCATATTCCGCGGACTGATATCACCATGAACGAGACCATTCCGATGAAGCACACCCAGCGCTTGGCACATGGCGCCCAACCAGCGCAGAGACAATGCTTCGCTGGACGTCTCCTGTTGCTCCTCTGCCAGTAGCGGGAACACGCCGATGAACTCCCGAAGCGGAGCACCATCAATCCAGGTCATGAGAGCGATAAAATCATTCTCTCGCCATTCTCGTGCCACTTCGAAGATCGCCGAGAGTGATTGATGACGGCCGAGATGTGACCTTGCCAAACTGTAAGCCTTTAGAACTCGACCGCCGGTTTCAGCATTGTGCCCAACCTTGGCAACATAAGTTCCTAATTCTTCCTTCGTAGAGCGATCGACTTCAACTACCTTAAAGGTTGTTCCCACGCCACCAGAACCAAGGCGCGCGACGATCCGATAATCACGATCCCTGAAGCGCACAACTTGATCTTCCGTCCAGAACCTAGCTGGCGGCGCAGCCGTCGGCGATACAGAATCGCCGAGAAGCTCAGAAAGAGCGGCTTCTAATTCTTGAAGTGTGCGGCGAGCGCCGGGTTGTTCCATCATGCCGGCGGCGAGTGTGTCCACGGCCCGCCGACTTACCTCGTCTTCTCTTTGCTGAAACAACCTAGTAAGGCAAACGCAAAGCGAGTACACATCTGAACGATGATCTGCTGCGGCAAG
>Ga0074046_10002700_pt1 | contig 15191 bp, 14 predicted proteins | sample BogForMeECP23OM3_FD_94441 | JGI IMG/M metagenome (GOLD analysis project Ga0074046, IMG submission 94441) | Bog forest soil microbial communities from Calvert Island, British Columbia, Canada - Bog Forest MetaG ECP23OM3 | ecosystem: Environmental > Terrestrial > Soil > Wetlands ...
CGTCGCCGAGGTCATGGGGCTTCGCCCTGAGGACATCGCGGTACGCATCGGCGATACGGAGTTCCCATCGGGGCCGCCGTCATACGGAAGCCGCACGACCGCGTCTATCACGCCGCCCGCGCGCACAGCGGCATGGCGCGTTCTGCAGATGCTGTTCAGCGAGGCCGCGCTACGATTGAACGCCAGCGCCAGCGCCCTTGAGGCGCGCGGCGGGCGCATCATGGTTCAAGGCGATCCGGGCCGGAGTATCAGTTTCCGGGAAGCTGCCGCGCAGCTGCGCACCGACCGCATCGGCGCGGTGGCCTCGCGCGCGGACGATTATGGCGGGTTCAAGCGGACTATGGGCGATGCCGCAATGGCTCTGCAGGATCTCGGCGGCGCTCGATTTGCCGAGGTGGCCGTCGACACCGAGACCGGCATTATCCGGGTCGAGCGCGTGGTCGCGGTGCACGATTGCGGCCGGCCGATGAACCCCAAGCAGCTCGAAAGCCAGGTTCAAGGCGGCGTGCTCATGGGCCTTTCCTATGCCTTGTTCGAGGAGCGCATTCTCGACCAGCATACCGGCCGCATGGTGAACCCCAATCTGGAGCAATATAAGCTCGTTGGGCCGCGCGAAACGCCGGAGATCGAAGTGGTGGTCTTGGAGAACTACCAAGGCCGCAGCGCCACCGATGCTTACGGCATCGCCGAGCCCGCCAACGTCGCCACGGCCCCCGCAATCGCCAATGCCGTCTACAACGCCATTGGCGCCCGGATGCGAAGCTTGCCGATGACGCCTGCGGAGGTTCTCGCCGCGCTTGGTAAAATTCCTTCGAGGAGCTGACGCCATGAACCGCTTCGCTTGGGTGAGGCCAAGAACTCCCGCGGAGGCAACGGCAGCGGCGCCGGCAGTGGTTGCCGATCTGATGACGCTGCATTCGCCTGCCGCGGGCCCCGCCGGTAGCGCCGTCTTGATAGCGGGCGGCATCGACGTCCTCGACCTCATGAAGGAGAACCTGCTCGCGCCCGCCAAGCTCGTGAGCCTGAGCGGGGTTGCAGGCCTCGGCAGCGTTGCGGAGGACGGGAAGGGCGGCTTGCGCATCGGCGCAACGGTTACGCTGGCCCATCTTGCGAGCCATCCCCTCGTGCGCGAGTGCTACCCGGCACTTTCCTCCGCGGCGGGCGGCTCGGCCAGCCCGCAAATCCGTGCCGTCGCGACCTTGGGCGGAAATCTGTTGCAGAGGCCGCGCTGCTGGTATTTCCGGGCTGCGGAATATCGCTGTCTGAGGAAGGGCGGCGGACATTGCTTCGCCATCGACGGCGAAAGCCAGCACCATGCCGTTTTCGGTAACCAGCTTTGCGCGATCGTCCATCCCTCCACGGCAGCAACCGTGCTCGTAGGGCTCGGCGCGGTTCTTGAGCTGACCGGCGCAGAGGGCGCAACGCGGAACGTTTCGCTCGAAGACTTCTTGGTGACGCCAGACCGCGATCTGCAGCGCGAGAACGATCTGAAACCGCTAGAGCTTCTGACCGCCATTCTGTTGCCCCCGGTGCCTTCGAGCGCACGCATGGCGCATTTGAAGCAGGGCGAGAAGGACTCCTTCGACTGGCCGCTCGCGGACGTGGCTGTTGCGCTCGATTTTGCTGCGGACGGACCCTGCAGACGCGCGGCAATCGTTCTTGGCGCGGCGGCGCCTGTACCGCATCGGGCAAAGGCAGCGGAAGCTCTTCTCACCGGCAAGCGCATCGATGAAAACGTGGCGAGAGAGGCCGGCCGCGCAGCCCTCGACGGCGCCACGCCGCTCGCCAAAAACGCCTATAAGCTGCCGCTATTCGAGACCCTGGTCCGGCGCGCAATTCTCCAGGCGGTTGCGGCTGCGTGACCCCGCGCGAACCCTGAAGACGAGGCAGCGGCCGGTCGCCGGTAGCGGCTCTAGATGTAATGGACGCCACCCGCCAAAGCTGGCAATAAAGGCGGGCGAAGTGCGTCCCGGCCGGCCTCTGCAAAACCTGCCGCGATGGAAGAGACGAAAGCCGCAGCCGGGTGTTGATAGAGTTCGCGGAAGGGAGCTGCGAACGCAAGACAGAGGATGCTATGGGACCGGCAAAAGTCATGCTCATAAGGCACGCGGAAAAACCCGATGGAACCGGCCGCATAGTGGGCGTCGACGAGACCGGCCAGCTCGATCCCAATCAGCTTTCCGTGCGCGGCTGGCAGCGGGCCGGGGCGCTCGTCCGCTACTTCGCGCCCATTGGCAAAGACCTCACTCCCGGTATTGCAACGCCCACAGCCATCTTTGCGTGCAGACCCGCAAACAGCTCGAGCAGCCTGCGGCCTTTAAGCACCGTTATGCCGCTCGCGAGCGCCCTTCAAATACCGGTCCGCAACGAGATCGGCAAAGGCGATGGGCACACCCTGCCAGAGGCGATAAGCGGCATCTCAGGTGCGGTGCTGATCTGCTGGTCCCATGACGAGATTCCCGCCATCGCTCGAAGGCTCGCGGGAGACTTGCCCGGCCTGCCTGACGCATGGCCGCGCAAACGGTACGATCTCGTTTGGATACTCGACAGGTCGCCTAGCGGCTGGAGCTTTTTCCAAGCCGGGCAACTTCTTCTCCCAGAAGATGCTGGTGCTCCCTAAGACGACGCGCTACTCCGTGGAGCTGCGGCGAGCAGCCCGGAGACGCAAACAGCCATGGCTTATGAGATCGAGCGCAAGTTTTTGGTTCAAGACGAAAGCTGGCGCGGCAAAGCGGGCAGGCCCTCCCTTATCCGGCAAGCCTATCTGGTGCGCAATGGGACGATATCCCTTCGCGTCCGGACGAGAGACAATGTCCGCGCCGCTGTGACGATCAAGTCGGCTGTAGCCGAGGCCAAGAGGTTGGAATTCGAATATGAAATCCCGCTTGCGGACGCGGAGGGTTTGTTCGGCTTGCGCGAGGGCGCGATCATCTAAAAGCTCAGATACGAGCTGCCGCAGCATGACCTGGTTTGGGAAATCGACGTGTTCCGGGGCGAAAACGAGGGGTTGGTGATCGCCGAAATCGAGCTTCCGCACGAAGACACGCTTTTCGAAAAGCCCGATTGGGTTGGCCGGGAGGTTACCTCGGACCCGCGTTACTCGAACGCCAATCTGGCGACGAAGCCCTTCCGGCTCTGGCCGGACCCGCACGCGAGGTGAGCGAACCGGTAATCCGGGCGCCCATGTTGCTTTAGCGTCTGTCCTATAATAGGCGGAAACAGCTTCAAGACCCCCACTCTGTCTCTCTCCCCGCAGGCACGCCTTGGCGTGCCTGCATCTCAACGTTATCGCGCTCGCAAGCGAGCGCGATGGGGAGAGAGGACGCTGCCGCAACCGCCGGAAACTCCCTCTCCGCTCGGGGAGAGGGCTGGGGTGAGGGGGACTTCCTGGCGATCCCGATCTACAGGACAGACGCCAGAACGTGCAAGCGGAAGCTTGCGTAAGTAGACTATTCGCGGCGAAAGCGTGTCAACCTCAGATGGCCGGCGCTGGACTAAGCTCCGGCCGCAATGGGGCGATTGGGCTTTGCTGCGCGCCCGTCGGACGGAAGGCTGTAGTTAAGCTTATAACTCATATCGGCTGCCTTCAACTCCTTCTTGCAATGGTCGCAAATAACCAGCGGGTCAAAGTCCGCGCCGCACAGGCTATGCGTTAGGATGAGCGGCGGCTCCTCGCCGGAGAGCCATCGATCGCCCCAGCGCAGCATGGCAAGCAAAGGCCCCAAAAGGTCTCTACCCTTCGCAGTGAAGCGGTACTCAAAGCGTTCTGGGAATGCCTGATATTTGAGGCGATCGAAAATGCCGTCCGAAACCAGACGGTTCAATCGATCGGCAAGTATGTTAGGCGCAATGCCGAGTTTGGCTTGAAGGATGTCGAACCGGCGGACGCCGAAGAATGCCTCGCGGATCACCATGAAGCTCCAACGGTCTCCTATGACTTTCAAAGCGCGCGTCACAGAACTCGGCCGGCCCCGGTCGAGGACGTCTGGATCGGATGTGCGCCTGTTTCGCTTCGCATCGAGAATAGGCGTCGAGCCTGCTCCGGGACCGTCCCGGCAGGTGACAGCTTTTGCATGCACCTCGGCTTTGCAGTGGGAACAAGCGACAATCGCGCGGCACGTGCATCCGCACGTATTATGCACAAGATGGAGGGGCGGTTTCGCCGAGCCCGCGAGCCACTTATCGCCAAAGCTCAACAGCGACAGCAGGACCGGGTAAAGGTCGATCCCCATCGTTGTCAGGCGGTATTCGAACCGGACCTTACTGCCAGAACACTGGACCCGGCGCAGGAGGCCTTGTGCCGTTAGCGTTCGCAGGCGCTGCGTTAACGTCGCGCGCGGTAGGCCAAGTGCAGATTGAAATGTTTCAAAACGCGTGGCGCCGAAATAGCTTTCGCGCAGAACGAGAAATGCCCAGCTATCGCTCAGAATGGCGACGGTCCGGCTGACCGAGCAATTCCGCTCGTAAACAACCCGGTGTTTCTCCCGCCGCGGCCTTGCCTTGACCGGCGAAGGCATTTCGCTAAGTGATCTTATTTCTTCAGTCATCGCGTTTCAATATGGCCCAAACCGCAACAGCGGACTAGGGGCCGTCCGTGCCTAACTCTCGCGCACAGCCGGAGTTGGCCGGGAGTTTAGAGTCGAAGCAAAGGGCTTGACAACGATGCCCCGCAGAATAGTCTATTTATGAAAGTGACCATCGCGCCCGCGTTAGTCCAAATTAAGACCGAAGACAATGCTGGAAAAGGCCCTTCTCAAATTTTCATTCAGGACAGCCGGGGCCGTGCTCGCGAAACTGGGCCCTGTCCTCGCAGAGGCTGCCGCGAAACAGACCCGGCTCTTCGTAAATAACACCCGCGAGGCCGGCTACCTCGAAGCGCTTGCGATTTGCGAAAGGGCGCTTTGACGATGGCCGGTACCCGCGATTCCTACGCCCATTTCACTACGATTTCAACGCGTTGGATGGACAACGACGCCTATGGCCATGTCAATAACGTAGTGTATTACTCATTTTTCGACACGGCGGTGAACCAGCATCTTATTTCGTCGGGCTGCCTCGATGTGCAAAACAGTCCTGTGATCGGCCTCGTTGTTGAGACGTCGTGCCGGTATTTCCAGTCGATTGCCTTTCCGGACACGGTGCACGTTGGGATGCGGGTTGCGAAACTCGGCACGAGCAGCGTTCGCTATGAGATCGGCATCTTCGTCAACAGCGAGGACTCTGCGGCAGCAGAGGGGCATTTCGTTCACGTTTATGTCGATCGCGCTTTGAACAGACCCGTACCCATCCCGGACGGCGTCAGGGCGCTGCTCTCTTCACTTATGCTACCGGGCACAGGTGCAGCTTAGTTTCAGCCGGAGACCGGTCGAATGGTAAAGGACGCTATTGCTGCCACAAGGGTTGGCAGTGTTGCCGCTGTCATAATCAGCCGGCCAGCACAACGTAATTCGATGACGCTTGCCATGTGGCGGGAAATGGCGCGCCAATTCCAAGAGCTTGGCCGCGATGCTTCCGTCCGGGCGATCATTCTCACCGGTGCGGGCGAGGATTTCTGCGCGGGCGCCGATATTACGGAGTTCGCCTCCGCCCGGCCGGATGCCCAGCAAAGCGCCGTTTACGAAGCTGCGGTGGACGCTTGCAGCGATGCCATCCAATGCGTCCCCAAGCCGGCCATCGCCGCGATCCGGGGCTATTGTCTCGGCGGCGGGTGCCATCTCGCGCTGGCCTGCGATTTCCGTTTCGCCGACGCCACGGCCAAGATCGGAATTCCGGCGGCCCGCCTCTCCATCGTCTATGGAGTACGGTCCACGCAAAGGCTGCTCGCCCTCGCCGGACTGAGCAACGCCAAGCGCATCCTTTTCTCGGGTGAGCAGTTTGGCCCCAGCGAGGCCCGCCGGATGGGACTCATCGAACCCGAAACTGACGATGCGCTCGGCTCCGCTTTGTCCTTTGCAGAGCAAATTGCCAAGAATGCTCCCCTCAGCATCGCCGGGTCGAAGGCCATTTTGAACGGCCTTGCCATGGGGTCTGGGGCTCTCGACTTGGAGGCCGCGCGGCGTCTCATCGACGAGGCCTCCGAAAGTGCGGATTGCAACGAGGGCCAGAGAGCCTTCGCGGAGAAAAGGCAGCCCGTGTTCCGCGGATCGTAACGTTACAGCTGCGGATTATCGCAAAACCGGTGTCCACTCTTGCGGATCACGTCCTTCTGTCCTGTTTGCGCGGAAACAGCTTCAAGACCCCTCATTCTGTCTCTCTCCCCAAGGGGAGAGAGGACGCCTGAGCCTCCCTCTCCCCATCCGCATCCGCTTGCGGATGCGGAAGCAAAAGTGGCAAGCTCGCCAAGGCGAGCTTGCTGGGAGAGGGTTGGGGTGAGGGGGGACTTCCAGGCGATTCTGATGTATCAGGACAGGCTCTAATGCGCGGTCATCGTCTGCGATTGCGTTTGGCTCATCGCCGGCAGAGGGGAAGCCGTCCCTGCCGGGCGCGCGTAGCCGAAAAACGCCTGCCCCAACTCATCGGTGAGATGCATCAAGCGAAGCTGTACCCAGTCGTTGAAGCGGTGCAAGCCCTCGAGTAAATGCCCGTCCCTGCTTGCGGTATCGAGTCCGATGAGTATCGTTTCCACTTGCTCCGCCGCTGCCGAGGCGTGCCGCAGCCCGAAATCCCGGCGCAAAAGCTCGATCATGGCCTGAATTTCGGCGAGGCAATAGGCGAGCGAACGCGGCAGCCGCGCGTCGAAGATCAAGAAACGCGCAACCTCTTTCGGATCGATGTGGTGCGGAAAGAGGCGCCTATAGGAATGATAGGCCGAGGCGGCGCGCAGCAGGATGGTCCAAAAAGTAAAATCGTACCGCTCGTCGCGCGCGAGGCCCGTTTGCTGCTGCGCGAAGCGCACGTCGAGCAGGCGGCTCGTCTGGTCTGCGCGCTCAAGAAACAGCCCAAGCCGGAAAAATGGCCAGGTTTCATCGCGGTAGAATGTGTTCTCGGCGATGCCGAGCTGCGCGTAGCAGCCGCGCTTGATCGCATCGCAAGTGCGCGACAGCCGTACCTCCGAGTAGTCGCCCGGTCCGAATGCGGCGATCCGGTTGTGGAAGTCGTTCAGCTGATACCACATGCCGGTCGACAGCATGGGCCGCAGCGAGCGCGCGTTCTCCCGGGCCGCCCGGATCGAGGATTGGATCGAGCCTGGATTGCCGGCGTATGCCATATAGTAGCGGATGACGTTATCCGCGTCCGGCTCGTCGAACGCCTTCGCGAAGGCCTCCTCGTCCGAGTAAAGTGCGACAATCCAGGCCCAGGAATTGTCCTCGCGCCCGCGCTGGAACGAGGTCTGTGTTTCGAGGATGCGGGCGAGGCTTTCCGCGCGCTCGAAATAACGCGCCATCCAGAAGACGCTCTCGGCGTAACGGGATAGGAGGCTGCTCATATCAATCCTCCCTCAAAATCCAGGTATCTTTGGTGCCGCCGCCCTGGCTAGAATTCACCACGATCGAGCCCTTGCGCAGCGCCACGCGCGTGAGGCCGCCGGGCAGAAGCCAAGTCTCCTCACCCGTCACGGCGAAGGGTCTCAAGTCCACATGGCGCGGCTCCACGCCATCTTCGGTGAGCGTCGGGCACACCGAAAGCTCGATCATGGGCTGGCTGATATAGTTCGATGGGTTCGCCTTCAGCGCATCGCGGGCAACCTCAATCTCGGCCTTCGCCGCTTTCGGCCCCACGCAGATGCCATAGCCGCCGGATTCGCCCACGGGCTTTACCACAAGCTTATCCATATTTTCGAGCGTGTAGGCCAGCGCATCCGCCTCGCGGCAGATATGGGTCTGGACGTTCGGCAGGATCGGGTCCTCGTCCAAATAATAGCGGATAATGCGCGGCACATAGGCATAAACCGCCTTGTCGTCGCAAACGCCCGTGCCAACGGCGTTGGCGAGCGTTACGTTGCCCTTCTTCATCGCCCGCATGAGCCCTTTCACGCCGAGAACGCTCTCGGGTTTGAAGACCTCCGGGTCGAGGAAGTCGTCGTTGAGGCGCCGGTAGATGACGTGGACCGGGGTCGGCCCCGAAACGGTTTTCATGAAAACCTTGTCGTCATCCACGAAGAGGTCGCGGCCCTCGACAAGGGGAATGCCAATCTCGCGAGCCAGGAAAACGTGCTCGAAATAGGCAGAGTTAAACACGCCGGGCGATAGGAGAACGATTTGAGGCTCCGAAACAGCGGCCGGCGCCACCTCGATCAGCTTGTTGCCGAGCTGGGTGCCGTATTCCGAAACGCTTTCGATGGCGAAGCCATACATGAGGTCGGGGAACGCACGCTGCATCAGATGGCGGTTTTCGACGACGTAAGACACGCCTGACGGTGTGCGCCCATTGTCCTCGAGCACATAGAAATCGCCTTTCGGATCGCGGATGATGTCTGTACCTGCGACATGCACATAGGTGCCGCGCGGCGGGTCGTAGCCCACCATCTCCGGCCGGTAATTTGCGTTGCCGAGCACCAGCTCGGCCGGGACGATGCCGTCTTTGAGGATTTTCCGCCCGTGATACACATCCCATAGGAAAAGATTGAGCGCTTTGACCCGCTGCTTGACCCCGCGGTCGAGCTTGCGCCAATCCGGGGCGGTGATGACCCTCGGGATGACGTCGAAAGGCAGGATGCGATCGATGGCCGTCCGGTCGCTATAAACTGTGAAGGTGATGCCGAGAGTGAAAAGCTCGCGCTCGGCGTCCTCCGCGCGTGTCCGGAGCTGACCGGGATCGAGTTGCTGAAGGCGGTTCCAGAATGCCGTGAGGTGACGGTTTTGCTGGTCCTTGGAGCCGATCAGTTCGCAATAATATTGTCCCGGATTGTAATTATCGAGAGGAGCTACGGTAGCTGGATTCTTCAAAACCGTGATCGTCGCCATGCAAACCCCTTCGAGTGCAGCAGCCGTCCTCACCGGTCAGATTGACGATGAAAAGACCATGACAAATCAGGAAAAGCCTAGCACAGCAACGCACTGCGCCGGAACATAATTTTGGGCTGAAATAGTGCGCAGCTTGCACTGGTTTGTGCACAAGTTTTAAGCAAAGCCCGGCGCAAGCTAGACTTGGCGAATGCTGGAAAGTCCCCCCTCATCCTGTCCTTCTCCCCGAGGGGAGAAGGGAAGCCTGAAACTCCCTCTCTCCTCGCAAAAAGGGGTGCAGGCGCACGGGATGACGCTAACAGACCGTGAAGCAATCAACCGGATCTGGTATCAGTCCCCTTGCACGAAGGGTTCGAGCCCTGAAAGGCGCAGGCGCGGCTCGATTTGCGGGATTTTTCTCGGCGGAAATGGCGCGACCGCCTCTGCGATAGCCTTGATGTGGGCGGGCGTCGTTCCGCAACAGCCGCCGACGATATTCAGGAGCCCGTCCGCCGCCCAGGCGCCCATGCTGCGTCCCATAGACTCTGGCGTTTCATCGTACTCGCCCATGGCGTTCGGCAGCCCAGCATTCGAGTATACGCTCACATAAGCATCGGCCGCCTTTGCAATTTGGACGACCGATGGGCGCAGCTGCTCGGCCCCGAAGGCGCAATTCATGCCGATGGAAAAAGGCTTCAAATGCCGCAGCGAATACCAGAAGGCTTCCGGCGTCTGCCCCGACAGATTGCGCCCCGATAGGTCGGTGATCGTGCCGGAAATCATCAGCGGCAGCTCAACGCCCATCGCGTCGAACGTCTCTTTGACGGCAAACCCTGCCGCCTTGGCGTTCAGCGTATCGAACACGGTCTCGATGAGGATGGCGTCGGCGCCGCCTTCGATCAGCCCGCGCGTTTGCTCGCCATAGGCCGCAGCAAGCTCGTCGAAGGTTATGTTGCGGAAGCCGGGATTATTCACATCGGGCGAAAGCGACGCGGTGCGGTTTGTCGGTCCGATTGCGCCCGCAACGAAGCGCGGCTTCTCCGGCGTGAGCGCGGTATATTTGTCCGCAGCCTCCCGCGCGAGCTTCGCGGCGGCAACATTCATCTCGAAGGCCAAGGCTTCCATGCCGTAGTCCGCCATGGAAACGGCCTGAGCGTTGAAGGTGTTCGTTTCGACGATATCCGCGCCGGCCTCGAAATAGGCTTCGTGAATGCCGCGGACGATGTCCGGCTGGGTCAGGACGAGGAGATCGTTGTTGCCCTTCAGGTCGCGCGGCCAATCCTGGAAGCGCTCGCCGCGGTAATCGGCTTCGTTAAGCTTGTGGCGCTGGATCATGGTTCCCATTGCGCCGTCGAGGATAAGGATCCGTTCTTCGGCGGCTTTGCGCAAGGCGGCTATGCGTTCGTCCCGGTTCATTCGATGTGTCCTCAAACCGCAGCCGTTACCGGCTCCGCGGGGCGCAAGCCGAGCAGGTGGCAGACAGCATAAACAAGATTGGCTCGGTTCAGCGTATAAAAGTGAAGCTCCGTGGCACCGCCTGCGACAAGGTCTAAGGCCTGTTCCGCCGCGACCGTGGCGGCAATGAATTGCGCTGTTTCGGGGTCATCCGTCAAACCTTCGAAGCGCGCAGCAAGTGAACCCGGCACAGATGCACCGCAGCGCGCGGCAAAGCTCGCAACCTGCTTGAAGTTATGGATTGGCATCTGGCCGGGAACGATGGGGATCGAGATGCCCCGGGCGCGAACCCGGTCCAGATAACGCCAATAGTCATCGTTGTTAAAGAAAAAGTTCGTAATCGCCCGCGTCGCGCCGGCATCCACTTTTGCCGCCAGCATGTCGAGATCGGCTTCGACGGTGGGCGATTCCGGATGTTTCTCGGGGTAGGCTGCGACTGAAATCTCGAAATCGGCAATGCGCTTGATCCCCGCTGTGAGATCCGCCGCGTTTTTATAGCCGCCTGGATGCTGAACGTAAGCGGTGCCTGGGCCTTCGGGCGGATCGCCGCGCAGGGCGACGATATGCCGGACGCCGCTTTCCCAATAGGCGCGGACGACGTTATCGACCTCATCCTTTGTTGCGGCAACGCAAGTCAAATGAGCGGCCGGTTTGAGCGAGGTCTCGTTCAAGATGCGCGACACGGTGGCGTGCGTGCGTTCGCGCGTGGATCCGCCTGCACCATAGGTCACAGACACGAACGCTGGCGCGAGCGGTTCGAGCTTGCGGATGGCCGCCCAGAGCGCAGCCTCCATCGCAGCGGTCTTGGGGGGAAAAAACTCAAAGCTCACGGCGACGGGCGCGCCGTGCCCGCGGTGTATCGATACGTCCGTCACGACGCGGCCCTCCATTGTTTCGCTGTAGCTTTTTTCTTTTGCCCGGTCCACACGGCCACGGTTAGCGCGTTTTCTTTAGCACTGCCGGCCGGAAGTTCACGATAGGAGTTCGAGCCGATGCCGCATTCGCCAAGCCATGCCGCAATTTCGGCTGCGGCAAAGCCCAAGCGGACGTGAGCGTGCTCCTCGCGCAAGAACTCGAGAGTGTGAGGCGCGAAATCGATAATGGCCAAGCGCCCTCCAGGCTTCAAGACACGAGCAGCTTCGGCAAGAGCCGATTTAGGGTTATCCAGAAAATGGAGCACCTGATGAATGACGGCCGCATCCGCGCTGTTATCCGGAAATGCCAAATTATAGATGTCGGCGAGCCGGACGCTACAATTGGTGAGCCCGGCCCTGTCGAGACGGACGCGGGCGCATTTCAGCATTTCACGGTTCGTATCGATTCCGATCAACTGCCGGGCGCGATTGCAAGCAAGCTCAAGAATGCGGCCCGTTCCCGTTCCGAGGTCGAGGAGCAAATCGTAGGGACCGGGCCCAAGCGCATCGAGGATGGCGTCCTCCACATCGCGCTCGGCGATGTGCAGCGACCGGATGCGGTCCCATTCGGCCGCATTTTGATCGAAATAGGCCTGGGCCAGCGCTGCACGCTTGGCCCGGATTTGTGCGGCACGCCCGGCATCGCGAGCGACGAGCGGATCGTCCGGCGCGATCATGGCGATTGCTGTGTTTGCAAATTCCCGGATTGAAGGGTCAGCCGCGCCGCGAACGAAAACCCAGCTCCCCTCCTGATGACGCTCGATGAGTCCGGCCTCGGCGAGGAGGCGGATGTGGCGGCTCACGCGCGGCTGGCTTTGGCCGAGAAGCTGGGTCAGGTCTTTGACATTGAATTCGCCGCTGAGAAGAAGACGCAATATGCGTAAGCGCGTCGGCTCTGCCGCGGCTTTCAAACGCGCTACGATGTCGTCAAAGCTTCCCATCAGTCCCCCAAGGGAAGCCTTATAAAGATATGTTTATGTCTTTTCAAGATGAATGACCGTTGGCGTCAGGGCAATCGGGTGAGTCAAACCTCTTCCGCCGCGCCCTCGAATGCCTCCTTCACAGCTCTTCCTAGCTTGGCGTGAAATTTCCTGATAAAGCGCGCTTCCTCGCCCGCCTGAGTTGGCGGGGCGATCCCGAGAGCATCCCTGACGTGGCGGCCGTGCAGGTGTTTGAACAGGATTGGGAAGGCCTTCGGCTTTGCGCCGAACACCATGACGTGGCCGTCGCCTTCGATATAGTCTTGGTCCGAGTTTTCGACCGTCATGCGCGTGTAGCCCGACGCCGCCCGGCTTCCTTGCCAGATGAATTCGATATTGTCGTCCTTGTCCGAAGGAAAAATCATGTAATTCGACTTGAACGACGAGATTTCTTCGCCTGAAGAATTGTAGTTGCGGCCGAGAGCTTCGAACCGCCTTTTTCTGCGATTGTAGTAGATATGAACGATCGCATAGCGAACTTCATCGCCGCGCCTCACCGCCTGCAAGTACCGTCCTGCATAGCGTTCATCCGGCAGTAATCTTCTGCGGATGCCTGTCGAGCGGAAGGCGAGGTCGCGCCAATAGACCCCCGCCCAGGTTGCAATGCCGGGGAAGGCAGCCAAGAAAAGCATGCGCAGGGCTTCGCCGCCTTGGGGCTGGCGGTCCAAGACCCCGCTCATGATCCAGATAAGTGCCTCGCGGATAGCTTCATACATGGCTCAACGCTGGCTATGAGATGAATTTTCGCAAATTTGTACATTCAATCCCGGCTTTGGCAAGGACCGGCTGCCAACAGGGTGAAACGCCGCTTGCGAGGCCGGGCCTCCGGTCTACTTCGAGAAGTTGATCGCCGAAAGAAGAGCACCCAGGACGATCGATACCATTGCTCACGATCAAGCATAGGCTTGCGGCTAAGAAAACTCTCTCATTAGGAGCTTGGACCATCCCATTCGCTCGTGGAGCTTTCCAAAAGCGATTCCGGCCTTGTCTTCAGAGTCTTTGCCGTAAGCATTCCGACACATCGCTATACCCGTTTCGATCTCATCTTCGTATTGGCCAAAAGCGATCAGGTAAGCGCCAAGAGTATCCTGAACGGCGGAATATCGGGTATTCTCATCAGTCATTGCACTGAGATCGAGTTCAGCAATTAGCTTGTCGCACTCTTCTCGCACCGTTGAGGGCCCGATTGCCGTCTGTATCGCACTCTCAATAAGATAGTTTAATAAATTGAACTTAAGATTCCAATCAAACTCGGCGCCGCTACTGCTAAGATACTCGCGGATCGTCGTGATAGCGGCGTCTCTTTCGCCGATTGTATAGAGCACGCTCGACCGCCAAAAAGCCGCCTCAACCCCTTGTTTGCCGGTAAGCGCGATCCACTCTTCAAGATATTGTATAGTGATATAATTCAGATCGCTGTTCTCGCGCATCGACGCAAGGAGAAGCATAAGGGTGAATGCCGGCTCAAGCCCGTTGGGCTCATGCTTAATATCGGCGATGTCGTTCACAATTAAAGTGAGAGTACTATCGTCAATCCGGCAACTCGCCAGGAGCTGTTCGAAATTAGTTATTCGATCATGTACACTTTTGTAGGATTCAGTCAGAGCCGGGCTATCAAATTGTTTGCGCGCAAGGCCAGCAAGCATCGCTTTTCGGGCGGCACCCGCCACGCGTGCTCTTTGCCCTAACTTCGCTGTTTCACGTTCCTCAATCCTCCGCAATCTAAGCAATTCGCTTTGCACTTCTAGGGCCTCGACACTATCGCCGAAGCTCTGCATCATCCGAATATCGAAGGGGGTTACCTCCCCACGAGGCTTGTATGTAAAGCTGTGGGTTTTGGCTCCCCAAGCATCATGGAGAACGGTCTTAACTTGAATCTCGCATAGTAAATCCCGTAAGTGTTCGAGCTGCGAACTCACGACCAAGTGATGTGCGTGATACCCATATCGGTTGCTATATTCGTCATCTTCTATTCGTAGCTGGCGGCTTTTAGTTGTATTTCTTATTTTGTCAACAACAATTTCCATCTGATGGCGATAGTAAACTACGACTCGGCAACCGACAATATCATGGACTTGAAGTGCTTTTCTATTCCATGCTGGCGGGTTTTCCTTTTTTAATCGGATCAATTTGTCGGATAAGCTTTGAACGTTCTTAATCTCGCTTATTTGCCCTGGACAATCCTTTCGCGAGTATATTCTATAGACTGTTTCCATGCCAGCGCTATCCGCTGCAAAAAGGTCCTCCAAATATCGCTTCACTAGATTAAGAAGTTGAAGATAACGCAGCTGATATTCATTAAGGAATTGTTGGGTCTCATCAAATATCTGTTTGCCGTCCAAGTTTCTCATGCCGCTGCACTTATAGAATTGCTTGCCTTCACCTGAGGCATAAAAGGGGAGCATCCCCGGACGCCGACGAATAATCCCCGGCTAACAGAAACCTAGATTTTCATAACACACAACGGCTACGATTGAAATTGACTTAAGTTGGCGCACGTGCCGATCTGCTCGCACCGCCTTCCGCTTTTTTTCGGCAGGCGAAAGTTATGATCTCAGGCTCGCCATCAACCGCTCAGCCTCGTCCGCAAGCTTGCGCGTCAGCTGGCCCGCAGGCATCTCGCGCCCCAGCGCTGCGGCCTGCCCGGCCCAAAGCGGCGAGAAATCCCCCGAGCCGGCCGCCTCTGCCTTTGCGCGAAGAGGCGCCCAAGCCGGTGCGGCCATCGGAAATGCGGGCGCATCCGCTGCCATCGGCCCCGTCTCGGCGATAGCCCGATTGATGAGGCCGCGCGCTGGCCTCCCCGTGAAAACGTTCGTGAGCGCGGTGCCATCGTCGCGGGCTTCGCGGAGCGCGCGTGCGTGCGGAGCCGATACCCCCGCCTCGGGGCAAAAGAGATAGGCCGTACCGAGCTGAACGGCGGAGGCGCCAAGCGCAAACGCCGCAACGATGCCGCGCGCGTC
>Ga0074046_10002701_pt1 | contig 15188 bp, 13 predicted proteins | sample BogForMeECP23OM3_FD_94441 | JGI IMG/M metagenome (GOLD analysis project Ga0074046, IMG submission 94441) | Bog forest soil microbial communities from Calvert Island, British Columbia, Canada - Bog Forest MetaG ECP23OM3 | ecosystem: Environmental > Terrestrial > Soil > Wetlands ...
ACGCGGTTCCTGGGGCTTGCGGTGGAAGATGTGCTGCACGTGGATTTGAAGGAGTAGGGGTGGTACGTTTTATAAATTGTCATCCTGAGCAAAGCGAAGGACCTGCATTTTTCGGCGAACAGCAGGTCCTTCGCTTCGCTCAGGATGACAACTCGTAACAGGGAGCCCGCCTCAGTACAGGCGGAACGTGACTTCGACGTTAATCATGGTGGCAACCGGCTTGTCGTCTTTCTTGCCGGGCTCGAAGCGCCAGGTTTTCACCGCTTCGATGGCCTTTTCATCCAGGCCCAATCCCAGAGTGCGAGCCACTCTGATATCGCGCGGCTTGCCATCCGCACCAACCACGACCCAAAGCACGCACGTGCCCTGAAACTTGGCCTTGCGAGCTTCCTCCGAGTATTCAGGATCGGGTTGATAAATCAGTTTTGGACCCGAGACACCGCCGCCAACGCGGAATGCGCCGCCTCCGGTGCCGCCGCCGTGACCAGGGCCGTATCCGGGACCTTCGCCCGAACCGACACCACCACCGCTACCAGAGCCGATGCCGCCGCCATAGCCGGTTCCATTCGAAGGCACCGACGGCAAATGCGACATCGGATCACCCAGGTCGGGCAGGTTGGGCTGCTGCAGCTTAATGTCGGGAGGAACCACGATGGTCGGGGGAACTTCGAGTTTCGGCTGCAGGTTGCGCACCACAGCCATGGGCGGAGTGAGTTGCTGCATCGACTGCTTGGGCAAACGGCCCTGCGATGCCTGCAGCTTATCGTGATCGCCACCACCACCGCCGCCGCCGCTCACGTTCTTCGAAATTGGCAGAGGGGGAATATCGTCGGGCGCGATCAGCACAACCGTTTCTTTCGGCGTGTTGACGATGATTCTCCGGCCCACGTAAGTACCCGCGATGATGGCCGCCAGGGCCAGCACGTGGATGACGGTTGACCCAGCGACTCCGCGTCCCTTGTAGTTGTAGAAGCCCCAGATGTCGCGCACCGGGACGGGCTTCGAGGTCAGGACCAGCGGCGGAAGTTTTTTCGGGAAGAAGAAGTCGTCAATGTTGCGAAACAGGGATTTCCAGATAGGCTCGTCCAGAGTCTGATTCTGCAGGAGAAGATTCAGCTCGGGCTCTGGACCCATCGCTGCTGCATTTTGCGGTGTTTCGAATTCTGCCATAGCTTCCCGAACACTAACCCTAAATTGACGGTACGAAGAGTCGCCCTTTTAGATAGATGCCTGAGCGCTTACCAGGGCTTAGAAAAAAGTTGCCCCTCAAGCGGACGAGCCTACCCGCCCAAAAGTTTCCCGATCAGTTAGATGCGAGCAGGCTGCGATCTGGTAAAAATTGTACACGCTTTTTGCGGGGGGGAAACAGTACTTTTCGAATTCGGTCCCGGGGACCGCCGCCCAAATAGACGTGTACTTCCGCGCTCCCTATATAATGAAAAGATTCAATCAGTTGGGAGAACCTAGCGAGTGCCGATGGACCTGAAATCCACCATCAATTTGCCCAAAACCGGCTTCCCCATGAAGGCAGGGCTGCCCCAGAATGAGCCCAAAATACTCGAGCGCTGGGAGCAGATGGGTCTCTACCAGCGAATTCGCCAGGCCCGCAAGGGGAATAAGAAGTACATCCTGCACGACGGCCCGCCTTACACCAGCGGACCTATCCACTTGGGCACGGCCATGAACAAGTGCCTGAAGGATTTCATCGTCAAGTCCAAAACCATGTCGGGCTTCGACGCTCCCTATGTTCCCGGCTGGGACTGCCACGGCCTGCCCATCGAAATCAAGGTTGACAAGGAGCTCGGCGGCAAGAAACTTGAGATGCACCCCACCGACGTCCGCGCCGAGTGCCGCAAATACGCGCAGAAATTCCTCGACCTGCAGCGCCAGCAGTTCAAGCGCATCGGCGTCTTCGGCCGCTTCGACAAGCCCTACGCCACCATGACGCCGCAGTACGAGTCGGTGGTGCTGTCAACTTTTTTCTCGTTCTACGAAAACGGATTCGTCTACAAAGGCCTGCGCGCCGTCTACTGGTGCATGCACGACGAGACCGCTCTCGCCGAAGCCGAAGTCGAATATGAAAACCATACCAGCAGCACGGTCTGGGTCAAGTACGCGCTGCTTGACGATCCGGCAAAACTCGACGCCGCGCTCGCTGGCAAGAAACTGTTCACCATCATCTGGACTACGACGCCCTGGACGCTGCCCGCTTCGATGGCCGTCGCCTTCCATCCCGACGAAGAATACGTAGCGCTGGAATCCGGCAACGAGGTTTACATCGTTGCTTCCAAGCTGGCGAAAGACGCCGCCGAGAAATGCGGCCTCGCGAACCCGCGCGAACTGGCTCACTTTCCCGGACGCAAGCTTGAGCGCCTCAACTTCCAGCATCCCTTTCTCGACCGCAAAGTTCTCGGCGTGCTCGCCGACTACGTCACCATGGACACTGGAACCGGAGTCGTCCACACCGCACCCTCACACGGTGCTGAAGACTTTGCCACCGGCGTCAAGTACGGCCTCGACGCCACCAGCAATGTGGACGAAAAAGGCATCCTGCGCAACGGCCTGCCCGAGTACGACGGCAAGCGCGTTTGGGACGCCAATCAGCCCATCATCGATCTGGTCAAGAGCCGCGGCGCCTTGCTGCACACGGAAAAAACCGAGCACTCGTATCCGCACTGCTGGCGCTGCCACAACCCCGTGATCTTCCGCGCCACCGAACAGTGGTTTATTTCCATGGAAACGCCTATGCCCGGCGGCAAAGGAAAGGACGACACCCTGCGCACGCGCACGCTTAGCGAAATCAAGAACGTCAAATGGGACCCAGCGTGGGGCGAAGAGCGGTTATCGAATATGATTCAAACCCGCCCCGACTGGTGCATCTCGCGCCAGCGGGTGTGGGGCGTTCCCATCGCCGTCTTTCTCTGCGAAAGCTGTGGCAAGCCGCTCAACGACCATGCCATCAACCGCAAAGTCGTGGAGCTGTTCGCCCGCTCGGGAGCCGATGTCTGGTTTACCAACGAACCCGACACCATTGTTCCCGCAGGAACCAAGTGCCCACAATGCGGCGGCACGAAATTCGAGAGGGAAACCGACATCTTCGACGTCTGGCTCGAATCCGGCGCCAGCTATCTGGCGCTGATGGCGGCCGAGCCCGAATATCACTATCCTTGGCCGTCCGATCTTTACCTGGAAGGCGGCGACCAGTATCGCGGATGGTTCCAGTCTTCCCTGCTCTGCGCCATGGGCACGCACGCCACGCCTCCCTATCGCGGAGTGGTCACGCCCGGCTGGACCCTCGACGAAAAAGGCCAGGCCCTGTCGAAGTCGCGTGGCAACGATGTGGACCCGGTCGACATCGCCAACCGCTTCGGCGGAGAAATCGTGCGCCTGTGGACGGCTTCGGTGGACTTCCGCGAAGACGTTGTCGGATCGGAAACGCTGATGCAGCGGGTCGCGGAAAACTACCGCGAGATTCGCAATAAACTGTTCAAGAACGCACTCGGTAACCTCTACGATTTCGATCCGCGCACCGACTCCGTTCCGTTTGAAAAGCTCGAGCCGCTTGACCAATACATGCTGCGCCAGACCTGGGCCCTCGCCTGCGAGGTTCGCAACGATTACGAGGAATTTACTTTTCACCGGATCTATCACCGCGTGAATCACTTCTGCGTGGTCGATCTCAGCGCCTTCTACTTCGACGTCATCAAGGATCGCCTCTACACCTACGCACCGAACTCGCTCGGCCGCCGTTCGGCCCAGACTGCGGTTTGGCGCATCTGTGAGGCCATGGTCCGTTTGCTGGCGCCCATTTTGAGTTTTACCTGTGAAGAAGTCTGGCAGCATTTGCCCACGGTGCCAGACCGCCTCGCCAGTGTTCATCTGGCGGAGTTTTCCACCGCTGCCGACGTGCTCGGGAGCGCTTCCGTGCCGCAGGAGGATCCGCAACAGCAGCAAGATTGGACCACGCTCCTCGGGGTGCGGGAGCAGGTGATGAAGGCGCTCGAAGAGGAACGCAACAGCAAGCGGATTGGTAAGGGTCTGGAGGCGCAATTGGCGATCACGGCGCCGGATCCAGCCTATTCGGTTCTCGCGCGCTATCAAGACCAACTTCGCTACCTCTTCATCGTCTCCGCCGTGAAACTGGCAAGAGACTCCGGTAATGGCACGGGCAGCGTGCATGTCGAGGTCAAGAAAGCCGATGGCGCCAAATGCGAGCGCTGCTGGAATTATTCCACTCGCGTGGGCGAGGACAAGAACTATCCGACGGTATGCGAGCGCTGCAGCGCCGCGCTCAAAGAAATTGCAGAGGCGTGACCGCGACTCCCTTAAACGCGATAAGCTATAGCCAAGAGCTTGTGGTGAGATTCAGAAAGCGGCACGCTACTGACACCTCTTGTCAATTGTCATCCCGAACGAAGTGAGGGATCTGCAGTTCGCCGCAAGATGCAGATCCCTCACTTGGTTCGGGATGACAAACTCTTGCAGATTGAAACTGAGTAGGCTCCGTTCACCTCGGGCGGCCAAAAAGAACCGGAATTCTTGGAGTTATGCGCAAATATCATTTCCTGATCGCGTTGTCGGTCATCGCTCTCGATCGCGCCACCAAGTGGACGATCGCACGCCATCTTTCCTTCCACGACAGTATTCCCGTCATCCCTGGATTTTTTCGCATTATCCACGCCGAAAACCCGGGCGCCGCGTTCGGTATTTTTGCGGATTCTCCCTCGCAATGGAAGGTCGCTCTGCTGATTGCGTTTTCCATAATAGCGCTGCTGATCGTATCCCTGCTGCTGTGGAAAAACAGCCACCGGCTGACCACGACTGGAATCGGCCTGGCGTTAATTCTGGGCGGCGCGGTCGGCAACCTGTGGGACCGCCTGGTCAGCCGGCACGTGGTGGATTTTCTGCTCTTCTATATAGGCCCACACCAGTGGCCGGCCTTCAACGTGGCTGACAGCGCGATTGTGGCGGGAGCGGGTCTGCTGGTATTTGAAATCGTGTTTACTAAAACGCCCAGCCACCAGTCGGCGTAGGTTTTGATCGTGTGGAGACGGGCGCCTCGCCCGTCCCCACCGAGCACAGCTCGGCAGCCGTCGTGATGACAACACCGTCTTCGCCGCATCCGCCGGCAAAACAGCAGGTCCTTCCCCTTCGACTACGCTCAGGGTCAGGATGACAACATTTTGTTGGAGATCCGTTACGGCGTCCCGTAAAGCTTGCGATACACATTCGCATTCCGCAAAATAGCTTGCACGTACTCGCGGGTTTCGGTGAAGGGGATGGACTCGACGAACTCCTGTGGATCGCGATAGTGGCCCTGTCCCAGCCATTCTCCCACGCGGTCGGTGCCGGCATTGTAGGCGGCGAGGGCGTATTCGAATTGTCCGCCGTACTTGTCCACCATGTCTTTGAAGTAGCGCGTGCCGAGTTGAAGGTTTACAGCCGGAGTGAACAGTTGGGGGGCGCTGTATCCTTTGAGCTTGACTTGCTTCGCTACGGTCTTGCCCGTCTTCGGCAGAAGCTGCATCAGGCCCACGGCGCTGGCGCGGGAAAGAGCCAGCGTGTTGAACTCGGACTCCTGCCTGATTAGCGACGCGACCAGATAGGGATCGAGGCCGTTCGACACCGAATATTTGCGCAGATCGGTCCAATAGGCTTTGGGAAAAAGCGCTTCCCAATAGGGACGTGGCAGGTTGGGAATGTCGACCGCAAAATAGTTGGGCGTGATGTGCTTCATGATCTCGATGCCGCGATCGTAGCGGCCGATGTCCTGATACACATGCGCCATTTCTGGCGGCGCCCAAGTTCCACCCTCTTGGCTGGCGGCAGCCTGCAACTCGCGCACCGCCATATCCGCTAACCCTCCGTTAGAGAGCAACCGCGCCCGTTCCACCCGCAGGTTGTCGTCAGGAGGATCGGTTACGGTAATTTTCTCTGTGGTTGGCAGCGGAGGAATGTGGTCAAGCAGCGCGTAGTGCGTCAGGTCTACTTTCAGCGATGCTTCGGTTGCCGGACTTTCCGGCGGCGAGCTTTCCTGCGGCGAGCTTTCCTTCTGCGGCGCCTCCCCCGCGCTCGGCAGGCCTAGTAAGCGCTGCCGTCCGAACTCCGCGTAATAGTAGTTGCGAAAGCGGTCGCTGAGTTTCAGGTAAAACGCCCGCGCCATGGCCGGGTTGCCTTCTTCTTCGGCGAGACGAGCGCGCCAGTACAGCGCGGCGGGAATCTCCGCCGAATCGGGATAGAGCGCGATCTGTTGTTCGAACTCTTGCCGCGCCTCATCGGTTCTTCCTTGCCGGAAGGTCAGCCACGCGGCCTTCCAGTGCGCCGAGGAAGCGTGCGCGCCATTTGGAAAGCGCTGCTGCAATTCGCGGAAGTAGTCGATGGCGCGATCATAGTCGCGCTTCAGCAGGTACATGTTTCCGGCCGAAAGCAGCGCTTGTTCGAGCCAGGGGCTGGCGGGACCGAACTGGCGCAGATCGTTGAGCGTCCGTTGCACGGCATCTTCATCGCTGGTGGAACGCGCAGTCTCACTCAGCAGGTAGAGGCGCTCGGCTTCGGCGTCGCCGGTTTGCACGCCCATGGCAGTCAAAACCTGGCGCGCTTCGTGGCTGCTGCCGCTCTTTTCCAGCGCTTCCGCTAGCGCTAACTGCACTTGCGGGCGGTCCGCTGCACTGACTTCTCCGACCAGATCGTGATAATCGTGAGCCGCATCGCTGTAATGCTTGGCTTTGAACAGCAGGTCGGCGCGCGTGCGGCGCTCGGCGACCGAGCCGGAGATCCCGAGCTTGCGCAATTCCGCCGGCGCCGCATCCGCCTCGGAACTGTTGGGAAGGTTGTAGTAAACGTTGCGGAGAGCGGCCGATGCTTTTTCCTTGTCGCCTGCTTCTTCGTAGGCGCGCCCGATGGCGAGTTCCACATCGCTGCGCACCGGAGCACGTTCTTTTTCCAACAGAGCCGCGGACTCCTGGGCCCGGCCTTCCGCGAGCAGCGCGCTGGCATAGACCAGGTGAGCATCGCGGATCAGAAGCGAATCGGGAAAATTCTTGCTGAAATCCGCCAACGTGGAGAGCGCCTCGGCACTGTGTGCTGTTTTCAGGTAGGCGTCGCCCAGGTAGTAAGCGACGTAATCTCCCAGTTCGCTGGCACCGGCCTTGGCCCGGTTGAACGGGTCGATGGCTTTGCCATAGTCGTGATCCAGTGTGTGGGCGTAGCCGATGACCAGCCAGGCCAGTGCTCCGGCATCAGCATCTTCCTTGGCGTGGCGGCGGGCGTAGGCTTCGACTCCGGCATAGGCCGTGGGAGTGCGGTCCTGCAACAACTGCTGCGCCATGGTACGAAGGCTGGCGGAGGCGACAAAGGCTCGCCGCACCCGGCGCACGCGCGGAGAGGCGGGTTTGCGCCTTTTCTTAGTAGTTGTCGTGTGGGCGCTGGTGGCAGTTGCGGTCTTCTTCTTAGAGGTTGGACCCTTGACGGGCGCGCTTTTGGCGGGCGTGCTCGCAGCCGGCGTGGACGACTGGGACTGGGCGGCTGCAGGCTGCAAAAAACCGAGCCAGAGCAGGGACAAAATTCCCGCGAATACTGCAACTGCAAAACGGCGCACTCAAACCCTACCTAGTGCCGAAAATTGGCACCCATGATGGAAACATCGTCTTCTGCGAGACTTCGTATTATTTCATGCTGAAAGTAATTACCAGAAGCTGCAGCTGTGTTCCCGTAACGTTTCTGGTACGTGGCACGGCTTTTCTCAATGGTTTCCTTCAGGCGGTCGTAGAGATCTTTGTGTTTCCGGCCTTCGGCGACCTTGGCCTGATTGTAGAGTTTGATCTCGTCAACCAGCAGCCGAGCAAACCTTTGCGCTTTGTGGTGAACTTCCTGATCGTCAGGCGAGGCCGCGGGAGCTGGCTGGGGCTCGGGCGTTTCCACCGTCTTGGCATGACCAATGGGGAGCGGCTCGGCCAAAGCGGTTTCTGCCGCGGAGCTCGCGACCGGCGCCGAGGCTTCGTGCGCTGACGCCGCTGCTGCCATCACGTGGCTCGGCGCATGCGCAGCGAAGGGATCGTTGAACGCCGGCCGCACCGGTGCCTGGGATGACGGCGCTGCGCCCGAAGGAACACTGTCACTGCCGGAAGGCGTCGCCTGCACTTGCTTGCGGAGCGAGTTGACCTCGAGCCATGCGCTGGTCGAAAGCACGAGCAGTTCCAGCGCTCCGGCATCGAGCGAACCTTCCTCGCCAGTTCCGCTGTCGGCGTAAACCAGGGCGGCCACTTTCTCTTTCAAGATCAAAGGAAGAACCCGGCACTCGCCGCTGGCGGGTTTTCCAAACTCCCGCAGGAAACGCGAGTCGAAATCGGCAACCGGGGCGCTCGCCACCACGCGCTCGCCGATGGCACGAGCCACCGCCGGAGCGTTTTCGTTGAGCGAGAAATCTTTCACCGCATCACTATTGGCGAAGCCGCGTGCCTGCCAACCCGTGCCATGGCTCCCCTTGACCACAAAAAGCGCAACTCGGGCAGCATAGCGAGCGCTGGCATCGAGCAAGGCGCGCAGAATCTCGCGCTGCGAGGTACCCAACTGGATTTCCCCAACGGCACGCGCTAGATCTGCTGGACCGGTCGCCGAAGCCGCATTGGGTGTGGCGGGTTCGCCGGCCGCAGGTGCTGCTGCGATTTCTTCCATTACCCGGCGGACAATCTCGGTGCGTAGTTGAGCCGTGTGTTGGTCCAAAACCTGGCCAACCACCCGTTCCACAATTGGTTCAATCCAACCGCGCTCCTTCATTCGTACTCCGAGGCAAAGCTCTCTTGGCCAAGCTCTTGTTTGGGGGAAGAAGGGAGCAGCCCTTCTAACCTCTTATTATATGGCCGCTTACAGGCGGCCTCGGGTCACCTTGGTACCTGCCCTACCGGGTACCAGAGGCACCATCGCCAACCGCGGGAACGCTTGTGGCGCGAACCAGTCTAAACCACCGGGCAAAAAAGCCAGCCACCAAGTACAATAGCATTTCGACCATGGGTCGTGTGGCCGGAAAAATCTGCATCAAGTAACGAATGAGTACCATCCAACCCAACATAGAGCAACCGGTCAGCGAAGAAATGCAGCTGGTCCGGCGGGCCAAGCGCGGCGACGATCAAGCGTTTGAGGAATTAGTACGGCGCTACGATCGCAACGTTTTTCGCATTGCCCAGCACATCACGCAGAACCGCGAGGACGCGGAAGATGTGGTGCAAGAAGCGTTCCTCAAGGCGTATAGCAACCTGGAGAAATTCCAGGAACAGTCCAAGTTTTATACCTGGCTGGTGCGGATTGCGGTCAACGAAGCGCTGATGAAGTTGCGCCGGAGGAAGCCGGAACGCACGGTTTCTCTGGACGAAGAAGTAAAGACCGAAGATGACTCGCTGCCGCGTGAGGTTGCGGATTGGAGCCCCAATCCTGAGCAGATGTACAACCAGGCGCAGTTGCGGGACATTCTGACGCGCACCATTCAGGGGTTGCCATCGGGATTCCGGACGGTGTTCGTGCTCCGCGACGTGGAGGGCCTCTCGACCGAAGAGACGGCAGAGGCGCTGGAGTTGAGCATTCCGGCGGTGAAATCGCGGTTGCTGCGCGCGCGCCTGCAATTGCGCGAGCGGCTTAACCGGTTTTTTCAGAAAAAGGCGAGTGGAGATGGCGACCAGTGAAGTGTTCTGAATTTCTCAACGAGCTGACTAACTACCTCGATGGCGCGCTGGACGCCCGGACCAAGTCCGAACTCGACGACCACCTGGCGTGGTGTCATAACTGCTACGTGGTGTGCGATACCACTCGCAAAACCATTGAAATTTACCGCAACTCCGAACTTTACGAGTTGCCCGACGATTTGCGCACCCGGCTTCACACCGCCATCATGACCAAGTGTTCCGGGCACAAGAAATCTGACCCGGCAGGCGGCTGAATCCGCTCTGGCTTTTCCTTAATTCCCCCTGACCTTCCCCCGTGCTTGAGTGTGTGCAAGTGGTTGATTCCGGTGCGCCTATGGGACGTACCCGGGAAGCTATGAGTAGTCAGAACCTTTTCCGAACAGCATGAATCTAACTTTGTAGAGCTTGTTCCAGATATCAAGCGAAGGGAACGAGCCAGGTTTCTCGCTATTAATTCTGTGGAGGTCACCCAATGTTTTCGAAGCTGTGGGATGCCGTGTTTGGTTGCAGGCACGCTCGGTACACTTTTCCCATCACGGTACGCGCCGGTTCAGGTCGCGATCGAGTTTTGCGCACAGGCACTTACGTCGCCTGCCTGGACTGCGGCAAGGAATTCCGGTACGACTGGCGCGAAATGAGGATCGTGGGATCGCGAGCAGGAGGAGTCGCGCCCGCCCTGGTCACCAAACAAGTCACGAAACAAGCCGCGTGACGGTCACAAGATGAGCCCGCTCTCCCCCGATGCGGGCGTTTCGTGGCCAAAAGTGAACATTCCCCGCTCGTCTCCCCCAGTTCTTGCACTGCATTTTCTTCCGGCTTTGGCCAGTCCAGCCTGCTCTGAAATTTAGCTTTGAAATTTCACTATCTCCGGGCCCTCGGAGGAGCGCATAATTAGTACGGTGCCGGACCCGCGGAGCATGCTTCGGCCCTTGAGAAGCTTTCTCCCTTGCGGTTCGGACGGGAGGTTTCTGTGCCTCTTTCCATGCTTCGGGAGTTCCTGGATCGTAACCGCATTCAATACCTGGTGATCTCGCATTCCGTGGCCTACACGGCCCAGGGGATTGCCGCCCTCACCCACACACCTGGAAAAGAGCTGGCGAAAACCGTTATGGTCATGGTTGATGGACGTCTCGCCATGGCGGTGGTGCCAGCTTCGTTCCGCGTCGATTTGTACCGGCTGAAGAAATACCTGGGGGTAGACTCGGTGGAACTGGCCAGCGAGTACGAATTTCGCGACCGCTTCCCAGACTGCGAAACCGGGTCCATGCCGCCGTTCGGTAATCTCTACGGTATGGATGTTTTCGTGGACCAGGCCCTGGCCGAGGACAAGGAGATCGCCTTCAACGCGGGTTCGCACCGTGAACTGGTTCGCATGAAGTTTGCTGATTTCCGCGATCTGGTGAAACCGGCGATCATCCCGCTGGCAGGCAAAGCCCATATTCACGCGGCTTGAGTCTTGCGCAAGCGGACGGTTCCGCTGCGCGAAGCGGTTGCCGCAGAAGCGGTGGTGGGACGCAGGTAGATCTTTTTGTTTTTTTTCATACAATCTTCACAAATCGCTGTGTTAGATTTGCCCTTCTCTCATCAATTCGAAATTTCCTGGAGGAAAATGAATTGGGCAAGGACATGGTTCCCAAGAAAATCTTCTTCACCAAAGGTGTGGGGAAACACCGGGAGCGCCTCACCTCTTTCGAACTCGCTTTGCGCGACGCCGGCATCGCGGCGCAAAACCTGGTTCGTGTTTCATCCATCTTTCCGCCCAACTGCAAACTAGTCCCACGCACCCAGGGACTCACCTATCTTTCCCCCGGAGAAGTCGTATTCGCGGTGGTTGCCGAAAACTCCACCCACGAACCGCACCGCCTGCTGGCCTCGTCGATTGGCGTCGCCATCCCTGCCGATCGCAATACCTATGGATATCTGAGCGAGCACCATTCGTTCGGTGAGACCGAAGACGCTGCCGGAGACTATGCCGAAGAACTCGCCGCCGAAATGCTGGCCACCACTCTGAACGTGGAATTCGATTCCGATCGGTCGTGGGACGAGAAAAAAGAGATCTATCGCATCTCCAACAAGATCGTGCGCACCGCCAACGTGACGCAGTCGGCGGTTGGCGATAAACGCGGGCTGTGGACGACGGTAATCGCGTCGGCCGTGCTGATCTTTGACTGATCAAGGGTAGAGTGGTCACTCTTGTCCGCTGCCGTTGACGTTGGTTCTTGCGGGTGCGGAAATCAAAATTCAAGGCCAAAGCCGGCGGACAGGAGTGTCCGCCCTACACGGCCCGCCTCAATTATCGGACGCTGTAAGGGAAGAACCGTCGAAGCAGTTTTCCAGCCCAGGGAATCAGCCGCGACCGAGATCGCGTCCGCTCAGCCGCTTGATAGAAGTGCCCCTCGAGGGAAGACATCCTGTCGCGGTAGATTTCAATGGTAGCCAAGGTGTAGCGGACGCCCGCGCTTGCGTATTCCTTCTGCGGTGACTCCCCGATTCCGAAGTCCACCCACTCCATCCCCGACTGGAATGCATGTTCGAGAAGCATTTCCAGTTGCAGCATGGAAGGCGAGTACCTCGCGAAGGCTTCGCTGAAACAGGTTGAATACAGGTGCAGCGTGCCATTCAACAGCGGCGAAAACCGCATGGCGATGGCCGCGTCTCCGCAAGAAAGAACGGAGAGCCAAATCTGCCCTTGCGGGGCGAGTTCTTCGACGATGTGCCGGTAGAATGCGCGGTGTTGCGGGTCCGCCAGTGGACTTTGCAGGCCCTTGGCGGCAAAACGCTCAACGTGCCAAGTGAAAAATGTCTCCAGGCGCTCGAGGATCGGCGTGGCACGGTCATACACCTCAAAGCTGATGTCTCCTCGCTCCAACAACCGGTTTTTGGATTTCCTGAGACTGTTGCTGGAATGGCGCCCTTCTGCGACAAACTCCTGCTTTGTGAGCCGGCGGACGTGGTCGGTTTCTCGCACGGTCTTCAGCAATCCATGATTCTCAGCCGCAGAAGCAAGGTGGTCAAGGAAAGGGGAGCCAGCTTGGAATCTGTCCAAGTAGATGCCGTCCCAACTGGCGGCCTTCGAACCCAGGAATCCGACCAGGCTTTCGGCCACGGGTGCTTCCCACCCAGGACGCACCAGGCATGAGCCATAGTCCGCATAGGGCAGACCCGCAAATTCCACCCAGCGGCGCGCACGGAAATAACGCCGGCCACGGCGCACCACCAACGGAATCACGGCCGCCAGGGTCGAGGGCGAATCACGGAAAACCAGTATCCACGTGTCTCTGTCCGGAAAAGCCAGTAGATTTGCTTGGATCCATCCGAAGGTGTTGAACACCGTTGCTTGCGGACACACGCCTAGAAGTTGTTCCCATTCAGGCTTCAGGCTCTCGCACTCGGTAATCGAGGGAATGACTTCCAGCTCCAGGCTCATCCGCGCTTCACTCCCCTCGTGTTCCGGCCGCCAGCACGCGCTTGAGAGAATCGACGGCTCCGGCAACGGTCGCGGCAAAATGGGCACGCGTCATTCTTCCGATTCCGACACGCGGCAGCGCGAACTGCTTGCTGGAGCGGGTCACAAACCCGCCCTCTCCCGCGAAGGCAAGCGCGTAGCCGCTTTCTTCGACCAAGGCCTCGTCTCTGGGCGTGAAATCAAGGACAGGAGCTCCAAACGGATAGGCGAATGTGCGTACCGGTTTTCCCAGCAATCGCTCCAACGCCGACTTGCTGTCCGCAATTTCGCTTCGGGCGTTTTCGGGCTTTAACGCCCCGAGAATTGGATGGGTGATGGTATGCGATCCGATTTCGATGCCGCTTTCGGAAAGCCGACGAATATCCTCTTGGCTGAGAAAGTCGAACCTGCCGCCCAGTTCGCCGTCGCGCGGTTGCACCGGAAGCTGACTTTGCAGCGATTCCAGTTCCTGCTTTTGTTCCGCTTCCGATAAAGTTCGGCACAGGCTGAAAAATCTTCCGCAGGCGGCTGCCCGCTGCTCACTGGTCTCGAGCGGTCGGCATTCACCGTTCCGAAGCCTCCAGCTCTGAACCTTCGAGAACATCAACCGGTAATAGGCGTCTTCAAACCAGGTTTGCCGGGACGATCCCAACTCTCCCGTGAGCACGAAGCATATGGCGGTAACCCGTTCTTGTTGGAGTATGGGCAGGGCAAAGCGGAGGTTGTTCGCATGCCCATCGTCGAAAGTAATCAGCACGGGCCGCGGCGGGAGAGACTGACCGCGAAAATACCAGTCGCTGAATTGTTGAAAACTGATGGGATTGTAGTGCTTCTTGAAATACTGAATTTGCCAGGCAAATTCCTCCACACTCACCGTCATGCCAAACAGCGGATTGACTTCCGGAAACCCAGGCGGGAGGACATCATGGTAGATCGCAACCAGGACCGAGTGGCGCCGCAAGAATCGAAAAAAACTCAGCAACCCGCTGCGAAACAGGAATTCGAAAAGCCACTGCTTCGCCCGAACATAGAGCGGGTTGCTGTACCAGGACTCACCGACTCCCACATCTCCTCCCTCGTCGCAATGACGCTTGGCGGAACCTACTGAGCAGACTGGAACCGCTACTTCTGGCTTTTATCGAAGCGCATCTGTGCTAGCGAGTCGACCTCAGCATCGAGTGCCCTTTGGGACGGTGCACTGGCTTTGACCACGAGGACTCGCCTATCGGACAGGGTGATCGCGATCGCTGAGTTGTAGCGAGGCACTTGATCTGGAGCGGACAAATCGAGCCGCCAATAGTCATAGCTTGGCTCGGAAACTTTGGTTGGACCGACGATCTTGACGTCTTTCACGCTCAGCCACATCCCTTTAACCTCTCCAATATAGGCCAGAGCAATGGTGTCGTGCGTCCTGTCGCTACTCCGCTGCTTTGTGTCGTAAAGAAAAGCCATTCTGGGTTGACCGCTGCGCTGCAGTGTCTCCCACAAAGCCAAGATCATACGTTCACGCCCTGTCGGGTCGCGTGAGGGTATCTCGCTTTCCACCTTTGGGCTGAATTTCTCCGGAAACTCGTACGTCAGCCCCATGGCCGCTTCGCGGAAAACGTTCCCATGTACGCTACCTTTTCCCTGGCCCACACACACCGGGCACAAAAGTGACAGGCAACCCAACACTAATAACGCGAATTTGCACCTCATGGTTCCTCCCGAATCGCCGGTACCGCGCCAAACTTATTCTGCCTTCGCCAGCTTCTTCCCTGCAGGCTTCTTCTTTAGTCTCTCCAGCACGGCGGCCACAATCAGCGGTAAACCTACGGTCGCATCCACGAACACTTCGCCAAACTTTCCGCCTTCGGCTGGAGGTACGAACTTGCCCCAGGAAACCGCCTCGCTGTAAGGACTGCCCGAAAGGCCGCCCCAATACACTGGCTCTGGGCAGATGCGCAGTCCATAGTGATAGCGCTTCAGGGGCAGGTCTTCTCCGCCCCGGCGATGGCGCAATTCGATGAATGGCCCGAATTGCTGCGACCAGTTGCGCGGAACGCCTCCGCCGATGGTGAAGATTCCCA
>Ga0074046_10002702_pt1 | contig 15187 bp, 18 predicted proteins | sample BogForMeECP23OM3_FD_94441 | JGI IMG/M metagenome (GOLD analysis project Ga0074046, IMG submission 94441) | Bog forest soil microbial communities from Calvert Island, British Columbia, Canada - Bog Forest MetaG ECP23OM3 | ecosystem: Environmental > Terrestrial > Soil > Wetlands ...
ACGGCCTGCATGGATGCGCCGGTGAACCAATAGATCATCGCGCCGCCGGTAATCAGGCCCAGGAAGAATGGAGCATGCAGCAACGAGAGGTCATCCACATGCGCGGTCAGTCCATTGGTCAGCGCCATGATGATGGAAAAGATCATGGTGGTGGCGCCGACCACGGCGGTTCCAATCAGCACCGGCTTGGCGGTCGCCTTGAAGGTATTGCCGGCGCCGTCGTTCTCTTCGAGCAAGTCCTTGGAGCGGTCAAAATTCACGTCGATGTTAAAGTCCTTTTTGATTTCCGCCTTGACGTTGGGCACCTGCTCGATCATCGAAAGCTCGTAGACGGACTGCGCGTTGTCGGTCACCGGGCCGTAGGAATCGACCGCGATGGTCACCGGTCCCATGCCGAGGAAGCCGAAGGCAACCAGGCCGAAGGCAAATACCGCAGGGGCAAGCATGGTGGCCGCCACGCCCAAGCCCATCCCGCTGAAGAAGTAGGCAATCGACATCAAACTGACCATCGCCAGCCCCAGCCAGTACGCGGAAAAGTTTCCGGCGACAAAACCGGAGAGGATTCCGAGCGATGCGCCGCCTTCTTTCGCTGAGGTCACCACTTCGTTCACGTGGCGCGAGTCCACCGAAGTGAAGACTTTGACCAGTTCAGGAATCAGCGCTCCCGCCAGCGTGCCGCAGGAGATGATCGAAGCCAGCTTCCACCACTGCGTGGTGTCGCTACCCAGGTCTGGGATGATGAGATGCGAAACAAAGTAGGTGGCAACGATCGAGACAATCGAAGTGATCCAGACCAGCGAAGTAAGCGGCGTTTCAAAATTCATTTTGTCTGCGTTGCCGTAGCGGGCTTTCGCAATGGCTTCATTGATGAAATATGCCAAGGCGCTGGACACCAGCATCATGATGCGCATCACGAAAATCCAAACCAGCAACTGCACCTGAATCGCTGGATCCTTCACGCCGAGCAGAATGAAGGTAATCAGCGCGACGCCGGTCACGCCGTAAGTCTCAAAACCATCGGCCGTCGGACCAACCGAGTCGCCGGCATTGTCGCCGGTGCAATCAGCAATCACGCCGGGGTTGCGGGCATCGTCTTCTTTAATCTTGAAGACGATCTTCATCAAATCGGAACCGATATCGGCAATCTTGGTGAAGATGCCGCCCGCGATACGGAGCGCCGCCGCACCCAGCGATTCGCCGATGGCGAATCCGATGAAACAGGGTCCGGCATAGTCACCCGGTATGAAGAGCAGAATGAAAAGCATGATGAGCAGTTCGACCGAGATCAGCATCATGCCAATCGACATTCCGGCTTCAAGGGGAATCTGATAAACCGGGTAAGGCTTGCCGGGCAGAGAAGCGAAGGCCGTCCGCGAATTCGCGAAAGTGTTGACGCGAATCCCAAACCACGCCACCCCATAGCTGCCCGCGATTCCGATCAGGCTGAAAGCCAGGATGATGGGAAGCGTCAATGCGACTGATTTGCCGGGCACCGGCCTCAGCCAGCCGAAGTACAGGGCGATAATGATGGCGATAAAGGCCCACAACAACATCAGGAACTTGCCTTGGGTGATGAGGTAGGTCTTACAGGTTTCGTAAATCAGCTCCGAGATCTCGCGCATGGCGCGGTGCACGGGCAGGTTCTTCAGGCGCATGTAGATAACCAAGCCGAAGCCGAGGCCGAAGACGCAGAACAGGAGCCCGATCATCAGCAACTTGTGGCCGTCTATTGCGTTGTTCAGAAAGCTGACCGAAGAGAGGTCGGGCAGTTTCAAGGACGCCTCGCCGCCTTGTTCGGTCGTTTGCGCCAACGCACAGCCGGCGGTCAGAAGCAGAGTGGCAAAGGTCGCGAAAGCTTTCGCAAAGCGGCGTCCCACAGACGTAAGATTGGCGTTCTCAGTGCGCATTAGAATCCTCCTCAGCAGGTCCGAAACGCGCTTCCGCCGCCCGACATATCAAAATTAAAAGGAGTTGGCCGCGTCGGAAAACTTGTGCCGTTGTGATGCAGCCCAACCTCAGACCGCACGCTAGAGCACGAAGCATTCGTTTATAGCACCTTGGCGGAAGGCGGGTCAACGGCACGCATCACAGCGCAAGATGCGGCTTCCGACTGCATCACCAGCTATACCCAGGAGGCTGCGGAGAAGATAGTTTTCGATCCCAGCCCCTAAAGACGCATCTGTTCTGGGGAGCATACGGTATCGCTAAAGCGATACCCTGATATGAACCCGAGTTTTGCCGCAGGCTGCCAGGAGTGAGGGACACTACGCCTTGGCTCCTCCGGAATCGGGCCGGTTCCGTATAATTGAGCATCTGCCATGCCAGCCTCCCTGGACTCGATTGTCGCCGCCACGCGCCAGCGCCTCTCCCAACGCATAGCTGGGAACGGGCGAACCTGCAGCTTGAAGGCACTGGAGCGCACGGCCGCGGGGCACACCCCGCGCGGATTCCGGAATCAACTGCGCCGGGTGGCGCAGGACGGAATCGCGGTGATCGCCGAACTGAAAAAAGCCTCGCCCTCAAAAGGCTTGATCCGCGCCGATTTCAGACCTTCCGAACTGGCGCGGGAACTCGAGCAGGCTGGCGCAGCCGCATTGTCGGTGTTGACTGACGAACAATTTTTCCAAGGCTCGCTGGATTATCTGCGTGAGGCCTCCGCGAGCAGTTCCCTTCCCTGCCTGCGCAAAGATTTCATAGTCGATGAATTCCAGATCGTCGAAGCCCGGGCGAACCGTGCCGACGCCATCCTGCTGATTGTCGCCGCCCTGGAGAAGAAAGAGTTGGCAGCGCTGGCCGGGATCGCGCGATCTCACAGCCTCGACGTCTTATGCGAAGCGCATGACGAAGACGAATTGCAACGCGCGCTCGATGCTGGCTGCGACCTGATTGGCATCAACAGCCGTAATCTGCGTACTTTCGAAGTCGATCTCGAAACCGCATTCCGGCTGGTGGAAAAAATTCCTGCCAGGTGCGTCCGCGTCGCGGAAAGCGGGATCCGGTCGGGCGTAGACTTGGCTCGATTGCAATCGGCCGGGTACGAGGCGTTCCTGATTGGCGAATGGTTGATGAAGGCAGAGCGCCCGGGCGTAGCGTTGGCGAAGTTGATGGAAGAAGCAAAAGTAGCGGTCAGTGGGTAGTGGATTTTACTGATAGCTGAGAGCTGACAGCTGACAGCTGTTCTTATGACTTGGATCAAGATCTGCGGGCTCACGAACCTCGACGACGCGCTTGCGGCTTGCGATGCGGGCGCGAACGCTCTGGGCTTCGTTTTCTATTCGAAGAGCCCGCGCCATGTCACTCTAGAGGCTGCGCGCTCAATCGTCGCCAAGGTACCGCGGGAAATTGAAAAAGTCGGAGTTTTCGTCAACGAAACCGTGGACCGGGTGCGGGACACCGTCAAACAGGCAGGGCTTACGGCGGTGCAATTGCACGGGGACGAGAGCGTGGAATTCAGCCGCGAGCTGTTCAAGAAGCTCGGGAATGGATCCGACCGCCCCACAATTTTTCGCACCTGGGCGGCAAAGGTTTTCGACGTTCCTGCTGGACAATCGGTGGGATGGGATCCGGTCGCGGTTGGGCTGGTAGAGCCGGACGAGGCGTACAAGGGCAAACGAGTGCACAAGATCCACGTCGCCAAGAATGGAGACCTTTTTCTCGAAACCCATGGTTTCCGCCACGGCGTGATCTCGGGCGTCCTGCTGGATTCCTCAAATGACGAAAGGCGCGGCGGCACGGGAGAAACTTTCGACTGGGAACGCGTCCAGCCCTGGGCCGGAATTATCAACAGCATCAGCAAGCTGATCGTCGCAGGGGGGCTTCGTCCGGGCAATGTGCAGGAGGCGATTCACCTGCTGCATCCCTGGGGCGTAGACGTTTCCTCCGGCGTCGAGCGCGAGCCCGGCAGGAAAGATCCCCGAAAAGTCCGCGCCTTTGTGCAAGCGGTTCGGGCGATGGAAGGGGACTCGTAGTACAGCAGCCCCGGAGGGGCGGAATGTGTTAGCCCAGGACGTAAGTCCTGGGTCAGAGAGGAATCGGGCCGAGTCCCGAAGGGACGACACAGGTTTTTATGGCGACCGCAACGATTTCGAAACGTACATCGCGTCAGACCCAAGAACAACCGGCCCCCGGCCGTTTCGGCGTTTATGGCGGGCGCTACGTTCCGGAAACGCTGATGGCCGCGTTGGAGGAACTGGAGCGCGAATACGAAAAAGCCAAGCGTGACCGCAAATTCCAGCAACGTCTTGACCTGCTGCTGAAGACATATGCTGGACGTCCGACGCCGCTGTTCTTTGCCCGGCGCCTCACCGCAAGACTTGGCGGCGCGAAAATTTATCTCAAGCGCGAGGACCTGCTCCACACTGGCGCGCACAAAATCAACAACTGCCTTGGACAAGGCCTGCTCGTCGAACGCATGGGCAAGCATCGCGTGATCGCGGAAACCGGCGCCGGTCAGCACGGCGTCGCGACGGCCACGGTCTGCGCCCTGCTTGGCTTCGAGTGCGTCGTCTACATGGGCACCGAAGATATGCGCCGCCAGGAGCTCAACGTCTTCCGCATGCGGTTGCTGGGAGCTGAAGTTCGCGGCGTCGATTCCGGTTCGCGCACTCTGAAAGACGCCATCAACGAAGCCATGCGCGACTGGGTCACCAACGTGCGCACCACTCATTACCTGCTCGGCAGCGTGCTGGGAGCGCATCCGTATCCGACCATGGTGCGCGACTTCCATCGCGTGATTGGGCGCGAAGCACGCGTCCAGATTCTTAAGGCCGAGGGCAAACTTCCGAAAACGATCATCGCCTGCGTCGGCGGAGGCTCGAACTCTATCGGCATCTTCTACGACTTCCTAAAAGATAGAAAAGTGGAACTAATCGGAGTAGAAGCCGGAGGTCGAGGCGAAGCCCTGGGCGACCATGCAGCTCGCTTCCGCGGCGGCTCGCCTGGCGTTCTGCAGGGCACCTATTCCTACGTGCTGCAGGATGCGTCAGGCCAGATTGCGACCACGCACTCGGTCTCCGCCGGTCTGGATTATCCGTCGATCGGCCCCGAACACGCCATGCTGAAAGACACGGGACGCGCCCAATACGTTCCCGCCTCCGACGCCGAAGCGCTCGAGGCGACGGTGCTGCTCGCTCGCACAGAGGGCATTATTCCGGCGCTCGAATCCGCGCACGCCGTCGCTGAAGTCATCAAGCGCGCTCCGAAAATGGAGAAGTCGGAAGTTGTGATCGTCAACATCTCCGGCCGCGGCGACAAGGACATTGGAATTTTGCGGGAGAATTTGAAGCTCGATTAGACCAAGTTCCAAAACCGGGAGGCTGAAATGAAAACGCCGTTACTGGTGCTCGCATTAGTCCTGTCATCACTTTCTCTTGGCCTGCAGATAAAGAATGTCCGAACCGCTCCGTTATTCGACAGGTATCTAGTGCCAGCACGGATTTCGGACTACGACTATCGGAAGATGCAAGCTGACACTAAGATGATTCAGGACGACGCGATTATGAATGATGGTGTCGGCGTGCCCTTCGTGTTCCGCCTTAGCGATGACCACCAGCGCATCATTTGCAGGGTCGACGTGTCGGAGAAGGACCTTCCTAAATCACATGATGAACAGAAAAGGGTGTTGGAACAGAAGGCATGGATGGCAATCGGTGACGTAGGTTCGGCCTTCGACATTGTCGAGGACAAGTCCGTGACGCACGCGGTGAAGGTAGAATTTCGAAGCATCGAGGGAATGGTGAAAAAAGGAGCCGAGGCAGAGAACTACGCCGAATTCAGCGACGGCCAACTGACGTTCCATTAGAATTCGGCCCCCTTGCGTGCCAATCCGCACGGGATAAGATATGGCCAGCGAAGACGAAACCGGCATGCGAACGGGAGACCAAATTCTGCGTGCTTATGCCAATCTGAAGGCGGTCCGCGACAATCTGCCCGACAAGAACGTTTTCCAGCATGGACTTTACACCATGTTCAATAACGCTCTGGACGAATTGCAGCAGGCTGGTGTGGACGTGCGTGAGTGGCGGCTGCCAAGCAACGCGGTAGGAAACACAAATGCCAAAGAGTTTGCAGCGAGAATTGATGCGATTCTGATGTACTTCACTTTCCAGAATGAGAAGACGACGATAGGCTTTCGCATATGACCGCGTGGCGTTCCCGACTGTTTCTACCTCTTGTGGCCGCTTCTCTTGCGGCCCCCTCGCTTCGGACGTTCCTTTCCTGTTCTGAAACGTGATGGAATGGTTTTGCCTCTGATAACGAGTTTGCCGGTCGACTGTTTAGTGCTCCTGCCTTTGAGTATTCGGCGGAGCGGGGCGTCGTGCCCCACGGGCACCCATTCCGATCCTATGACCTTCGCATCAACAGTGAGTCCGCATTTCCTACAGATCGCACGCGGGGACAGCCCTAAGAACGGATTGGTAGCTCTTAGTTGCCGCTACGTTTCCTCACTGAATCCGTCAGGGCTTAATCCGCCAGGGCACCGTGCCATTGTTCAAGTCTACGCTTTCTATTCGCCCTAAGCGATTTTAATTTCGGCTTGCTGACAACCTATTCAAGCGGCCGGTGGCCCACTCAAGCCCTCCTTTGGCTTGAGTGGGGCGGTGCACTGAAGGCACTCAGTCGTATACTTCGCGCCGATGTGCAATCCGGGTCACGCTGACGAGCTTCGCGCCGTCGTCGATTAGGTAAACGATCCGCCAATCGCCGACTCGAACCCGCCACTGATCCTTGTAGCCCTTCAGCTTCTTGCAGCCTGCGGGCCGCGGGTTATCGCCGAGAGATTCCATCTTGCGTACTGCGCGAGGCAACACACTATTTGGCAAACCTTCGAGCTCTTTCCTTGCCGAAGGCTTTACCTCAACGACATAGCTACTCACGAAGACGCCCGCGTCGAATTAGATCGGCCTTGATTTTTTCCAGAGGTATGCCCTTTTCCCGGCGCCGCGACTCCGAAATCAGCCCGTCCCACAAGTCTTGCAACCTGGCTCCATGCTTTTTCAGGTCAATTAGAACCGCGACCTTGCGGCCCTTGTCATCGGTAACGAACTGGACTCCAGTCATAAAATTATTCTCCGTCAGGAAGTACGTTCACTGCAAGACGCTCTCTATTTCGACGCCCCCAGGGCCTGTTCCAGCGTCAGCCGAATAAACCGTTGATAGGGCAGGCCCGCGCGGGTCGCCCGCTCGCGCACAGCGTCGTAAAGCTCCTCAGACAAACGCAGATTGATGGACTTGTCTTTGCGCTTGATCTCGAAGCGCACCAACTGCGCGCCCGAAAGGTCGTACTGCGACAGGTCGGCTTTATCGACAAAGGCCGCCGCCGCACGGTCGCTCTTAAAGGTCGGGATTTTCTTTTTCATACGCTTCAATCTCTTTTTTGCATGTACCGCGCGTGATGGGACGGATCAGAAGTTCGTCGCCCTTCCGCCGGAGCGTGAATATGATGAACACGCTGCGCCCTTTCTCCGTTCGCCCGATCGGGCGAAAACGGTTCTCCCGCTGCGAGTGGGCCGCATCCAGAAGAATGGCCAGCGGACTCGCAAAAAGGCTTTCGATAGCCACGATGGAGAGTTTCTCGCACTTGGCTCGATTGCCCCGGTCCCAGTCGAAGCCATTCGCCTTTAAAGTCACGATTTATTTATAGGGTATGCATTTGTATATACACATGTCAATATTCCTCCACAATTTCCAAGTAAAGTATTTATTCCTCAATAACATACAAGGAAAAATCGCTTCAAACCAATCGCCAAATCGATTCTAACTTGTTGATTTATAAATATCTTACAAGTAAGTCTTTATTGTTCAAAGATTTGCGAGATATCGCCAGCTAAGTCTTTTGTTTTCAAAGACCACGGGAGGGGGGTCTATTACTTAAATAGTAAACTCGACTATGAACACACTTCTCAAACTGACACCGGAACACGATTCCGCTCACATCGCTAATTCCCCGTTCGAACTCCATTGAAACTCTCCGCAATCTACAATACGTTCGTGCCTTTTCATTTCCAATCCAAACCTTCTCTCATCGCCTACGTAACCTGCGGAGATCCCGACCTTGCCACCACGCGCGAAGTCATCCTCGCAGCCATCGACGCAGGCGCGAGTGTGATCGAACTCGGAGTCCCGTTCAGCGATCCACTCGCCGATGGCCCGGTCATCCAGCGCGCCAGCGAACGCGCGCTTAAACACGGAACATCGTTGCAGAACGTACTCACGCTCGCCTCTGAAATCCGTGAGCATTCACAATCGGTCGGACTTGTGATCTTTTCCTACCTCAATCCCATCTTGCGCACGGGCCTCGCAAAGTTCTGCCAGGTAGCGCGACTGGCGGGGATTGACGGAACGCTGATTACCGATCTGCCGGTCGAAGAATCCGCCGAGTATCTGCGCGAGGCGCGCAAGAATGATCTCGCCACGATCTTTCTGGCTGCGCCTACCTCGACCGACCAGCGTCTGAAATTGATCGCCCAGGTTTCGACCGGCTTTATTTACGCGATCTCGCGCACGGGCGTGACTGGCGCGCGCCAACAAATGACTGGAGACGCTAAAGCTCTCGTCAAGCGCGTTCGGCGTTTCACCAAGCTTCCGATCGCCGTCGGTTTTGGAATTTCAACCGCCGAGCAATTTGCGGCCGTTGGTAAGTTCGCTGAGGGCGCTGTCATCGGCAGCGCCATCGTCCATGCCATCGAACAAAATCCCGGACGAGAAGCGGCGACTGTGGCAGAATTCGTAAGGCAGCTCTCAGCTGTCAGCTCTCAGCTTTCAGCCCGAAAATGACGCCGTCCTCTGAGGACATCCTCGGTGGCAAGTTCACAGCGGGTTTGAACTGAGAGCTGATAGTTGAGAGTTGAGAACTTTCCATGGACATTTCCGACTGGCGCAAGAAAGTCGACGACTTAGACCGCAAACTGGCGGCGCTGCTCAACGAGCGGGCGGCCGCGGTCGTCGAGATTGGACGATTGAAACGCAACACCGGAATGCCCATTTACGAACCCGACCGCGAGCGCGAGGTGATCGCCAATGTGCACCGCAGCAGCACCGGGCCCTTAGTGGAACGCGATCTGTCGCAGATTTACGAACGAATCATCGACGTGATGCGCAGTATCCAAAAGCACGAAATTGTTCCCGACGAAGGACAGGCTGGCCACGACACGAAAATTGATTCGCAATACGAGGACTAGAACTTTCCGCCACGCCGCCGCGCAGTTTCCAGCTCGCCGCAGCGGGGCAAACGAGCGCACTCATGATTGTTGCAATGCAAGAAACGGCCAGTGAAGATCAGATCCAGCAGGTAATCGATCAACTGGTTCAATTCGGGTTTGAAGTCCACCGCTCCACCGGAGCGCGTCAGACCGTTCTTGGCGGTGTCGGGGTCCCGCATGATTTCGACACTCGCGAAGTCGAAATGATGCCAGGAGTGCAGGAAGTTCACCGCATTACTTCGCCCTATAAGCTGGCCGGGCGCAACTTCCGTCCGGGAGGTACGGTCGTCAAATTTGCGAACGGGATTGAAATCGGCGGCAAAAAGATCGTGGTCATGGCCGGACCTTGCTCGGTCGAGTCGCGCGAGCAGCTTTTTACCGTCTCTGAACTGGTCGCCAAAGCCGGAGCCCGCGTGCTTCGCGGCGGCGCGTTTAAGCCGCGATCTTCTCCTTATTCGTTTCAAGGACTCGGCGTTGACGCCTTGAAACTGCTGCGCGAGGCGGGCGATCATTTCAAACTGCTGGTGATCAGCGAGGTGATGGAGATTTCGCAGATCGAGCTGATGCTGCCGTATGTGGACATTTTCCAGGTGGGCGCGCGCAACATGCAGAATTTCAATCTACTGCGCGAACTGGGCAAGGTTCGCAAGCCGGTGCTGCTCAAGCGCGGGATCGCGGCTACGATCGAGGAACTCCTGTGCTCTGCCGAATACCTGCTGGCCGGAGGCAACTACGAAATCATTCTGTGCGAGCGCGGCATTCGCACGTTCGAAACCTACACTCGCAACACCATGGATATTTCCGCGATCCCAATCATTCATAAACTCTCGCACTTGCCCATGACCGCCGATCCATCGCACGGCACGGGGCGCCGCGATAAAGTGGCTCCGATGGCCCTGGCATCGGTTGCGGCCGGCGCCGATGCCATGCTCATCGAAGTTCATCACCAACCGGATAAAGCGCTCTCCGATGGTGCGCAGTCGCTTTACCCGGAACAGTTTGCCCAGTTGATGGACCAGATCCGCGTGGTTGCGACCGCGGTCGGACGCGAGATCGCTTAGACTTCTCAGAATCGTCAGTTACCCATGGCATTCAAGCAAGTCACCATCATCGGAACCGGGTTGATCGGAGGCTCGCTCGGCCTCGCGCTGAAGAAACGGCGGCTTGCCGGACGAATCATCGGGTGCGATCGCGCTCCGGTTCTGGAGCGGGCCCAGGAGTGCGGCGCCATCGAAGGTGGGAGTACCCATCCCGCGGACGCTGTGCGCGGAAGTGATTTAGTGGTGCTGGCTACACCGGTGATTCCGATCCTCGATTTCATTGACCGGCTTGGTCCAGCGCTGCCGGCGAAGACCCTTGTAACGGATGTTGGCAGCACCAAGGTGGAAATCGTACAGCGCGCCGCGAAGTCGTTTGGCCGAAACGCGGGGCACAGATTTCTGGCCGGGCATCCCATGGCCGGGAAGGAAAACGCCGGGGTGGAGTTTGCCGATGCCGATCTTTTCGAAGGCGCGGCCTGGCTGTTTACACCGCTCCCCGGCCAAAACGTTTACGCCGGACTTTGCGGACAATTCATTCAATGCGCAGAAAAGATGGGCGGCAAAATAGCGGTCGTCGAGGCCGCCGATCATGATCGCTTCTGCGCCTGGATCAGCCACTTGCCGCAGATGATTTCCACCGCGTTGGCGGCCGCGCTGGTTGACGAATTTGGCTCCGACGCGCCTATGCTCGACATTGGCGGACGAGCGTTGCGCGAGATGACCCGCATCTCCGGCAGTCCGTATTCGATGTGGCGCGACATCGCTATTACCAATCGCAAGAATCTTAGCGACGCGCTGCAGAAGCTGGAACAGCGGCCGGCGCACATTCGGGAGAATCTGGATTCGCGTGAACTGGCTGCGGAATTCGAGCGGGCGCACGAGCTAAGAAAGAGCTCACCACAGAGACACAGAGGCACAGAGAAAAACAAGAAATGAATTTCTCTCTGTCTCTGTGGTGGATTCTTGGTTTTGACGCTCTCCTGCTCTCCTGTGAGCCGAAATTCCGATAGAATTCTTTTGCTATGCACAAAGTTGTCGCTAGCGCTGACGAGGCAATCCAGGATGTGTTCGACGGCGCCACTATTATGGTGGGCGGATTTGGTTTGTGCGGGATGCCGGAGAATCTGATCCGCGCTCTCGCCCGCAAAGGGGTCAAGAACCTGACCACCATCAGCAACAACGTGGGCGTCGATGGTTTGGGCATGGGGCTGCTTCTGGCCAATGGCCAGATCCGTCATCACATCGGAACCTACGTTGGTGAAAATAAGCTGCTCGAACAGATGGTGCTGAACGGTACGGTACATCTCGATTTGGTTCCGCAGGGAACGTTCTCCGAGCGCATTCGTGCCGGGGGGGCTGGCATTCCGGCATTCTTCACTCCTACCGGCGTCGGAACCGTGGTTGCCGAGGGCAAGGAAGCGCGCGAGTTCGACGGCCGCACTTACATTATGGAGCGGGCGCTGCGCGCCGATTTCGCCTTCGTGAAGGCCTGGAAGGGGGACAAGTGGGGCAACCTTGTCTATCGCAAAACCGCGCGCAATTTCAATCCGATGATGGCGACCGCGGCGAAGATTACCATCGCCGAAGTCGAACACCTGGTTGAGCCGGGCGAACTCGATCCTGATATGGTTCACACGCCCAGCGTGTATGTGAAGCGAATTTTTCAGGGCGAGTTATTTGAAAAAAGAATCGAGAAAAGGACGGTGACGAAGGCCGCAGCGCTATAGCTGGGTGCGCGTCGATCGCTATTCGCTGTTCGTCGTTCGCTGTTCGCCAGAACCGGACTGATGGCGAATAGCGAACGGCGAACAGCGTTCATTTATCACGGAAACAGAATTGAAGGAAACATGTCAACTTTGCCCAAGCCCACAAAAGACACCGACAAACGCGAACGCATCGTGAAGCGCATTGCCCGTGAATTGCGTGACGGATTCTACGTCAACCTTGGCATCGGGCTGCCCACCCTAATTGCCAATTATGTACCGCCGGGGATGGACGTGATTCTGCAATCGGAGAACGGGATGCTCGGCATCGGGCCGTTTCCGGTTGAAGGCACGGAAGACGCGGACCTGATCAACGCGGGAAAAGAAACGGTCAGCGAACTGGCGGGCACCGCGTATTTCTCCAGCGCCGATTCGTTCGCGATGATTCGCGGCGGGCACATTGACCTGAGCGTGCTGGGCGCGATGGAAGTGGACGAACTCGGGAGTCTGGCGAACTGGATGATTCCCGGCAAAATGGTCAAAGGCATGGGCGGGGCCATGGATCTGGTAGCGGGAGCGCGGCGCGTGATTGTCGGGATGGAACATGCGACCAAAGATGGGCAGCCGAAGATCCTGAAAAAATGCACGCTGCCACTGACCGGCGTGCGGGTCGTGGACACGATCGTCACCGAGATGGCCTATATCCGAGTGACTCCGGAAGGTCTGCTGCTGGAGGAGATTGCACCCGGGCTGACGGTGGACGATGTCCAGAAGGCGACCGAAGCGAAGCTGCGGGTTAGTGCTGCACTGAAGACGATGTAGGGAGGGCAGGTCTTAGGTCTTAGGTCTTAGGCCTTTTCCAGGACTGGCGTTCCGAACTCGCCATCCGCTTCGAACTTTTTTCCTTCTGCTTGCGTATCATATTTTGGAGGAGGTGTTCTCATGATTGCCTTCCTGCTCTGGTGCTTGCTCTTTGTGGTGTGCTGGCCCTTGGCGCTGATGGCGCTGATCCTGTATCCGTTCGTGTGGCTGTTGTTGTTGCCCTTCCGGCTGGTGGGAATCGCTGTCCACGGAGCGCTGGCGCTGGTGTGGGCCGTGGTGATGCTCCCGGCGCGCTTGCTTAGCGCTCCGTTTCGGCTGTCCCGAATCTGAGTTGGGCCGCTATCCCTTGGTTGGGTCGCGCGGTGCGGCCAAGTATTTCTGCAGAAATTCCAGACTCCTGAGACCGGCGTCGCGCCAGATTATTTCGTCCTCGAAGCCATGTCCGGCTCCGGGATAGATCTTGATTTCGTACGGGATTCCCTTCTTCTCCAGCAACTTTTGTAATTGGTAGGCTTCTTCGACGGGAATGGTCTGGTCGGTCTCGCCGTGCAGGATTAGCACGGGGCAGAGACGTCTCATAAAGAGGTTCATTTCTTTGGGCATGCCTCCGAAGAACTCGACTACGGCTCTCACACGATGGTCCATGGCGGAGTTGGCCAGCGAGAGGTAGGCTCCGAGCGAAAAGCCCAGCAGGGCGATACGCTCGCGATCGACTTGGGGCTGCGTTTCGACGAAGCTGATTGCGTCCCAGAGAGTTTTCATCCACAGCGGGAAATTGCGCATGATCGTCGGCTTGTCGGCGGATTCGGTGCCGGTGCGGTCAAAGTAATGGAGAACGTACACCGCGAAGCCCTGGGCCGCCAGTGCGCTGGCGTAGCGATCCATGCCGGAGACATTGCCTCCGGCGCCGTGGAGCGCGACTACGGCGGGGACGGGGCTGTCCAGTGTCTTCGGTAGGTATGCGTCGAGACGGATGGGCTTGCCGCCACTCTGGAAGGTGAGTTCGGATTGGGAGATGGTGGGCATTGAGAATGCGCCGGAGAGCTGCCGGACTTCTCCCGGCTGGACCGCCGAGGGCGGCCGTCCCTACGTAGAAGCCTCCGACAGTTTCTTTAGCGATTCTGTGTATGGGGCTCGGGCTATGCCGCGTTCGGTGATGATGGCGGCTACGTATTTTGCGGGCGTTACGTCGAAGGCGGGGTTCTCGACTTGGACTCCGTCGGGCGTCATCTGCTTGCCGGCGATGTGCGTGACTTCTTTTGCATCGCGCTGCTCGATGGGAATCTTGCTGCCGTCGGGGGTCGCTAGATCGACGGTTGAAATCGGCGCCGCTACGTAGAACGGGATGCCGTGCTCTTTGGCCAGGACGGCTACGGTGTAGGTGCCGATTTTGTTGGCCACGTCTCCGTTGGCGGCGATGCGGTCGGCACCTACTACGATGGCTCCGATTTTGCCTTGCTGCATCATGGCTCCGGCCATGTTGTCGGAGATTACGGTCGTGGGAATGCCGTCTTTCATCAGTTCCCATGCGGTTAGGCGCGAGCCTTGCAGAAAAGGTCGCGTCTCGTCGGCATAGACGTGAATTTTCTTGCCTTGTTCGACGGCCGCGCGAATTACGCCTAACGCGGTGCCGTAGCCGGCGGTGGCCAGGGCTCCGGCATTGCAGTGGGTGAGCACTCCGCCGCTTGCGGGCATGAGCGTGGCGCCGTGGCGTCCCATGGCCTGGTTGGCGGCGATGTCTTCGGCGTGCATGCGCTGGGATTCTTCGATTAGCTCCTGCTTGATTTGCGCGATGGGACGAATGCGTATGCGCTCAAACTTTTCCGTCATGCGGCGGATCGCCCAAAATAAATTCACTGCGGTGGGGCGCGTCTGGCGGATGGTTTCGCAAATCTGGTCGAAATCTTTCTTGAGGTCAGCGCCGTTCTCGGCTTTGGAATTCTTCACGCCTAGGGCAATTCCCATGGCGGCGGCGACGCCAATGGCGGGGGCTCCGCGGACTACCATGTTGCGGATCACGTCGGCGACCTGCTGGTGCGTGGTGCAGGTTACGTAGACTTCTTCGGTGGGCAGCTTCGTTTGGTCGATGAAGCGTACGCCGGATTTGGTCCATTCTAGGGTTTGGATCATGGGTCAGTCGCTGGTCGTTCGCTGTTCGCGGCTAAATGCTAAGTGCTAACTGCTAAGTGCTCTTTCCTCACATCGGTTGCCGTGAAAATTGATATGAAATTTGCTGGGGCAGCGGCTTTTTCTACGTTGGGACGGCCGTGGGCATCCTGACGCTCTACCAGGCACATCGCGCCGATCACTTCGAAACCGAACTCCCGGGCAGCTTCGATGGCTTGGACGGTGGAGGAGCCGGTGGTGCAAACGTCGTCCACAATCACCACGCGCGCGCCGTTTTCGCGGAAGCCTTCGATGC
>Ga0074046_10002703_pt1 | contig 15181 bp, 11 predicted proteins | sample BogForMeECP23OM3_FD_94441 | JGI IMG/M metagenome (GOLD analysis project Ga0074046, IMG submission 94441) | Bog forest soil microbial communities from Calvert Island, British Columbia, Canada - Bog Forest MetaG ECP23OM3 | ecosystem: Environmental > Terrestrial > Soil > Wetlands ...
ACTGTTGTCGCGCGTGAGCCCTGCGATGCTCGCCACGCGCGTCTGGCTGGTCGTGCTCTTCTTCACGGGAGTGATCGCCTTGCCCGCGATTTTCCTCACTCCCGGCGACCCAATCGTCGCATCACCCGGTGGCACGCTGCGCATTACGGCGCAAGGACTCGCGGCGGCGATTCTGCTGATCGCGCGCGTCGAAACCGCCGTGACACTCACGACTCTCTTGGTCCTGACCACGCCTTGGATGCACATCTTGAAGGCCCTTCGTGCCTTTCACATTCCGCAGGAGATTGTGCTGATGCTGGCGATGACTCATCGCTACATCTTCTTGCTGGGCGAAACGGCCAGCCAGATGTATGAGTCGCGCCAAAGCCGCACTGTGGGCCTGTTGGATCGCACATCTCAGCGCCGCATGACTGCGCGAACCGCCGGGGTCCTGCTCAGCAAGAGCGTTGAGCTAAGTAACGAGGTCTTTGTCGCCATGCAGTCGCGAGGGTTTCGCGGAGACGCGAAGGTTCTTTCCGAATTCCGCATGCGCTCGTGGGACTATCTCGGCCTGGCGGCGTTTCTACTGGCTGGCGTTGCCGCCGTGTGGATCGGAAGGTCATGACCGCCAGCCCAGTGTTTGAAGCTAAGGCTGTCAACTTCGCCTACGAACAAATACCTGCGCTGCGCGAACTCTCGCTGACGATCGCCGCCGGACAGTCGGTCGCCCTGGTCGGCGCCAATGGCTCCGGCAAATCGACGTTGCTACGCCTGCTCGACGCTCTCTGCTTTCCGTCGTCCGGATCCATCAGCTTTTGCGGCAATCCACTGACGCCCGAACGCCTGCGTAGCGATGACTTCGCGCTCTCATTCCGCCGCCGCGTAGCCCTCGTCTTCCAGAACCCCGACGTGCAGCTCTTCAATCCGACAGTCTTCGATGAGGTTGCCTTCGGGCCGCTGCAAATGGGTTGGTCGAGCGCCGAAGTCGTCGCCCGCGTCAACCAAACGCTTGACGTTATGGGTATCACTCAACTTCGCGACCGCGCGCCGTATCGCCTCTCCGGCGGCGAGAAGAAACGAGTCGCGATAGCTTCGGTCATCGTTCTCGATCCCGAGGTCCTGCTGCTCGACGAACCCACTTCAATGCTCGATCCCCGCAGCCAGAGCCAGCTCATTGACCTCATCCAGAATTGGAAGGGCTCGTCGAAGACGGTCATCACCGCCACCCATCAACTCGAGATTGTCGAAGACATAGCGGAACGGGTCCTTGTGCTGGAGCAGGGAAGCGTCACCGCTGACGGCTCACCTCAAGAGATCCTCTCCAACGGCGAGCTACTGCTACGCGCCAACCTCGTCCACGCCCATCGCCACAAGCATGGTGACGTCATTCACTCCCATCCGCATCTGCACTCCCATGGCGAGCACGAGCATTGACGTTTTGAAAGGGCACGGCTTCAGCCGTGCCGATAAGTCCGTTTATTTTTGTCATCCCTCGCGGACTTAAGTCCGCGAGGGATCTGCTTCTTCGAATCTTCCCGCTTCGAAAGCGATTCGTGTCAGGGCATGACTTTAGTCAGGATTATCCCCTTGATTCAAATGGGGAGAGGGCTGTAAACTCTGGGCGATGCGAACGGATATATGGTTGGGGGCGGTCATGCTAGCCTGGTGCCCCAGGTTCGCCCTTCTTTTGGGCTAACCTGGGCCGCGATGATCCGCTCCCATCAACTCAACCCACCCCTTCCCAATCTGGGACGCTTTGGTTACTTTCGTTTTCCCGCCCCGCCGATTTTTCTAGCGCGTCCGCCCGCCACCGCGATACACCTGAAACCAGGGGACGGGATTTGTGTCCCTGCCCCGGCCGCACCCAGCGCGCGGCCCGAACCCGCTCTCTGAAAACCTCTGCTCCTAGCCATGGTTCGGCTGTCATCAAACAGCTAGCGAAAGCGAACATCCGACGAAAATAGTGCCACCTAACTCCCACGCGCACTATTGGATACGTATAACTTGTATATTTATCAATGACATGCTAACAATTTCCTCCCAAGTCATTGATTCTAAACAACCGCGTAAAAGATTTTTTGTGTGTTCTAGCCGACTACAACACCCCTATTAGGCGGGAGCAGCTTTAGTAGTGAAACCGGAATTTCACCTGCACCGAACACATAAAGGGATCAGCCCAATGCGACCCACCGAAGGTATTGCTGTTATCCAACTGGTATTGCTGGTTGGTGATGTTGGTGCCGCTAAAGCGCACCATCCAGTTCTCGCCGAATGACTTTCCCACTGACAGATCGAGAGTGTAATAAGCGGGCAAATGATCGGGTCCGTCGCCGTTGAGAAAGCCCGAGCCGTAATTGATGGTCACGGCGGCGAAGCTGCGCCACGGCAGGCTTCCATCGAAACCCGCTGAAAGCGTGTTGCGCTGGTCGTGATCAAGATAGAACGCCCCTCCGGACGGTGGGGAAAAGTCGGTGAGCCCACCTGTGACGGCCCCGACGCCTTCGGCAAATTGGTGCGAGTAAACCAGATGAGCGTGATAGCGATGGAGAACCAGCGGCGAGCGAATTGTGACTTCCTCTCCCTCAATGATGGCTCCCTGAATCGTGAGGGGCAGGAAGATGTTGGAATTGCCGATCACATCGTGGTCAAAGAAGTTCCGCACGCTGGTGTGGAAATAGGTGATGCTGGAAACCCAGTTCTTCACTGGAATGGTGATGCCGTACTCCTGCTGGATGTCGCGCTCACCGTGCAGAGGCAGAAATCCCAATCCCTGGCTCTGGGTGAAATCAAGCAACGAACCGGTGACCGTGTCGAGCGGCGGCGGCTGGTAGAAATAGGAATAAGCGGCCCGCAGCACCCATTTCAGCTTTGGAACTTGAATGGCAACCCCCAGGCGAGGATCGAACGCGCTTTCGGTGAGGCCGCCGGAAAACCGCGTCATCCGCAGTCCGCCGGTGAAGGTCAGCCATGAAGTCGCTTTGAACTGGTCCTCCAGAAAGCCAGCAACCAGGTACCCGCCGGGATAGACCCGCTGGCTGAATTGTTGTCCTGAGCCGTCGTTGGCCACCACCGAAAAGAAGGTATTGTCCTGCTGTGCGAAAGCATAGACCCCAACCCGGGAATTGTTCCGCTTATTGAGCCACGACAGCGTGAGCTGTCCGCCCTCATAGTTGGAGGCGCGATTGTCGGTGGTGGCCGGGACGTCGTTCGGTCCTCCCTCGTAGGCGGCCCGATTGAAGTGATAGAACGGGGAGGCCATAAACATGAGACCGGGCGAAAAGGTGTGGACCCACGTGCCGGTGGCGAAGATGTCCTGTTCGCGCTGGCGATCGTTAATCCCGGCAGCTTGCATGTCGGGATCGTTCGGCACCTGGTAATAGTCGAGCCGGAATCCGCCGTCGAAGCGAAACTGGTCCTGCGGACTACGATTGTAAATCAGCGAGGTAAATCCGCCACCACCGTACGCCTGATTGTGCAGGTTGACACTGGTAGGCGGCTCGAGTCCCCAATTGGTGTTGTTGCCGCCGGCACTGACGTAATACGCAAACTTCGCAGTGTGGTCGCCAAAACTCAGCAAGTTGTCGGTCTGGTTATAGTTACCATAACTGAGTGTAAGCTCGGCCTGCCGATTACGTTCAAAACCTGTATTCGGAGCAATGTTAAACACGCCGTAAGTGCGGTCACCGTATTCGGCAGCATAGCTGCCAGTTTCCGCCTGAAGATAGGAGACGTCCTTAGGGTTGAACTGGGGCCCCACGTTGGAGGCGATGTTGGTGTTCGGCACCGGCACGCCGTCAATTGCCCAGGTGACCTGATGGCCGCCGCGGACGTGCAGTTGGTCGTGCACCATGTAGGAACCGGGAACAAACCCGGTGATGATCTTGAAGCTGTTGGCGGCGTCCACCCCTGCATAGCGCGAGATCTGGTCCTGGCTGATGAGAATGCTCCGCCGCGGCGAGTCCGGATTCAGGTCCTCCGGAGACGCGGTCACGGTCACTTCCTCCTTTGAGGTGGCGACCGCAAGTTGGAAGTGAAGTACCGGAGCAGATCCGGAAATCACAACCAGTACCTGCGACTGCGGTGCGAAACCAGAAGCATCAACGTTAACGGTGTACGTGCCAAGCGGCACCGCATCGAAGTGAAATTCGCCGTCGTCACCGGTATCGGCAGTCATCTTGAACGCCGAATCGTTGGCCTGCAGCGTGGCATGTGCGCCGCTGACCGGATGGTGCTGCGGGTCGTGGATCACGCCGCGAACATTTCCGAACACAGTCGCGAAACAACTGGTTGCGAGCAGCATCGCCACCGCTGCCAGTGCGATGAGCACATGACCTCGAGGTTGCATAGGATTCCCCCTATCACCGTCTCTGTCTTCATGTTTTGTCGATCGTGTAGCCGTGTTCCGCAGTCCCACCACAGAAGGGCCGCGACGCACGCTCAGCGGAGCTGCTGATAAAAGGATGTTTCTTTGATTGGGGGCTTACGCGATCGGAGGCCCGCGCTTTTGCACATTGCCAAAAGCGACGGGAACAGGCTCGGCGGAATTCAGGGCAACGGTCTTGGTTTCCGTTGCGAAGATCGATACTGGCGGGTTGAAGGTTACCAGCGCGACAATACTGCTCGTGACCGCAGGCGCCACCCGGTACGGGCACTTGTCCGGCAGCGAACGGAATCCATCCATTCCTGCCATGCCCATGCAGTGGTGCTGTCCTCCCACGCGGCAGCACGCCAGCACCGAGGCGGAACTGGCCTGCACCGTGGGCGCCGACAAGCCGGTCAGCAAGACCATCAGCGCCGCAATGGAAACGCCACGCCTCATGAGTAGCCGGATTCTAGCACATCACGCACTTGTGTGATTGACGAAGAGCAACCTCGCGCGACAGGGTATCTTAATCTCATCGCCATTCGCCGAATCTTGCGCGAATGCGTAGCTGTCCGCTGCCGGAGGAAGTCATTGCGTTACCTGATCGCCGTTCTTGCCATTGCCGGAATCGTTGTTTCAGCCTTGGCCCTGCGCGTGCACTACAGCACCGAGACCGCGCCCTGCAGCATCAACGAAAAGTGGGACTGCGGCATCGTGAACCACAGTCCCTATGCTGAAATTCGCGGCGTTCCCGTCGCCGCCATCGGTATTGGCGGCTATTTGCTGATCGGAATTCTCGCCTTGCTTCGTCGCCGTGGCCTTCTGCTCATCGCCACGCTCATCGGCATGGCCTTCGCACTCTACCTCACCCAGATTGAGGCGCGAGTTCTCGGTGTTTGGTGCCTATACTGCGTGATCTCGCAGGGAATCATCGCCGTCCTCACGCTGCTTGCCATCGGATGGGTCGTCTGGTACGCGATGCGCCGCAAGGCATCTGCGTGAAATGTCACGCGTCCAATTCCTCGGGCTCTATCTCATCGACATAGCACCACACCCACCGCTCACCCGGCTCGATAGAGCGGATCAGAGGGTGCGCAACGTGCCGGAAGTGTTTCGTAGCGTGCTTGTTCTTCGACGAGTCGCAGCACCCAACGTGCCCACAGATCAAGCACATGCGCAAGTGGACCCACCTGTCCCCCATCTTCACGCATTCTTCGCAGACATGTGTCGTGGGTTTTGTGACTTTAATCTGGTCGAGATGAGTGCAACTTGTTGCCATCAGACTCCTCCGTTAGGCGACTGAACGCTCCAAGGCCTGGCGGTCCCATTTTCCGAGGATTGCTGCAGCGTCATATGTAGTTTGCAGGAACTGCATCAGGGTTTCCTTGGGTGAAGCAGCGCGGCGCACGTCATCGTACATGAGCAGGTACTCGTGCAATTGCGGATGATAAAACGCTGCACCAGGCTTCACTTTGTATTCTGCAAATCCCGCCGGCTCTGGCGCTGCATAGGCATAGTACGCCGCGCCTTCGACGCCGCTTCCTCCCGGCCAGAAACCTGCACTGCTCACCTCGTGCGAATACGCTTCGGCCGTCACCGGATCAGCGCCCGGCCTTGGTGGCGCCACACGGCCGCTGAATCGAGTCACAGCCAGGTCAAAGCTTCCCCAGAAGAAATGAACCGGGCTTGCCTTTCCGATAAATCGCGCGCGAAACTCCTTAAATACGGTGTCGCTCCACAGGAGTATGTGCCAAAATCGACTCACAGCATCTGCATCGTACGACGCGTGAACACTATCCTTCTCAAAGCGAATGGGATTGGGAAATTCAACCGGCATCGTGTAGATGTGGACATCGATACCTAGCTCGTGCAGCGCAGCTATGAACTTCCGATAGAACTCAGCCACCGATTGCGGCTCGAGCTTCAACTCACAGATGTCTCCGTCGCTGGTCTCGATTACCAACTTGTGCTCGACGAAGTCGAAGCGGATCTCAAAGGAACCATTCCCGTAAGGAATAGGCGAGGTCGTCAGACCATTCGCGGTTACGTAGAAAGCGATACCCCACCAGTGATTGATCGCCGGACATTGCTTCAGACGCACTTTTCCCACAATCTGCGTCCACATGTGCAGCGTGTCGTAAGTGGCCTGCCAATCTGATAGAGGGAGGGCCGGCAGGTCAGTACCGGTTGCCGCGGTTTGCTGCGCGTCAGTGCCCATGAGTCTTCTCCTCATCTCGACTGTGCAGATTGTAGATGACCGAGGGCGGGAAAGGCTGCGGGATTTCCTCGAGAGAAGAACCTGGGCACCTGCCCCTCGAGTGTCCTTTGCCTGTGTCTAGCGCGGTTCCCCGGTCGGTTGAAACTGCATCCCTGCAACTTGCCGCCCGGAGGCGAGTTCCTCGCGGATCTTCGATCGGTTCGGACCCGACCTCCGCTCCGCCGCTGCCAGCGTCTGCAGTGCCTGCTGCAGCGATGTGCTCTCCGGCAACCGGAAGATCCACGGGATGTTCGTCGACGTCAGTGCATGGTCCGAGGAGATCGCAATCACCGGCACGAATGCCTTGACCCCAATCTGCTCCGCAAGGTGGCTCGATGCTCTGTCCAATGCGATGATCGCGAGGACGTTCTGATCGTACACGGCGCGCACCAACTCGTTCGACGCCTTCCCCCAGCGTACGTCCGACGATACCGGTACTAACTCCCACTTTTTGCCATTCGCCCCGGTCATCGATGCCGACTGCGCCAGCTTCTCCGCTTGCGGCCCGAACACCGCCACTCTCACTCTGTCACCCGGTGCATCGGCAATCGGAGGTCCCGCATACTTTACGCCGTCCTCTCCCACGCGTGCATACTCCTTCTGCATGGAGACCTTCCGGTACTCGATGCGTCCGTTACGCACCGTACCCAGATACATGTCACGCAATTGCTTGTCATTGGGATCAAACTGCATCGGCCCGGTGACGCCGTTGTAGGTTTCAGTACCGTAAAGGGCATCGCGAATCATGGCGCGATTCAGTCCCGCCTTGCAGATGGCCTGCAGCAGGATCTGCATCTGGTCGTATGCCAGTGCGGCGAAGTGGTCCGGCTTCTCCTGATATTTCGCCTCGTAGCGCACAGTGAACTCTTTCCACGCCGGGCTGCTGCTTGTCGGATCGTACGGATACACGGCCTCGAACCCGTTCGCTGCCTGCCCGGCCAACGCAACCAACTCGTCACCCAGCGTGCGATGGCTACCGAACACGCGTTGCTTCATCCCCAGTTCCTGCATCTGCGTGAGGATCAGCGCCGCTTTTGGCTCGTCCGTCCACAGCAGGATGCCATCTACGCGCGACTCGCTGATTACCTTTAACTGATGCGTAAAGTCAGTGTCGCTGGGCATGAACTTCTGCTCGATCACTACGGGATGTCCCAGTCGCCGGGAGGCATCGCGAAACTTCACCACCCCAAAGCGGCCGTAGCGGTCATTCACGCGCAGCAGTGCAATGCGCTTGAGTCCCAAGTCTGTATAGATGTGCCGCGCCAGCGTGTAGCCTTGTGTCCGGTCGTCCTGAATAACCGTGAAGTACCACGGAATCAGCGTCTCGGGGATTGTCGGGTCGGTTGAGGCGCTGTTGACAATCGGAATCTCCGCCCTCAGCGACGCTCGCAGGGCGATGTGCGTGGTATCTCCGCTGATCGAGCCAAAGATCGCCCAGTCTTGGTCTTCGTAAACCATCTTCACGACTTCATTGCTCGACGCACCCCACGTAGCGGAGTCGTTGTGCAACATCAGCTTAAAGGGCTTGCCGCCGTATCCGCCCGCCGCATTAGCCTCGTCAATCGCCATTGAGGCGCCGTTGAGCATCCGCTTGCCCAGAGCCGAATCCGGATGGTTCTCCAGCGGCCCAATGAACCCGATGCGCACCTCGCTCACATTCTTTGCCACCGGAATGTCGCGCGCCGCCCCGTTGTACTCCACCAGGTCAACATAATTCTGGAAGTACGGCTCGCTGAACTTGGAGAACGCCTGCATGTCCTCCGGCTCCTGCGCGTAGGGCTTCATCGACCGCTCCGCCGGACGCCCAGGCGGGTTCTTACCGCACTCGCAGCCCTTAAATGTCTGCGGCCACGCCGGACACGCGAGCGCGATCAACAGCGCCAGCGACAGAAAGCGACGCATGGACTACTCCTCTGGGTTGATACGCCGGAACATCGCAATCGCTTCGATTTCCACCAGCAGCTCGGGCCGGCACAGCTTTGCCTGGATTCCCGTCGAGGCTGGCAGCGGGTCGAGTGCCTGCTCCTTGTAGAATGCCGTGCGTTCTTCATTGAACGCTGCATAGTCGCGGTCAATGTCGCGCAAATAGCAGGTCGTGCGCACGATGTCGTGCCAGGTCGCGCCCTCGGCCGCCAGCAGGGCGGTGATGTTCTGGTAGGTGCGCCGCGTCTGCGCCCGGAAGTCACCCACATGCAGCGTCGCGCCATTTTCGTCGATACTCGCCGTGCCCGAGATCAACAGGATCACCAGGCCGTTCAGGTCAATGCGCATGCCCCGCGAAAACGAACTCGGCTTGGCGTAGTTGTATGCCTCGTTGAGCACGCCGAGGTTGGTGATCGCCCGCTTCTCGACTGGCGCGTGGGTTATTTCCTCTAACAGTTCCTGCACGTTCATGATGCCTCCTGAAAAAATCGATCTCTCACTTCTGTCGAATGCCATGACTCAACCCCTTCGCCGTTGCCACCCAGATGTCGTCTCCTTGGAAGTCAACCGCGAGCACGTAGTTGTGCGCCGGGGCCGTCTCGACTGCGACCGGCGTAGTGTTTCCCTCCGCGTCGCGAACATACATTTCGGGCGCGCCGGTTTTGAGATTGGGGCGATACAACGCCCAGTTCGTTCCGTCGTAGTAAGCCAATCCTTTGTCCGTGCTGAACCATGCCCGGTTGGCATCAATCGCCTTTACCTGGTTAGTGAAGTTGCTGGGCAGCCCACTGTCTTTGGTCAGGAAGTTGTGCCAGTTGCGTCCGTCGTAGCGGCTGTCACCGAAATACGTTGCCACCCACAGAATGCTGTCCACGTAACTCACCGACGTCGTGATCTCATGGATCAGCCCCTGGTCCTTGAACAGCACAATCTCCGTCTCGCCGTCCGGATCGTTGTAGTCCTTCCAGCGTTCTGTCTTGATGTCGTACTCCAGCACGCCGCCGCCCCACACCGCGTAATACACCTTGTCCGGGCCCACCGTTACCGCGTAGGTCCAGATCTCATACATGGGCGTATTCCGCTCGTTGAACAGGCTCCACTGTCCGGTGCGCGTGTTATAGCGGCTGGCGCCCGCGGCAGTGGCCGTCCAAACGTACTCGCCTTGCACGGCAACGCCATACACCACGTCATTGCTCAGCCCCGAGTTGAGCTGGTTGAAGGTGTCGATCCGTCCTGCGGAAATACGGCTCAGACCGCCCATGGTCCCGGCCCACACATCGCCCGTCCGCTTGTCCAGCGCCAGAGATAGCACGGCGCGATGCGCGAGTCCATCAGCCGTTGTGAACACCTTCCACTTGCCGTCTTCGTACAGACCGAGGCCATTCTCCGTCGCAGCCCAGATGCGGCTTCCGTCAACCAGCACGCTGAAAACGTGGTTGTCTGGCAGCCCATTGGCCGTCGTGAAATTCTCCCAGCGGAAGTGGGGCATGTCCGGAGTCGCCGCCAACAAGGGAATCGAAAGCACACACAACAACAACGCAATCGCCAATGCCGGTTTCATCAAAGAGACTCCGTGTCCTCCGTGCCCCCGTGGTGAGTACTCTTCGACGACAACTGCTTGCCGCGATTTCATAGGGTCCTCAGGTACTCGATGAGATCGTTCAACTCATCCTTCTGCAAATCGTTTGTAACGCCGTGTGTGTCGTGCGGATTAAACACCGTCCAGATCTCTTCCATCGATTTGGCCGAGCCATCATGCAGGTAGGGCGCCGAGTACGCCACGTTCGGAAGTTGCGGCACATCCACCAGAGGAGAGCGGTCCGTCGGCTTACCGCTGCCCACGTCCGCCAGCTTGGTATTGGTGTACTTTGGCCCACTGTGGCAGTACCCGCACTGATTGCTCTGCGGAATCGGCGTACCATTCTTTGTTTGGGTACGCTCGAAGACTGCTTTGCCCCTCTCCTGCGTCGGCGTCAGCTCGCCTCCCGGCAGCCGGTATCGGTTCGGCCGATAGGGAAGCGCCATCACATACGTGACCAGGTCTGCCAGCTCCGCGCTGTTATAGCTCTGCGACCGATAGAAAAACTTCTCCGTGCGCGGTCCGCACTCGGTCGCCATGTTCGGGTTGCCACCGTTCCACTTGAACGGTTCTGTTCCCGACAGGTCTTCGATGGAGCGGTTGTCCACGATGTCCACGCCGAAGCCGTCTGGCTCCAGGTCCCACTGCAGCCCATCGAAGGTCGAGTCGATGTGGCAATTGGCGCAGCTGAATTGTCCCTGAAAGGCGAAGCGGGCCGTATAGAACAGCCTCTCGCCTCGCCTCAGGGACGTCATGTCCTTCTTCCCACCCAAGTCGATCGAGGACACGACAACGTCGCTGGCAGTATCGATCACTCCGATACTGTCATCCAGCCGGTTGGCCACGAAGAGCCTCGTGCCGTCGCGGGAGAGCACCAGGCCCTTCGGATTGCGGCCTACCGGAATTCGTCCGACCACGTAATTCGCCGAAGCGGAAAGATCGTTGGCGATTGGCCCCTTCGTCGCCCGCACATAAGTCAGCAGCTTCGGGATATCGATCACAGCGATCACTTCCGACCCCGAGCTGCCGACATACAGTTTCTGCTTGTCAGGAGTGATCGCCACCGCGAAGGGCATCGCGACGTAACGTTCCAGTTCGTCGAGCGGAACCTGCACCACGCCGTTCACGTCGTCGCCAAAGATTGCCAGCGAATCGCCGAACGCCCAGCCGTGCTCGACGTGCGCCAGCGGAACCAGATTCTTAGGGCGCAGTTGTGCCGCCACCGCAAGTTTTCCGTCACTCGACACCGCCACGTGAAATACGCCCGCCACGTTGTGCAGCGGCTTGCGCTCCACCACCATCTGCCGTTGCGTATCGATGACCGTGACTTCCGACTCCGGCGGCGTGCGGTGGGCACCGATCTTGGGGTACACGTGGGTGCAATACAGCCGCTGCCCGTCCGGCGACAGCGTCAGATAACTCGCCCCGCGTCCCGCCGCCAGCCGCTTTATCTCCTGCTCGCTCGCGAGATCGATGACGGAAATATCGTTGCTGAGCCGATTCGCCACGTACAGCGTCTTGCCTTCTCGGTCCGCAATCACACCATTCGGTTCGAAACCAGTCGTCAGCGTCCGCACCACCTTGAGCGTGCCCGTGTCGATCTCCGAAACGGTGTCGTCCCACGAATTGGCCACGAACAGCTTCTTGCCGTCCGTCGACATCGCGATGCCCCGCGGCACGTGCCCCACCGCGACGGTTTTCACCACGCTCCCGGACTGCGCATCCACCACGCGCACTTCGTCGCTTGCCTCGCACATCACGTACAGCCAGCGTCCATCGGGTGAAAGCACCATCTCCCGCGGCGACAAGTAGCGAGCTTCGTCCGACTCCGGCTTCGCTCTTGCGGGTCCGGCAAGCATTAGCGTCCCTGCAACGACTACAAACCCAACGAACACTCCAAGGAGACGACATTGTTTACCGCGTTTACCACGGAGAACACCGAGAACACGGAGAAATGAAGAAAAGGACTCCGTGCTCTCCGTGTACTCCGTGGTGAATTCGTCGCGTCTCACCTCGGCTCCTCCACCGTGAGAATGCGATCGACCGTCAGGTTCTCCAGCACCTGCTCGCGCCCGCTAGGCCACTTCACGGTCAGCTTCTCGACCTTGGTGGCTGCGCCCAGTCCGAAGTGCAGCCGTCCGTCGTCTTGCGACAGGTATCCCGATCCCGCCCCGCGCTCCGCAACCTGCTTCTTGCCGCCCGCATTCAATTCCAGCCGCGCCCCAATGCCGTCACGATTGCTCTTCGTGCCTTTTAGCTGAATCGTGATCCAATGCCCCGTATTGGTCGACACGTTATGAAACAGCGTGCCCTGCGCCCCCAGGTTCACCAGGAACGCATCGACCTTGCCGTCGTTGTCGTAATCGCCAAAGCACGCGCCTCGAGCAACGGTCTTCACGTCGAACACCGGCCCTGCCTGCTTCGACACGTCCACAAACTTCGCGTTCCCCATCCCGCGATAGACCGAGTGCTCTTCCGGAACCAGGTGAATCAGCCCGCCGTGAAACGTCAGGATGTCCAGCAGCCCATCATTGTCGAAGTCGTAGATCCCCGTGCCCCAACTTACATACTGCGCGGTAAGCGGGGAGATTCCCGACGCAGCACCGATGTCTTCAAACTGCTTGTTGCCCAGGTTGCGCATCAGGCGGTTGTATTTCGCGTCGGTCACCCACAAATCAAGCTGCCCGTTGCCATCGATATCGGCGAACACCGGGCCCATCGCCGACGTTGATTCGCCGTTCTGCCCGTACGCGACGCCCGCGTCTACCGCAATCTCTTCGAACGTGCCGTCTTTCTTGTTGTGAAACAGGAAGTTCTCCGTCCTGTCATTCGCCACGTAGATGTCGGGATAGCCGTCGCCATCGAAGTCGGCGGCCGTCACTCCCATGGTTCGCCCAATCACCGAGCCGATCCCCGACTTCTCCGTTACGTCCGTGAAAGTTCCGTCGCAATTGTTGTGGTATAGGCGATTGGTCGTGCCTTCGTAGTCGAGCGGCCCGGGATAGTTGTCCGCGGCGTAATACGCGCGGTACTTCGGATCGAACTTGACGTACCGTCCGACGAACAAGTCCACGCATCCGTCGCGGTCGTAGTCCAGCCACACCGAGCTGATCGACCAGCCATCGACGTTGATCCCGGCTTTGGCGGTCACATCCTCAAACGTCCCGTCGCCCTTGTTGTGGTAGAGGATCGCCTTGCCGTACCCAGTGACGAACAAGTCTTCGTGGCCATTGTTGTCGTAGTCCGCCGCGATGGCCGCCGTCCCATAGATGTTCGCCGCCACGCCAGCCTGCTCGGTGACGTCCATGAATTTGCCATTGCCGTCGTTGCGGAACAAATGGTTGTGTGGGGGATTCTCGGGCTGCTGTTTCAGCGGATAAGGGTGCATGCCCGCTTCCAGCGGCTTTCCGCTGGTGACATAAAGGTCAGGCCGCCCATCATTGTTGTAGTCAAACCAGACGCACCCGCCGCCAGTGCCCTCGAGAAGCGACCCCAGCTTCTGCGCTCCAAAACTGTGCGTAAAGTTGATGCCGGAAGCAGTTGTCGCGTCCTCGAACCGAATCGTCGAATTTGAAACCGGTGGCGTCTGCGCCAGAAGATATGACGGCGAACACAGAATGCTGAGCGCGCCGCAGACCACCAGAGCTGCTGACATTGCCTTGCCTTGAAAGGGCAAGACTTTAGCCGTGCCGTACAGCCGCCTATTTCTGACCCGCCGCCCGGACTTCAGTCCACGCGGCGCACCAGCGGACTTCGTCGATGAGAAAATCACTACTTTCCCCCTTTGAGCATTGCCGGAGCCGCGCCCGTCAGATCGACCGGCGTCGTGGTCCTCAGCAGCACCGCCGGCACCGCGTTCTCCGGCGAGCGCTCCGGCCCGCTGTGACAACCAACGCAAATGCGCTGTTCGCCCTTTCTCATCCACCACCATCCCTGTTCGCGCTTCAGCGTCCTGCCTGCCCGGTCGAGCAGCTCAATCTGCAGCGGCTGGTCCGCTGGAACCCGCAGGTAGAACGATCCGTCCGGCTCGACGCTCGAGCTGCCGAGTAGTCGTGGCTTGCCGGTGTCGGTCTGTGTGTAGAGCCTCATCGAGCTGATCGTTCCCGGCGCGAACGTGTATTTCGATGTGTAGGCATTCAGGCAAAGCAGGTTGGCGTAATTCCAGTCGTGCAGTCCCGAAGGATGCTGATTGGGTACGCGCCGCGATGTCACCAGCACCGGCTGCACCAGGTCGGCGTCACTTGCTTCAACCATCGTGTCGAACGAACCGGTTTGTGGTTTCCACGTCTGCAATGCGAAGTGCGCCTTCGCATCCGCGCGCCAAGACACCACGTACTCGCCCGCTGCAAACTCCGCCAGATCCCCGGCAAACTCGCCGGCTGGCGCGTTCATATCCACTTCATGCGCCAGTGCTGAGGTGAACCGCCCCAGTCCGTGCTCACTCGCGAACACGATGTCACCCGACGTCGCCTGCTTGCCCGCCTGCCGCCGCGGGCCGTGATCGCAACGGTACGACTCGACTCCGCTGCCATCCGGATACACCGTGTAGATTTCCGGCGACGTATCACTTCCCAGCGGATATCCGGCTTCGAAGAGCACTCGTCCGTCGCGAAGAACGTCTGTGGGCAATGCGTTTCCCGGCGTGAAAGTCAACTGCAGCGCAGTCCCGCCTTCCAACGGCGCAGTCTCAAGCTGGAAGCGGCCGTTGACTTTGCGCGCATACACCAAACGATCTCCGGGAAGATAAAAGGGCTGGACGCAATCTTCGTTGCAAGCAACGACGTGCTTCGCCTCGTGACCGCCAACCGCGATCTCCCATATCTGCCACGAATCCTTTGCCTGTCGTTTCCCCGCGAACAGGATCCGTGTGCCATCGAACGAAACGTTTGCATCAGCGCTCGCCGCGAATCCCGTCACCAGCGCATGCGCATCCCCACCCTCGCGCACCATCACCTGCGCGCCGGCAGGGAAGCGCTCCCCGCCGCGCAGCCAGGCTCCTGCCTCATACTGCACCGCCGAGGTATACACCAGCGATAGCGGCAACTTATTAGCAGGAGACTGGGCCGAAACACCCACCCAC
>Ga0074046_10002704_pt1 | contig 15177 bp, 3 predicted proteins | sample BogForMeECP23OM3_FD_94441 | JGI IMG/M metagenome (GOLD analysis project Ga0074046, IMG submission 94441) | Bog forest soil microbial communities from Calvert Island, British Columbia, Canada - Bog Forest MetaG ECP23OM3 | ecosystem: Environmental > Terrestrial > Soil > Wetlands ...
AATACCACGATCCCGACGCGGAAAAGCCAGATATTCTCGACCGCCGCTGACGGCCAGACAAGCGTCGAGATCCACGTGGTGCAGGGCGAACGTGCACTTGCGAAAGACAACTTCACGCTGGGAAAATTCCAGCTGACCGGCATTCCTCCTGCCCCCCGCGGCATACCGCAGATCGAGGTCACGTTCGATATCGACTCAAACGGCATCATCCACGTCTCGGCAAAAGATCTGGGCAGCGGCAACCAGCAGGCAATTTCGATCAAGGGAGACAAGAAGCTGTCTGAAGAAGACATCAAGAAGATGATGGACGCAGCAAAGCAGTTTGAAGCGGATGACAAGCAGAAGCGCGAAGAGATCGAGCTGCGCAACCAGGCGGATACAGCAGTTTTCACCGCTGAGAAGATGCTGAAAGAGAGCGGTGAAAAACTCGAACCCGCCGACAAGCAGAAAGTCGAGGAAGCCGTCGCCGGAGTCAAAAAGGCGCTCGAAGACAACAATCTTGACGGGATAAAAAAATCGATGGAGGCCCTCACCGAAGCAGTATATACGGTGACGACCAAGATATACCAGAAAGTGCAGGCAGAACAGGCCGCACAGCAGCAGGGCGGTACCGGTGCTGAAGCAGCACCGGAGAAAGATAAAGACGGCGACGACAACGTTGTCAATGCCGATTATAAGGTAAAAGAAGAGTGAGCCATCAATGGGTGCGGGAAACTACTATGACATCCTCGGCGTAGCCCGGAATGCCGATGAGAAGGAGATCAAGAAAGCATACCGCAACCTCGCCAGAAAATATCATCCGGATATCTGCAAGGAGCCGGGAGCAGAAGAGAAGTTCAAGGAGATCAACGAAGCCTACAGCGTCCTTTCCGATGAGCAGAAAAAGGCCCAGTATGACAACATGGGCCACGAGACATATACCAATGCATCGAAAGGCTCGTACACGGGCGGCGGAGGATTCAGCGGCGGAGGCGGGTTCTCTGCCGACTTCTCCGGTTTCGGGGACATCTTCGACTTCTTTGGCGGGGGACAGCGGCGGTCGGGGCCGCAGCCCGGGTCAGACCTTCTCATGCGCATCCAGATCCGGCTTGAGGATGCCGTATCGGGGATTGATCGCGACATTGAGGTGATGCATACCGAACCCTGTCCTGCCTGCAGCGGGTCCGGGAGCGAGACCAAACGTCTCAATACCTGCCCGCGCTGCGGAGGGACCGGACAGATGCGACAGGTATCGCACTCGTCATTTGGCCAGTTCGTCCATATGACTCCCTGTGTCCAGTGTGGGGGGAAGGGCAAAATTCCCGAGAAGACGTGCAGGGAATGCCACGGGTCGGGTCATACCCGCGTGAAGCGGAAAGTCTCGGTTCACATCCCGGCAGGTATTGACAGCGGTATGCGGCTCCGCATGGAAGGATACGGTGAGGCAGGCGATTACGGGGCTGCCAACGGCGACCTGTTCATTGAAGTGCATGTCCAGCCCCACAACCGCTTCTCCCGCAGCGGCGACAATCTCGAGACCATGATCGAGATCAGCCCGGCTCAGGCCGTGCTTGGTACATCGGTTGACCTGGAAACGATCGACAACCGCCACATCGAGCTGAAGGTGCCGGCCGGCGTCCAGTTCAATACGGCACTGAAGATCGCTGGTGAAGGGGTGAAACGCCGGGGGAAGCACGGGGACCTTCTCGTCCGCGTCCGGATCATCACCCCGAAACCGGTCAGCGGTGAGCAGAAGGAGCTCTACCAGAAACTTGTTGAACTGGAAGGCAGCAGTTCCGGTTCCGGCGGGTTCTTCTCCGGCATCATGGGCGGGAAGAAGAAAACGAAGAAGTAACTTTTTTCCTGTATGTGGGATCTTCTGCGCAGGTATTTGAGGATTTACCTCAAATGAACTGGGGATGAAGCTGCTCTTCGAGCTGTCCGGAGAAAACCCGACCCTGCCATTTGCCGAGCTGGAATGTATCGGAACGATCCTTGACCAGCGGTTGCAGGTTGCGGTTGCGGACTGCCCGGCCCCGGAGACCGCCCGCCGGCTCGCCATGACCCATGCAGTGCTGGAATATCTTGGCGAATGCGAACCTGATCCTGCTGCTTTCAGAAACCTGCTTGGTGAGCTTGCTATCGTGACGGAGAAGCCTTTTGCCGGGCGGGTAAAAAAAGTCCATGGCAGCAGCAACGAGCCCCATCCCTCTTCCCAGAGAGAATTTGAAGAGATCATCGGCACTATGATTTCAGGCCCGGTCTCGCTGAACAACCCCAAAGTCGTTTACCGGGCAATACTTTCCGGAGACCGCTGTTATTTTGGCAGGCTGCTCTTCACCACCGGCCGCGGCGCTTATGACACGAGGAACCCGGGAAGACGAAATTTTTTCCATCCCGGCGTGATGATGCCGAGGATGGCCCGCACCCTGGTCAACATCGCCTGTGCTCACACAGGTGATGTTCTTCTCGATCCATTCTGTGGTACTGGCGGGATCCTCATCGAGGGCGGCATGCTTGGGATGAACGCAATTGGCAGCGATTTTGACCCGGTGATGATACTCGGGAGCAGGCGGAATGTTGATACTGCAGCTCTCATGCTTGCGGATGCGGCCAGCTTGCCGTTCAGGGACCATTCCGTTGACGCCATAGTCACCGATTTTCCCTACGGCCAATCGGTCTGTATCAGGAAGAGCGATTCCATGGACCGGCTCTATGCCGATGCCCTCGATGAGATCCAGCGTGTGCTGAAAAAAAAGCGACGGGCGGTTGTCGTCACGCACCGGGATATTTCCGCCATTGCATCCGGCAGGATGACTGTACTGCAGCAGCATGACCAGCGGGTTCACAAGAGCCTGACCCGGCGTATCCTGGTACTGGGCCATGCAGATTCCGCATGATCATCCCCTGAACAGTTTAGCGGGGATATACAAAAACCGATCCTGCCTTCCAGCACTCCTTTTTTGAAGAATTCTTTATGAGGATTTCACACCACATATGATCCGGTAACTATGGATTCATATCGGTTGGCAGGGACTTCGATACTGGCAGTTTTTCTCCTTCTCGCGTTCTGTATGCCGGTCTCGGCATATTCCAGTGACGCATCAGCATGGTTCACGCAGGGAAATACGTTGTTGCAGTCTGGAAATTATTCGGCGGCTGTTTTTGCGTACGATCATGCGATCTCCCTTGAACCCGGGTATTATGAGGCGTGGAATGCAAAGGCAGATGCATTAAACCGCGCTGCTTATTCTGATGACCGTTTTAACCAGACGGTTCTCACCGGCGCACTTGCTGCATCGAACACAAGCCTCAGTATCGATCCGGTGTACATCCAGGGCTGGATCAACCGTGGCCAGATCCTGTATAATATCGGGCTGTTCTATGAAAACCAGGTCCATGACATCAATACCTCATATGAATACTATAACGACGAACTCCTTGCGTATAACAGAGCTATCGAGATCGATCCGAACAATGCAGAGGCATGGTTTAATAAAGGATTTGCCCTGGGGGGTATGGAGAGGTATGACGAGGCAATTGCAGCATTCGATAAAGTCCGGAGCATTAATCCGGAATATCCCCGTATCGCATATTATCGTACTATGGCAGAACAGCTCCGTGATGCGGCAACACCGTTCTATATCAGATATGCATTCGCCATCATTGCGGTTATCGTTGTTGCTGGCGGTGCCGTGCTATGGTTTGTTGCAGTGAGAGAGAAGTCCTGATACCCGCCATTCTTTTACCCGGATTTCCGGGCCCTCAGGCTGTGCAGATTTCTTCGGACGTGTATACTCCGGCTCCGGTGAGAAAAAGACAGGGGGTTCTTACAGCCTTCCATCAGCGGGCCCGTTCATAGCAGATCTTGGCTTCATCGTGTTTCCCGATCCTGTCGAGGATGTCGCCGACATCGTTCCAGATCTCCTTGCGCCCGGGCTCGATCTCGAGCGCCCGCTTGAATGCGCTCAGGGACTCCTGGTACCTCCCGAGTTCCTGCAGGGCGCGTCCTTTGTGGATCCATGCGTCGACAAATTCCGGCTGGAGGTTGATCATGGCGTCGAACGCTTCAACCGCATCTGCGCAGCGTCCTGATGCGACAAGAGCGCTCCCCTTGGTGAAGTATGCAATAGAGAACGACGGGTCTATGGACAGGGCGCGGTCGTAGGACCCGATTGCTGCCTCATAGTTCTGTTGCGAAGAGAGCACCATCCCGTGCCGTGTCCAGGCGATGGCATTTTCCGGGTCTAGTGCCAGACCGCGGTCGTATGCTGACTGCGCCTCCCGGTACTTGCCAAGGTCGTAGAACGCATTTCCTTTCCCGATCCATGCCTCGGCAAGATTCTCGTTCTGGTCGAGGGCCTTGTCGAATGCTTCTATTGCATCCCGGTACATGCCCAGTTCTGCAAGGGACACTCCCTTGTGCGCAAATACCCCGGGCCGGTGATCGATCTCAAGCGCATGATCATACGACTGGATCGCCTCCCGGTACTGTTCAAGGGCTGCATAGGCGAGTCCCCGGTATTCAAAGACAGCTGACCGCTGCGGCAGGATCTCAAGGGCATGGTTGTACGCCGTGATTGCCGCATCGTGACTGCCCTGTTCGGACAACACCCTGCCCTTCGCAAAAAATGCCTGCCAGCAGGACGGGTTGATGTCAACGGCCCGGTCGAACGCCGCGATGGCTGCAACAAGGTTGTCAAGCGCAGCTAGAGCCCTCCCTTTTTCGTAAATCGCGCCTGCAAACCCGGGATTGAGAGACAGGGCCTCGTCAAAGGAGACGATGGCGTCCTTGTGACGGCCCGTGCTGACCAGCGCACGTCCCCGTTCATACAGCGCTTCGGCATATTCCGGCTGGATACCAAGCGCCGCATTGAATGAGGTGATGGCCTCGGTGTACCTGCCAAGGCGTGCGAGGGCAACACCCTTCTTCTCGTAAGCTTCCGCGTACCGGTTATTGATGAGAAGCGCACGGTCGAGTGCTTCAATGGCAGCATCAAACTGCTCGCGCCGGAGCAGTGCGAGGCCCTTGTAATAGAATGCCTCGGGGTACTCGGGCTGGAGAGCGATCGCTTTTTCAAACGAATCGATCGCTTCCTGGTAACGGGTGACCTGAATGAGGGCGATCCCCCGGAACAGGTACGGCGCGGGAGCTGATGCGTTGATGCCGAGGGCATGGTCATAATCTTCAAGCGCCTGTTCGTACAGCCCGAGACTGGCCCGGGAGATCCCCCGGTAGAGATAAGCATCCGGATATCCCTCTCTCAGGGACAAAGCCCGGTCATACGCCACGACGGCCTCGTTGTTCATGGAGAGCATGGCCAGAGCCCTGCCCTTCTGGAACAAGGCCTCTGCACAGTCGGGGCGCTGGGCGAGCAGCGTCTCGAGACTTTTGATTGCTTCATGGTATTTTCCCAGCCTGAGGAATGAGACCCCGAGGAAATAGCTGGCGCGTACATCCCTGGGATCGATTCCAAGAGCCTTCTGGAAGAAGGTGACGGCGTCCTGATCCCGCCCCAGTGAAGAGAGTGCAATCCCTTTTCCTGTCCAGATATGCCCGGAATTGGGACGTATCTTGAGGGCCTGGTCAAAAACGGCCATTGCTTCGTCAAACCGCTCGAGCCTGGTAAGAGCTGCGCCTTTGTTATACAAGGCTTCCACAAATTTAGGCTGGATCGCAAGGGCATTGTCATACGACATGACCGCTTCCTTGTACATGTTCAGTTCAAAGAGTGCCCGCCCTTTGTCATAGTAGGCTGATACGTATTCCGGGCGGATCCCGAGGGCCCTGTTGAACGCTTCGATGGCATCCTCAAACCCGGACAGGGAGAAGAGTGCATTTCCTTTGAGATACCACGCCTCTGCATTTGCGGGGTCGATCTCGAGCGTCCTGACATAGGACTCGATTGCATCATGGTATTTTCCGATCTCCGCAAGGACGCTGCCCCGGTGCAGCCAGGCATCAACGGAACCGGGACTGGACCAGATCACTGCATCAAATGCCTCGATGGCATCCGTGTGCCGTCCTGTAGCCGACAGGGAAAGTCCTTTGTGATACGATGCCTGCCAGTTACCGGCATCCAGGTCAAGATTCTTGTTGAAAGCGACAACCGCTTCGTCATGCCGGCCGAGACTTGCAAGGGCAAGACCCTTATGGTAATAGACATCGGCGTAGTTTCTCTCGATACTCAGGGCTTTGTCAAAGGTCTTGACTGCTTCGCGGTACATGCCGAGCGAATTGAGCACACGGCCCTTGTCAAAGAGTGCCTCGGTGCAGGAAGGGTCGATCTCCAGCGCGCGGTCGAAGACCTTCACCGCGTCTTCGAACTTCTCCATCCCTGCAAGGGCCACCCCTTTTGCGTGAAGGGAAGGTACATGCAGCGGCTGAAGTGCCAGTGCCTGGTTGTAGGCATCAACGGCTTCCGCGGGCCGTTCAAGCGCATCGTACGATCGGGCACGGGAATAGAGGGCATCGAAATACCCGGGCCTGATCTCCACCGCATGATCGAAGGCGGCAACCGCCTCTTTATAACGGTTGAGACCGGCAAGGGCAACACCCAGCTCATACCAGACTTCTTCATTCTCCGGCGTCAGGGTGAGGAGGTGCCGGAAAGATCCGACGGCCTCTTCATATCTGCCAAGAGCCGCAAGCGCTGCAGCAGTATGATACATGGCATCGTGATTGCCCGGATCGATCTCCTGGGCGGTAGTCAGTGTCTCAATCGCCTCACCGAATTTCTTCTGATGGAACAAGGCCAGTCCTTTCTCGTACCATGCTGCAGCGTGACGGGGGGAAAGTTCGATGACCCGGTCAAAGGATCCGGTTGCGTCTTCGTACCTGCCTTGTGCACAGAGCACCCGCCCCCGTTCAAGGAAAACATCCGGGTTATCGGGCTGCATGGCGAGGACGCGGTCGAATGCGGATAGTGCACCCTCCGGATTACCGGTCTGCGCCAGAGCACGTCCTCTCTCGTACCAGATATCCGGGTTTTCCGGGCTGAACGTAAGAGCTGCATCAAAGGCGGCACCGGCGTCGGCATACCTGCCGAGGTTCATAAGGGAGAGCCCGCGGTAATACAGCGGTTCATACCGGTCCTGCAGGGCGATTGCCGATTCCCCGAGGGCCTCCTCGGCCTCTTCGAGACGCCCGAGGTGGGCAAGGGCCATGCCTTTCTCGAACAGGACTTCGCCATTGCCCGGGTCTTTCCCGAGAGCGATATCGAGGATCCGTATGGCGTCTTCAAACCTGTTGAGCCTGCCCAGGGCTTTTCCCTCGGAAAGGATGATCTCATTATTGTGCGGGTCTACTTTCCGGGCCTTGTCAAAGGCTTCAGCAGCGTCCTCATCCTTTCCGAGATGTTCGGATGCCACGCCGCGGTGGAACCATGCAGCAGAGTTGTCCGGAACACGGGAAAGGACGCCGTCAAACGCGGGCACGGATTCCTCATACCGCCCGAGCTCTTCAAGGCAGATACCCCTGTTGTAGTAACCGTCAGCAAATTCAGGATCGATGGCAAGCGAACGGTCAAACGAAGCGAGTGCCTCTTCATGTCTCCCGAGTGCCGCATATGCCAGGCCCTGTGCGAAATGGCTGTCCCGCTGCCCGCCATCCACTGCAATCGCCCGGGAAAACCCGGCGACAGCCTCGGGATAATTCTCCTGTTCGGAAAGAACCCGCCCTTTCTGATACAGGGCATCATAGGATTTGGGGTTGACTGTGATTGCCTGATCAAAAGCGGTGACCGCTTCGGCAAAATTTTTCAGGTGGACATAGGAAAGCCCCAGGTAATACCAGGCATCAAATAACCCGGAGTCCAGGTCAAGTGCCTGGACAAAGATGCCGGCTGCATCTTCAAACCGCTTCTGCATGAAGAGTGCGAGCCCCTTCTGGTAGAGGGCAGGCACGTCCGACGCATCGATCGAGAGTGCCATATCGAACGCGGCAACGGCGTCTTTGTGCTTTGAAAGCCGTCCGAGGGCGAGGCCTTTGTCATAAAAAGCCGGAGCAAAATGCGGGTCAATGGCGGTTACATTCTCAAATGCCTGGATGGCTTCCTGGTCCCTGCCGAGGCGTGCAAGTACGACACCCTTGTCGTACCAGGCATGGGTATATTTGCGGTTGATGGCAATCGCCCGGTCATAGGATGCGACCGCCTCATCATAACGGCCAAGTTCCGTGAGCGCAATGGCCCGGTCATACCAGCCATTGGCATTCTGGGGCTTGAGATCGAGGGCTTTTACCAGTGAGTCGAGCGCTGGCCCGAACCGGCCGAGAGAGAGGAGAGCACTTCCTTTATTGAGCCATGCACCCGCGCAGCGCCCGTCACCGGAAAGGACCTGATCAAAGCAGGATATGGCATCGCTGTACCTGGCGAGGTCAAGATATGATCTGCCTTTCCGGTACCACGCTGTTGCGTTGTCCGGTGAAAGCGCGATTGCCCGGTCGAAATCCCCGAGAGACGCTTCGAACCTCCCGAGTTCGTACAGCACCGTTCCCTTGAGTACCCAGACGTCAGCGAGGTTATTCTCGCTGTTCAGCGATGCCTCCAGCGCACCGAGAGCTTCATCGAACCTGAGGAGTTTTGCAAGTGCCCGTCCTTTCTGGTACAGGACCGCGGCATTATCCGGTGTCAGTTCCAGTATCTTATCAAATGCCTTCACGGCATTCTCATACTTTCCGAGGGCGGAATAGGCAAGGCCTGTCTGGAAGACCGCATCGATGATTGAGGGGTCATGGGTAAGGGCCTGTTTGTAGGACCGGATTGCTTTTTCATATTTCCCCTGTTCCTGCAGTGCCAGCCCCTTGTGGAAATGGGCCTGGGCATGTTCCGGCAGGCATTCAAGCGTATAGTCGAACGATGCAATGGCCTCGGGATATTTCCTGAGACGGAAGAGTGCGGTCCCTTTTAAAAAGGCGGCATCGTAGAGGGTGGAATCCGCAGCGAGTGCGATGTCGCTCGCGATCACGGCGTCCTGGTCATTACCAAGTTCATACAGCGCTTCTGCTTTTCCAAACGACGCTATGGCATTCTGGGGACTGATACCTGCCGATTTATCGAACGCGGCAACAGCCTCAGAAAATTTGCCGAGCCGGGAGAGAGCTTCCCCTTTCTCCAGCCAGACCGACGCATCATCAGGCCGGAGATCGAGTGAGGAATTGAATGATTCCAGCGCTTCTTCGTGCCGCCCCAGTTCCATGATGACGTGTCCCCGGTGATAATAAAGCCCTGCGGTTCCCGGACCCAGGGTGAGCGCATGGTCAAATGCGGATACCGCCTCGTCATTCCGGTTAAGAATGGCGTGGGTGAGCCCTTTGCGGTACGCTGCGTCTTGGAAGCCCGGGTCAAGTTCCAGGGCCCGGTCAAATGCGGGAAGTGCATCATCATACTTCCTGAGCGTGCTCAACTCGCAGGCTTTGTTGTACCAGGCAGGGGCACAGGTACCATCGAGATTTATGGCAGTCTCGAACGAGGACAGGGCGTCCTGGTGAAGTTCCTGCCGGGAAAGCCCTATCCCCTTGTAGTACCATCCGGAAGCGTTCTTCCCGTCGGCCCTGATGAGTTTGTCGAAAGCAGAGATGGCATCTGCCCACATCTCAAGACGGATATATGCTTTTCCCCGGAAGGTGAGCGCAAACGGGTTCCGGGGTTTGCGTTTTAAGGATTTGCCGAGAGACTCGACTGCCTCCTTGTACCGGTTCAGCCGGTAGAGCGAATACCCTTTGCAGGCGAGGACATCGGGACTGGAATTGTCCTCCTCAAGAGCACGATCAAGAGCGATGACCGCATCCTCATACCGGGACAGTCGTGCAAGTGCCATTCCCCGGCCGCGGTGCGCCCGTGCATTTTCCGGGCCCAGCACGAGGGAACTGTCGAATGCAGTAACCGCGTCCTGGTACCGCCCGGCCCGGAAGAGCGCTTCGCCCTTCGCGAGCAGGGCTCTGAGGTCCTGCGGATCCCTTGCCAGGGCCGTATCGAGGGACGAGATCGCCTCTTCAAACCGGGCAAGGGCAGAGAGCGTGTACCCCTTTTCCGCGTACACACGGCCTGAATCGAGGCCCAGTGCGATACAGCGGTTGAAGGTCTCAAGGGCATCTTCCGGTCTGCCGAGCCGGGTGAGGGCAAGACCTTTTTCATAGAGTGTCTCAGCCGTATCCGGCCTGACTGAGAGGTACCCGTCAAAAGCGGCGACTGCACTCTCATATTTTTCCAGCGCGAACAGTGCCCTGCCTTTCGCCAGCCATGCCTCGGCATTTGCAGGATTGATCTCCAGTGCCCGGGTGAAGGCCTCGACCGCGTCCTCATGCAGGTGCAGGAGTACCTGGGCAAACCCTTTGTAGGAATATGCCCGTTCGCAGTCTGGGGCTATGCGGTTGACCCGGGAGTACGCCGGGATCGCTTCCTTATACTGGCCGAGGTGGTCATATGCCCGTGCCAGCCCGTAAAGGGAGGGGAGGTCCTTGGGGTAGGACGCAAGCACCCGTCCGAAAGCCTCTACTGCCTCCCGGTACCTGCCAAGTGCTGAAAGGGCCCTGCCATTCTCCCGGGACGCGTCGGTGAAATCCGGCATCAGGCGGGTTGCTTCCTCGAATACACCGGCGGATTCTGCATATCTTTTGAGGCGGAAGAGCGCAATCCCCTTGTAGTAAAAAGCCTCGCCGAACTCGGGTGCAATTTTCAGGGCCTGGTCAAATGCAGATATTGCCTCTTCGTCGTTTCCGAGGCTGATCTGGGCGCGCCCCTGATAAAACCAGGTATGGGGATTGGCGGCATCCAGTTCCAGGGCGCTGGCGTATGACCTGACGGCTTCCTGGAACCGCTCGACGGCGAAGAGGCAGAACCCCCGGATGAGCCACGCATTGGCGATCTTCGGGTTTGAGTCGAGGGTCCTTGTCAGGATCTCGATGGCCTCGCTGAACCTGCCCAGTTCGGCAAAGGCAAGCCCCTGGTGGTACAGGGAGTCCTTGTTCCCGGGGTCGATCTCGTACGCCCGGGTGAAGGCAGCTGCAGCTTCGTTCTGCTGCCCGAGAGAGGCCAGCGCGAGCCCTTTCTGGTAGAGGGAATCCGCCTTCCGGGGTTCGAGTTTGGACGCGGTATCGAACGCGGCGATGGCCTGCTCATACTTCTCCATGCGCGACAGCGCAAGCCCTTTCTGGTGAAAAACCGCAGCATCTTCCGGAGAGATCTCCAGGGCAATATTATACGACAGGACCGCTTCCTCCAGCATCCCTGTCTCTGCAAGCGCTATCCCCTTGTGGAAGAAGGCCGGGGCAGAATTCGGGATGAGTTCGAGCACCCGGTCAAACGATCCGATGGCATCGGGGTAGCGCTCCAGCCGGATCAGTGCAACCCCGCGATCGTAGTACGCCTTTGCCATTGCCGGATCAAGTTCGATCGCCCGGTCAAATGCAGCCAGCGCCTCGGAGAAACGTTCCAGGTCTGCAAGGACGACGCCCTTGCTGTACCATCCTTCCGCGTAATCCGGTTTTATGCCGACAGCAGTCTCGCTTGAAGCCAGCGATTCCTCGTACCGCCCGAGATCGCGCAGTGCACGGGACTTGCAGAACGCCGCTTCGGCGTTTCCGGTATCTGATTCCAGAACCTGGTCAAATGCATAGACCGAGTCCTGGTACAGGCCCAGCGAATACAACACCAGTCCCCGCTGGTAATGGGCAGGGGTGTATTTCGGGGAGAGGACCAGGCAACGGTCAAACGATGCAACAGCCTCCTCCTGCCGCTCCAGTTTCACGAGCGTAAGGCCCAGGTAATAATGTGCCATCGCGCGCCCGGGATCGCCGTTTACGACGAACTCGAACGCAGCTGCAGCATCGTCGAACTGCCGGAGGCTGAAAAGGGCGAGGCCCTTGGAGAAATGTGCGTCCAGGGAATTTGTATCTACCTCCAAAGCCTGGTTATAGGACTCCAGCGCTCCGGAAAAATCCTGCAGTTCCGCAAGTGACCGGGCCTTGTAATAATATGCGTGGAAATTTCCCGGGTTCTCGGAGATGGTCCGGTCGAAATCGGAGATTGCGTCGCGGAACCTCCCAAGGTTGAAGAACGCGATGCCCTTCCGTAGGCGGGCATCCGTGTATTTCGGCTTCAGCTGCAGGGTCTTGTCAAAGGCAAAGACCGCATCGCTGTGCCGTTCGAGAGCCGCATACGACTTGCCCTTATGGTAAAAGGCAAGGGCATTCTCGGGATCATAGATGAGTGCCTTGTCGAATGCCTCGAGCGCTTCTTCATGGCGCCCGAGTTTCTCGAGTGCTATCCCGCGGTTAAAATACCCCGGGGCATTGCTGGTGTCTTTGGCCAGGTTCGTGTCGAACGCACGGATTGCATCATCGTATTTCCCGATCTTCAGGAGAGCAAGGCCAAGGGAATAACTGGCTTCTGTGTACGAAGATTCAATCTCAAGCGCACGGTTCAGCGCACCTACTGCCTCGGTGTATTTGCCGCTGTCGATCAGGGATTTTCCCTTGAAATACCACGCAGGCGCAAACGCGGGCAGGATTGCAAGGGTCTTGTCATAGGAGAGGATGGCGTCGCGGTGGTCGCCGAGCCGTGCAAGGGCAAGGCCTTTATGGTACTGTGCTTCCCCGTTTGCGGGATCGATCTCGAGCAGGATCTCAAATACGTGGATTGCCCCTTCCGTGCGGTTGACTTTTTCGAGAGCCAGTCCCTTGTAATAAAAGGCCTCGATACTCCGCTGGTTTAAGGATATAGCGTTGTCGAATGCTTCTATTGCGTCCTGGTAACGCCCGAAATCAAAATATGCCTTCCCGATCCTGATCCAGCCGGTCTCTTGGTCCGGATCGATGTTGAGTGATTTGGTATAGGCGGCGATCGCCTCTTCGGTCCTGCCGAGCTGGCTGAGTGCGTCTCCTTTCCGCATCCAGACATCAGGGAGCGCAGGATTGATATCGAGGGCCCGGGTATAGGCGGGAACGGCGTCCTGGATCTTGCCGAGGTCGGACAATGCATCCGCTTTCCTGACCCACGCCACGGCCAGGTTCACGTTGATCTCCAGGGCCTTGTTGAAGGCCTGGATCGATTCCTGTTTTTTCGAGAGACTGAGAAGGGCATTCCCTTTCTGCATCCAGGTGTCGATGAGGGTGGGGTTGAGCGAGAGGATGCGGTCGTCCATCTCGATCGTTTCTGCAAAACGGCCGAGGATGAAAAGGGAACTGGCCCGGTAGATCATCGCTTCGATGAGGGAAGGGCTGGCCTTGAGGCTCAGATCGAAGAACCGGATGGCTTCTTCGTGGCGTGACAGGGCGGCAAGTGCGATCCCCCGGTACATATGGGCGTCTGATAACGAGGGGTCGATAGCCGTCGCACGCTCGAGTGCCACTATGGCTTCGTCGTACTGTTTTGCTTGGAGGTGGGCCAGTCCCATGTAATAATACGACGACGGGTTGTCCGCTTCAAGGGCAAGAGCGCTCGAGAATGACCTGACTGCCTCATCATACCGCTCCTGCTGGATGAGCGAGATGCCCCGGTAATGGTATGCCTGGGCATTCGAAGGTCCCAGAGAGAGGGAACTGTCAAAGGCTTTGATGGCATCCTCATACCGCTCACGTCCGGCATAGGCGATGCCGAGATAATACAAACCCGAAGCATTGTCAGGTTCAAGCGAGAGGGCTGTCTCAAATGCCGTGATGGCATCATCGTACCGTTCCCGCTGGGCAAGGGCAACCCCTTTCTGGTACAGGATCTTTGGATCGTCCGGAGAAATTTCGAGCGCCTGGTCATACGATACGACCGCTTCGAGCGGTTTACCGAGCCGGGCAAGCGCATTGCCTCTCTCGAAAAATGCCCGTGCACATTTCCGGTTGATCTCCAGTGCCCGGTCAAATGACCGTATTGCCTCGTCATAACGCCCAAGTTCTGAAAAGGCCAGGCCTTTATAGCACCAGGCCCAGACATCGCGGGGGTTGTTCTCGAGCGCCGTACCGAGTACGGAGACTGCATCATCGAACCGGTTCATGGAGAAGAGTGCAATGCCTTTCCGGACAGCGGCCTCGTTCAGGTCCGGGCTCAGCCCGAGCGCCCGGTCAAAGGCCCCGATCGCATCATCGAAGTGGCCCATGTAGGCAAGGGCGATACCTTTGTGGAGCCAGCCATCGGTCAGTGCCGGGTTCTGCTCAAGCGCTTCATCGAGGGCTGCCACGCACTCCTGGTACCGCATCAGGTGAAACAGGGCCAGGGCTTTCTCGAACAGAGCACCGGTATTCTGGGGGGCGATGGCAAGGACGGCGTCAAAAGCAGGTACGGCCTCGGCATACCGGTTGAGAAGCGCCAGCGTCGTACCCCGATTGTACAGCGCAAGGATACTCGCGGGATCGATCTCAATTGCCTGGTCAAAGGATGCAATCGCTTCCTCGAACCTCCCGAGCTGGACGAATGCGAGCCCGCGGTGATAATATGCGTTGGTATGGTTCGGGTTGATCGTCACGGCCTGCCCGAAAGCTTCAAGCGCGGGTTCGAACCGTCCAAGCTTGACAAGGGCGAGCCCCTTGTCGTAGTGTGCCTGCGCATAGGAGGGATTTATCCTGATACTTCCGTCAAATGCCTCGATGGCCTCGTCGTACCTGCCGATTTTTGCCAGCTGGAGACCTTTCTGGTGGAAAGCCCGTTCATTTCCCGGGTCGAATGCGATGGTCCGCTCGAACTCCTGGACGGCATCGTCATTTCTCCCCAGTTTTGCGAGGGCGAAACCCTTGTGGTAGAGGGCGTCCGAGAACCCGGGGTTGATCTGCAGGGCCCGGTCGTAGGCCGCGATGGCCTCGCTGAACCGCCCGAGACTTGCATAGGAGACTCCCTCTTGGTACGCAGCAGGGGCGCACCCGGAATCATGACTGAGAGCGGATTCAAACGACTCAATGGCCTCCTTGTGCCTTCCGAGGCGGGTGAGGGCGACCCCCCGGTAATACCAGGAACCCGCGTGGTCGTCACCGAGTGCCAGTCTCCGGCCCAGTGACTCCAGCGCGTCTTCGTACCGGCTCAGGCTGACCGAGGCGACTCCCCTCCGGAACCATGCTTCCGCGTTGTCCGGTTCAAGGGCAAGGGTCCGGTCGAAGTCCTGCACGGATTCCTGGAACTTTTTCAGGCGGTAAAAGGCGAGGCCCCGCTGGTAGTGGGCCGGGGCATTGGCCGGGCCGGCCTCGGTTGCTTTGCCGAATGCCACAACTGCATCCTG
>Ga0074046_10002705_pt1 | contig 15175 bp, 11 predicted proteins | sample BogForMeECP23OM3_FD_94441 | JGI IMG/M metagenome (GOLD analysis project Ga0074046, IMG submission 94441) | Bog forest soil microbial communities from Calvert Island, British Columbia, Canada - Bog Forest MetaG ECP23OM3 | ecosystem: Environmental > Terrestrial > Soil > Wetlands ...
CCGGTCGGGTACACCGCCCCGCGGGGCGGTGTACCCGACAGCCTCAAGCTAAGCGCCTTGCATGACTGCTCAGCAGTGACCGCCTTCATGAAAACGGTGGCCACTTTCGTGAACATGCGCATACGGAAGCACCAGGGAGCTACAAATTCCATGGGCGGGCGCGAGGTACGAGCTTCCCTCCGGATGGAGTTTCACGGCCGCCTATTACTATCTGGATCAGCCCGCCTTTGCTTCGACAAGCGTGCTCAGCAATCCGCAAGCCGGATCGCCCAATCAGCAGAAGGCCAATCTCGCCGGCACAGTCAATGACGGATCTTTCGTGGCCGATTACCAGTTCAACAAGCATTTCGATGTCTATGCCGGGGTGAATTACTCCGTGATCGATGGCGGGCTTGCTTCAGGGTTCCTCGCGAACAACAACACCAGCGTCGTCACTGGCGCCCGAGTGAAATTCTGAGAAAATCTACATCTGCCGTCTGATGAAAGCCGCGCGGCCTGTCTTATCAGAATCGCCGAAAGCGACGATGCCTTGGCCCGTGGCCGTCCATGGTGGCAAGCAAAATTACTTATATGTGTACTTATGGGCATTTTTGCGAAACAAACCCAATTTGGTTAACCGGTTGTCACCCTCACACGATGATGCCCGGCTTGATAAATTCCAACGGCGGTAGGAGCCGAATCTTCTGACTGGCTGGTCCTAACGCCAATCGTTTGTCAATCTGCGAACCGAGGCCAGCAGGGCGGGCTGCGCCTCTTTCAGCGGCGGCAGTTCGTCGTAAAGCTCCCAGCCGCCGCCCAGCGCCTTGTACAGGGCGATATACTGGATGACGACGGCTTCCTGGGCTATGGCGTTCTGATCCTCGATCGTGAATTCCTGCCGCTCGGCGTCGAGCACGTTCAGGAAGTCCGTCAAGCCGCGCTCATAGCGCTCGGTCGCAAGGGCGACAGCGCGCTTCGATTGTTCGAGCGCGACCGACAACTCACGAAGCCGCTGCTGCTCGGCCCTGAACTGCTTGATGGCTTGATCAACCTCCTCCACGGCGAGCAGGATGGTCTTCCTGTAGGTGACGAACAGCTCATGCGCCTGCAATTCCTGGATATCGATGAGCGCATCCAGGCGCCCGAAGTCGAGTAAAGGCCAATAGCCGCCAGGGCCGGCCGACCAGATCGGATTGCCGATGGGCTTTGTTGCGCCCCCTGCCGGGTCGCCGCCCTGGGCGCCGAACCCTGCGGAGAAGATGACGGTCGGAAACAAATTGGCCGTCGCCACGCCAATGCGCGCCGTGGCGGCGGCGAGAGCGCGCTCCGCCCCCCGGATGTCGGGGCGCCTGCGAAGCAGGGCCGCTGGCGCCCCTGCCCTTAAGCGGGAAGGCACATGAGGCAGGCCCGCCGAATGCCTGAGTTCAGGCAGGACATCCGGCAAATAGCTTCCGAGCAGCAAGGACAGGCGGCTTTCGGAGGCTGAAATTGCCGCCTCAAGCTGCGGCAGCACCGCCTTGAGGGTCGCCAGCTCGCGCTTCGCCAGCGTGACATCGAGTTCGTTGGTGAGACCGCGCTCGAAACGGCTTTGCACGAACGTGACATTCTTTTGTGCAGCCTCAACGGCCTTCTGCGCGATTTGGAGGCGAAGCTGCAGCCCGCGAATGTCGACATAATTGCGCGCAACATCGCCGATAACGCTGATCAGGATGGCGTTTCTGAGCTCCGCCATGGCTTCCGCATCGTCACGCACCGCCTCGAAAAGCCGCTGGTACTTGCCGAAAATGTCGAGCTCCCACTGCGCGTCGAAGCCGGCCATGCGATCGAGGTGCTGCAGGCCGGCGGTGGCGTCGCCAGCGCGGATCGACTGCGCGACGCGGCCTTTCGTCATGTCGGTTCCGGTTCCTGCGGCGATGCCGGCGCTTCCGCCAATTTGGGGGAGCGCGTTGCCGATAACGACGATTTCCTGCGTCCGGAAGGCCTGCACGCGCGTCAGAGCGATTTCGATATCGGGGTTGCACTCGACGGCGTGCTCGACGAGGCGGTTGAGCTCCCGGTCATGGAGGGTGTGCCACCAGCGGAGGATTTCGGGCTGAGGCAAGTCATCCTGGGTAACGACAGCCTTCCAGGCAGATCCGTAAGAAACCGGGACAGCGACCTCCGAGAGATGATAGTCGGGCCCCACGGCGCATCCGCACAGCACCGCAACTGCGCAGGCGGTCAGGAACCGGCTCTTCGTCACCAAATGCATGTGCCCCTCACCCTTGGCGACGCCAAGGCGTCCTGCCTGCCAAAGCGGCCCCCGGCCACCTACTTGACAGCGACCCTATTGTTCTCCTTTACTATAACTTTACTGCCATCCTCGATCTGGTTGTTGATGTTGAGCGCAACCCGATCGCCGTCCGCAAGACCCGACTCAATTTCTACGGTGTTACCATTGTCCCGGCCGATTCGCACATCTTTGAATTTTATTGTGCTGTCCGGCTGAATGACGGCAACCTGCGGGCCGCCGGACCTGAACAGGAGCGCGCCGGCAGGGATTTGCGCCAAAGCCCGCGATTTCGAATCGAACTCGACCTGCACATACATGCCGGGGACGAGGCTCAGCTTCGGATTGGGGAGGTCGACCTCAACCTTGAGCGTGCGGGCTTTCGGGTCGATGGACTCGCTTGTCCGCGTGACGGAGCCCTCAAAAACCAGTGGTGAGTTGCCGGTCGTGAAAACTTTTGCAGGGGTACCCACGATCGTATCGCCTGCGGCGGTTTGCGGAACGTTGGTAAAGACGCGGATATGATCGAATTGAGCGATGCCGAACAATGGCGTTGTATTCGATGTGCTTCCCGCTGTGACGAGATCGCCAACGTCGATGCGACGCTCTGTGATGACCCCGTCATAGGGCGCCAACACTTTCTTGAATTGGGCCATATAGTTCAGGCGATCGACATTCGACTTGTCGAGATTGACCTTGGCTTGCGCGGCTTTCACCTTCGCCTGCGCGACGGCGTAGCCCGCTTTCTTTTCGTCGCGCTCCTGATCGGACACAACGCCCTTTGCCGATCCCTGCCAGCGGTCGTACGTCGTCTTGGCAAACTGCGCATCGGCTTCCCTGACGACGACTTCAGCCTCGGAAGCATTGAGTTGCGCGCGCGAGGCTTCGAGCTGGGCGTCAAGTTCCGGCGTGTCGATAATCGCGAGGGCCTGATCCTTCTTCACCTTGTCGCCAATATCGGCAAACCACTTCGTGATGTATCCGCTGACCCGTCCGTAGATCTTGGATTGATACCAGCCCTCCGTTCCTCCGGGCAGCCTCAGCGGCTGGCTGGGGGGCGCCTGGGTCACGGTGACGGCTTCCACCATCGGCGGCTGCTTGACTTTGGCTTCGGTGGCGGCCGCAAGCTCGGCCTGATCCTTCGCCTTGATGGAATTCACATAGAAATAGGCCCCGCCAAGACCGGCCGTCAGAAGGAGCGCGGTGGCTGCGAGCCTGCGGCCGGTCCCCTTCGCAAAGGACGTTGGAATTGCGGCATGCGAATGAGGCTCGGTTATCCCGGCGGCAACATCGTCATAGCCGTCGAAGGGCTCCTGGCTTTTTCCGCTTTTGGAAGGGTCAGGCTGGGACAACGTCTTCCCTCCATTTTTTTCCTGGCTTCGGTGCGCGCCGCAAAAGCCGGTACATCGTCGGCACGAAAAGCAGCGTTGCAACGGTCGCAAACAGCAATCCGCCAATGACGGCGCGCGCGAGCGGGGCATTCTGCTCTCCGCCTTCGCCAACGCCAAGAGCCATCGGGATCATGCCAAGGATCATGGCGCCGGCTGTCATGAGAACCGGGCGCAGCCGCGTGAAGCCAGCCTGGATCGCAGCAAGCTGGGGGGTAACGCCGGCGTCCACGCGCTGGTTGCAGAATGTCACGACCAGAATGCTATTCGCGGTGGTCAGGCCGATGCACATGAGCGTTCCCATCAAGGCAGGCACGCTGATATGCGTCTGGGTTACGAAAAGCATCCACATCGCGCCGCAAAGCGAGAAGGGAACCGCCATGAGCACAATCAGAGCATCCGTCATGCTCTGGAAATTGATGACGAGTAGCAGGAAAACCAGCACCACCGCCAGCGCCATCCCGGAATAAAGCCCGCTAAAGCTCTCCTGCATGGTCTCGACTTGCCCGCTTAGCTTCACCTTGATCGCCTTGGATGGGTCTGGCTGATCGGCCGCGATCACCTTCGCGATGGCGTTGGCTGCCGTATTCAGATCGGTTCCCTGGACATCGGCATGAACGTCGTAAACCGGCCTGATATTGAGCTGCGACAGAACCATCGGAGCCTTACCCCGGCCGAACTTCGCGACGTTCATCAAGAGCTGCGGATCCTTCGCCTCCGGCGCCGTCACGGGAAGCGTCCACAAGTCCTGAGCGTTGTTGATCTGATAAGTCGGCGTCTGCACAACGAGCGGGTAGCTCACGCCGTTCTTGGGATTGAGCCAGAAATTCGGGGAAACCTGCAAGCTGTTGTTGAGCGCGACAAGAACATCGCTTGCTACAGTCTGTTGACCGATCCCGACCTCCCGGGCCATTTCCCGGTCGACATCGACGGTCATGGCAGGGGCGTCGGGAACCTGAAAGACATGCGAGTCGACGACGCCGGGGATGCTGTTGAGGTCGTGCGCCAGCTTTGTGGCGGTTGCGTAGGCTTCCTCGTCTTTCGGGCCTGAAACGCGGATGTCGATCGGCGCCGGTTGCCCGAAATTCAGCACCTGGTTCACGATATCGGCGGGCTGGAAGAAGAACTGCAGCTGAGGAAAGCGCTTTGGCAGCTCGCGCCTGAGATCGGCCATATGCTGCGGCGTCGGCGTGTGCTTTTCCTGGAGCGAGATCAGGATTTCGCCGTCCATTGGCCCGACCGTCGCCGTGTCGGAAAGCGCGATGTTAATTCCGCTATAGGGCAGGCCGATATTGTCGAGAATGACATCGATCTGATCGTTGCCGACGATGTCGCGGATGGCGCCTTCGACTTCCGCGAAATAGCTTTGCGTTTTCTCGATCTTCGTGCCCGGAGGCGCGCGAACATGCAGGCGCATCTGCCCGGCATCGATCTGCGGGAAGAAATCCATGCCAAGCAACGGATAAAGCGTCAGCGATGATCCAACGAGGAGGACAAAGAACGACGCGGTGACTAAGGGCCGGCCGACCATCCAGGACAGCGCGCTGCGATGAACCACTCTCAGAATAAGAAAGCCATGCTCGAAAGAGCGATGAATGAAACCAAAGGGATTGAACCGCCGCCGCGCCGGCTCGTCTCGCGCGCTTCCGTGCCCATCGGCGCCATTTCCGCCGCCATGGCCCCCGTGAACCTGCGATGCCATAAGGTACTTGAACAGAAGCGGAACGAGGGTGAACGAGAGCACCAGGCTCGCTATCAGCGCAATAATCACCGACAGCGAGAGCGGCGAGAACAGATATTTGGCCGTGCCCGTCAAGAGAAACACCGGCACGAACACGAGGCTGATCGACAGCGTCGCCAAGAAGGTCGGCAGGCCCACCTCGGACGTGCCGTTGAGAATGGCCTCCTCCAGGTTTTCACCCAAACCCACATGCCGCTCGATATTTTCGATCACCACCGTCCCGTTATCGACGAGAATACCGACAGCAAGAGCGAAGCCGCCAAGCGTCATGGTGTTGAGCGTCTGCCCGAAGAGATAAAGGCCAAGAACCGCAAAGATGATGGAGAGCGGGATCGACGCCAGGATGATCAGCGTCAGCCGCCAGTTTCCCAGAAACAGAAGGATCATGAGCGCGGTCAGACCGGCCGCCATCAAACCGCCCATGATCACGCTGTTAAGCGCCGCGTTCACGAAAATCGATTGATCGAAAATCGGCTTCAGCCCCACGCCCGCTGGGAGAAGCCGCTCGATGTCCGGGAGCGCTGCCTTGATGCCATTGATAACGGCCAGCGTGGAAACGCCGCCGGTCTTGCGCACCAGCATCAGTGCACCGGGCAGCCCGTTTTGCGTCACCGAATTGGTCTGAACCTGATAGCCATCATGAACATGCGCCACGTCGCGCACGAAGACCGTCTTGCCGTTGATGGTTTTAATTGGGAAATCGTTAATCGCCGCGATCAGATCGGGGCTGTTGTTCATCGAGACCGTGTAATCCTTGTTCCCGATCTTTACGTCGCCCGATGGCATGATGACGTTTTGATGCGCAAGGGCCTCCGATACTTCGGCGGGGGTGATCCCGCGCGCCTGCATGGCATCCTGATCGAGCCCGACCATGATCACGCGCGGCTTGCCGCCGTAAGGGTAGGGCACGGACGCGCCGCGAACCACGGCAAGTGCCGGCCGGATGATGTTTTGCCCAAGGTCGTTCAGCGCGGTGTCCGTCACCGTGTTGCTGGAGAGGCTGAGCTGGATGATTGGGACGTCGGTCGCGCCGTACCGCAGGATGAGAGGCGGCGTGATGTTGCGCGGCATATATTTGAGCACCGTCAGCGCCGAGCTGCCCAACTGCGAGATGGCCCGGCTGACATCAGCGCCTTCGTGCAAATAGACCTTGATCACGCCAACGCCGACATAGCTGTTGGCTTCGATACGGGAAATGTCGTCGACGAGCGAGGCCAATTGCCGTTCGTGAAGCGCAAGGATGCGGTTTTGGATGTCCGTCGCGCTCATGCCGTTATACGTCCAGACGACGCTGACGACGGGAATATTGATTTCGGGAAAGATGTCGGTCGGCATGCGCTGGGCGGCGCCGCCCGCCAACAGGCACATGAGGGCGATAACGGCGAAAATCGTATAAGGACGCCTTAGCGAAAACCCGGCAAGCCACATGGGTATCCGATCCCCCTTTTCGGGTGCTAAACCGTCTCACACCCCCGGTTCACGGTCAATTTTCAAAAGTGTAACCTAGGCTCAGTCCTCGTCGACTTGTCGGGGATGGTGAGGCTCAGGCCGTCTGGGGTTTGATCTGCTTCGATCACCACCATTTCCACCTTTCTACGAATATTTTAGTCGTTGTCGAGGAGGGTTAGCCGCAGCCTAAGACATCAAATGTGCGTCGCCCAATACAATGGGGGCAGCTTTCAAAGCTGGGGGTAATTACGCCTCCACGTGAACACCGCTTCCCTCCGCGAAAACCTCGAAAAGATCAATGAGTTCCCTCACCATCTCCACCAGGTTTACTGGCGCGAGCGGTAATGAGAGCGCGCTCCGACTTAATCCGTGTGTTTCGACGATCGTCTCAGAGGATTCCGCCAGGAAGTTGAGCGTTCGAACCCGAGCGCTTTTAGAGGCGTGAAGGACCTCGACACCCGCGGTCCGGCCCGGCTTGGGCGCGCCCGCTGGCCAGGCGGCCATTAAGCGCTTGGCCACGGCCATTCGCCTGCGGCCGCGGGCGCGCCGCCCCGCGTTTGTCGCCATTGCCGAGCTTGAAGACCGCGACGGACTGCACAAGGCTTGCCGCCCGATCCTCGAGGCTTTTGGCGGCGGCGGTGGCCTCCTCGACGAGCGCCGCGTTCTGCTGGGTCAGCCGATCGATCTGGGTCACGGCCAGGTTCACCTGCTGGACGCCGTCGCTTTGTTCTTTGCTGGCGGCGGCGATCTCGCCCATGATGGCGGTGACGCGCTGCACCTGGGCTACGATGTCCCCCATGGCCGCCCCGGCGCCCGCCGCCAGCTTGGCGCCGTCCTCCACCTTGCCGACGGAAGCCGCGATCACCGCCTTGATGTCCTTGGCGGCTTGGGCGGCCCGCTGGGCGAGGCTTCGCACCTCGGAGGCCACCACCGCAAAGCCGCGGCCCTGCTCGCCAGCTCTTACCGCCTCGACAGCGGCGTTCAGCGCCAGCAGGTTCGTCTGAAACGCGATGCCGTCGATCAGCGTGGTGATGTCGGCGATCTCCCGGTTGCTTTCGGTGATGCCGGACATGGTCCGAACAACCTTCGCCACCACCTCGCCGCCCCGCGTCGCGCTCGCCGAGGCCTCGCCCGCCGCCTTGTTGGCTTGCTGGGCGTTCTCGGCGTTCAGCTTCACGGTAGAGGCGAGTTCCTCGATGCTGCTCGCGGTTTCCTCGAGGCTCGATGCCTCCTCCTCGGTGCGTTTGGACAGATCGTTGTGGCCAATGGCTATCTTGCGGGCCGCCGTGTCAATGGACTCGGCCGGCTCGCGGATTTGCCGGATGATGCCGCGCAGCCGCTCGATTGCGCCGTGGGCGCCAACCGAAAGCTCGGCGAACACACCTTGGAACTCCGCCTCGATGGTCTGCGAAAGATCGCCTTCGGCCAGCGCCTTCAGGATGCGCGCGATTTCGCTTAATGCGCTCTCGCTCGTTTTAAGGATCGCGTTGAGCCCCTGCGCCATTTGCAGCATGAAGCCCGACTTGTCCGCTTCGGCGATGCGCTTCGAAAAGTCGCTAGCGGTGGCCGCCTCGACAAGGGCGGCGACCTCTTTTTCGGCCGCGAGCTGCGCGGTGACGTCGTTCCACTGCGAGGCCGTGCCGAGACGCTCGCCTTTTTCGCTGAACACAGGGCTTGCTACCACATCGTAGTCGCGTCCACCCAAGGAGAGGGGGGAGGGCGTTGCCCGCGCGAGACCGGGCAGTTCGGCGATTGCGGATTTCGGGTCGGCATAGAACATGCCGGCGCTGGCGCCGACCACCTTGCCGGCGTCGAAGCCTGGGATTTGCCGGCGGAACGCCACTTCGTATTTATGCAGCGTTTCGTTCATGGCGTTGTTGACGTAGAGGATTTTGCCTTCGTCGTTGGCGATCCGCACGGGGATGCTGACATGGTCCAAGGCCGCCTTTACCTGTGCGTTGAACTGAGCCGCATTTGCCGCTTCAAGTTCTGAGCGGATTTTCTCGGCAGTATCGGAAATTTTCTCCTGTTCGCCGGGCAGCTTCGCCATGCGGTTCTCGAACTTGGCGCTCGTGTACTCAAGCATCAGGTCGACGAATTGCATCTGAGCGTCGACGTGGGCTTTCACCATCGCGTTGACGTTGCGCGCCATGTCGCCATAGGCGCCGGAAAACTCTTCGGCAAGCATTTCGTGGCTGATGCGCCCTTGGTTGTGGGCGCGCGCCATATCGACCTGGGCCTTCGTGAACTTCTGAAGCGTCTGCGCCACGCCGTTGACCGCCCCTCCCAACGCATGCAACTCGTCGCGGGAACGGCTGCTGCCGATCAGCTTCGAGACATCGTCCTGGGTGAGCCGCCCGGCTCCAGCTTCAATGTCGCCATTGGCCAGAGACCTCATCGCCGCGCTGATGGCGACCAATGGTCGAGTGATCGTCCATTTCACATAAAATGCCAGGAAACAGCTTAGAGCAAGGGCGACGGCCAACGCGCCAAGCATGAGGTATTTCAGAAAGTTATAACGCTCGTCCGCCTGCTCGTTCGTCTGTTCGGCACGGCTGAGCGCATTGGCGATGATTGCGTCGAAAGCGCCTTGGACGGCTACAGACTGTTTGACGGCAACGCCAAGGACCGTGTCCTCCGCGTCGTTGAAGTCCTGTTTCTCCACGGCGGCGATGGCCGGCTTAATGGCTTGCGAAACAAGGACATCCCTTTTGGAGGCCCAGTCTGCGAGGAGCGCGTTGTCGCCCTCTCCGTTGGCGTTCTTGATATATTGTGCGGCAAGGCCCTCGATCTCTCTCAGATTTTTTTCGACGCGATCGATATAGGGCTGGACGTTCGCGGGGCTTGGTCGGGCGATGACGGCTATCATCAGTTCCTCTTCGCTGCTGTGCATGAGGTCGTTGATGCGGGACAGCTGGCTCACCGGAACAAGGCGCGCCTGATAAACCTCGGCGATGTCGCGATCTGAAAGACGCAGTCCATGAAAAGCGATCGCCGCAATGCCGGCTTGGGTGGCCGCCATTAGAGCAAACACAATCGTCATGCGGGTCGCTATGCTGAGCTTGTTCATCATTGAGGTCTCGGGCAGGGCTTGTTTTCTTGATAACCAACTTTATGATTATCTATGGCCGGGAGGCTGCGGCTCCTAATCGACGGGCAAGCCTTTCGACTTCCAATCGGGAAAGCCTAACCGGTACCAATTGACGTTGGAATATCCGCCCTTAATCGCAACGAGAGCCGCTTTGTAGCTTTTCCAGCACTCCGGCCCATTGCAGTAAACCACAACGAAGGTCTCTTTCTTTCCCGGTAGCTTGCTCAGATCGAACTGGTCCTTGCTCGCGTTAAAATCGACTGCCTTCGCGCTTCTTTCGCGGTACGGAACGTTGATGGCGCCCTTTATGTGTCCCTCGGCATATTCACTGGCGACGCGCGCATCGATCGGGATAGCCCCGCTGCCGATCGCTTTCACCGCTTCTTCCGCAGTGATGAGCTTCACCCCTGCTAACACCGGCGGCGTATCCTCCGCCAGTGCGACGCCCGAGGATAGAAAGGCGAAAAAGAGCGCTGCTGCACTGCGCTTGAATGCGCTTGAGCTGGGAATGGGTATCGAGGTAACATGGCCGAGCCTTCCGAAGTTAAGCTGAGCCATAGTTATCACAGCAAGAGTATAGTTAAATAAATATACGAAAGAACATCTTAGATGCCTTGTTAACGAGGCCGTAAGACTTGCTGGACCACGGGGGCGCGCCATGATCGAGGCGCTGATTGCCGAGTTTCGCCCCGTACTTAACATTGCATTCGAAGCGGAATAACTCTCCGCGCGCCCGGATTTACGCAGGCTTGGCGCAAGCGTTGTAAAGCTGAGGTCGCATCAGTTCTTGATCACCACCCGGAACTCGGTCTTGAAGTCGTAGACTGGGTAATCCTTGATGATCGGCACACTGACTTCCAGCGACATCGCAACCTTATCGCTCAGCGCATAGCCGACGGCGACGTCTGCGGGCAAGAACAGGCGTCCCGTCTGCCCCGAAACTGGATCGCCATAATTGATGCGGATGTCGTAGCTCGGATAGAAAGTGAGATACCAGGGACCCGGCAGGTCCAGGTTGAATGTAGGCGCGATCTGAGGTTCGCTAATATTGCGTTTTGTGGGGTTTCCGGCGAAGCTCACGGCGTATCGCATCGCCGGGACGAAATAGGTGTCCTGGCTGAACTCCGTGAAAGTATAGCGGACACCGAAACCGGGCATGATCTGCCACTTCCCATTCCCGATGTCGTCCGAGGCGGTCGGCGCAACGAGCCGCGCACCGAAGCCATAGGCCAAGCGGTCACTCAGAGAGCGGATGAGAACCGCCTGAAAAACCGAGTTGCCAAGTCCGAATTCTTCCTGCGAGTCCGGCTCGCCTTGCATGAACGTTGTTTTGTTCTCGAGCGCGGTTTGGGCCAGGAGGGAAAGCTTCCAATCGGGATCGAGCTGGATGCGGCTCGTGCCGCGAAGGATCCAGTAATCGCGATCCGTCTGGCTCGTCGTCCCAGAGGATTCGCGATACTGATAGCGAAGATCGATGCTGTTTTGGGGGCGAGTCAGATCGTTACCGTTGTTTTTGGGGTCTTGATCTGCATTCGAAGCTTGCGACCCGCCATCATACTGGGTCTCGCTCGCAGCTTGCTGTGCGGCCGTGCAGGTCAGTCCAACAAAGGTAACGGCCATGCCGGCCAAAAGGCCAATGCCGGAAATATGCGTCCTGTATTGTAGCTTAAGCACTCGCACCCCTGGATCGGCACGTGCGCGCGTTGACATTGACCTTACCCCCTCCGCTGACGTTTTATCTCCCGATTCACGAAAGTAGACAATCTCTTCGAATGCCCGGGATCGGGATGGCAGGGTCGAAGCGGCAACGAACCGAGGCGCGCAGAATGCCCAGTGGCCTCCGCTCAACAGCGCGGCGACAAGGCAAGAGTGCAACGGAAGGATGATTACAGCTCATGCGGGCAATAACGTGTATTTCAGCCGCTACCACTGTTGCCTCTTTACACCTGTGTAAAAACACGAATCAGCTATGATCTCAAATATATAGCACGAGGCAGTGAAACTTCGTTCAGCGGGCATTGCGCATCGGCTTCGTCACGCCTTTTGGGGGAGATTTCACGTGAGGAAAATTTTTGCCTGCGCAGCCGTTCTGGCGGGCTCCGCAATGGCCGTGCATGCGGCGGATTTGGACGCCAGCAGCATCAAGGACCCGCTTCCCGATACGTTAAGCTGGCATGGCGTTACCGTCTACGGGACGATTGACGTCGGCTACGCGTATCAGACCAATGGCCGCCCCCTTGGATACATCGTGTCGGACCTTGAATACATGCCCTTCGGGTTGGTGACGAGGAATCTCACCGGTCAGTCGATCTCATCTCTGACTGCGAACGCCTTGGAGCAATCCAAGATCGGCGTGAAGATAGAGGAAGATATCGGCTATGGATTGCAGGCGATTGGCCGAATCGATACGGGCTTTGACCCTGTGTCGGGTGAGCTCTCCAACGGCTGCGAATCAGTTCTCGTGAATTCTGGCATACCCTATGCCAAGCAAACATCGAATTCCGATAGCGCGCGCTGCGGCCAGGCCTTCAATAACGTGGCTTATGGAGGCCTCAGCAGCCCCCTCTACGGAACGTTGACGGTGGGGCGTCAGTTTTCGCTCCAGCTTGACACCCTCTCTGCATATGATCCGATGGCCCTTTCCTATGCCTTTTCGGTCCTTGGCTTTTCAGGCGCGGCTGCCGGCATGGGCAGCACGCAAGCCTCGCGCTGGGATGACTCTGCCAAATACGTTTTCTCATACGGCCCGTTCCATGCCGCAGGCATGTATTCCAATGGCGGTAGCGAGACCGGCATCTTCGGCGACGCCTACGGAGCAAACGTTGGTTTCACCTATCGCGGTTTCTCTCTGGACGGCGTGTGGGCCCAGGAACATAGCGTCGTTAATCTGCAAAGTGCTATCAATAATGTGTTCTTAAGCCAGACACTAGGGGTCAACATATCGGATAACGAAGGCTGGACCGTCGCCGGTAAATATACCTACGAGTTCGGTGGTGACTTCCTCGGCGGGAGCTTCAAAGATGGAGGCTCGTGCGGCGGCCTGAAGGATGCTGCCTGTCCGTCTCCATCCAAAATGACGTTCTTCGCCGGCTACACCCACACAGACCAATCGAATCCGCATGATCATGTTTCATTCGGAGACACTCAGGGCGGATACCCGATCACGGTCTCGGCGGGACCTACCCCCGCATTGTCGCCAGACAACAACGCGTTCACGACGGACAGGATTTATCAGTTCTTCTGGACAGGTGCGAAATACGAGCTGCCATCCGGCTGGAGCTTCACGGCTGCCTATTACCACATTGATCAGAACTCTTATGTGGCGGATAACACTGCCTGCACGCTGGGTGGCGCTACTCGCACTCAGTGCGCGGGCACCTTCGACCAAGGGGCGTTCCTGGTCGACTACGCGTTCAACAAGCATCTCGATGTCTATGCTGGCGTGACTCATGCGGTTGCGAATGATGGGCTTGCCGCTGCTTATGGGGGAACTCCATCAACTACAGGCGCTATAACAGGTACTACAGGTACCTGCGGTGGGGTGCCATGCCGCACAAATGGACCGGCAACCAGCGTCGATGCTTTTGACTTCGTTACCGGTATGCGCCTGAAGTTCTAGCAATCAGCCCCAAGGGCACGATCTTGCAGGCAGCGCCGCGTTCGATGGCCTCTTTAGGCATCCCGAAGACCACGGATGTCGCTTCATCCTGCGCCACGGTGGCAGCACCTGCGTTGTGCATCTCCAAAAGGCCATCCGCGCCGTCATCGCCCATCCCCGTCATGAGGATCCCGATTGCGTTGCGTCCCGCAGACTGCGCAGCCGAACGAAACAGCACGTCGACGGAGGGGCGATGCCGCGAGACCAAAGGACCATCGGTGACGGACACATGATACTGGCTCACCTGGCGGTGCAGCGAGGTGTGCCGGTTGCCTGGGGCAATCAGAACCCTTCCTCTCAAAACGGCGTCGCCGAAGGATCGCGTTGCGCGCGGGAGGGGTTGACGAAGCGGCTTCGGCTTTTCTATTCGCCGCTGTGCCGGGCTTGGGGGCAGGGGAGGGAGCCGCTTTGGATGGCAAGCGCTTGAGATTTGCGCGGGCCGCGGCCTTGACCACATCGCAAATGCGAACGCTCGACTCGAGCAGAAACTGCCGTGTGTCGACGCGGGGCTTCGGAATGACGTCCACGGCGCCGGCTTCAAGCGCCTGCATCAGGGTCGCCGAGCATTCCGCCGTCAGGCTCGAACACATCACCACCGGAACCGGGTGCTGCGCCATGAGCTTTTTCAAGAAGGTGATGCCGTCCATGCGGGGCATCTCGACATCAAGCGTGATGACATCGGGAACTTCCTGCGAAATCCGGCGCGCCGCCGCATAGGGATCGCTGGCAGCGCCGATAACCTCGATATCCGGATCGGCGCTGAGAATGTCGGTCAAGGTCCGCCTGACGGATGCGGAATCGTCGACGATGAGTGCTCTGATGGGATGGCTCATGACCTGCCTATACACGTCGGAAAATTGTTGCGGCGACCTGTTGAAGCGGCAGGTCGAGTCCGGTGAGAGTTTCGGAATGGCCGACGAACAAGAAGCCGCCGGGTTGAAGGTGGCGGCAAAGTTCTCTGGCGACTTTTTGCTGGGTTTGCTTGTCGAAGTAGATGAGAGCATTCCGGCAGAAAATCACGTGTTTATTGGTATCTGCGCCGTACGGCATGTCGACGAGATTGAGCCGGCCGAACCGGACGCTACGGCGGAGATTTGGGACGATGCGGACGCTGTCCGCGGCGCTATCCTTTGATCGGAGTAGGTAGCGCCTCTTGAACTCGGACGGTATGGGCTCGGCCATGCTTGCGGGATAGATTCCGCGGAGAGCGGTACTCAAAACCTCGGTGCAGATGTCCGTACCCAGGATGGTGAAGCCTGGGATGGTGGGGCTCAACTCGGACAGAACCATTGCCAGCGTGTATGGCTCGGCCCCGATCGAGCACGCCGCGCTCCAGACCTTGAGCGGAGAGCGCTTCAGTTCCCCGCTCTCGATCAGGGTTGGCACCGCTTTTTGTGTCAGATAGCGGAAATGTTCCGATTCACGGAAAAAGTCGGTTTTATTCGTCGTAAGGTATCTATGAGGCCCATCGCCTCGTTATCGAGACCGCCTTCCTCAAAAAGGTAACGGCAATATTCGGCAAACGACGTCATGCCCAGTGCCAGAACACGGCGACGCAGCCGTGCTTCCAACATGGTTTTCTTTCCCGCGGGCATTTTGA
>Ga0074046_10002706_pt1 | contig 15175 bp, 12 predicted proteins | sample BogForMeECP23OM3_FD_94441 | JGI IMG/M metagenome (GOLD analysis project Ga0074046, IMG submission 94441) | Bog forest soil microbial communities from Calvert Island, British Columbia, Canada - Bog Forest MetaG ECP23OM3 | ecosystem: Environmental > Terrestrial > Soil > Wetlands ...
GAGGCTGTCGCGGGCGGGGAGGCTGTCGCGGGCGGGGAGGCTGTCGCGGGCGGGGAGGCTGTCGCGGGCGGGGAGGTGGTCGGGGACGCCGAGGCCCTCGGCGGCTTAGTCGCCGTGGCCGTTGCGGACGGCGAGCTACTGCGGCCGGCGGACGTGGCGGGCGAGGTGACCGTGACCAGCGCGGGGATGATGTCCGGCGGCGGCTCCGACCCGGTGGAGGCAGGGGCTCGGGGTGACCTGGACGTGGTAGGCCGCGAGGGCGGCCACGTCGCCGTGGCCCTCGGCGCGAACTGAGCCGAGGTCCGGGGCGCGGGCGCGCTGCGCGGGGCGAGGCTGACCATGACGAAGGCCGTCAGGACACTCGCCATGACTCCCGCCGCCGCCAGCGGCCGCCTCCAGCGGCGCGAGGTGATCCGGGCGGGCGGGCGGGCTTCACCTGGCGAAGCATCGATCACGGCCGGGTTCGGCGGGATGTACGGAGCGAACGCGCCCAGGGGCCAGCCGGTAGCAGGCCGCACGGCACCCGCTTCGGCCAGCACCTCGTCCGCGGTGGGCCGCTCGCGGGGGTCTTTGGCTAGGCAGCGTTCGACCAGCGGGCGCAGTTGGCCAGGTAGCCCGCCGAGGTTCGGCGGGCCGTAGACCAGGCGGTAGGCCAGCTCAGGGCTCGATCCCTTACCGAACGGCCCCCCGCCCGTGGCGGCGAAGGTCAGGACGGCGCCGAGGCTGAAGATGTCGCTCGGTGGCCCGATCTCCTGGCCCATGGCCTGCTCGGGAGACATGAACCCAGGCGAGCCGACCACCAGGCCGGCGCCGGTCACTGACACTACCTCGGCGGCGCGGGAGATGCCGAAGTCGATCACCCGCGGCCCGTCCTGGGAAAGCAGTACGTTCGAGGGCTTCAGGTCGCAGTGCACCACGCCCGCGGCGTGAATGGCGCTCAGCCCCTCGGCTAGCCCCGCCGCCAGGACCAGCACCGACTGGGCCGACATCGGCCCGCAGCCGGTCACCGCCTCGGCCAGCGAAGGCCCGGCCACGTAGGCTGTCGCCAGCCACGGCACCGGTCCATCGACATCGGCGTCCACCACCAGGGCGGTGAACAGGCCGCTCACCCGGCGGGCCGCGGCGACCTCGCGGGCGAACCGCACCCGGAATTCCTGATCCGCGGCCAACTCGGCGCGGATCACCTTTACCGCGACCGGCCGCCCGCCGGCGGACAGGCCCAGGAACACCTGTCCCATGCCTCCGCTGCCGAGTTGCCCGACCAGCCGGTACGGGCCGATCAGCTGTGGATCCCCCGGTTTCAAGCCCCCGACCACGTCATACGCCACCTAACGTCACAAAGCCCCTTTGACGTCATACGGACAAAAACATCCTAAGACGGCGCCCGTGAACGCCGGCAGTTGGCATAGGTTGCTATTCGGACACGTCATTCCGCCGCCCTGCACTATCGTGCCGTGTTTAACCTTCTGTCACTTTAGCTTCAGGAGTTTCAGCATTCGCGGCGCGTGCTGATACGCCCGCGCCGCAACAGCGACATGCATTTGCAAGTGCATGTACAAGGCGTTAACGAATCAAATTCTGCAATCGTTCGCTGTGTCTCTGCGTCATCGCGCGGATTACCGCGACGGTGCCCTACAACACTGGATCGTCGCAGCTAGGCGGCACGTCCCGGCCACCGGCGGGATGTGCGGGGACAATCGGCCACCGCGCCAACAATAGGCACGCAACGCGACGCACGTCGCCGCGTGACATCCCGGCGAAAACGCCTTAACATGGTCCCCTGCGCTACACGCACTGGTCCCGACGGGAAATACCGCCCATCCCGCCGGCCCGCCTTCCCGCTAGCTAGGCATGATCTCAAGTACCTCCAGGAGACACCAGAGCATGAACCCCGGCGACATCGTGCAGGACGCCACCCGATCAGGGCCGGATGAAACCAGTGGTTTCGGTGCCGTCGCTGACCAGGGCATGCCGACGCGATCGCCGAGAGCCGAGAAGCCGCTCCAGGACATCCGGGACCTCATCGACAAGCTCGCGGCCGTGACCCAGCAGTTGCGCCGCCCGGGCAGCATGACCGGCCCGTCGAACTAGGCGCGGTTGAATTAGACACTGCTGAATTAGGCACTGAGGCCACTCAGCAGCCGCATGCTGTCCGCCGCGCTAAGCGCGGCGGCGCGCAGCAGCGCGAACGCCCGGATGTAGCGGGCGACATCCTCCTGGCTCTCCAGGTAGACGCCGCCCGATAGCGCCTCCAGGTAGACGACGCCCAGGCTGGGCGTGTCGGGGAACCTCAGGATGGCCAGCGAGGCGCTGCCCGCGGCGGCGTGCGCGCCGGCCGAGAACGGCAGCACCTGGACGATGAGGCCGGGAAAATCATCGATCAGCCGAACGAGGTGGCTGATTTGCCCGGCCATCACGCCGGGGCCTCCGACGGCCTGGCGCAGGGCGGCCTCACCGAGGATCACCGACATGCGCTGCCCCGATTCCAGGACGACCTGGCGCCGGGTGGCCTTCGCCGCCACCACCTGTTCCCGCTGCTGATCCGTCGCGTACCCGGGCTCGACGGCAGCGATCGCGCGGGCGTAGTCATCGGTTTGCAGCAGATCGGGGATGACCTGCGCCTCGTAGGTCATGATCTCGGAGGCGGCGGACTCTATGATGACGTAGTCCAGGTACGCGCCGGGCAAGACGTCCGCGTACGGGTGCCACCAGCCGCGCTGGCCGCCGCGGCTCGCGATGGCCACCAGGGCGGCCTGCTCGCGGTCCGGCACGCCGTACTCGGCCAGCAGTTCGCGCAGTTCCTTGGGCCTGATGCCGCGCTGGCCGGTCTCGATCCTGCTGATCTTCGACCGGTCGCACTCCAGCACGCGGGCCGCGTCCTCCAGCGTGTAGCCCGCGTTCTCCCGGTACCGGCGCAGCGCGCCTCCGACGAGGCGGCGCCGCACGGGGGGCTCTCCGCTCACGGTTCCTGCCTTTCCGCGGGCCTCTCCGCCGGTTAAGTGGGTATTTACAGAAGAACGTAGCACCTGATGTAGTCCAAAGAAGGTAACGACACGCCCGGCACGGGCGGGCCCTGCGGGACTTTAGGGACGCAGCCGGCCGAGAGCGCCGAGGATGCGGTTCTCCGACACCGGGGCCGCAGTCCCGAGGGCCTGGGCGAACAGGCTGACCCGGAGTTCGGAAAGCATCCAGCGCACGTCGGTTACGTCAGCGTCGTTGCGGCGCGCGGCGGGCAGGTCGGCGAGCGCCTGCTGGTAGGCCTGTTCCACCCGGTCGGCGACGACCATGTTGGCCGCGTCGCGGGCCGGATTTTCCGGCAGCTTGTCCAGCCGCCGCTCGATCGCCCGCAGATAGCGGGTCAGGTGCGGCAGCCGGCGGTATCCGGTGGCGGTCACGAACCCCGGGTAGATGAGCCCGGACAGCTGCGCGCGCATGTCGAGCTGTGCTGGCCCGGGGGGGCGACCCCCCGGAACCCCCCGCTCCCGGGGGGACCCATCCCCCCGGACCCCCCTTGGGACGTCTTGGAGCCGGGCCTCGACCGCGTGCGCCAGCCGCAGAGCCGACTCCACCTGCGTCACGACGTCGGCGGTCACCTCGTGCAGGCCGGACCGCACCGCGGCAGAAAGCCGGTCGAAGCCCTCGCGGTCCCAGGCCGGGCCGCCCGCCTCGGCCATCAGGTAGTCCGCGGCGCAGTTGACGCAGTCGGCGAACATGGCCGCGACGCCGCCGTGCGGGTTGTGGCTGAGCGCGAGCTTGGCCCGGGTGGACAGGCCGCCCGCGATCGACTTAACCGGTGACGGCGCCCCAAGTAGAATCAGCCGCCGCGTGCCGGCCCACATGGCCGCGCGCGCGGCGGCCTCGGTCTCGAACAGGCGCACGTCGACCTGGTCGCCCGCGTCGAACAAGGCAGGGTAGGCCACCACGGTGCCCTCACGGAACACCTGCGGCAGCGCGCCGAAGTCCCACGACGTCAGGCCCGATCGGGTGATCCCCGCCGCCGCCTGGGACAGCACCGCCCGCAGCCGCGGCCCGAGCTCGCGCTGCAGTTCAGCGACGTCCTTGCCCTCGGCCAGGACGCGGCCGCCCTCGGTCACCCGGACGTTGATCCGCAGGTGACGCGGCAGCTTGGTCAGGTCCCAGGCGTCGCGCGGGACGGTCACCCCGCGCAGCGACCGCAGTTGCCGAGCCACGGCGTCGCGCAGGTCACCGGACGGCGCCCCGAGGCGGGCGACAACCTCCCGCGCCACGTCCGGCGCGGGCACCAGGTCACGCCGCAGCGCCTTGGGCAGCGACCGGATCATCTCGGTGACCAGCTCGGTGCGCAGGCCGGGCACCTGCCAGGAGAACTCGGCCGCGTTCACCTGGTTGAGCCTGCTCAGCGGGATGTCCACGGTCACGCCGTCCGTCTCGCTGCCCGGCTCGAAGGCATAGGAAAGCGGCTGGGCCCCGGCGGACTCCGAGGTCCAGACGTCGGGATAGGCGTCGGTGCTGACCTCGGCTAGGAGCAGGTCGCTGGCCTTAAACGTGAGCAGGCCGGGGTCGGCCCGGCGGGCCTGCTTCCACCAGGTGTCGAAGTGCTGGGCCGAGACCACGTCCGCCGGGATCCGCGCGTCGTAGAACGCGAACAGCTCGTCCTCGCCGGCTACCAGGCCGCGGCGGCGGGCCCGGTGCTCGACCTCCTCGGCCTCGGCCAGCAGCCGCCTGTTCTCGGCGAAGAACCGGTGGCTGGTCTGCCAGTCGCCCTCCACCAGCGCGTGCCTGATGAACAGCTCCCGCGCCGCCACCGGGTCGATGCGCCCGTAGCTGACCTTGCGGTCCACGACCAGCGGCACCCCATAGAGGGTCACCTTCTCCAGCGCGACCGCCCCGCCCCGCTTCTTCTCCCAGTGCGGCTCGCTGTAGCTGTGCCTGACCAGGTGCCTGGCCAGCGGCTCCACCCACTCGGGCTCGATGCGCGCCACGGTCCGCGCCCACAGCCGGGATGTCTCCACCAGCTCGGCGGCCACGATCCAGTCCGGCGCCTTCCTGGCCAGGCTGGACCCGGGGAAGATGGCGAACCGGGCGTTGCGCGCGCCGAGATACTCGGCCCGCGGGCGTCGACCGGAGGGCGCCGAGGCCGTCACCCGGGCTGGCTCGGTCTTCATCCCGATCTGCGATAGCAGTCCAGCCAGCATACAAACGTGCACCCGGGACCGTTCGGCCGAAGAAGAACTGACCGTCACCCCGAGATCGCCGGCCAGCCTTTGCAATTGCCCGTGTAGGTCCTGCCACTCGCGGACGCGCAGGTAGTTCAGGAAGTCGGCGCGGCACATGCGGCGGAAGGCCGAGGAGGAGAGCTCGCGCTGCCGCTCGGTCAGGTACTCCCACAGGTTCAGGTAGGCGATGAAGTCCGAGTCCGGGTCGGCGAACCGGCGGTGCTTGTCGTCGGCCTGCTGCTGCGCGTCGGTGGGCCGCTCGCGCGGGTCCTGGATGGACAGCGCCGAGGCGATGATCAGCACCTCGCGGACGCAGCCGTAGCGGTCGGCTTCGAGGATCATCCGGCCGATGCGCGGGTCCACGGGAAGCCGGGCCAGCTTGCGCCCCAGGCCGGTGATGCCGCCATTTTTGAACGCGTTCAACTCGGCGAGGAGGGTCAGCCCGTCGGCGATGTTGCGGGCGTCGGGCGGGTCGATGAACGGGAAGGCGGGGACGTCGCCGAGGCCGATGGCCGCCATCTGCAAGATCACCGAGGCCAGGTTGGTACGCAGGATCTCGGGGTCGGTGAACTCCGGCCTGGACTTGAAATCCTCTTCGGAGTACAGCCGGATGCAGATGCCGTCGGAGGTGCGCCCGCTGCGGCCCTTGCGCTGGTTGGCCGACGCCTGCGAGATCGGCTCGATCGGCAGCCGCTGGACCTTGGTCCGGTAGCTGTACCGGGAGATGCGGGCGGTGCCCGGGTCGATGACGTACTTGATGCCGGGCACGGTGAGCGAGGTCTCGGCCACGTTGGTCGCCAGCACCACCCGGCGGGTGTAGCTGGACGCGGACCGGCGCTCGAAGACCCGGTGCTGCTCGGCGGCCGACAGCCGGGAGTACAGCGGTAGCACTTCGAGCCGTTCCCGCCCGGCCAGCAGGTCCGCGGTGTCCCGGATCTCGCGCTCCCCGCTGAGGAACACCAGGATGTCACCGGGTCCCTCGGCGGATAGCTCGTCCACCGCGCCGCTGATGGCCTGCCCGAGGTCCGGATCCTCGCCTTGGATCGGCCGGTACCGGACTTCCACGGGGTAGGTCCGGCCGGAGACCTCGACGATCGGCGCGCCGGAGAAGGCCGCCGCGAACCGCTCCGGGTCGATGGTCGCGGAGGTGATGATCACCTTCAGGTCCGGGCGGCCGGGCAGCAGCTGCCTGAGGTAGCCGAGGATGAAGTCGATGTTCAGGCTGCGCTCGTGCGCCTCGTCGATGATCAGCGTGTCGTACCGGCGCAGCTGAGGGTCGCGGGCGATCTCGTTCAGCAAGATGCCGTCGGTCATCAGCTTGACCAGCGTGTCGTCGGCGGACACGTCGGTGAACCGGACCTTGTAGCCGACCGTCTCGCCCAGCGGGCTGCCCAGTTCCTCGGCAATCCGCTCGGCGACCGTCCGGGCCGCCAGCCGCCGCGGCTGGGTGTGGCCGATCTGGCCGTCGACGCCGCGACCAAGCTCGAGGCAGATCTTGGGGATCTGGGTCGTCTTGCCCGAGCCGGTCTCCCCCGCGATGATCACCACCTGGTGGTCGCGGATGGCCGCCAGGATCTCGTCCTTGCGCTGGCTGACCGGCAGCTCAGCCGGATACGAGATCGGCGGCATGGCCGCCCGGCGGGCGGCGCGCGCAAAGGCGTGCCCGGCCTGCGGCCTGGAGCGTCGGGTCCGCGGCCGGGCGGGCGAAGACGTCACAGGACTCGACTCCATACCGGCGGGAAGAATAGATCAGATTGGTCCCTACCGCATAACAGATTTTCGCCCCGTAGCCTTCCGCCAGGGGCTACTGGTCCAGGCCGAGGGTGAACGTCGGCCGGGGAGAGGTGTCCGGCAGCTTATGCTCCTCCGAAAGCCGCCGGATCGCCGTGCCGGTCGCCAGGAACTCGGTCGCGTGCTCGCCCCAGACGTGGTTCGCGACGTCCACGCTCACGCCCACGATGCCGGAGGATTGCGCTTGCGTCGCCTCGGCCTGCATCCGCGCCAGCGCCAGCTCGCGGGCCTCGTAAACGCCCTGGGTGAACTGCAGCATCTCCTGGTTCTGGCCGGTCTGGCGCAGCGACTGCATCACGCCTTGGTGGGCGATGTGGTAGACGCAGGTGCCGAGCACGAAGGCGACCGGCACCGCGCCGGCCGCCAGGAGCCGGTAGAAGTCCTGCGCCGACAGGTCAGAGGTGAACGCGCGGCCGTCGGGCGCGCGGTGGGCGCCCTGGCCGGTCAGGTGGCGGACCGCGGTGCCGGTCGCCACGAACTCCAGGCAACTCTGGCCCCAGGCGTACATCTGCATCCGCAGTTGCACGCCGACGATACCGTCGGCGGCCAGGTGATCGGCCTCGGCGCGCATCCTGGCCATGGCCAGTTCCCTGGCGTTGTACATGGCCTGCGTGAGGACCTGCAGCTCGGTGTTCTGGTTCCACCGGCCGACCTGCAGGCCGACGTGGTAAATCGAGGAGCCGACGACGAAGCCGAGAGGCTCGAATCCGGCCTCGCCGAGCAGCACGTACTCCGACACCGACAGGTCAGAGGTGAAGACGCCGGCCGGGTTGGCGCCGGCCGTCTGAGCGAGCCGGCCGTCGGCCGCCTTCGGCTCCCATACCGCTGTCGCCTGGTTCTGCTGGTTTCCGAACAGTGGCATCGTTGCCTCCTGTGATCGCTGGTGAGTGTGCGCCGGGAGCCTAACGCCCTCTAGCCTGCCACGGGCCCGGCCGCATGGTCTGGTTGGATGACAAGCATGAGTCTTCAGCTCATTTTCGCTCCCGCCCTGGCCCGCCCGGACCTGCTCGCCGTGCCGGTGGCGGCGGCGCTGCGCGACCTGCCGGGCCGGGATGACATCGAGGTGGCCGAGATCGACCCGGCGCTGGCGGATACCGCCACGTTCTGCGAGCGCTACGGCGTCTCGCCTGCGGAGTCGGCGAACTGCGTGGTCATCGCGGCCAGGCGCGGCGGGGAAACCAGCTACGCGGCCTGCATGGTGGCCGCGACCACCCGGGCGGACGTCAACGGCCTGGTGCGCAGGCACCTGGACGCGCGGAAGGCGTCATTCGCGCCGGTGGAGGCGGTGACCGCCGCCACCGGCATGGAGTACGGCGGGATCACGCCGGTCGGCCTGCCCGACGGCTGGCCGGTCCTGGTCAACGAGGCCGTGGCCAAGACCGGGTCGGTGGTGATCGGATCCGGTATTCGCGGTTCCAAGCTCAGGCTGCCAGCCCGTCTGCTCGCCGCACTTCCGGCCGCTCAGGTCCTGCCCGGCCTCGGAGTCCCACAGAACGGAGTCGGTGTCCCACCGGGTACCTAAGAAGGTACGCAAGGTGCCACCGACTCCATGACCCTCGACACATCATGACGCTACGGTCAGCCCTGAATTGACAGTCAGCTTTCTCGCGGGCATGCTGAGTGAGGTTGAAAACGAGACACCTCGTTCGGTGAGGCGTCTTCACGGACATAGGCCACTGATCCCAACCGTCGAGAGACGCTCCGGATCAGGACACCTCTCCCCGGCCTAAGGGGTGAGGCCAAGTGGCTGGCGGTCGAGGTACCGGTCAAGCGCCGGCGGTCGCAATACGCCGTGGAGTGCCAAAGCTCTTACGAGAGAGGTGCAGCCAGGGATTTCCTAGACCCTGGCGTGTGTTTCCTCAGGTGTCACGCGGAGAGTGCGACATGGCGCCCCCGTGCGTCGCGACAGAAGGGAGGCATGCGATGGACTCTGATAGTCCGGGCCGAAGTTGGCCCCTCTCGCTGCTGTCCCATTCTGTTCCGGGCACACGCCGGTAGCACCCATCTGTATCTACTTTTAGTAGCCTTGCGCCCCTGGTCAGGGGCCGTTCGGCGTGTGCCCCCGTTTCCGTCAGATCTTGTGACGTGAAAGGGGTGTTCACCATGGCCACCATCACTCGTACCGCTGTCCTGGACGAGGCGCACGTCGGCGACATCCGCGGCGCGCTCGGCACGATCTCCGCCGATGACTTCGCTCCGCGGATCGGCTTGTCCGCCAAGCTCAAGACGCTGCTGGCCATCGTGGGCCCCGGGCTGATCGTGATGGTCGGCGACAACGACGCCGGCGCGTTCTCCACCTACGGCCAGGCCGGTCAGACCTACGGCACCCGGCTGCTTTGGACGCTGCTGCTGCTGATCCCGGTGCTGTACGTGAACCAGGAGATGGTGCTCCGTCTTGGCGCCGTCACCGGGGTGGGTCACGCACGGCTGATCCTGGAGAGGTTCGGGAAGTTCTGGGGCGCGTTCTCGGTCATCGACCTGTTCATCCTCAACGCGCTGACCATCGTCACCGAGTTCATCGGGATCACGCTGGCGGCCGGCTACCTCGGCGTGCCCAAGCTGGTCGCGGTGGTGCTCGCGGCCGGCATCATACTCGCGGCCGCGTTCACCGGCAGCTTCCGCAGGTTCGAGCGGATCGCGGTAACGTTCTGCGCCGGATCGCTGCTGCTCATCCCGCTGGTCCTGCTCACCCACCCGTCTGGCGTGCAGATGGCGCGCGGCTTCGTCATGCCCGGCCTGCCCGGTGGCTCCGGGCAGATGGCTACGGTCATGCTGCTGATCATCGGCATCGTCGGCACCACGGTGGCGCCGTGGCAGCTGTTCTTCCAGCAGTCCTACGTAATCGACAAGCGGATCACCCCGCGGTTCATGCGCTACGAGAAGGTCGACCTGTGGATCGGCATCGTGATCGTCGTGGTCGGCGCGGCCGCGCTGATGGGCGCGACCGCCGCCGCCTTCGCCGGTTCGCCGGCGGCGGGTCACTTCACCGACGCAGCCGGGCTGGCGCACGGCATCGCCGCCTATGCGGGCCGGGTCGCTGGCGTGATATTCGCGGTCGCGCTGCTCGACGCGGCGATCATCGGGGCGTTCGCGGTCTCGCTGTCCACTGCGTATGCGGTCGGCGATACCCTCGGCCTGAAGCACTCGCTGCACCGCGGGGTCCGGCAGGCCAAGGGCTTCTACGCCATCTACGCCGCGCTCATCGTCGGCTCCGCGACCATCGTGATGATTCCCGGCGCCCCGCTCGGGCTGATCATCGAGGGCGTTCAGGTGCTGGCGGGCGTGCTGCTGCCGAGCGCCACGGTGTTCCTGCTGCTGCTGTGCAACGACCGCGCGGTGCTCGGGCCGTGGGTCAACCGCCGTGGCACCAACGTGTTCACCTCGGCCGTGGTCGCGGTGCTGGTCACACTGTCGGTGGTGCTGACCGCCTCGGTGTTGTTCCCGGCCATCAGCGGGCGGCAGATCGTGGACATCGTGCTGGGCTGCGCGGTGGCTTCGGTGGCGGCGGGCGGCTGGGTACTGGCCCGGTCGCGCCGGGCGCACAGCTCGGTCCAGGTGGATCGCCGAGACCGCGACATCTGGCGGATGCCGCCGCTGAACATGCTGTCCAAGCCGATCATGTCGGCCGGCCGTAAGGCCGGGCTGGCCGCGCTCCGCACCTACCTGGCGATCGCCATGGTCCTGGTCATCGTCAGGATCATCCAGATGGCCATGGGGCACTTATGGCCTATTCGCCGGGTTTTAGCGCCACGGCGCTGAGCACGTACGCGGCACCCGGATTGGTGACGGACACGTCATGCCGGCCGCCCCGCCAGCTCTGCGCTGCGACGACGCCCGGGGGGACGAGTTCCAGGCCGGCGAGGAACCCCTCGACGTCCCCCGGCGCGTGGTTGTACAGGTCGGCGGCTGTGTACGCCTCGCTGAGCTGCTTCCACAGCGCCTCGTCGTCGCACCGGCCGCACGAAATGGCCACGCAGCTGCCGGGGGCGAGCAGGTCCGCGTACCCAGCTACGACCTTGCGGGCCTGCCGGGCAGGCATAAGGCTGAGTACCAGGCCGAAGACCAGGCACGCGGGCTGCGCCAGGTCGATAACCGTGCGCAGGTACGGATGGGCGAGCACCGAGGCCGGGTCGGTGAGGTCCGCGTCCGCGACCGCCACGCCCTTGGCGGCCGCCCGGAACACCTTGGAGTGTGACACGACGATGCGGTCGTTGTCGACGTACGCCACGCGTGCCGACGAGTTGGCCGCCTGGGCTGTCACGTGAATGTCCTCGATTACCCTGGCGCTGGCCTTGTGTAGTGGCGCTCCTGCGCCCAGGTCGACGAACTGGGTCAGGCCCTGGCCTGCCGCCCATGTGATCGCGCGGGCGAGGAAGTACCGGTTCTCAAAGGCCGCCATACCCGCCGATGGGCAGATCCGCAGCAGGTCCGCTGCCTGCTGGCGATCGGCAGCAAATGCCTCAAAGCCGCCGAGCAGGTGATCGTAAACACGCGCCACGTTCGGCCTGGTGGTGCTGAGGCCCGGGAATGTCATCTGGCTCGGGCCACGCCCACGCAGTGCAGGATCCCGCGCCACGGCGCATCGAATTCCGTGGCGGGAAACTCGCGGTCACGCATCAGCCGATCGTATCCGAGGTCCCGGCCGCCGGATGAATGCGGATGGATGACCTGCTTTGATGACTAGATGGACGCGGACGCGGGTGAGGCGGCCGGGTTCGGCGGCGGGGGGATGCACGGCTACCGGGCGCTGGAGGGTTCCTTCCTCGACGGCTGCCTGTTCAGCGGCCGTCAGGCCGGCCGGGCCGCCGCGCGCGAGAGCGGCACCTGACAGGTCAGGCGAACAGACGCTGCAGCAACTCGTCGATGGCGTCGGCACCAGCCTTCATCGCCTCCTCCTGATCCTGCGACCGGGCGACGAGCAACGCGACCTCGTTGACCGACGCGAGCAGCACGTGGGCGAGCGTGCCGACCAGTTCCGGCCGTAGCTTCCCCTCGTCGGCGATGACCTGCAGCGCGGCCCTGATCAGGCCGAGGGCGTGGTCCTCCTCCATAGCCCGCCACCGCTCCCAGCCGAGCACCGACGGAGCGTCGATCAGCAGGATCCGCCGCACCACCGGACCGCCCGCGAGCCGGATCCAGGCGAGGAAACCGGCGCGCAGCGCGGCCACCGGCCCCTCGGAACCGCCGGCGGCGGCGAGAGTCTGCTCGCCGACGCTGGTCTCGACATCCTCGGCCACGGCCTCGAAAAGGGCCTCCTTGCTGGCGAAGTGGTGATACAGGGAGCCCCGGCTGACCCCTGCCTCCTTCAGTACCGCCTCGATCGAGGTGTCCTCGTAGCCGCGCTCGGCGAACATGCGCCTAGCGATCGCGATCAACTGGCCCCGCGTTGCTTCCCCGCGGGCGACGTTCTTATTCGGTCGGTCCATCGCGGCTCCTCGCTCGGCACCATGCACCTTGACAAACCGACTGTCGGTTTGTTTCTATAAACCGACAGTCGGTCTAACAAGACTAGCGCGTTACTAGGAAGGCGATCGTAATGCAGCTTCAGGAACTTGACACCCACCGGCACACCGTCAGGACCCGCTCCGGGGAGATCAGCTATATCGACATCGGAACCGGGCCGGCGGCCCTATTCGTGCACGGCATCTCGACTAACGCCCACCTGTGGCGCAACGTCATCGGCGGGCTGGCCGGCCAGCGGCGCTGCATCGCCGTTGACCTCCCGCTGCACGGCCACAGCCCGGTGACCGCCGGGCAGGATCTGTCCATCGCCGCGCTGGCGGCCGGCCTGGACGACTTCTGTGACGCGCTCGGGCTCACCGGCATCGATCTGGTCGCCAACGATACCGGCGGGGCCATCGCCCAGATCTTCGCCGCCCGCAGCCCGCAGCGGCTAGCGACGCTGACGCTCACCAACTGCGACACCGGCGATAACCTGCCGCCCGAGGCGTTTAAGCCGATGGTCGAGCTCGCGGCGGCAGGCAATCTCGCGCCGTCGGCCGTCGCGCTGTTCGGCGACCTCGACAACGCCGCCCAGGTCGCTTTCGGCTCCGCCTACGAGCATCTGGACCGGGTAGACCCAGCGGTCATCCGCTCCTATCTGGAACCATGTTTCGGGACCATGGAGCGCGCCCGCCAGTTCGAAAGGCTGCTGACCGCCCTCGACGCGGATGACCTGATAGCGGTCACGCCGCAGCTCAGGGAGCTCACCGTGCCCACCTTGGTGGTGTGGGGCACCGGGGACACGTTCTTCGACGTCTCCTGGGCCTACTGGCTGCGGGACACCATCCCCGGCACGACCCGCGTGGTCACCGTCGACGGCGCGCGGCTGTTCTTCCCGGAGGAGCGTCCCATGGATCTCCTGCCGCACCTAGAGCAGCACTGGGCCGCGGCCGCCGCGGTCCGGACGTGACCGCTAATGAGAGCTCCGGTTCAAGATGTCAGCTTGTCCAGCCGCTGCAGGAGGTCGTGGGCGGCGAGTTCGATCTCCTTGTGCCGCCACTCGGCCGCCCGGTACATGCAGGCGATGATGCCCATCCGGTGGACGCGCCTGAAGTCTCCGTAGACGAACGCGTATCTAGCCTTGGTCTGGTCGGCCGCACCATCGGTGAGGCCGAGATGCCACCGGGCATACTCCTCCCACGAGTGCTGCTTCAGGTAGGCGTTCTGGTCGCTGGCGCGGGGCTGGACCTTCCCCCAGTCGCTCTCGAGCACGTACTGACGGCTGTCGATGAGGTGTTCGGCCTGCACCACCGCGTCCGGGTTAACGGAATACGAAGGCATGACAGCATTCTTCCCCTCGGCGCGGTTGTCAGGCGTCGAGCCGGCGGAAGGCGGATGATCCTGCGTGGGAGATGCAAGTGATCGAGCGGAGCGGGGCGCTGCGCGACTGAATGTCAGCCTTCGGGCGCGAATGGCGGGTCGGGCGGTTCGCCCCACCAGCTGCGCAGGAACCTGCTGCCGAGCTCGCAGGCTCCGGTGAGCGGGCCGGCGGGATGGCGCAGCGCCTCGAGGACGAGCCCGGTGATCCTGCTGTCGACGGCGGCCAGGATCTCGCCGGGGGTGGCGCCGGCCGCGGACCGGTAGCCGATCACCGCGCCCGCGTTGCACACGAAGTCGGGCAGCGCCACGATGCCGCGCCGGCGCAGCAGGCCGGCCCCCTGTGCGGTGTACGGCACGTTCGCGGCGGGTGCGATGACCCGGACACCCGGTGGCAGCAGTCCGGCGGTCCGGCCGCCGATCGTCCCGGGCCGGGTCCCGGGCACCACCACATCAGCGTTCACCGCCGTGAACAGCTGGCCCGGCGGCCCGGCGGGCCGGCCGTAGCGCAGGACGCACGCATCGCCATGCACACCGCGCAGCGCGAGCAGTCGCTCGACGTCCAGTCCCGAGGGGTCCGCCAGGCACCCGGCGACGGTGGAGACCGCGACCACCCGGCCGCCGCGGCGGGTGACCTCACGCGCCACCCCGCCGCCCACCTTGCCGAACCCCTCGATCGCCACGCCGCGGCCATCCCAGCCCGAGCCCTGCCCGGCGCGCAGCGCCGCCTCCGCGGCCGCCGCGACACCGTACCCGGTCAGCACATCCTCGAACGGCACGCCATCCACGACGGCGCGCATCGCCGCCGGCGCGGCCCGGTGCTCGCGCAGCGGCGCGAAATCCCCCTCGGCGGTGCCCATGTCCGGCCCGGTCAGGAACCGGCCCGCATCGACCAGCGGACCGACCTCCGCGCAGAACCGGGTCATCAGGGCGTCCTTGCCCGCCCGGTCCGCCGGATCCCCGCGCACTCCCGCCTTGGCCCCGCCGACCCGGTCACCAAGCACGGCGAACTTGTAGGTCATCGCCCGGGCCAGCAACGCCACCTCGCCCACGCTGACATCGGGCGCCAGCCGCGTGCCCCCGGCCGACACCGGCGCGCCCGGCAGATCGAACACCACGAACCCGGGCACCGAACCCAGCTCCACGACCTCCGGACCCCGTCCTGCCAGCGGTTCGCCTTTCATGCCCATCTCCGATAAGCCGATCGCACTAGACATGGTCCCGCCGCGCCTGGCCACCACGAGAGACTATTTGATGGCGACGGCGTTGGCAGGCGACCCGATTCCGCCCGGCGCATTCATCGGCGCGCTGACTCCGAACATCTCGTGGATGCCGTCGGCCGCACAGTCGGCCGCCAGGTCGTTGAGCCA
>Ga0074046_10002707_pt1 | contig 15174 bp, 16 predicted proteins | sample BogForMeECP23OM3_FD_94441 | JGI IMG/M metagenome (GOLD analysis project Ga0074046, IMG submission 94441) | Bog forest soil microbial communities from Calvert Island, British Columbia, Canada - Bog Forest MetaG ECP23OM3 | ecosystem: Environmental > Terrestrial > Soil > Wetlands ...
ACCTTCGATTTCGGGAAGGGGGTAAGGAACCCATTCAATCAAAAGAGTTCTGAAGATTTCTTGCACTTCACCTACCATCGGATGAAGCAGCCGGAAAAAAAGTTCAGATATTGCCTGGCCCGATCTGTTTTGGGGCAAAGGCATTCTGGATCAGGTCCGGGTGGAACGCGGACGGGACCGTGCCGGTCTTTGCGTACGTATACAGGGCAGTGACATAGATCGCCTGCATCGCATAGTAGACGACGGCGAGGATGACGACAAGGATGAGGAATAGCGCAAGCGCAGCGAGGAAGATTGCGGCATTCCCGAGGAACATGGTGGCGATGACACCGAGTGCTGCAATAACACCGATGCCCACAAAGACGACCGCCATCCCGACGGACCCGACAATGCTCTCGCCCCAGGTCTTCTTGATCAGGGAAAAGGATTCCCCGAGCGCGGCAAAGACACCCTTGTCCTCGAGGACCAGGACCGGTACCACGAAGTAGGTGACCAGTGCCCATGCCCCGCCGAGGAGGGAGAAGACGATCTGGCCAAGGAACCCCGAGCGCCTCTCGAGGAGGTGGAGGACGATCCCCACGGTCGCGGAGACAATTGCCCAGCCGAGAATGGCGGGGAGGTGATTTGCGGCGTTGGAGATGCCTTCGCCGACCGACATGTCCTTCCCGTTCAGCTTCGCGTTCACGCACGAGATCAGCGCCGTGTTGAAGAAGATCACGACGAAGTAGCTCGCCACGTAGAAGAGGAACAGGAGGCCGTAGTAGACCACCGGGCCTGCGTGTGTCATGCCCAGCAAGGTTCCCGAAACAAGGAGCGGAAGGAAGAAGCTAAGGATGACAATGAGCGTCACGATCCCGGAGAGGACCGGGAAGACGAGCAGCTTCTTGTCGTCCATGAGAATGTTCCAGCTTGTCCTGACAAGCTCAAAACTTCTGCCAATACTTTCGAACATAGATCAGTGTAGTGGCCGGTATAAGATGAAGATTGCGCGATCCCACGCGAAAAACAGGGTTTTTACGGGCAGGTAACGGTAATTATTGCCTGCGGCGCATCCAGAATATGCCCGCAAGGGATGCTGCTGCGATGGCGGGAGGTACAGCAAATCCCGGGGACCTGGTTGCGGCTGCGGATGGTACAGCAGGGGGCAACGTCAGCGGGGGACCAGCGGGCGCAATTGTCATCGGTTCGGAGGTGGTTGCTGCCACGGGCCGGGTGACCGAGCTCTGGCTCCCGGGCACCGTGGAGCCGGTATTGTCGATCTCCACCATCTGCAGGAGCATGACGCTGCTGTTGACAGCCTCCGGCACGGAACCATTGATCGTTGCGGTGAACGAAACGTCATGGTCCGTAGTGTATGAGAGGATCGCACCGTTGACAAATGCCGTGGATCCCGACGCAGTCTGCCGGGCCGCAGGGTTCCCGTCAACGATCACCTGGATCGTCCATCGGGCATCCGTAAGGTTGGTCTGCATCTGGAGATCGTGTCCCTTGGGGAACGTTGCCGAACCCGATGGGATAATCATGTAATGCGCAACCATGTGCTGGGTGTCACCGGGCAGGAAAGGAGGGGTGGGGTCGCAGGAGACGCTGGTGAGGACCTGTGATGCTGCTGCCGGTGATACGGTAATGATCAGGAGCAGGATCCCACAGAGCAGGATGGGAACTTTTGATGTCATGATGGTCCGCACAATGGGGATTTGCTGCATGCGTGATAGAAGTATCGGTTCTGCTGCCTTTAAGAGCAGGGAAAAACGGGTTTTACCGGGCCTGGATCTGACGGACGAAGGCCCCGATGTGGTCGATTGCTTCCTGGCCCTCGGGAAGCTGGCCCGCAAATACCTGCCAGCAATGGTACATGCCCTCCCAGATCTCGGCCTGGACCGGGACGCCGGCCCAGCGGGCCTTGTCCACGAACTTCCCCACGTCCGATACGAGCAGCTCGTGGGTCCCGACCTGGATATACAGCCGGGGCAGGCCCCGGAACGCGGCGTGGACCGGGGATGCCACCGGGTCCTGCGGATCATGGCCGGCAAGGTAGGCAGCCCGGATCGCACTGAGCCGGGCCGGGGTGATCCAATCCCGCTCCTGGTTCTTTGCCACTGATTCCCCGGGGAACATCAGGTCCACGATCGGCGACATGCAGACCGCGGCCGGGGGAAGGGGCACGCCCTGGTCCCGCAGGGAGAGGAGGAGGGAGAGCACAAGTGTTCCTCCTGCAGAGATGCCGACCGGCAGGATCTGGTGGGGATGATATCCCCGTGACTGGAGATAGCGGAACCCGGCGATTGCATCTTCGACCGCTGCGGGAAAGATGTGCTCGGGGGCGAGCCGGTAGTCCACGGAGAAGACTTCGGCCCTGGCGGCCCGGGCAAGCCGGATGCAGAGGCCTAGGTGATCGGCAGTGGACCCGAGCGTGAACCCGCCACTATGGAAGAAGAGGATCACATAGCCCGGTTCGGATTCCGGAACGGAAACCAGGTAGCCCGACAGCCCGTCGCGGATCGCGGCGCGTTCGATCGTGTGGTACCCTGCTCCGACAATTTCCTCCTGCATCTCCTCGTAGAATGCAGAGACGTCCTGCCGCACGTCCGGGAGGGATCGCTTCGGATCCGGGGCGTGCGACTTGACGATGGCGAGGAACTCGTCAGCGGAAACGCGGATCATTATCTGTTTGTTAGGGAGGACGGGTAATAAAGTACGGAGATGAATTCCGGGGCACGGTTGGCCTTCCGTTCACGAAACAGCATGCGTATCAGCCGATAAGTCGATAGTTCCGCGTGGCCGGAGGGAACGGGATCGGAGAGCGGACGGTGAGGAAAGTAAGCCGTCGCCTGCTCCCGTTCCTCTTTATCCTCTACGTCGTTGCCTTCCTCGACCGGGTCAATTTCAGGTATGCGGCGCTCGATATGAACAGTGCTCTCGGCATCTCCGCAGAGCTCTTCGGCTTCCTCTCCGGGATCTTCTTTATCGGGTACCTGCTCTTTGAGGTGCCTGCCAACATGATCCTCCAGCGGATCGGTGCCCGGATCTGGATCAGCCGGATCATCCTCAGCTGGGGGATTATCGTCATCATCACTGCGGCAGCGACCAGTGCCTCCGAACGGTTTGTCTTCCGGTTCCTACTCGGCGTAGCGGAGGCAGGGTTCTTCCCGGGCATCATACCCTACATCACCTGCTGGTTCCGGCGGGAGGACCTCGCCCGGACCCTGGCACTCTTCATGATTGCCCTTGCCGTTTCCAACATCATCGGCGCCCCGGTCTCCACCGGGATCCTCGAGAACATTCACTGGTTCGGCATCGCGGGCTGGCGCTGGCTCTTCGTGCTCGAAGGGCTACCTGCGCTGGTGCTCGGAGTTGTCACCTGGTTCTGGCTGACCAACCGGCCGGAAGAGGCGGCGGGCCCGGGTATCCGGCTCAGTAAGCGCGGGCCTTGTGGCAACCGGGGCACGCCGTTACCGGCCAACGTAAACCCGGCACAATCATATGCGCATGGATCTTCAGGAAAGGTTGACCAATCAGGTCTCCGGCCCGGGCTTGCACAGGTCCGGTGCCGGTATATCGATTATCGTTGTTCAAATGATATCCTCCCCGGCAGGCAGAATTTTTCAAGGAGGGGCGATAACGCGGGCAATTTCTGTCGACTCGATAATTTGCAGGTATTTTCAGGAATTTTTAATAATGAATATGAATAATTATCTTCTTGTGCCCGCATATGTTTTAAAAAATAAAAACATGTGCGGGAGCTTTCCTTTCCAACAGGGAGAATTACGTATGAAAGTTTCACATACAGGTGTTATCACGATCATGCTCATAGTGATTGCAATCGCTTTGGCAGGATGTACGTCAACGCAGACTAGTACCCCCCAGGCCGCCGGATCGGGGCAGGCCGCATCTGCAGGTACGGGAGCTGCAGGTTCCGGTGCCGCTTCATCCGGCAGCCAGGGCAGCGGGAGTGCACCCGCAGCGGGATCCTCGGTCAGCGCTGCCGATATCTTCGGGAGTACTCCTGCTTCCTACAACTGGGTCGAATATAAGGATACGATGAGCGGTGTTTCCGGCAGCAAAACAATGGTCGTGTATATGAAGTGGGACAAGAGCGGTGCGTGTTCAATGCGGTTCGAGAATCCCCCTCAGGGAATGCCGGCATCCATGGATTGTAGTTCCACAGGAACCACAACACAGAATAACCCAAACGATGTGAAGGCAACCCCCTCCGGTGTCCAGTTCACGTACGTAGGACCGGATGTTATTACCGTCCCGGACGGAACATTCACTGCCAACAAATACACCGCCACAATGAACGGCAACACAGTTACCTACTGGGTTGCCAGCGGCAAACCGGTTGTGAAGATTACGGGGGGTAGCAGTAACGGCTCTATAACGATGGAGCTTAACGCCATGGGATAATGATAAAACCGGTTTCTTTTTTTTGAGGACTGTGCTCCGGCTACCCGAGCGAGTGCCACATCTCAACCGAGTGGCGTTTCTCGAGGATCTCGCGGGAGATCTCGTTGCTGAAGGCCCGCACGTACGGCGATGCGGAATGCCTCCTGTATGCCTCCTCGTCCCGCCAGACCATGAAGAGGAAGAAGAGGGTCTCATCTGCCTGTGACTCCGTGATGATGTAAAAGATGCACCCGTCTTCCGTGCGGGATGCCGTTATCAGATCGTGGGCCATGACCCGCATCTTGCTGACAGAGGCCGGTTTCACCTTCATCCGCACAGTGATTACCACATGGGAACGGGGGATGTGCATCGTCATGATCTTCTCCGTTATACGTTCTGCAGGAAGACGGTCTGCTGAGTGCCGTCACTGAAATCGCCTATAATATTGATCCACGCCGGGTCCGGCGGTTTTTGGTACGTAAAGGTATACGAGGAGCCGATCGCCGGGTTCGGGATGGTGCGGGGGCCCACTTTGGTACCGTCGTAGTTGGTGATCTGGATCGTGAGGGAGACCAGAGACGCAGCATCGGTTCCGCCGGTACAGGTAACATTCAGGGTATTGCCGCTGCTGGTGACGGAAAAGGTCACGTTCTTCTGCTGGCCGGTCGTGGGGACGACCGCAGGGGGGAGGGTGGCCAAAACCGGTGGCGGTGAAGACGGGACTGGGGCCGGAGCGGGTTGGGGGACCGGGGACTGGAGGCAGCCGGTGGCAATAACGAGAAAAACGAGAAGAACGCACAGCATGAGGAATATTCGTCTCATATCTGGGAGATGGGGAGGAGAGGGAGATAAAGGTTGGGGATTTTCCCGGGTTGGCCGATACCAGCCGGCCCGGGAATAGTATATTAAAACCGGATTACCGGAACCACAGGTCTCCGATCCCGGTCCGGCCGGGGAGAGGGTCTGCTCACCGGCACAGGCTATGCAGGAGGAACCGGGTAAAGATTAATACACTGGTACGTGGTATGAAGGTTTCAGTGGAGACCATGACCAAAAAGAACTGCTGGGAAGTTAAAAAGTGCGGCCGTGAACCGGGCGGCGCCAAATCGAAGGAACTGGGCATCTGTCCTGCGTCTACGGAGAAGCGCACGGACGGCATCAACGAAGGGAAAAACGCGGGCCGTGCCTGCTGGGCTGTAACCGGTACCCTCTGCGGGGGGAAGATGCAGGGATCGTTTGCTGCAAAAATGGGGAACTGCATGAACTGCGATTTTTACAAGGAAGTCCAGACTGAGGAGGGGGGTAAAATGGTAGGCGTTAAAAAGATCCTGGAAAAGCTTGTGTAACCGCGAGGTACTATAACGGCTTTTGGAGCGGTACCTGCGGGACGGGGCCGGAAAACCGTACCGGAGATTTGATATCCGACCCTCGCATTTATGAGTATGAGACGATGTCCCACAGCTTCTGTTTTTCCGCGTATTCTGCCGGGGAGATTTCCGAGGGTATACGAGACATTTCGGATTTCCATCCCACGCTCGGGATTATCTTCAGCTCCGTAGCTCTCGATATTCCGGACCTCGCATCGACTATCTCTTCCTTCGGGTTCCCCGTGTTCGGCTGCTCGACGTGCGGGGAGATCCTGAAAGGGGAGGAAGACCCGGTGCTCGAGCAGTCCGCCGTATGCTGCCTGCTCGACATCGACCCATCAGTTTTTTCTGTGGCACTCTTTGAGAAACGCGATGAATCATCATTCGGCTTCGGGAAGCAGATCGGGGCCTGGGGAAAGGAAAAGTTTGCCAGCCCGGCCTTCATAGTCACGATGGCAGGTCTCAAAAACGACGGGGAGGCACTCGTCCGGGGTATTGAATCAGAAACCCCGCCCGGGACCCGGATATTCGGGGGGCTTGCCGGGGACGACAGGCAATTTTCCGGGACCTATGTTTTTTCCCATACCGGTTATTCCGGTGATGGCGCAGCAGTAATCGTCCTGGACCGGTCCCGGGTGGACGTGAACGGCATTGCCACCAGCGGATGGGCGGGTGTGGGGGGGGAGATGGTGATCACCTCCTCGGAAGGGAATGTGGTACGGACCATCAATAACCGCTCCCCGGTCGAGCTCTTCAAGGAATACCTCCAGGTGGGTGACAGGGATCTCCAGGAAATGGGGATCTCCTTCCCGCTCCTGGTAAGGAGGCCGGATGGATCCGAAGTCCTCCGTGCGTTTCTGGCCATCGATTTTAAGACAGGTTCCCTTGTGTTTGCAGGAGCCGTGCCCCAGGGGGCCAGGGTACGGTTCTCCAGTTCGTTCGGGCATGAGATCATAGAAAAATCAGTCCGTGAGATCACGAGCTGGCACAGTCAGCACCCTCGGGCTGACCTCGTCCTCCTCTTCTCCTGCATGGCCCGGCACCAGGTTTCAGGGCCCATGATAACAGAAGAGATCTCCACGGCATCGGATCTCTGGAACGCCCCGCTGATAGGTTTCTTCACCTATGGCGAGATCGGCCACAACCTGTCCGGAACATGTGATTTCTACAATGAGACACTCAGCCTGGTCTCAGTCAGTGTCCTCCCGCACCAGCTATGAAACAGCTTGACCGACTCTGGACCGAACTGCAACCGCTCCTCACGCAGGTTTCACCCGAAGAGCGGGAAAACCTTCATACGGCCTTCGACCGGGCAAGCAAGGGAACCACCCTGCTCGAATCAAAATATGACCGGGCAATCCGGGACCGGGCTGCGGTCCATGCCCTGCTCAAGCGCTCGTCGGAAGACCTCATCCAGAGATACCAGACGCTGTTCGAGAACTCCGGGACGGCAATGGCGGTCGTTGAACATGACGGCACGATCTCGCTGGTCAATACCGTCTTCCTGAATCTTCTCGGGTACCGTCGTGATGATGTGGAGAACCGGAAAAACATTTTTGACGTTCTCGATGAGCGCGTCCGGGACCAGAAGCTGGACTATCACCGGCGCAGACTGGCCGGGGATACCACGGTCCCTCACCGGTACGAGACACAGGTCGTAACCAGCGAAGGAAAGATCCTCGATGTTATCGTCATCGTGGGGCTGTTTCCCGGGACAACACAGAGCGTGGCATCGATCATCGATATCACGGACCGGAAGAGGATGGAAGATGAACTCCGGCTGTTCAAAGCCTCCTCCGACAATGCGTACGACGAGATTTTCTGGCTGGATTTCTGTGGCAGCCTGCTCTACGTGAACGATGCGGCCACGCGGAACACCGGGTATTCGCGGGAAGAGCTTCTCGCCATGAAGATCTTTGCGCTGGACCCGGACTTCACACCTGACAGGTGGGACGGGTTCATGGAGGAACTCAGGAGGACAGGGTCCATGCGCTTCGAGACCCGGCACCGGCGGAAGAACAGGGAGACTATGGATGTCGAGATCGTGGCAAATTATGTCACAAAGGACGACCACGAATACAGCTTTGCCTTTGTCCGGGACATCACCGATCGCAAGCGTGTGGAACGCGATCTTATTCATAAAAATGAAGAACTGAACGGAGCCTATGAGCAACTGGCTTCTGTCGAACAGGAACTCCGGCGACAGTTTGACGAACTTGCCAGGAGCCGGATCCTCCTGGAGGAAAGTGAAGCCAGGTTCCACGATGTTTTCAATAACGCAAATGACGGGATCTATATCCACCAGTCGCAGGGTGGCGCCCCGGGCAGGTTCATGGAGGTGAATGATTTCCTGTGCAGCGCGCTGGGGTATAGCCGGGAAGAACTCCTCACCATGGACGTGAAGGATGTCCTTTCACAAGCCCAGCAGGAACGGGCGCCGGATATCGACAAGGTGATCGCCGAGAGGGGATATAATACATTTTATTCTGAATTCCGACGGAAAGACGGGTCAACATTTCCCGGTGAAGTAAATGTCCGCAGATACCAGTTCTCCGGGGAGGAAGTCATTTTAGCGGTGGCACGGGATATCACCGAACGCCGGCGTGCAGAACAGGATCTCCGCCAGAAAAACGAAGAGCTGAATACTGCATACGACCAGCTGGCTTCCGTTGAGCAGGAACTCCGGGCCAATTATGAGAACCTCAGTGCTACCGAGATAAAACTCCGGGAGAGCGAGGCATGGTCGCGGGAATTTGCCAATCTTCTTCCCCAGTTCGTGTACGAGATCGACACCACCGGCAGGCTGCACTTCGTGAACCAGTACGCCTCAGAAGTCTTCGGGATCACCCGGGATATGCTTGACGCAGGCCTGAACATGCAGGACTTCATTGTTCCGGAGGAGTGGGAAGTGGCGCAGAGAAACCTGGAAACAGTTCTGACGGGGACCAAGACCAGTTACTATACTTACCACCTCCGGCGCAAAGACGGGACCCTGATGCCCGCAAATATTTACACTGCCCCGGTCTTTCGCAACGGGACCCTGACCGGGTTCCGGGGTATTGTCGTTGATATTACGGAGTCCCTCAGGACACAGGAGGCACTCCAGCAAAGTGAGACCCGGTTCCGGGAACTGGCCGAGCTCCTGCCCCAGATCGTGTTTGAACTGGATGAACACCTGAAGTTCAGCTTCTTTAACTGGAATACGATCGAGATAACGGGATATGCCTACGATGACCTGTCGCAGAACAGGGTCGGCATATACGAGATTATCCGGGAGTCTGATCGCCAGTCAGCCGGGAGTTTTTTTACTCACGTCCTGCAGGACAGTTCCAGCGGCCACCTGGAATGCGGGATCGTTACCCTTGACGGGAAGGAAATTCCTGTTATCATCTCTGCTTCACCGATCATCAGTGAAAACCGCATCGCCGGTGTCAGGGGGGTCATCATCGATATCACCGAACAGAAGAACCTTGAACTGGCCCTGCGGGAGAGCGAGGTGCGGTTCCGGGAGCTGGCCGAACTTGCCCCGCAGGTTATTTTCGAGACGGACTGTAACTTCCGGTTCACCTATTTCAACCTGGGTACGCTGAACGTCACCGGGTATTCGTATGAGGACTTCACGCAGGGACTCGACATCCTTTCCCTTGTCGATATTGTAGACCGTCCTTATATCAGGGAATCCTTTGCACAGGTTCTCAGGGGTGATGATGTGCCCCCGATCCAGTTCTCCCTCATGAAAAAGGACAGGGACAATCTTCCGGTGATCCTGTACGCTGCGCCGATCGTCAGGGAAAATGAATATGCAGGGATCCGCGGGATTATTGTAGATATTGCAGACCAGAAGCGGCTCGAGATTGCGCTCGCTACGACAAACAAGAAGCTTAACCTGATGAACAGTGTGACGCGCCACGATGTCCTGAACAATATCACCGGACTTCTCGGCCTCGTCGATATGCTGAATGAGACGACGGCAGACCGCTGTGCACAGCAGCTCATCTCAGAGATCCACGACCTGATCATCAGGATAAAAGACCAGATTATCTTTACGAGGGATTACCAGAGCGTGGGCGTGAAGGCCCCCCAGTGGCAGAGCCTCAGCCAGGGCATCATGAAGGAGGCATCGACAATCGGGCTGGACACAGTACAACTGAAGCTGCCAAAATCCGATGCCGAAATATATGCGGATCCCTTCCTGAGCAGGGTTTTCTACAACCTGATCGACAACAGTTTCCGGCACGGCGGATCGGTCCGGAACATCACGGTAGAGACAGAGGTTATTCCTGATGGGAGTCTCCTCATCCGGTACCGGGATGACGGCACAGGTGTTTCTCCCGATGAGAAGGACTTGATCTTCGAACAGGGGTATGGCAAAAACACCGGCTTTGGCCTTTTTATCATCCGTGAAATCCTGGGGATAACCGGCCTGACGATCAGGGAGACCGGGACCATCGGAAGCGGTGTGCTGTTCGAGATCACCGTCCCGAAAGGGGCGTGGAAGCCGGTATCAGGGAAAAAGCGCGGAAAACAGGGTGCAAAAAGAGATACGTGATTGCAGGGTGAATGAACGATGACGAAGATCCTCCTTGTAGAAGATGATGATATTGTTGCCCGGGTCGCGATCTGGCGCCTGGGAAAGCTCGGCTACGAAGTCTGCGGACGGGCGACCAACAGTGCCGATGCCATGAAACTGGCGGGTGAACACCATCCTGACCTTATCCTCATGGATATCAATATTGATGGGCCAACCGACGGGATAGCAACCGCGAAGATGCTCAGGGACGTCACCAGTGCGCCGCTCGTGTATATTACCTCACAGACGGATGAAGAGACCATTATCCGGGCTGCCGAGACCCAGCCGGCCGGATTCATTCCAAAACCATTCGAAAATACGGAACTCAGGATCGCAATCGAGATTGCGCTCAGGAAAAAATAATCCCGGCCGGACCGGAGGTATTGACATCAGGAAAACAGAACCCGTGCCGGGAAAACGTTCACCCGGTACAGGCAGAGGGTGACCTTGGTTCTCCTTTTTCTAAGGATCCAAACAAAACAGAAATGCCCCATACAAGGAAATCGGTTATTCAAAAAATTTTATATGGTCAACATGCTAATGTTGACACATGTTCCTGCCAACGAACGAGAAGCAGTTCGGGTTCTGGGCAATGCGCAGAAATGGCGTAACCAACATCGCGATCGCCAACCAGCTGGGGATCTCCCGCCAGGCGGTTTCCCGTGCGCTCCTGCTCATGGATGAGAAGATCGAGACCACGCTCCGCGAGATGGCGAACGCAAACCAGATCTCGGTCGAGAAGATCAATGCCGAGCGGGGAATCCTCATCGGCCTTTCGATCCCCTTACAGACTGCAGCGATCATTTTTGTCTCGGAGAAACACGGCGTCCAGGTCTGGTATGAGCATGACGGCGAATGCGGCACATGCCAGCGGTATACCGAATGCATAGAGCTGCTCTGGGACTATGCGACCGAACTCGGTATCAGGATCGCGAAGACCGCTGATCCAACGAAGATGGCGGATGAACTTTTTATGAACGTGAAGGCGATGGTATGACATTGACACGTATATCGGAAATTATTCATGAATGGACGGGCTGGTGCCCGAACGCCCGCATGCAGAACATCCCGCAACGGAGGGGAACCGAAGATGGGTCTGCCTTTGCCGCCGCGGTTCCCCGGGGAGAGAGACCCGACGGCTCCCTTACGGGCGGCGAGGTCCTGTACAACCATTCGGCGCCTACGTTCATCGGGGGTCTGAAGATGGTCGTTGCTATGGTCTGCATCATCATCGCGGCATCGGTGCTGGTGACCCGTGCCGGCCTCCCGTGGCTCTATATCTCCCCCGTGGCGGTCGCCCTTGCATACCTTTTCGTCCAGTCCGTCTATTCCACCGTAAATGTCGCCGTTTCCCATGACTCGCTTGAATACTGGTTCGGGAAGGGCGTACGGCGGAAGGAGGTCCCTCTTGCTGACATCGCACGGTGTTCGGTGGTGAAAAATCCGGGAACCTTCGGCTGGAGCATACGGGCCACGTTCCTCGAGTGGTTCTACAATGTCTCAGGGCCGGATGTTGTGGAGATCCTGCTCATGGACGGGAAGACGATCCGGATCGGGACGGATGAACCTGAAGTGCTCAGGCAGGCCATTGAAGCCGCCCGGGTCCCGGGCGGCAAAAGTACGAGCGGGAGTTGAACGGGATGGCTACACAGATTTCTGAAGTAATCCGGGGGTGGCTCGGCTGGTGCCCGAATGCACGCACCCTGCGTACCGTACTACCGGCAATTGCTACACCGTTGGTCACCACTCACGATATGAAACCGGATGGCGGTGCCGGGGGACCGGGACGGAGATTGATCCGCCCTGCAATTGTCCTTGTCCTCATCCTCACTGCGGTGATGACACTTGTCCTCTACCCGGTGATACCCGAGGTTGTGGCATCCCACTGGAACACTGCAGGAGACCAGAACGGCACCCTGCCGAAATTCTGGGGGCTCATCCTCATTCCCATCCTCATGTACGGTTTTTCTGCCATGCTCGTGGTCCTTCCTCGCATCGATCCTCTCCGGGACAATTACCGGAAATTCCAGGACTATTACGATGGCTTCATCCTTGTCTTCGCAGCATTCCTCTTCATCATTCAGCTGCAGATCCTCCTCTGGGGACTGGGAATTCATGTAAGTCCCAACGTCACGATGCCCGTCATAATCGGGATCCTGTTTGTCTACACGGGTTTTCTCCTGGAGCATGCGGAGCCGAACTGGTTCGTCGGAATCCGTACACCGTGGACTCTGAGCAGCACGTCCGTATGGAAGAAGACACATCAGAAGGGTGCGACGCTCTTCAAGCTGGCCGGGGTCGTGAGCCTGATCGGCGTTCTGGCAGGGGTATATGCGTGGCTGTTCATCCTTCTCCCGACGATTGCGGTTGCCTGCTCTATGGTTGCGTATTCGTATATCGAATTCAGGAAAGAGAGGGCAGCCGGAACGGCAGGATAACCGGCATCCGGCAGGGTCACCGGCCACGAAGATGATCGCATCCTTCCTTAGGGAGCTGGCGGAGGAATTTTTTGCGACTTTTTGCTACCTGAGTGAATACAGGAAGTAATCTCTCTAACTACCCGGATCGTGGAAACAGTCAGAATCACACGATGATGAGGACCTCCCGCCTCAGGGCCTCTCCGGGGCACTATGGGAAGGAGATAATATTCCGGATACGGGTCACCGATTCGCCGCGGGGGCGTCCCTTCGGGGGCACGGGCGGTCATCGTTTCTCTACAGGTTTCTCCACAGATATGCATCAGTATTCATCCACCTCCCCGCTACGTATCCCCGACAGCTCCTCCGCCATCCTCCAGAACCGTTCCTGCACCCCACGGTCGTACGACAGCACGGACGACCGGACCGGGCGCCTGTTGTCGAAATACCGGCCTGACACCCCGGCTACTTCAGGCGAACGTGCGAGCCAGATCGAGGTCTGTGCACCCTCTTCCGGCGTGAGGGTTGCGATACCGGGAGCCGCGGATCGGGAGAGATTCGTGTCGACCACCCCGGGGTGCAGGCAGTTGGCGGTGATCCCGGTTCCTCCGAGGTTCCGGGCAAGGGTATAGGTGAATGTCACATCGGCAAATTTCGAGAGCGAGTAAGCTCCCCAGGCATCGTATGCCGGTTCGCCCGGCAGGTTCTCCCAGTCGATCCGGTCTACATCTTCGTGGGCGCTCGAGGCTACTGTAACGATACGGGCCGATGGACTCTTCCGGAGCAGCGGAAGCAGGAGGTGCGTGAGGAGGAAGGGGGCGAGGTAATTCACGGCAAATGTCATCTCGATCCCTGCCATCGTCACGTGCCGGGTCTTCCGGTAGGTCCCCACGTTATTGACGAGCACATCGAGGCGTGAGTACCGGGAGGCGAGATCTGCGGCCATCTCCCGGATTTTGTCCTGACGGGTGAAGTCAGAGATGAACAGATCGGGGCGTTTCCCGCCGGCAACTGCTTCCAGTTCCTGCTGCACAATCTTCCCTTTCTTCTCATCCTTTCCGTGGATGATCAGCCGGGCCCCTCCGGCCGCAAGGCCGGCAGCAGTGGCCTTCCCGATGCCATCCGTGGAGCCCGTGACAAGAATGAGCGGTCTTTCCATGGATGCGTGTTTCGGGATGCAACACGAAAAACATATCGGACGGGACAAACCCCGGGCCGGCATTAATCCGCCGCAGGATACAATCCGGTAATCTTTCGCCAGATGGAAACTGCACATACCTATTTATTGAGAGACGCGCATCAGGCAGCTTAAATAAATCAAAAGGGATGGAAAAGATGCCATACATTACGGTAGGGAAGGAAAACTCCGGGGAGATCGATCTCTATTACGAGGATCACGGTTCCGGAATACCGGTCGTCTTGATCCATGGCTGGCCACTCTCGGGAGCCGCGTGGGAGAAGCAGGTGCCTGCCCTGCTGGGAGCGGGGTTCCGAGTCATCACGTATGACCGCCGGGGATTCGGCCGTTCCAGCAGGCCGGCGAAAGGCTACACGTACGACACTTTTGCACGGGACCTGGACAAGCTGATGACCATACTGAACCTGAACGAGGCCATTCTGGTCGGGTTCTCCATGGGAGGCGGCGAGGTTGCACGGTACCTGGGCACGATCGGGTCACGGCGCGTGAGCAAAGTGGTTTTCGTCTCCGCGATTCCACCGTTCCTGCTCAAGGCCCCCAATAACCCGGAGGGTGTAGACGGCAGCGTCTTTGAGGGGATCAGGCAGGGGATCATCGCGGATCGCCCCTCATTCCTCACGCTGTTCTTCCACAACTTCTACAATGTTGACGTGCTGGGACCCGCTCTCATCACCGATGAGGCACTCCGGCTCAGCTGGACGATCGCCGCTACCGCGTCACCCGGGGGTACGCTCGACTGCGTCACCGCATGGATGACCGATTTCCGGAGTGATCTTAAAACAATCACCGTGCCGACCCTCGTAGTCCACGGCGATGCAGACCGGATCTGCCCCTTCGAGGCCACGGGAAAGCGGACTGCAGGTGCGATCAAGGGAAGCAGTCTTGTGGTCGTGAAAGGCGGGCCCCACGGCCTGAACTGGACCCATGCCGGGGAGCTCAACAGGGCGCTGCTGGAGTTCCTCAAAATGCAGCCAGCCCGACAGAGGGCTGCCGGTCCCCGGGCACAGGTCTAGGGAATGCGCTAACTTTTTTTCCGGGTTTGCTGTAAGGGTTCGTATACGAAAGCATACGCTCCGGTGTAAAAATTTCATAAAAACAGACACTGATACGAAAGAAAGGTGATAGCAGCTTGGTATGGTTCCCGAGGACTCGCGTACCTCAGTACAACATACTACGTGTTCCGGCTTAACTGCTGGGTTCGGAATGAGACCAGGTGTTGCCCGAAAGCTATGGCCG
>Ga0074046_10002708_pt1 | contig 15172 bp, 19 predicted proteins | sample BogForMeECP23OM3_FD_94441 | JGI IMG/M metagenome (GOLD analysis project Ga0074046, IMG submission 94441) | Bog forest soil microbial communities from Calvert Island, British Columbia, Canada - Bog Forest MetaG ECP23OM3 | ecosystem: Environmental > Terrestrial > Soil > Wetlands ...
CCGTTTTCCGTTTTAAAGTAGTATGTGCGGCGTGAAGTTGGCGCTGCGAGATCGGGGCTGAAAAGAAGGGTCACGGTGCCCAGAACAGCAAAAGATGGTCCAGTTTCTCGCCAGTGCCCATCCTCTAGCCGCCCGTTGACACCAAAGCACGACTAGCCGAATCTAATCTGGCCGGGAATGGACAATTTATGGGGAGAGCAATCCAGTTTCCAGCTACGGTCTTATCGAAGGAGAGATCGCCGGAACCATCGGGGCTGTTTTCGACGGAGTCTGTCCTCAGGCTGCAAAAATTAATTTTTGCGGGCTCTTCTTTGTCTGAGGTTCTGACCAACATTGCGCAGTTGGTGGAATCGCAGGCCGACGGCATGTTTTGCACGATTTGGCTTCCCGCTGAAGATGGAAAAGTGCTCTATTGTGCGGCCGCGCCCAGCCTGCCGGGATTTAGCACTGGCGTCGGAACGATGGCGGTTTGCGCGAAAGGGGCATCTTGTGGCACAGCGATTCATCGCAGGGAGCCGGTTTATGTGACCGACATCCTGGACGATCCGCTCTGGGAGAATTATCGCGACCGCTTGCTGCCTTATGAAATTCGTTCGGTTTGGTCACGACCGCTGTTCGCGAGCGACGGCAAGACCCTCGGCACTTTTTCTATCAACTATCGTGAACCGCGCAGCCCATCTGCCCAAGATCTGCAGTTGATTGAAGATGCCAGCTACATCACCGGAATCGCCATCGAGCGGCACATGAACGAAGAGGCCTTGCGGCGGGAACGCGACCGGCTGCGCTTGCTGCTGGAAATCACCAGCGGCGTCACCTCCCGGTTAGACCTTGGCCAGGTGGTTCGCGCGCTTTCGACGAATTTATTCAGAGCAATGCAATGCGATGTGTCGGCCCTGCTGTTGCCGGATTCCGCGAGCGGAGCGTTACGCGTTTGTATCTTGCACAATCCCGACGCGAGAGGCCCGTACCGCGAGGGATCGTTGGTGCCGATCCATAGCTCGATTTCCGGTCACGTCATGCGGAAGGCGAAGACGATGCGGATCGATAGCTTCGATCAGGTCCGAGACGATCCTGAAATTTATGGAAATCCGGAAGGCCGGCGTATTTATGGGCACGTTGCCCAGGAAGGCCTTAAGACGGGATGCTATCTTCCGCTGATCGGCCGTGCAGGCGTGGTTGGCGTTCTGATGCTTTGCCGACGACGGGAAAATCGTTTTGCGCAGGACGACATCGTCTTGCTTGAGCAGGTAGCCGGTCAGGTGGCGATTGCCGTCGAGAACACCTTGGCGTACGAAAAGGCAACGACGGATCGGGATAACGAGACGAAACAAAGACGATACTTGGAAGAGGAAATTCGCGCCGAGTTAGGAGAACTTGTCGGGGAAAGCGCGGCGCTGAAAACCGCCTTGAGCATGGTATCTGTGGTAGCGCCAACGGACTCCACGGTGCTCATCCTGGGAGAAACAGGCACGGGCAAAGAACTTATCGCGCGCGCGATTCATAAGCTAGGAAGTCGCAGCGACAAGGCGTTCGTGAAACTGAATTGTGCTGCGATCCCGCTCGGACTGCTGGAGAGTGAGCTTTTTGGTCACGAAAAAGGAGCGTTTACCGGCGCGATCGCCCAAAAAACCGGACGCTTTGAACTTGCCGACAAAGGTACGCTTTTCCTTGACGAGGTTGGCGACATTCCTCTCGAACTTCAAGCAAAGCTGCTGCGCGTTCTGCAAGAGCAGGAGTTCGAACGACTCGGAAGTAACCGCACACATAAAGTTGATGTTCGCCTGATCGCTGCGACGCATCGGGATTTGCCTGCTATGGTGAAGGCAGGAATATTTCGCGAAGACCTTTACTATCGGCTGAAAGTATTTCCAATCCAGGTCCCGGCGCTGCGACAACGTGAAGGAGATATCCCGAGACTGGTGCGGCACTTTACAGCTCTCTACTCGCAGCGGATGAACAAGCGAATTGATGTCATCCCAATGGAAACGATGGACGGGTTGGTGCGATACCAATGGCCAGGAAACGTCCGCGAATTGCAGAACTTTATTGAACGCGCAGTGATCCTCTCGCCACAGTCTGTATTGCGGGCACCAGTCTCGGAACTGGAGCCGTTGTCGTCCAATAAGAGATTCGAGAATCCAATGAATGGTCTCGCCGAGGTTGAGCGAGATCATATCCTTCGCGCGCTCCAAGCGAGCAATTGGGTGGTCAGTGGGGCGGCCGAGCGCTTAGGAATGAAGAGAACATCACTGGTTTACAGGATGAAGAAGCTTCACATCCATCGGCCCGCCCCGGCGATGCCGAAACGCAACCTCGGTCTGGCCGGCGACTGAACTTCTCTCCGTTCCGGCAACCCACGAATGAATGTCGATAAATCTGGCGAAACTTCGTCAGCGGCGGAAGTTCGTCAGAGCTTTGTCACAAATGCTTTCGGAATGTGTGGGATTCCTTCCCGACAACCTTCAGCGCGAGAGTAAGTTGCATTGATGTCTTCTCTTCGAGTGAGCTTTTTCTTTTTTGGCATCCCGATTGCGATAAAGAGCGAGCGACCAAGGAGAGGACTTCAATGAATGTGACGACGATCCGGTCAGCAAAGCATTCGCCGCTGAGCCATGACTACACCCGATTCAACCTGCCTCTCACTTCCATTCACAGAATCGAAGTGGATGGCTTGCATGTGTTTTATCGCGCGGCGGGCCAGGCAAATGCGCCCGTGATCCTCTTGCTGCACGGCTTTCCCGCCTCGTCTTTCATGTTCCGCGACCTGATTCCGCGCCTTGCGGACGAATATCGCGTGATCGCTCCAGACCTTCCCGGCTTCGGATTCACCGACGTGCCTCCGGAACGGAACTATTCCTACTCGTTTGATCAATTGGCGACGACGATCGACGTTTTCACGCAGGCACTTAAACTCGACCGCTACGCCATCTATGTGTTCGATTACGGAGCGCCGACCGGCTTCCGGTTGGCGATGGCGCACCCAGAGCGGGTTACGGCGATCATTTCGCAGAACGGAAATGCGTATGAAGAGGGCCTTGGGGATGCGTGGGGGCCGATACGGAAATACTGGGCCGAACCGACATCCGAGAACCGCGGCATTCTTCGGCAGAGTGTCTTGACGGCGGGCGGAACGCGCTGGCAGTACACGCACGGTGTGGCAAATCCGGAAAGTGTTCCGCCTGAGTCCTACACCCTCGATACGGCGCTGCTGGAACGTCCGGGGAACAAGGAGATTCAACTCGACTTGTTTCTCGACTATGCCTCGAACATCAGGTTGTACCCGAAATTTCAAGAGTACTTCCGTAAATCGCAGCCGCCTTTGCTGGCGATCTGGGGCAAGAACGATCCGTTTTTCATTCCTGCGGGAGCAGAAGCCTTTCGACAGGATCTGCCGAAAGCGAAGGTCCAATTCCTCGACACCGGACATTTCGCGATCGAGACGCATGTCGTGGAAATTGCCGCAGCGATGAAAAAGTTTCTCGCGGACACATAGCCAGCGCATCGGAACGACGACCGAAAACTGGAGCAGGAAAGTTGGAGGAGTGAAGTTGAAGGAGAAAAGACATGCGACGTCGTAGCTTCGTTGGAGCGCTCATCGCCGCATCGCTGGGGGTCGGGTTCAAAGATGCGTTCACACAAGGCGCAGCGGTTTTTTCTACCGAGACTCCGAAAGCGACTGAGTTTCCTCAGAACTCAACCATCGTTCTGGTGCATGCGGCCTGGGCGGACGGCTCCTGCTGGAGCAACATCATTCTGCCATTGCAACGACGCGGCCTTCACGTCATATGCGCGCCGATCCCGCTGACCTCTTTAACTGACGACGCGGCGGCTCTGGGTCGAACTGTCGAGCGAACCAGCGGCCCGGTTGTGTTGGTAGGCCATGCCTACTCTGGCGCCGTGATCGCCGCAGTCGAGGAAGAACGGGTCAAATCTCTGGTCTACATCACAGCGCTGGCGCCAGATGAAGGTGAGACCGTCGCGAAAGTTTTTTATCACGACGAGCCGAGTCCGGAGCAGCCGAAGATGGTCCCTGACACGCATAACTTCGTCTGGATGCCGGAAGACGCATTTCGCCGTGCGCTGGCCCACAAAGCGTCTGCCGATCAAGCCAGCATTGCCGCCGCCGTGCAACGGCCCATCGCGGTTCCGTGCATTCAACAGCCGTCGCCGAAACCGACGTGGAAAGCGAAGCCAACGTGGTATCTGGTGGCGGAAGAAGACCGCATGATCAATCCGAAGACCCAGCGATTCATGGCCGGACGCATGGGCGCGAAAATCCGGCCGCACCCCGTAGATCACACTCCGATGTACGCCGATCCGAATGTCGTGATCGAAGTAATCCTCGAGGCGGCACATGAAACTCTTGCGAAATAGGCGGCCGCGGCAAGTTTTACTTCGGATTGAGGAAGTAACGATATGAGCACCGCAAAATCTGTCGCGATCGTGACCGGGGCGAGTCAAGGCATCGGACGAGCCACGGCTCTGCGCCTGGCGCGAGATTTCTCGGCCGTAGCGTTGGTTGCCAGAGATAGAAAGAAGCTGGAAGAAGCAGCCACTGATGTCCGATCAACTGGGTCCGAAGCGATGATCTTCGATCTCGATCTGCGCCTGGCCGAATCGGCAGAGATCGCAATCAAAGGCGTGCTCGAACTCTTCGCAAGAATCGATGCCCTCGTCAACATAGCTGGCGCAGTTCAGCAAATCGATCTGTTCGAGATGACCGACGCGCAGTGGGATGACGGAATGGCGCTGAAGTTCCACGGCGCACGCCGTCTGACGATGCGCGCCTGGGATGCGTTGAAGGCTTCGAACGGATCTGTGATCTTCATGTCGGGAAGCGCAGCATTCAGTCCCAAACCCGCAGTCGTCGCCGTTGCCGCGATTAATGCCGCCATCAACGCACTCGCAAAAGCATTTGCGGAGCAAGGAATCAAAGATGGTGTGCAGGTCAACAGCGTGTCGCCCGGAGCCGTGATGACAGGACGCCGGCGGGCGTTCTTCGAAAAATGGGCGCCCGCGCACAACCTGACGGTGGAAGAGGCAATCAAGAGATTTCCCGAGCAAGCCGGTGTCACTCGCTTTGGAAAACCGGGAGAGATCGCCGAGCTGATTGCTTATCTCGTATCGCCCGCTGCGAGATGGATGACTGGCGCCGCCGTGCGAATGGATGGCGGGGAGATCAAGAGTATCTAGCGCCAACTCGCGGAAGGAAATGATGGAGCGTCGCATGTTTCTTGGTGGACTGACAGCCGCGTCTTTCGGGGCGCTGTTAGAGAATACTTTCGCCGAACAGGCACAAGCGCGAACTGCAGGCGAACCCTCTCCTCAGGATTCGGTCGAAACTGCGCAAGTCGAGGTTTCGGGAAACTCGATTTTCGTGCGCCGCTACGGGAAGGGTCCGCCGATTCTGCTGGTCCACGGGTTCCCACGTACTAGCCTGATGTGGCGATTCTTGGCGCCGAAGCTGGCGGAAAATCACACGGTGATCTGCGTCGATCTGCGCGCCTACGGCCGCAGCGGTATTCCCTCTTCTACCGACGACCATTTTGCTTATTCCAAACGAGCCATGGCGAAGGAACTGGTGGAGGTAATGCAAAAGCTCGGCTTTCCAACTTTCACGCTGATCGGTCACGACCGCGGAGGACGCGTCAGCTACCGCCTGGCTTTGGACCATCCGAAGAATGTTGAGCGGCTGGCCGTGTTCGATGTGATTCCGATCTTCGAGGCATGGAACCGATCCGATGCGCGCTTTGCACGCACGTACTGGCCGTGGATATTACTGTCACAGAAGAATCCGCTTCCCGAGAGCTATCTTCTCGGCGCTCCCGAGGCCGTCTTTCACAATCCGTTTGGCGAAGGCTCCTTCGGCCCGGAGATTCTTGACGAATATCTCTTAACCTTTCGCGATCCAGCGCGCATTCATGGAATCTGCGAAGAGTATCGAGCCGCAGCGACGATCGACGTAGAACATGATCGCGCGGACAAGGAAGCGTCGAAAACAATTGCGTGCCCAATGTTGCATCTGTGGGCCGGGGGCGGTCCTCTCGATACTTTCTATGCGCAAGACGGGGGCCCGCTCGGCATCTGGCGGCAATGGGCTCCGGATGCGCACGGACAGGCCATGAAGGGCGGCCACTTTTTTCCAGAAGAGAACCCTGACGATACCGCAATTCTAGTCAAGGAGTTCCTCGCTGCCTAGGCTCCTCTGCCTGGGAATGATATCGCCGATTTCGCGATGCGGTTGCTTCGAGCAGCTGGCACGCTGAAGTGGAAGTAAAGGAGAAGCTTGAAATGAAAAGATGGACAAAATTCGCGATTCCAGTCGCTGTGGTTGTACTGTTCCTCGCGTGGTACGCATTTCGGCCAGAGCGGCTTGTGGTCAACCGGCGCGTTGACGAAGCGATGCCTACACGACAAGATGCATCGCCGAAACCTGTTGAATCGGGACAGTTCTATAGCATTTTGCACCCGACCTCCGGCACCGCAACCCTTTACCAGACGGGGAATGGCAGCCGCATCCTTCGATTTACGAACTTCAGCACTTCGAATGGCCCCGATGTGCACGTTTATCTGGTCGCTGCTGACGATGCCAAAGACATTGCAACCGTGCAACGGGCCGGTTTCATGGATCTCGGAGTGATCAAGGGAAACATCGGCGACCAAAACTACACGCTTAGTAGGGACGTGGATTTGGCGAAATACCGCGCCGTTTCCATTTGGTGTAAACGATTCAGCGTGAATTTCGGGGCTGCGGCACTCAGACCGACAGAGGCAGCGCAGAATCGGTAAGCAAGGCGCGGCGTTTGACTTTGTCAGCGAGAGGACCAGCGCGCCATCGTCGAGTGTTGAACCTAAATTCCCTGGGGGAACAATATGGTCGCATGGGAGCGCGTGACCCGTGATGACGTGTTGCGCGCGATACGCGAGTATGACCGACTAGGCCCAGAGCAGTTCTTCTCGAAGCATGGCTTCGCTCCTACGACGACTTATGAGTTGGTCTGGGAGAAACGTCGTTACCCGCCGAAGGCAATTTTGGGCACAGCTTATGAGTTCGCAGCGGGACAACGACTCGCCTCCGGAGACTTCGAGGGCGGGAAGACCGGTGCCGTGAGGGTGCTCGGCAAGCTAGGGTTCGGCGTCGAGAAAAAGCTACCACCATCCAAGTCAAGCTGACACACGCCGGTGGGTTCCCGAAAATCTGTGCAGTTCTGCAACGCCAGTCTTCTCAACGGCTTAAACCTTGTAAAATCCGATGCGTCTGCCAGTACGCTAGGTATCTTATTTATTTGCTTAGACTTACAATATAGTCACCCTGAGCTTTTAAGTCCGCTGCGTCTGCCAATTTCGCCATCCCGGCTCGCGATCATTCTAGCCTACCAGTCTGTCTCTTCTTCCGCCGACAGCCCTCTCTGCCCTGTGCCCCTATTGTCATTTACTTGACCACTCTCACGGGCTACCCTTCTTCATACGCCAGCATCTCAACAACACCGTGGAGGTCGCATGAACGTTCCGTTGAAATCGTCCGGTGTGGTTTGTCTGCTCACTCTTTTATTCTCGCTGTGGTTGGCTCCGCCCCTGCACGCCGGAAACGATGTGCTTGGTCAAATCGATCTCGAAGGAGCAACCAAAGTAGAAAAAGATGCCGGCGTTTGGATCGACGGCCAATACGTCGGCTATCTGCGCGAACTCAAGGGATCGAAAAAAATCCTGCTTCTTCCGGGTGAGCATGAAATCATCGTTCGCCAGGGCGGATACGTCGACTTCGTTCATAAGGCTACACTGCGCGGGGGAGAGACCCAAAGCGTCGCCGTAAAGTTGGAGAAAGACACGCGGGTTCAACTTCCTAAAATCACCGCTGAAATCAAGCTGGAAGTGAACCCCAATCGCGCTGCCGTATTTGTCGACGGTGTATTCGTCGGCCACGTCGCCGAGTTTGGAGGGATGGGTAGGGCTCTGTTGGTCGCCCCCGGCAAGCGCAAGGTCACGATCAGCCTGCCGGGCTATCAAACCTTCGAGACTGATATCGATCTGGTGGCCAATCAGAAATCGACGGTCAAGACTGATCTGGTGAAAGGTGGACCGGCAGAAGGAACTCCTCTGCCGCAATAGCCGGAAAGCAGCACCAAAGCTTGCCCTATCAAGAGGCGGTGGCGCCGAGCCCGCGCTGCTTGCGCAGCATCTCCACAAACGGCTCCGCCGCCAGTTCCGCATGATTGCGGAAAAGACCGAGTAACGGGTCCTCTCCATCCCCCGCTTCGGAGGCGGCTTTCGATCTTTGACCGATTTCGTTTTCCAGACCTTCCGGCTCAACCAGAAGCTCCGGCATTGCATCAGGAGTTTCCGTCAGCCGGCTGAGAAATGTTTCCAGCAGGGTGCGATGCTCCGCTGTGGTCTGGGTGAATTCCACCCCCATCCCTTTATCGGGATGCATTACTCGAACCACGCCCTCCGATCGCAACTCCACCCCTGCGGCGCGCATCGAGAGCGTCACTCTTGTGGAAACCGGAAATGGCGAACTGATCTCAAGGTAACAGCCACCCAAACTCAAATCCGTAAGCTGGCAACGGACCGGAGGATCGTCCTTTTCTGCGTCCGGAGTGTTGCGGCCAAGCCATTCGCGCAATTGACGCGCAACTTCCGGAGATGGATCCAGGAAACGCATTCCCACCTGTGTCCCGCTTCCCTCCCACGCGAACTCCGCCGGCATCTCCAGCTTCGTGGTCGAGCCCGGAAGCGTAAATGACAAATCCCATTTGCCTTGTGGCTTACTGCGTTTTGGAAGCGTGATCGCCAACCCGCCTTCGCCAACGTCGGTTGTATTCACCTTGAAGCGGGCTCCCGACTGAGCACTCACCATCTCCAGCGCAAAACGTACCGAGACCCTTGAATTGCGCCGGCGTTCCCTTTTCATTAAGGCTCGCGCCGCGCGAAAACTTGACTTCGCCCGCTCGGCGGAAACTGGCTTGTAGAGCGTAAAATGCGCCCCAATCTCGAATGCTGATCGCAGCCCGATCTCGGGATCCAGAATGGCCACGGCCACGGCGCGTTTGTTACATGGAGCGGTCCGGGCCCCACGCAACACATCGGCCGCCCCCGGTCCTGCGCAATCCACAATAATTGCCTCGAACCGGTCCCGGGTCAGATGTCGCAAAGCGGTCTCCGAGTTCGTGCAATGTTCAACCCCAATGTCGAGGTCGCCCAGGGTGCGGCGCAGCACGCGCACGATCTTATCGTCCGAACACAGCAACAGTGACTTCAGAGTCATAGCCCGCTCTTAGAACGTTTCCAGTCCAGAGTATTCCGCCCGACGCCTGCGAGGAATACCCTCAACTCTAAGCCCGCCTGCAAATCCCAGGCAATTGATGTCTTAGCATGCGAGGTTACCCTCGTAACCCTCCCCGATTCCCCAATCGTAATTCTTCCCGCGTTCCTGACCACGATCTGGGCGATTCTAAAGATCAGGCCCAAGTGTGCCATCGACTCGGAAATGTCATGGCAAGTCACAACTATCCAACAACTTATGGAGGATTTGTAAAGTTAATTCCTCGCAAATCGTCATTGACTTCAGCTGCGTCTTGCCCTAATATGTTCAGTCTCCGACTAGCTTCTTGGGCCCCTTGGACTCTAGCTCTGTCTAGTAATCCTGAGAGACTGTTCTGTTTCGTGAATCCATGGAGCTCTCGGAGAATCATATAGTTAGGCTATCTTTTAAGGGTTGATAGAATCCCCCATTTGTACGAAAGGCATTCGTTCATGGCGAAGCGACGCGGAAATCCAAACTGGGGCAAGCCGGAGCCGATTGGGCCGGTCGTCCCTACTATTACGGAGTTTGAACAGGTCGTGCGCGAGTACAAGCTCACCCCCGACCAATATTTGCGCTCCACCCGTTTGCGGGAGTGGGCGCGCCGCAACAAGAATTCCAAGTACATCCCTGAGCCTCTTCTGGAAGCTTGGGGCTTCGAGATAGAGTCCACGCTCTAAGCGTGAATTCGAAAAGTACTTTCCAGGGTCGCTGATCGCGGCCCTTCTTTTTTGTGCTCGACTGGTTGCACATCCCGCTCCCGGAACTGTTCGCCGTGCTGGCAGCCGTCGCCTTCGCCGCTGGCCTGAATGTCTATGCCACCGTCGCAGCCCTAGGTTTGCTGGCCCGCTTCTCCCACCTTCCTCTTCCGCCGTCGCTACATTTACTGGAAAGTTGGCCGGTCATTGCCGCCAGCGCCATCCTGTTCGTCATCGAATTTTTCGCCGATAAAATTCCAGCCTTCGACTTAATCTGGAGCGCTCTCCACACCTTCGTTCGCGTGCCCGTCGCGGCCTTGCTCGCTTATGGAGCCACAGCGCAACTCAGCCCCGCCGATCAGCTTCTCGCAGCTTTCTTAAGCGCGGCCATCGCCCTCGCCGCTCACGGAGGCAAAACCGCACTGCGCGCCGCGGTAACGCCATCTCCAGAACCGGTCTCGAATATCACCTTGAGTTTGGGAGAAGACGTTCTCGCTGTCGCTCTGACCTGGCTCGCAACTCGTCATCCCTACGCCGCCGCGACCATCGTCGCGATTTTGCTCGCAATCATTCTCTTGTTGGCCCGAATCGTTATCCGGGCTCTGCGAGCTTTATTCCGAGGTGCGGAGGAAGAATTGTCAGGCCGTTCCGCGTAGCATTCCATTTTCCAAAATCTCGGAGAAGTCATCTCATAATCTGAGAAGTTATCCCATAAATGACTTTGGGAAGGGTGCGACTTCCGTTAAATGGCTTCTGGAAACGGAAGAACATCAGGTAATGGTTTCGGGAAGGGCACGACTTCAGTCTTGAGCCTGCCCTGAGCAAGCGAAGCGCGTCGAAGGGTGCCGCTCCGTCTTAATAAGGACGCGGGCTTTAGCCCCTGAGGGACCGTAAGTCTATCTTCTTCGGTTGATTCTAAGATGGCCTCTAGTAACCCTATACCGCTTCCCGATATGGAACCTTCGATTGCATCATCCGCAATTTCGTCGGCATCGCTCGACCACTGTCGAGCATCCAATGAACAATTCGTCAGCGCGGAGAATTATGTCAATTTTCGATGAAAAATATCGGGTGGTTGGCGTCGAGAATGATCGCCTCCGCGTGCGCGGCGTTCACAGTGGCGATGTCTTGACCATTTTGAACCCGGAGCCTGAGTTCCCCATTTCTCAGGAAGACTATCCCGTGGGCAAATTGATCGCCCTCACCGATCCCTCGAAATCCCTCCCGAATTAATTCTCCCCTACCCATTCTTCCTCTGGCTTTGCACGGATTGAGAGTGAATGAGGGAAAGGGATTTAACCCTGATCGGTGGGCTGAGATGCATGGCAGGTTCGCTTCGGTCAATGAGTGTAATGGCGACCTAACACCAGTTGTGGAGCTGTCGCCCACTGGCTAAGTCCTACTATTGCTTTTTGGGATGTCCATTTCGGTTTCCGCTTGCTCCAGCGGCAGACCAGTACGTTCTATGAGGTAGGCAGAAAGCGCGGGGTCAACGCTCTTAGCGAAGTCGCCGATATCAGCGGACGACCATCTCCGTCCGTCGGCGAAATCCAAAACGATTCCCGCCCGGGGGTGCAGCTTCCCATCGCGGTCCCGAAAGCCTTTTATCAGCGTCATCCGCACCGCTTTTGAGTACTCAACCGTCCTGCACCCTGCCCATCCGTATCCGCAAACGCGAATATCTTGGTCACGGAGGGCCGTGTGCATCGGCAGAGCTAAAACCGTGAAGACTCCGATTGGGAGCACGATGACAAGCGCCATCCAGCGCAGAATTCTTGTGCAGTCAAAGCCGGCGCGCCCATCTGACCAGAGGCGGTACGATCTCGCGGTGCCACGTTGCCCAAACGCGGACCAGAGCTTAAGAGTGATTTCCCAACAGAGCGCGACCGCCCCAAATCCCGGAAAGAACCACCAAATGGCAGTCTGCGGCCACAACCGAAGCGCCGTTTCTGGTCCGTCGCCAGCGGCTAGATAACGATTCAGGGAAACGAGCAAGTGGTGAGTAGCCCAGGCAAATAGATTTGCAACAGCGATCATGCTAACCCCAACCACCCACTTAATTTGCTCGAACCGTCCATCCAGCGCGGACAGTTGCGTTTCCGACAGCCGAGCCTGAGGCTTCAGGTATTTGCGAGCAAGTGCGAAGCAAACCGCAACGGCGACTGGAACGAGGGCCTTTGCTGCGAATTGAGTTGGACCATCCATGTGCGAGACTCGTCGGTCGTCGGAACATTATCAGGGCCCGTTGCCGCCACGCAATCCATTCGCTAGGATCACTCCCGCCAACAAAAAGAGCCACGGCCGCAGCCGTGGCTCCCCGGCGAGCATTCTAGTTAACCCGCCTTTCGATATTCGTCCTCCAGGCCTCCCGTGCCAATCACTTCCTTCCGCCGCTCGCGCAAGCGATCCTGAAACGTGTCCCACCGTGGTCCAATGCCCACCGCGCTAACGTCAATGTCCACGGTACTCGTCCCCGCGGCATATCCGGGCTCAATCGATTCAGCGTCCTCAATCTCCGCATCTTCCAGAGACTCGTTCTTAAACGCATCCGAAGTCCCCGCCGCCCGTGCCGAAGCCGAATTCCCCGGCATCTGCTGCGTTGTCGGCGTGATATTCCGATCCGTCTCCGCCCGGTGCATCACGGGATCGGCCTCCCATTTCGATCGATAGCGTCCTTCATAGTCCGACCATTGTTCGTCCGACTCCAGGTCGGTCTCCTCGTACGGCGGAAAACTCTCCACCTGCGCCTTGGTCAAATCCACGGTAAAGTCGTCATCGTGCTTGGTCGACGCCCGCAGCCGCCCTGCCGGGACGATAAACTTCTTCGTCGTCAGCCATCCCCCGGTATCGACCACTACATAGCGAATCAATCCGCTGGAGAAGTCGAAAATTACATCGTCAATCTTGCCCAGTTTCTCGTCATCCAAGCCATATAACTTCGCTCCCCGTATGTCTTCCGATGCATCCGTGAAGCGATAATCTCTCAGCATTCCGTAACTCGCCATAGATTTTCCTCCGCAAAATTTCTAGCCCGCGCTTCCATTGGATGTCACTCTCGCGCCACGCGTATATCAGGGAAATTTATTTTGCGAATCAAAGAACAAAATGCGGAGCACAACATTAATCGATTCGAAGCCGGGACCCGTGCGTAATGCCGTCGCTCTCAACCTCTGAGGGTTATGATTAGGATACGTCCCCGCGAAGCCCGCCACTCGAATCATCTATAATCTCGTCAAGGTATCCCCAAACCAAGATGCAACTGCTCCCATACTCTGCCTTTTTCGTCGGCGGCGAAATTCTCGACCTTATTTCGAGCACCGGTCCCGTCGCCAAGTTCGTCCTGATCACCTTGCTGGCTTTCAGCCTCATCTCCTGGGCCATCATCCTCACGAAATGGAGCCTGCTGCGCCGCGCCCGGGTTCAAAGTGGACGCTTCCTGCGCGCCTTCCGCAAGGCCCAACGCATGCAGGATCTCGCCACCGTTGCCGATCAATTCCGTCCCAGCCCTCTGGTCGGAGTTTTCGAGGGCGGCTACCAGGAATACAAACGCCAGCTCTCCACTCCCAGTGCAACCCTGCGCAGCCTCACCGCCGTGCAGCGCGGTATGCAGATCGGCGCATCCGAAGAGATCACGCGCCTGGAGCGCAATGTTCCTTGGCTCGCCATCACCGCCGCCGTGACTCCTTTCATCGGACTGTTCGGCACGGTCTGGGGCATCATCGACGCTTTCCACGGCCTCGGCACCGCCGGCGGAGCCACTCTTCGCGCCGTCGCCCCCGGCATCTCCGAAGCTCTCATCACCACCGCTGCCGGACTCGCCGCCGCTATCCCCGCCGTCATTGCCTACAACTTGATCGGCAACTCCATTCGCGTCTTCGCCGCCCGTGGCGATGACTTTTCTCTCGAAGTCCTTAACGCCATCGAGAGCATCCAGCCGCAAGCTGCAGCTGAAGTGAGGCGCTGATGGCTTTCACTTCCTCCAACGGCCGCACCCAGTCCGCCCTCGCTGATATCAACATCACTCCGCTGGTCGACGTCGTCCTCGTTCTCCTCATCATTTTTATGGTGACCGCTCCCATTCTGCAGTCGGGTATCGAAGTCAGCGTACCCAAAACTCGCACCGTCAAAGAGATCACCGAGGAACGCACCGTCATCACGATTAATAAAGACCAGCGCGTCTTCCTCGGCAACGACGCTATCAACATCAATCAGATCGCCGCCAGGCTCCGCCAGAAAATTCGCGACCCTCACAACCAGTTCATTTTCATCCGCGCCGATGAAAATGTTCCCTTCGGCGCATTCGCCACGGTCATGGACGCGGTAAAACAGTCCGGCATCACCAACGTGAGCATCGTCACTCAGCCGATCGAACAAAATGGCGCAAAACGCTGAGATTTTTTTCGAACACGATAGTTGGCCGCGCGCCCTTGCCTGGTCCGCCGGCTTCCACGTCGCGGTCACCGCTCTCATCGTGATTTACTCCGTTTTCTTCACCGGACCCAGCGGCCAAGGTTGGGGCACTGGCGGCGGTGGCGACGCCATGGGCGTGACTCTGGTGAGTTCAGTTCCCTTGCCCACCACTCCCGCCCAGACCCAAAACGTTCTCGCCAACGAATCCAAAGGCGTAACCAAATCCGAGCCCAAGGTCGAAGAGAAAGAACCCGACGCCATCGAGATCCAGGGCAAGAACACCAAGATCAAACCGAAGAAGCCTCCCACCCCAACCAAGGCCAAGCCTCAACCCGAGCCCGAGGAAGAAACCAATCAGGTTGCCTTCGGCGAAGGTGGCCCGGTCAGCGGACCCTATGGCAGTTTCGCCGCCGGTGGTGCCAAGGGCGGCTTCGGCGTTACCGGCAGCGGTGGCGACTTCGGCACCAAATATGGCTGGTACGTTCAAGTCATCCAGCGGAAAGTTTCCGAGAATTGGCTGAAGTACGAGGTCGATCCCCGCATCACCACCGCGCAGCGCGTCTACATCACTTTCGACGTTGCCCGCGACGGTCATCCGTTCAACGTGCAGGTCGAGCAATCCAGCGGGGTACCGTCACTTGATCAATCCGCAACCCGAGCCCTGCAGCGCATCGACACTTTCGGTCCGCTTCCGCCCGACTATAGCGGCAGCAAAATTTCCGTGGAGTACTGGTTCGACTACAAGAGATAAATTTTCGTGCCC
>Ga0074046_10002709_pt1 | contig 15172 bp, 10 predicted proteins | sample BogForMeECP23OM3_FD_94441 | JGI IMG/M metagenome (GOLD analysis project Ga0074046, IMG submission 94441) | Bog forest soil microbial communities from Calvert Island, British Columbia, Canada - Bog Forest MetaG ECP23OM3 | ecosystem: Environmental > Terrestrial > Soil > Wetlands ...
CTTACAAGCCGGGGGTCGCAGGTTCGAAACCTGCACCGCCCACCAATAAAATCAAGGGGCTTCTCACGCATCCGGGGCGACGCACGGGGTTTGACAGTCCCGTTTGACAGTCACCCCGCTCAAATGACCGCCATGCAGGGGCCTCGGCCTACCGGGGTTGGCGGGGGGCCGTGGGTCCCAGGCCCGGGCGGTGCGATCCCCCATACCACCTATTCGCCACTCCGGTTTCCGTAGGATTTAAGACTGAACTAGGGTAAGAAGAAAGCATGAAAGCCAAGGCCGCAGTCTCACTTTTGACACTGCTGGCGTTGTCGGCGTGCGCACCTGCTCAGTACCCGGTAGGATGGCAGCCGTCCTCCAGCACCGCGAGCGGAAGGCAGTATTGTGACGGCAGGGGCTACTGCTACGACGCTGACTGGGCGGCGCAAGAGCAAGCGCGGGCAAAATTGGAGTGGCTTGAGTTGACCACCGCCCAGGATCAATGCAACGCGGGTCAGCAGTCCTCATGCATAGTGCTCGAAAACTGGTACACAGAACGCCGCCAAGAGAAAGCCCAGGAGCAGGCGAACGCGACCGCAGCCGCGCTCGAACAGCAGGCCGAGACCGCTGCCGATCAGCGCCAGCGCGATGCCGATCAGCGCGCTTGGTGGCGCAACTACGCTTTGCAGAATTCGATAGACAGTGCGGCCACCCAGAACGCGATCAACGCGCAGATTTACAATCCGCCGACATTCCACGGTCCCGATCAGAGTTTTCTACGGAACCTCAATTCACCATGACCCGACGCGACCAAACGAATCGCAGACCGACCGGGGTACGTGGGATTCCGTGTTGATCCGGGATTGCGGTCCCGTCCGGATACGGCCGCGCTGACTTCACGAATCTGATCAAGCAGGAAGTACCAAATCAGCGGAACGCAACAGATCGCAAAAACAATCAGCGACTGGAACACCAAATCTTCTTTCAGACTTCGGGCGCTCTGTTGTATATCCGCAATCTCTTTCAAGTCGCCCCCGAATTGAAAAGAAGGGTCGTAGTCCCTTGGCTCAGTGGTGCCGGTATCTCGTGATTACAAATTCAGTAACGCGCCGCGATCCTCAACGAAAATTTCTTTTATAAATATGAGCGGGCACGATCTGGTACTGTAGCAACCGGGGGCTGGGGGCTGATCCGGGGTCGCCTGATTGTGCCCAATTTTGTGCCCCTCCTCCGCAATTGGTGGCCGGGGACCAACCAACGTGCGGTCGTAAAGCGCGGCCCCGTCAGCCCGCTGCCTCGCGGATCATCACCAACATCATCTTGAATTGCTCGACCCCCTTCAGCGCGTGGGGCACGTTGGCCGGCATCAGGATCATGTCATCGTTGGCGAGGCGGTGGGGCACGCCGCCGATGGTTATCTCGGCCACACCGTCCAGCACCTGGACGAGGGCGTCGAATGGCGACGTGTGCTCGCTGAGGCCCTGGCCCTTGTCGAAGGCAAATAGCGTCACCGTGCCGGTCTTCTTCTTGACGACCTCCCGGCTCACGACCGCCCCGGCCTGGTAGGCCACCAACTCGAGCGCATTGCCCGCCGTGAACTTCCGGGCGGTCTTTTCGTCTTGAGGGTTCGTCGTCATGTCGTTTCCTCCTGAGCCGAACGCTTCATTCTCCGGCCTGCTTTCGGTCTTTGAAAAATCCGAACAGATATTGCGCCACGCGCCGCATCTGGATTTCCTCCGAGCCCTCCGTGATGCGATAGCGCCGATGATGCCGGAAAATGTGCTCGAATGGCTTATGCCGCGAGTACCCGATCGCGCCATGCACCTGCATCGCGCGGTCCGCCGCTTCGCACACCAGCCGGTTCGCCCGGTAGTTGCACATGGCGACCTTGTCGGAAAGTTTGAGCGCGACCTCGGGCTTCGACATTTGATCCATCTGCCACGCGGTCTTGTGGATGAGGTTGCGGATCATCTCGGCTTCGGTGTGCAGCTCGACCAGCGGCCATTGAATCGCCTGGTTGCTCGCCAGCGGTTTTCCGAACGGCTTGCGATGCTTGGCGTATTTCACACTCTCGTTGATGCAATATTGCGCCGCACCCAGCGAACTCGCCGCCTGGCGAATCCGATTCTCGTGGACGAAATGCTGCGCCACCGCCAGCCCGTTTTCCGGATCGCCAAGCATCGAGTCGGCCGGCACCGCGACGTCGGTCAGCGAGACGCGTGGGTGATCGGTCGGCATGTTGAACGTCCACAAATACTCTTCGATCTTGAAGCCGGCGCTTTTGGTCGGAACGATAAAGCAAGTGATGCCGCGCGGGCTGCCGTCTTTGCCGCTGGTGCGCGCGAACACGAAATCATGCGTGGCGGCATGCAGCCCTGTATTCCACATCTTGGCGCCGGTAATTCGCCATTGATCGCCGTCGCGAACTCCGCGCGTCTCCATCCAGGTCGCGTCGGAACCGTGATTGGGTTCGGTGAGTCCGAAGGCGATACGCATCGAACCGTCCAGCAGCTTGGGAATAAATTCCTTTTTCTGCTGCTCGTTGCCGAAGTCGCGAAACATCAGCACGGTCGGCAGATTGCCGACGATTGAGCTTTCGTTCTGCAAATCGTTGTGCAGCCCGAGTCCCTTGGCCGCCAGGTACTCGCGGATGATCGCCATCGCGAGGTTGGTGCCGTCCCTGCCCCCGTATTCCCTGGGCAGCGCGTAACGATAGTGCCCCGCCTTGTCGGCGCGCCGGTGCATCTCGCCCAGCAGCGCTTCCCACTCATGGCGCGGCAGTCCGTCGCGTTCGAAGTCGGTGCGCGCCCATTCGCGGCGATGATCGAAAAAACGGATGTTGTCGTTCTCGCGTTCGAGCGGCTTGATCTCTTGCTCGATGAACGCATCCAGCTCGGCCAGGTAGGCGGTGACATCGGCGGGAATATTAAAATCCACGGCGTTTCTCCTCGGGCAATTACACTATGAGCGAGGCGTAACAGAGTGTGGTTCCGAACGGAAGCGCAATCGGCGCAAGGTGTGCACGGACGCGATCAGGCATGGCGCAATTGGCGATCGATTTATTCAGCGGTGGCTGGAGGCGTCTCTCCAGCGCTCGGCGAGAGTTCCTCCAAGGTCCTGCCGCGAGTCTCGGGGACGAACCACAACACGAGTACGACGCCAAGGATCGGGCCGGCCGCAAACAGCGACGCCGCGTTGCCCAAACCGCCCAGCCGCACCGAGAGCAGTCCGATAACGACCGGCGACAGCATCCAGCAGATCTGCCCAATCACTTGCACGCACAGACCATATCCGGTCGCTCGAATCGAGGTCGGAAACAACTCGGTCGAGAGCGCCGAGGTCGCGGTGCGCGCCGCTTGATACGCAAACATCGTGACGACTTCGCCCGCAAGGATCGCGCCGTAACTGTCGCTGGTGAACAACACGTACATCGCCGCCGCCGCCATCAGGTAGAAGAAACTGGTGGTAAACTTTCGTCCCAGCCGGTCCATCAGAAATCCGCTCAACAGACTGCCGATCGTGCCCATCGCGTAGGCCAGGATTATCGCCGCAGCGACTTGGTGCGATTTCCAATGATGATCGCGGCGGGCGTAAAGGCTGAAGTAGGTGACCGTCGGGCCGCCGATCAATCCGATCGAGTTCCACAGCCCGGCCATGACCAGCAGGCGCGAGCGATACGGACCGGCAAACGGCGCCAGGGAATTGCGAATCGACCTCCAGAATTCGGGACGCGGCAGGCCGGCCGCAGCCCGCGCCCGCTCGAGCGCATTGAAGCGCGCCGTCTCGCGCAGTCCGCGCCTCAAAAATGCGACCATCACCAGCGGCGCGATCCCGAGCAGGTACATGCCGCGCCATCCCCATCGCGACTCCGCCATGACCGCGTAGGTAAGCGCCGCGGCGGTCACCCCGAGAAACGCAACCATGTGCAGCGCCGCGATCGCGCGCCCGCGGGTCGCGTCGGGAAACTCCTCGCTGATCATCGTGACGGCAACCCCGAACTCGGCCGCGAGAAATATCTGCGACGTACTTTGAAAAATCGTGAACGACTTCACGCCGCTCGAAAGCGCCGTGAACAAAGTGAAAGTCGTGTAACAAAGTACCGTCGTGGAGATGATCGGTTTTCGCCCGTAACGATCGGCGAGGATTACCACGAAGAACGACAGCATCCCGCCAAACCGCACGATCGTCGCCATCAGGCCGATTGCAGGGTCGGCCATGTGAAAGGTCCGCGCGATTTCAGGCGTCGCCAGGTGGAAAATCGTGATGTCGTAGCCTTCGAAAATCGTAGCCGACATCAGCATCGCGAACAGCGCCGCCAAATAGCGGCGCGGCCGCGGGATCCACGCGGCTAATTTCGGTTGTTCTGACGGGTTGTTTGGAGGGGCGGCCTGCATCGCGGAGGCTTGCGCGCGCAAGGCGCACGTCGATTCGCTAAAGGTCTCAGATCATGAATCTCCCGGCAAGCCGGGCTTCCCGGGCTGCGACAACGACACCGGCTCGCCTGGTTGCCGCGCGCCAGGCTGCCCGGCAATCACCCTGGGGGCAGCGCTGCCTGTTTCGAACTGCCGAAGAGTTTTATGTGTTGCGGGCTATGGGCAGCATTGTCCTGCAGTTCGAGTGTGCCCTCGAACTTGCCCAGCTCGTGCGGAGCGAACTCGACGGAGATTGTGCAGCTTCCGCCGTTAGCCGCTATTGTGCCGCACGTGCTGGCGCTCACGTTGAATGGCGGAGTGGCTGCAGGAGCCGTCGTGAACGAGATCGGCGCCGGACTGAGATTGACCAGTGTGACGCTTTGAGAGGAACTGAAGGTGTCAACTGACACTTGCCCGAAGCTTAGCGATTGTGGATGCGCCTTCATCTTCGGTGCGACGCCGTGGCCCTTCAGTTTGACCGTGTGCGATCCGAACTCGGCGTTGCTGTTCACCTGCAGCAGCCCAGGTTGTTTGCCTTTCGCGGTGGGAACGAATGCGACTTCGATCCTGCAGGAGGCGCCGGGTTGCAGTTCTCCCGGACAATTGCTCGAAGTCACGACAAATCCACTACTCACTGCCGGCTGCCACAAGCTCACTGGCATGGCCGTGGCGTGGTTGACAACCTTTATCTTCGCCGGCTTGCCCTGGTGGCCCACGACCTCGTCCGGGAACGAAATTGACTTGGGGCTGGCGTCCAGCGTCGCCAAAACGGGACTCGGAGAGGCGGTCGGCGTCGGCGTCACAGTAGGCGTGGATGTGGCGGTCGGCGTCGGCGTCACAGTAGGCGTGGATGTGGCGGTCGGCGTCGGCGTCACGGTGGGCGTGACCGTGACGGTTGCGGTCGGCGTCGGTGTCACAGTGGGGGTGGCTGTGATGGTCGCGGTCGGCGTCGGCGTCACAGTAGGCGTGGCTGTGACGGTCGCGGTCGGCGTTGGCGTCACAGTGGGCGTGGCTGTGATGGTCACGGTCGGCGTCACCGTAGGCGTGGCTGTGCTGGTCGCCGTCGGCGTCGGTCTTCCATTGGGGAACAATCCGAACACAGCGAGTTGGGTCTGCGTTCCAATATAAACCGAGCCATTGGCCACCGTCGGAACGGTGAACTTCACTGCCGGTCCGGGGTCATCCGAGCTAAACTGGGTGCTGTTGTATAGCTCGGTACTCAGGTTGGTCGCATCAAACGCAAAGAGAATCGCAGGACCAGCGATACTCCATGACGTACTGTCGATCACCCACAGGATGCCGCCGGTCGTGCCATTGGCGGAGATGACCGGTGACGCGCCAGGGAATCCAAGGGTGACGTTAATCGCGGTCGATGCGGGCGGCGTCTGGATCAGTCCACCGGAGACGACGAACATCTTCGGCTGGTCGGAGACACCGGCCGTGTAGATCATGTTCTGCAGACCAACGCTCGGCACCGTTCCCTGCCAGTACGCGGGCGTGCCGTACATTCCACCGACCTCGCCGGGCAGTTCCTGCACTATCTGGTCGGCAGCGGGAGGGGCTATGAACCCACCCATGTCGTCGCGATTGACAAGATAAAGCGTGCCTTGCTTGCCGGCGCTGACCATCAGATGAGGATTATTTGGCGCGTCGGTCTGATCGGGCAGCATCAGGTTGCCACCCGAGCCCAGGTCCAGGTCCTTCTCATCCAGCGTTAGCTCGTTGGACGGTGTAAAAAAGCTGCTGACTGACAATGTTCCGCTGCCGGGCGTCAACCTCAGATAGCTGTCGCCGTAATCGACTCGGGGCGCGCCAGTATCGAAACTCCCGTTGCCGGTGATCGCGATTAAATCGCCGTTGGTATCGACTCCCGGACCGCATCCGGATTGCCAGATGCCGCCTTCGGAGCCGTTGCGCGTAGTATTGTAAACAACTACCTGCGCCAGCGTGGTCTCGTTATAGCCGAGAATCCATCCATGGTACGGCCCAATGTCGCAATGCGACGCGAAGCTCAAATAGACCACGCTGTTCGCGAGCGTTAGCGCCGGGCGATCGTGCTGCAAAAGCGGATCGAAGGTAATTATCCCGCGGACGCCGTCCGGTGCGGTTCCTGCTACGGTCGCCGCAATCGTTACCGGACTGTTGGGCATTTCAAGGCCGGTCGTGATATCAAGCGCGTGAAGTTGCTGCTGATAACTGCCCGGTCCCAGCTTGACCTTGGAGATGACGTAGAGGGTTCCCGTGTTCCGGTCGATCACGGGCGTCGCGGTGATCCCGATCCAAGGGACCAGATCGGTGCATCCGGAATCGGACGACGGCACCGGGGTAATTCCGCTCGCCAGATCGATGAAGCTGGTATGCCAGAGCGCAGGACCCGCCTGGTCCGCGTCAAACGCGTACACGCTGTCGAATTCCGTCGCGACATACACGACGTTGTGCGTTCCCTGGCTCGGGATCGGCACTGCCGGCACGTAGAGCGGCTCCGCATAGACCTGCCCGTCGACAGCGTCGGTGAACTGCAGACCAAAGTTCGACGCGGTGACCGCCGATGGAGTAAGTATGCTCTCCGCAAGGTTTTGCCCGGTGCGGAAATTATCGTTGCGGTAAAGGAGCGTCCCGGCGAAACCGGCTTCCAATGCGCGCGCGGAATTGCCCCCGTGCGCCGAGCGCAATCGCCCCGGCGCGCCCGCCGCGTGGCCGATCACGTTGGCGCCTGAGATAGCTGCGACAAGCGCCGCCCCCAGAATCAGACCCGACAACGATCGCTCTGTCACTTTCCCCGCCGGTTGTTCACGTGCATAGGCATTGTATCGACGTACGTGGAGCACGTCCACGATCAGGCGTCGAGGCTCGCACAGCCCGGCGTGCTCGACGCTAAAAGGCTGCCGATAGCGGGGAGCGGAACTCGCGCGGTATCTGGATGACCGCGAATCGGTCGGATACGATCGCGCGATGGCTATCAAGCGAGTCTGCGTCTATTGCGCGTCGAGTCGTCAGTGCGACCCCGCCTATCACGACGCCGCCGCCCGCCTGGGCCGCACCTTGGCGCGCAACCAGGTGACGTTGGTCTATGGCGGCGGCAGCGTCGGCTCGATGGGTCATCTTGCGGACGCGGCGATTGCCGAAGGCGGCCGCGTGATCGGCGTCCTGCCGCGTTTCATGTACGACCTCGAATGGGGTCATCGCGGCCTGAGCGAGCTGCTGATCGTAAATGACCTGCACGAGCGCAAGCGCCTGATGATCGACGACGTCGACGCGGTGATCGCGTTGCCCGGCGGATGCGGCACGCTCGAGGAACTGTTCGAAGCGATCACGTGGAAGCGGCTTGGATTGTTCGGCGGTCCGATCGTGCTGGTCAACACTTTGGGCTTCTACGCGCAGTGCGTGGCGTTTCTGGAGAGCTGCATCGAGCGGCGCTTCATGGACGAGCGTCACCGTGCGATGTGGTCGCTCGTCGAGCGACCCGAGGATGTGCTCGACGCGATCGCCGGTGCGCCGCCGTGGCCGCACGAAAATCGCAATTTCGCCGCGCTGTGAGCAGGGGTGACCCCTGCACCCAATGTTAAGGCCGCGCTCCGTTGTCGCGCGCGGCCCCTGCCGCGGGCGCGCCGTGTTCTCCTTTCTTAATACTGGCCTCCCCCGCCAACAGGTCTTAATACTGGCCCGCTAGCGTTCGATTTTCGCGATGGCGGCGGTGTGGTCGCGGGAAAGATCGGCCTTGAGGAATTCCTCGGTGCCGGGCGTGCCGAGTTCGAATTCCGGCGTGTGATGAATCTTGATCGTCACGTGCGCGGTCCGGCAATCGAGCATATGGCCGCCGGCCGAGCGATCGGCGGTGATGAAATGCAAATGATAGCCGGGCACGTTGACGCCGCGCAGATAGTCCGGCGTGAAGAATCCGACGATGGTTCCTTCGACGTCGTGAAACTCGAAGACCGGTTCTTCGCGCGCGGCCTGTTCGAGGCCGGCTGATTTGTCCTGTTTGGCGACTGCTCGAGTCTTGACGTAGTCGAAGCGCCCTTCGATTCTGAGCGCATGGAAGATGTTCTGCGACGGCAGCATCGTGGCGACCGTCGCGAGCATTTCAGCCTGATCGCAGCGGCGATCGAGCCGCGCGCTCTCGTCGGCCTTGAAAAAGCTCACCGTCGCAAAAGGCGTGCGCGTCGAATCCTCGACCGGATGTGCGTGGCCGTCTGCGCGCACCTGGAAGACCTTGCCGTCGAGCTCGATCATCTCGCCGTCGAGTCCGTCGAAGGTGCCCAGGCCGAAATCGCCGTGAGTCTTCAGCTCGCCCATCGTCATGTCGCCGGTGGACGCACCTTCCATCAGAGCGTTTACGGTCGAGGTCTGAAATACGGTCTGGTCTTCGTCGCCGAGCAGCCGCTCGAGCGCCTGCACGATGATCGCGGACAGGCTTTGTCCGGTCTGTTTCCGCCGCGCGCCGAGCTGGCGCGCGAGCGCGGCCGGCAGATGGACGCGCAGCGTGAGGTGTTGAGGCATCCTGGGAGTTTAGAGGATTGGTGGGCTACTTGGTATTCTTCACCGGTTGGACGTTTTCGCCGTCGCGGGCTGCTTGCCCTACGTTGACTGCTACCTTGTCGGTCTGGTTGATACCGCTGATGACCTCGACCATCTGCCCGTTGTCGTAGCCTAGCGTCACTTCGGCTAAGTGCAACTGGTTATTGCGGACTACGGGCACATAGACCTTGCCGTCGCGGAACACGAGTGCGTCGTCGGGGACCATCGGGGATCCGGTTCCCATTTTGACCGTGAACTCGGCGGTCGCGTACATGCCGGGATAGAGCGCCTGATTCTCGTTGGCGAGATCGACCTCGACCAGCATCGTGCGCGTGTCGGGGGACAGCGCGTCGGGATGGCGCGTGATGGAGCCGGTGAATTTCTGGCCGGGGTAGCCGGCGGCGGTAATCGTCGCGGGATCGCCGTTCTTGATGAACGGCGCGATGTTCTGCGGCACGTACGTGAACACGCGCAGGGGAGCCACGCGGGAGACAGTGATGATGGCTCCGGAGCCGGGCGTGCCGGGCGTCGTGTTCGCGGGCACGAGATGGCCGGGATCGATGTAGCGCGCGGTGACGATGCCGTCGAAGGGCGCCGCGATCGTCTCGTAGGCCTGGTTGGCGATGTCCTGTTCGAGGGCGGCTTTAGCCTGCAGCATCGCCGCGTGGGATTCATCGGCCGTCTGTTGCGCGATGACGGCTTGGCGCAGCAGGGTCTGGTTGCGCTTGTCGGTGACGAGGGCGAGGTTGTAGTTGGCGCGCGCGTTGGCGACCTGCTGATCGAGCTCGGGCGACGTAAGGACGGCGATCAGTTGGCCCTTGTGCACGCGGTCGCCTTTATCGACCTTGATTTCCTTCAGGTAGCCGGGAACTTTTGCGAATATGTCGGTCTCGTCGAAGCCGCGAATGGTGGCGGGCAGTTTCAGATCGCGCGTGGGCGGAGCGAGCGAAACCTCGGAGACGAGTACGTGCGGACCGGCTTCGTTTTCGTGCTCGAGTGCCGACGTCTGGCGGCCGATCCATAGCTCGCGGGCCAGCACGAGGCCGGCGGTCGCGACGAGAGCTATCACAATGGCGACGACCCAGCCGGCAAAGAAAACTTTGCCGGGGGTGGGCACGTTGAAATTTTTCGGATCGTCTTCCATCTCAGACATATACTATGCGCCGGGCAGGTTGATTGCCTCGATCTCGGCGTCGCGTTGATGTTTGCCGACCAGGTTGCGGCTGAAGATCGAATACACGGCCGGCACGACGAACAAGGTCATCATCGTCGCCGCGAACAGTCCGCCGATCACGGCGCGCCCGAGCGGGGCATTCTGCTCGGAACCCGAGCCGAGCGAAAGCGCCATCGGCAGCATCCCGAGAATCATCGCGAGCGCGGTCATGATGATCGGGCGGAAGCGGATGCGCCCGGCCTCGATCGCCGCCGCGAGCGGACTGTAGCCTTCCTCGCGCAGCTCGTTGGCGAAAGTGATCAGCAGGTTGCCGTTGGCGACGCCGACGCCGACCGCCATGATCGCGCCCATCAGCGATTCGACGTTGATGGTCGTACCGGTGATCGCAAGCATCCAGAGCACGCCGGCGAGCGCTCCCGGCACCGCCATCATGATGACGAAAGGCTCGAGCCACGATTGAAAGTTCGCGACCATCAGCAGGTACACGAGGACGATGGCGAGAACCAGGCCCTCGCCAAGGGTGCGGAACGAATCGCGCATCGCCTGGCTCTGGCCGCGAATGACGACGTGAGTGCCGGCGGGCAACTTGCCGAGGTTGCCGATCTCGCGCTGTACGGCGGAGGCGACGCTGCCGAGGTCGCGGCCCTGCACGGCGGCGTCAACGTCGATGACGCGCTGCACCGTGTAATGCGCGACGACGGCGGGATCCCATCCGTGGGTGATCGTGGCGAGGTTGCCTAGCAACTGGGGCTGACCCTGCGCTCCGGTGGCCGAAGGGGGAGTGCTCAGCGGTATGTTCGACAGCGTGGCTACAGAGTCGAACAGATGCTGCGGCGCTTGCGATACGACGCTGTAGTTGACGCCCGATTTCGGATCGAGCCAGAAGTTGGGCTGCAGCAGCGTGGCGCCGGAGAGCGTGGAGAGGATGCTCGAGGCGACCTGTTGCTGCGTGATGCCGAGTTGCAGAGCCTTGTCGCGATCGACGTTCACACCGAAAGTCGGATAGTCCTGCGGCTCGGCAATCCTGAGATCGCTGATGCCGGGAATGAGGCTCATCTTGTCCTTCAGGCGCAGCGCGATGTCGTAGTCGGATTGCAGATTGTTGCCGTTGATCTGCGCATCGATAGCCGCCGGCAGGCCGAAATTGAGCACCTGGCTGACGATGTCGGCGGCCTGAAAGTAGGCGGTGACGTTCGGATACTGGCGCGCGAGCAGCTTGCGAATTTTCTGCTGGTAGAGGGCGGTCGGCCGATGGTCGGGCTTCAACTGGATAAGGAGGTCGGCATCCTGCGGCCCGATCGAGTCGGTTTGATAGAACGCCAAATCGTACGAGATCGGCAGCCCGATGTTGTCGCTGATCCCTTGCAGCTCGTCGGCAGGGACGACGGTACGAATCGTGCGCTCGATATTGTCCACCATGAGCTCGGTGTGTTCGACGCGGGTTCCGGTCGGCATCCGCACGTGCAAGCTCATCATGCCGGCGTCGATGCGGGGAAAGAAATCCTCGCCGACCACTAACAGCATGGCGGACGAAGACAGAATCAGGATGGCGACGCAGGCCAGCGAGAAATTTCGCCGCGCGATGAACTTGGCGAGTGCGAAGCGATACGACTCCTTGACCCGCTCGAAGCGGGCGTCGAAAGCGCGCACGATGCGGCTCCATCGGCCGGTGCCGAGGTTTTCCTCGTGATCTTCGGGGAGCAGCAGACGCGCCATGGTGGGGACCAGCGTGCGCGAGAGAAGGTAGGAGGTGAGCATCGCGAAAACGACCGCCAGCGCAAGCGGGGTGAACAGGAATTTCGCGACACCGGTCAGCAGCACCACCGGGAAAAAGACGATGCAGATGGCGAGCGTGCCGACAAAGGTCGGCCCGGCGATCTGCGATGCGCCGTCGAGAATCGCGACCAGCAGCGGTTTGTGCAGCGCCTGGTTGCGATGGATGTTTTCGACTTCGACCGTCGCGTCATCCACCAGCATCCCGACCGCCAACGCAATTCCGCCCAGCGTCATCGTGTTGATCGTCTGCCCGGTGAGCTTGAGACCGATGATGGCGGTCAGAATCGACAGCGGAATCGAGGTGATGACGATGATCATGCTGCGCGGCGAGCCCAGAAAGAACAGCACCATGATCGCGACCAGCCCCGCGGCGATGAGAGCCTCCTGCACCACGTCGCGCAGCGCGGCGCGAACGAATTGCGACTGATCGAACGTGAGCATCACGTTCAGACCCTTGGGCGCGGTGGCGCGGATGTCGGGCAGTTTCGCTTTGACCGCATCGACGACCGTCAGCGTCGAAGCGTCGGCGTGTTTGACGACGAGCAGATAGGTGGCCTGCTGTCCATTGAAGCGCACGACGTTGGTTTCGGGCGGATGCGAGTCGGTGACGGGAGCAACATCACCGAGGAATACGGGCGCGCCATTGAGGTACTTGATCGGCAGCTTGTTGAAATCGGCGACTTTCGGCACCGACATGTTCAAGTCGATGTTGTATTCGTAATTTCCCATCTTGGCGGTGCCCGACGGGATGACGACGTTGGTCGAGGCGAGTGCGTTGCCGACGTCGAAGGCGGAAAGCCCGTTGGCGTAGAGCGCGGAGGGATCGAGGTTGACCATCACCGAGCGGCTGACGCCGCCAAGGGGTGCGGGCGAGGAAAAGCCGGGGATCGTGAAGAGCTGGATGCGGATGAAGTTGAGTCCGTAGTCGAAGAGTTTGTTGGTCGAAAGAACGTCGCTGTAAACATTGAGCTGCGCGACGGGGACATTGCTGGCGTTGTACGAAATGATCTGCGGCGGCTGGATACCGCGCGGCAGGTTGCTCAGGATGGTCTCGGACACCGCGTTTATCTGCGCGATCGCGCCGCCGATGTCGCTGCCGGGTTGGAAATAAACCTTGAGCAGCCCGATGCCGTTGATCGATTCGGATTCGATATGCTCGATGCCGTTGACGGTGGTCGAATAAGCGCGCTCCGAGATGAAGACCATGCGGCGCTCGACGTCGAAAGCGGACAGACCCGGGTAATTCCAGACCACCATGACGACCGGCAGATCGATCGACGGGAAGATGTCCACGTTCATGAGGCCGAAGCTGAGCACGCCGAGGACGAGCATCAGGAGCGACATCACAGCGACGGAGAGTGGCCGGCGAAGCGCGAGGCGGACGATCCACATAAGGTGCGCCGAAGACCGTAGTTAAGTTCGCGGTCGTGGAAACAGGTAACGATAACACATCAACAGCGAGTGCAATTTTCAAAATATTGGACGCAGGCGGCCGAGGCAAGTTTGAAGGGGTGAGCAGGGGTGACGGCATGAAGGAAGAATCACCTGCGCGGTGCGCGGCAGGGGCTGCGGCCCCTGCACCCGCAGTGAGAAGACGCGAAAATCTGCGCAGCGCATCTTTTCGCGACTACGCGCTGGAAGGAGTGAACGGGGGAATTCATATGGTCAGTGGCGAGAGGCCAGCCACTGCACCTGAGCAAGGAAGAAAAGATGCGGACGGAGCAGGGAGACGCGCGCGCTATGGCACTGGGGCGGCGCCGAGCAGGCCGGCCGCCTCGTCGTAGCCGAGCATCAGGTTCATGTTCTGGATCGCCTGACCCGAGGCGCCTTTGCCGAGGTTGTCGATCGCGGTTATCACGAGCAGGGTTTCGCTGCGTCGATCGAGAATAAACGCCAACTCGCAGAAATTGGTGGCGCGCACGTTGCGCAGCTCGGGCAGTTCTCCCGGTTTGAGGATTCGCACGAACCGCGACTTGGCAAAGCTGGCCTCGAAGGCGGCGTGAACGTCGCTCTCGGTGGTGCCGGCGCGCGGGCGCATAAAGATCGAGCTGAGCAGACCGCGGGTGATCGGCAGCAGATGCGGCACGAACAGCAGCGCGATGTCGCGGCCGAGCGCGGCGGAGATTTCCTGCTCCATCTCGGGGACGTGGCGATGGTTGCCGACCTTGTAGGCGCGGAAATTCTCGTTGACTTCGGCGAACAGCTGCTCGATCGACGCAGCCCGGCGCGCGCCGGTCGTGCCCGACTTCGCGTCGATGATTATCGACGACGGCTCGATCAAGTCGCGCCTGATGAGCGGCAGCAGCGCGAGCAGCGCGCCGGTCGGAAAGCATCCGGGCGTCGCAACCAGGCGCGCCTCGCGAAGCTCATGCCGATGGAATTCGCTTAGCCCGTAAACCGCCTCCGCCAGCAGTTGCGGCGCGGGATGTTCGATCCCGTAAGTGGCGCGGAACTGCGCCGCATCCTTGAACCGGAAATCCGCCGACAGGTCCACTACCTTGAGGCCGGCCTTGATTAGTTCAGCGGTATGGGCGGTGCCAACCGTCTCGGGCAGGCACGAGAGCACGACCTCGGCGCGGTCCTGGACCAGGTCGGGGCGCAATTCCTCGAACGGCGGCAGGTCGACGCCGGCCAGATGGCGGTAAACGTCGGCGACCTCGCGGCCGGCGTAGTGCTCGGAGGTGAGCACGCTCAGCTCGACGAACGGATGGCTGGCGAGGATGCGGACCGCTTCGATACCGGAGTATCCCGAAGCGCCGACCACGGCCACCTTGACCTTGTCGTGCGTAGCCACCTGGCGAATCTCAATGCTCCTTTGCGAATTGCCGTCGAAGCCACTCACCTAGCATGATTGCGCGCGCCGAGCCAGTTACTTGGTCTCGAACTCGAAGACCATGTCGGCGGGCGGATGTTCGGGGTCGGCGGCGAGTTTGTCCAGGTAAATCCGCACCGGAGTATCATCGGGGCGCACCTCGCCCAGCCGCTTAAGCTCCTGCCGCGCGGAAGATGCGTCGCCCGCGCGAATCATGGTCAGCGCGTCGCCGAAGTGGCGATAGAACGAGGGATCGACGCCGTCGTTATCGCGTCCGGCTACGTCGACGATCGGCACCAGCTGCTCTTTGCCCTTGACCTTCACCAGTCCGAGCTCGCGCCCGATGTAACCGGCGCCGGCTTCGGTGTAGGTCACGCGGCTGACCAGCAGATGCACCTTGAAATGACGGGTCAGTCCCTCCAGCCGCGAGGCAAAGTTGACCGTGTCGCCGATGACGGAGTAGTCGAAGCGGTTTTCGCCGCCAAAGTTGCCGACCACGAC
>Ga0074046_10002710_pt1 | contig 15171 bp, 7 predicted proteins | sample BogForMeECP23OM3_FD_94441 | JGI IMG/M metagenome (GOLD analysis project Ga0074046, IMG submission 94441) | Bog forest soil microbial communities from Calvert Island, British Columbia, Canada - Bog Forest MetaG ECP23OM3 | ecosystem: Environmental > Terrestrial > Soil > Wetlands ...
GGCTCCTGGAAAATCATCGAGATTTCGTTTCCCCGTATCGATTGCATTTCATGTTCCTCAATCGAAAGGAGGTTTTTCCCACGGAACCAGATCCCACCACCTGCCGTTATCCCCGGGGGAGGAACAAGGCGCAGAATGGAAAGGGCGCACACGCTTTTGCCGCATCCAGACTCGCCGACAATTCCCAGCACCTGTCTTTCGGACATCTTAAAGCTGACCGAATCCACCGCCCGCGCGATCCCGGCCTCGGTCAGGAAATATGTTTTCAAGTCTTTCACTTCTAGAAGAGCTGAATTCATCAAGCTCCAATGCCGGATCATTTTGATGAGGGGCTTTCAAGCAATCCCGACAAGTATAGTTATCGCCGGTTTTTTTAACAAGTATCCATACCGGGAGTAAAAACGGACTATCCGGAAAATGAGAACTTCCAATATTTTTCACGCGAAGACGCGGAGACGCGAAGACGCAAAGAGCTTTGTTTTGAAAGAACCGGGAGACGCCTGCTCAACTAATGGATTTTATTAGCAGTTGAAGAGTCTCCGCTGTAAATAGAGCGAAAATACAGAGGCCGCTCGCACAACTGACTGAATTTATTGATATTCTTTGGTTCTATCGTCGTAAAATAAGAGCGGATAACGGCGAGAAAAACAGGGGGAAAAACGTTTGAAAGGATTAGCAGGATTAACGGGATTGAAAGAAAAGGATAAAGACGACAACTGTGAGCGGTGGAAACCATATCCCTGAATCCCCCGATTCCGTGCCCCCGTTTCATTGAAAATACAATCCAAATTCAATGCACAGGGGCGAATAAATTTCGCAGCGAATAGTGAGCAGTGGTGAAAAGCGTATTTCTGAATCCATGGATTCGTTTGAACCGGACCATATTTTATCACGAGGTGATTTGGGTTGCCAAACGGCAACCAGAAACGGCAACCAGAAGCGGCAATAGAAACGGCAACCAGAAACGGCAAAAAGTCCCGAAGCAGGAAGCGGGGGAGGCGGAGGACTGAGGACTGAGGACTGAGGACTGAGGACGGAGGACTGGGGACTGAATCGAAGAGAACTAACTCCTCTTGGTTCTATCGCTATGCGAGGAGGCGCCGCTCCTGTAATTTCAGCTGCTTACCGGAACAGGCGCCGCCAGTGTCCAGATAGTGTCGGGTCCCCGGTTTGGCCCGAGCCCAACTCAGGGTCTAAAAGTCAACACCTCCGGATCATTTCCGTTGTGCTCTCCCGCCTGCTCAGGATTCTGGAGTCTGGCAAGATTCATGGACTTTCGCGAGCCTGAGTTCGCGGCTATTCCAAAGATTTGTTACGTACAGGGGCAGTTAATGATAGGTTTCGCAGTAGTCCTCTGCGGGAATTGGAGAGCATGTTTTGTTTAAAATCATGATTGATTTTTGCCTCATTGGAAAACGATCTGTATAATGACCCACTAACTCAATGAGATATCTTTGGCTGTGGCCCCAAACCACACTGCTAAAAAAAACCTAACTGCAACGGAATATCGGCGATGGATCAACCACTTCAGCACATCGAAAATCTAAAAAATGCACTCCTGTCCCTAACGGCAACGGGAAATTCAGGCTTCGAGGGGCTAATCGGGGTGGCACTTCGCGAAATCTCGGGAGTGCCCTTCAGGCTTGCTGGCAGTGGATCACAGTTTGGAATAGATGGTAAGCCAACTTATGAAGGTGATGCAATTTGTTTTGAGGGGAAACGCTATAGTGGTGAAGTTCCCAAAAATGAAGTTCTCTCGAAGATAGGAGAGCTTGCAATAAGTGGAAAAGGAATCGACCTCTGGGTCCTTGGGGCCACTTCCCAGATTAGGAGCCAACTTGTTGATGCTGCTCGCGCACTCGGGATCAAACTCGGCATTTTTACCCTTATTCTTGACTGGTCTGAAACAGACTTACCTCCCCTTGCAGTTGCATTGGCGATGGGCGGAACACGAGTCCAAGAATTTTTGGAAACCAACACAAGTGGTGAGATGCCCCGCAAGGCAGTTGAAGCTTTGGAAATCATCAGGAATTTACCGGATTTCACAGTTCATGCTGACCGAATAAGGGCAGCGTGCAATGATTCCGCAATAGGACTGGTCCTTGCACAAAGGGCTAACACTTCCTGGCTCAACGATGCCTTTTCGGACCGGCAACGGGCTAAGGCCAAGTTGGGGCAGTCGCTTTCGCCTGGTGATACTGAAGCCACCAAAGTGCTTGAGCGGAAATCGCTGATTGATAAATTGACTCCCTTTTTCAATGCCAGGTCAGACGGAAATGTAATTTTTGTTCTTGGTGATGAGGGTAGCGGAAAATCCTGGCTCGTAGCTCAAACCTGGCTGAACCTGGAACCTAAACCGCTAATGATTTTCATGGGCCCGGATGATTTTGAAGAGGGAGCCGGTCGCAACGATTTCGGTGATATCCTGATCTCCAAAATTATTAAACAGACAGGAGGACTACCAGCAGAGGCCGCCCGGCGGGAGCGGTGGAGCAGAGGGTTAGATAAGTGGAAGAAATATTCAGCAACAAATCATCCTCGAATAATTGCTGTAATTGATGGCATAAACCAAAGGCCCAAAACCGACTGGGCGCGGATCATCGCTGGTCTCAGCCACGAATTGAACCAGCTTGGTGGCCGGCTCATAATTACATCACGCACGCACTATTTCAGGAATCGTATACAGGGCCGCCTCTCAGTGCTCTTTACTGAAATTCCGGTTCCGGAGTGGAGAGAGGAAGAACGCGACGAGATCCTGGCCGGGGCTGGGATCAAAGCAAATGACCTGCATCAGAATGTAGCAAACTCACTTCGAAACCCTCGCCTTCTGGCAATTGCGCTTGAGCTCCTGGACAAAGCTGAGATCACCAACCTCCATGAACTTAGCGCCACGCGTCTCCTCTTTGAACACATTCGGGTGAGTGAGCAAGAAGCTCCCGATCCACAACCTGCATCAGAATTTGCACAGAAGCTTCAAAAGCATGCGCAGGAGATCATATCCCGTTTAAAGTCAAATCAACAGGACGACCTCAATATTTTTGAGAGCGAAATAGGAGCAGTTGCCGACGGGCGCTTCTTTCTGCAAGTAGAGGGTGATCCAACGCGTTACTGCCTCAAGGATGATGGACTCACGCTTGCACTGGGTTTTGCCGTTATCGACAGGTTATGCGCCGCGAAAAGAAATAACCGGAGCCTGGATTCCGAATTGCAGACTTTGCTGGAGCCGATTACTGCTCTGGATGATACGGCAGACGTCATTTTAGCCGCATTAATGATAGCCATTATCGATAATCGATACCAACAGGACATTTCTACCTCACTCGTAATGGGATTTGCATCTCTTCAAAACCCTGATCAAAGCAAATTCCCAGCCTTTGCCGGTCTTGCGAAGAGTCGCCCCGAAGGCTTCATGAACGCAGCGCGTGCGCTCAGTCTGGCCAAGGGATATCAACGCAATTTTGACTGGGTAAAGGGTGCATTACTAATTGCAGCCAAAAAAGACCGTGTCTGGCAGGAAATGGCCGGTCAAGTGCATGAATGGCTGTCTATCTATTCCCTATCTCCTGAGAGAGGAATTTTCTCTCGAATGAAGCAGGATCCGGGCGTTGTCCAGGAAGAACGCGAGGAGAACCAAAGAAGAATTGATGAGAAACTCCGATTATTTTCAGCAAAAGAGCAGGAAATCCTGATTAGCCTAATACCAGAAGAAGGCGATTTGGGCAGGCTTTCTCATCTTGCTCTGATGCTGCTGGCGGGGAAACCCCTAGCGCCTTTTGCCCGAAGTCTTTTTAATTGGAGTTTTTCTTATGCGCTCAATTCTGACTTCAATTCACCCTATTCTGATTTCATGCATCTTTTAAGACTGAACCGCATTGACTGGCAACAGACCCGTTCCGCTCTGCTCGATGAGAGTGCTGCAATGCGCGAACCAGGAGTTTCAGATACAGGTAAATGGGCGCTGGTGAATATCCTGAGGGCAACAGGCAATTCCGATGATGGGAAGGAAGCATTGTCTTTGGTTAGGGAACTCACTAAGGATCGGCAAACTTTTGACAGCTGGCGACTTATCGAGACATATTGCGCCACAGATCCTTGCGATCCGGCATCAGAAAAGCCGGAAAATGTGATACGAACCGCAGAGGCCTACGGTACCATTGACGTTAAAAAGCTGCTATTGGATCGAAACCCGACCTCCGAATATCACTTCTTTGAAATGGCGCGTACCGGCATTGCCAGGTTTGTATCTAATGTTGCAGTTGAAAAGCACAGGGAATTCGCCCTAGACGTTGTTAATCGGAAGGGTAATCCTCTACGTTTTGGTCTTTTCGAACTCAGGAAACACCAATCACTACTTACAACTGCAGAGGCACTTGAGCTGGTCAGAAAAAGTCACGAAGTCAGGAGTATGACTGAAACTGGAAACCTGACCGAGAAAACAGTATGGTTTATCTCCCAATATTGCCTCCTGCTGGCCTTCCCACTACTTGATCCTGTGAAGCAGACCGAAGTCCTTCTTTCATCCGAAACCGATGATAATATCCTGCTTAATCTTCTGAATTCGGTGAAGCCTCTCAGTGAAAAGCAGTTTGAAAGCCTTTTGGGCTCAGCCTGCGATGAAAACAATGAGAGTAAGCAGTTCTTGCTGCTCGAAATCGCCAAAGTTACCACCATACCTCTCACAGAGAATATCCGAATCCGTATTGCGGCACTCATCAGGTCGAACTCGAAACGCGTGCGAGCATTGGCATTGGGTGTCATTGCACAAAGTGGTGATGAAGAGTTGCTACGGCAAGTAGCTATCAGTGACTGGAAAGCTAATGATTATGAAACGGAAGACCATTTTGAATTCTGGTTTGGTTCCGTTGCCCTCCTGGAAGCCGCAACAAGAGGTTTGATATCCCATAGTGAAGCACTCAATCGCATTTCGGAGCGCCTGTACGGCCCTGCTGCCGTAATGCTTAATCCCGATGCAGTACACGAGATCGCACTCCGAATCGATGCAGCTATAGATAATGCCCTCAGTTTGGATGCGAATATCGTCGCGCCTGAAATAGAACTTCAAGTTAATCCATTTTCACCTTCGGAACCCGGCTTGTTCAGACTGAGCGAAAAGCCTTCGGACTCGAAGGGTTTATTGAAGGAAATGGAGCGTTTTCAGGAAAGCGATGAAGCTTTCGAACTACGCCAGAAGCAGAATTATGAAAGATTTCTTCAATTCAGGGCTACGCTTACGGATGCGAAAGCCAGGATCATTCTTGATGGAATAGCCCTGGAAGAGTTTACTGCGATTTTTTTTGCTGCTGGGGATTTGGCAGATCGTTGGCATAAACTGTTCATGAATGTTTCTGATTCAAAACTTCCAGTCGTCCACAACTTTATCCTCCTGCTGGCCCATGCTTTAATGTCCAAAAACCAGGATAAAGCCAAGGAACTGTTCCTCCGGGTAAGATATAGCGAACCCGTAGTGAAATTAACTTTTGGTGAGGCGGGGATCGGACTTGATCAATTGGCGATTTGGGGCGGCATTCGGAATCCTGTTTTCGACGAGTTGCGTTTCGAGCGCCTGGATCGTGCGGTTAATGACAACGAGTTATTCGTTGAAGTGCTCGCTGCCCTTCTGAACGGGAAGCAGGAATTGCTCGCTGCTTATATTGATTCAAAATTGCGCAAAGAGGAGCCTTCAGAAATCGCCCGTGGCATAATGGTCGCTGGTTTTTCCGACATCAGCGAGTTTAATGATGAGGTTCTCAAAAGATTTGAAGGCAGTGCCGGTCTGATTGCAGCTGCGCTAGAAACAGCAAAATATGCTTACGAGCGCAATGTCTGGGCAAGGCATTGGTACGAGAAGATGTGCCGGACGGACGATAATGTCGAATTCTGGTGCTGTTCAGTCCTATTCTTAAAAATAGTCGATGCACGGTTCGAGGTTTGGAGCTCCACCTTTGAGCAGAAAGGCAGCTCTGTTCGGCTTTTCGGTCCTTCCGTTGAAGACAGCCTCAAAAATCGATACAAGCGATGGGAAAATCACCGGAATAAGAAACTTTTCGGATCTGATGCTCCCGCACCGATATTCATAAAGGGAGCGGATTTTAGCTAACAGGGCCTCTCTTCCTTATCGGAAGACGGGTCGCGGGTCTGGATCGGGCCAAGACAAGGCACTTAATTCCCTTGAACTCTTTGTCAAAAGCATGGCTCTCATGGCCCTAAAGCACCCTTTCGGCATTAAAATGTCCATCTATGCATAGGGGATGACCACTCCGACCGGAAATCTCACAAGACTCCTGCTTGAAAGGCTGTGGGTCAATGCCCCTAATGTGTCATCCTTGGTGAGCATTCTCGGCGTGATTGTTTCCCTGAACGTGTTTTCTTCGGTCGAAAGCCACCTGATCTTCATGATCAAGCACACACCCTGACCCCTCCTTGGTGGTCTCCATCATGGAGTATCCCCTCGGGCAGCGGCATTCATCGTGAAAAAGTCAGCATTGCTCTCCTATATGGCGTTATGGAGGGGGGCCGGTTACATGATTAACATATTAGTATCGTTGTCATTACGCACCTCGGTCTGAACAGGGTTCTGTACATTGGCAAGATGCCTTAATCTGTTTTTATTCCACGAGTTCCTCCCGTGTTTCCGGAGTGAGCTTGGACATAAAATCTGCTTTCAACACCACCTTCCAGACACTGATGAGGAGTCCAACTACGTCTGCAAATAGGGCCGCCCCCGCAGCCTTCACAGTAAATTCGGAGAATTTAGGTGCGCTGAACAGTACGAGCGAGCAAATTAATACCACTGCAAACAGGAGGACAACTGACGCGTAACCCATGCTTAGCCTCAGAAGAAACCACCTTGCCTCCTGGCACTTACGCTGGTCAAAGACCTCCCGTTCTTGCCGAAGCTGCTCCTTTGCCCGTTCAATCCTGATCGGGGATATATCATCGTTGTTCTTTCTCATGCCTCAATTCTGGCACAAGGTTTTCAGGCTGTCATGGGAGAGCCAGTGCAATTTGAAAGGAAGTTTTGCACCGTTATAAACCGGCATGATATAGTGTTATGTTGATTGTTGTACTGTTTAAGAGTGGAGGCTATTACGTAGGGTTAATATAAGCGGGTTAAATTGGCAACGCTTTGCTTTAGGCTCATTTTTAGAGTTCTGATAGAAATGTGATAGTGATTTGCCATAAAGCTGTTGGCATATTCAGCTGGTGTTCGTATAAGCTGTATAACTGATTTTTCACACTCAGCCGCAACATTGAATATTCTCAAATCATTTTCTTCTGCCCAAGTAAGAAGTTCCTTTAATACAGCAACGTTATTTAAATCCTCACCTTCCAAATAATCTGCTTTGCACTTTCTTGACAAATGATAGGCAAGATTGCATAGAAGTTCTCTCATTGGAAGGAGTATCTTGTAGTGAGGCAATAAACCAGTTTTATGTTCTTTATGTTCAGGTATTAAATTATCTATCAGGAGCTCACGTGCTGCTCTCTTTTCTTCTTTGTCCATATGCCATCTTGCTGAATGCAATACTCGCATGAAGGCCGTTATTGCTTCATTAAAACCAACCTCTTTTCTTAATGTTCCCATAAAATAATCTTGATTATCCATCAGCGCCTGTAGCCACTTCTTACAATAGGATAAAAAAACCGAACATCGTGAAATAGGTGCTTCTCTTACGTCATCAGGGCACGTCTCGTAATGGCATTTCTTAGAATCTGACAGAAAGCTTGGCGCACATGGATAGTCTGGAAGAATCTCGACGGATCGACGGAGTTCATACATGGGCTCCTGAAATATAGTTCTGGAAGTCGGAGTAACTATTTCACTAAATGTGGCATGGTCACAAAATATTTTCCAAGCACCATTACCGCCAAAGTTATGTGTGGTGAAATCCTTTTCCCAGCATATATTACATCTTTTAATTTCATTTTTATGCTGTTGGCAACGAACATAACATTTCTGAATTCTATCTTCAGCGGTCATATTTTTTAAATCTTCTTTATCTTGTTCCATATCCTCTGAGCCGTAACTCTTTCTCCGGCTATCGTGCCAAACATGACGAAAGAGAGTTAGAGTCTTATAGGAATGCCGATAGGTTGCATCATATGATACGCGAGTTGATGCCACCTTCGGAGCTTTGTGACTAAAAGAAAAATAGAAATCAGGGAAGAAAGAGGAAAAGAAATCGGGCTTCTCCCCGCTCGATTTAACATGTGAGGCTTGCTTTAACGAGGTTCCTTTTCTCTTTCCCATTCGTGCGCCGCTCCACGCATAGCCGAACTGTCTATCCGAAGTTCTATATCCTTGGGGTCAGGCCAAATCGACTGTCCGCATCCACAGAATAAGCACTTTACGCAACCCCCATTGCTAAGGATTAAGAAACGTTCTTGAAATCAAAAAGGCCAGTTTAAACTGCGGTAAACAGTGAAAAGGCGCAAAGAAGGAAAACTGCCCTCCTGCCTCTGCCCCCTCCCAGCGTCCCTTTCCGCGCCCGACTCGATTTCGCGGTCGGGCAGTGCTCTTAGGCATAATTATACACAGAAGTCTCGATGGTAAGATAGTATCAAGCCCTCGGGTCATCGTCAATTTGCTCAGAATACTGTTTTTAACGTTGAAGCGCGATTCTGTTGCGGAATTTGGTCTCTCACCGTAAATCGGGTCTATAATGGCGTTTGTTTCGTAAACAATCAAATTGCCCCATTCTTCAGGGCTTAAAACGCTGTTTTTGGCATCGAAAAGACCAGTTTAAGGCGGTTTTGATTCTTAAAAGGTACTCCACAGATGCCATAGTGCGTCTAGTCGGCTCGAAAAGGGAAAACTCCACACAGCTCTCCTCGCCATTGAGAAAGACGGCTCCAAAATCTTCACCGTTTCCGAATCATTTGCTTACCGAATGCCGCAGACTGGACTCTTTCGAAATTGGCAAAATATGGCTTTTCGCGGACCAAGTAGTGATGGTTACCTTAGATTTTAGTTTCGCACAGGTTAGGCGTGTTACTTCGCTGCGCCATGAGCCTGTGTATTTTTACAGTGTCCATCGGTTTCATCCTCTTGCTGGTTGCTATCGCATTCTAATTGCATGGGTGGGAGCCTGACGGTCCGAGCAGCTCCAAAACCGAAAGCGTGAAAGCGGCGACGCCGGTGCGGATAGTGCGTTCACGGTCAGGCGCGAACAACGGGCTGTGCGGCCCTGGCGGGAGCTTTCCCGCAGCCATCGCGCCGGCGAAGGCGCCTGGCTCGATGGCGCCAAGAGCGAGAAAGATTGACGGCGCACCGGCTGCGCGCCCGAAGGCGCCGAAGTCCTCGGAGCCTGTGACGGGTGGATGTGGGACCACGTTCGCCTCTCCGAGTCCGCGTCGCAGTGATGTCGCCAACCTGACCGCCAGTTCGGGGTCGTTGTACACCACCTCTGATGCCTCCAGCGGATCAATGAAGACCGTGGGCTCGCGCGGGGCGCCTGCTGCCGCCGCCTCGGCCCTGGCAATCCGCTCGATTGCCGCAAGGAGTTGTCTCTGAACTTCCGGCTTAAATGAGCGCACGGTCAGTTCTATCTTCGCATGGTCGGAGATGATGTTGCGCTTTGTTCCGGCATGGAAGGTTCCGACAGTGACCACCACCGGGTCCAAAGGGTTGACCTCGCGCGAGACGATCGTCTGAAGCGACACCACGGTCCTCGCGGCTATCAGCAATGGATCTATCGTGAATTGAGGCGCGGCCCCATGCCCTCCCTTGCCGTAAAACGTAATGTCCACTGCGTTTGAGGCGGCGAATGCCGGTCCCGACATAACGCTGATCTTAAAGGCGGGGAGGAGAGATGTACAGTGCATGCCAAGCACAAAGTCGGGTTTTGGGAAGCGTGTCAGCAGCCCATCCCTGATCATAAGCTCTGCGCCCTGAAGCACTTCTTCCGCGGGCTGGCCGACGAAGACAAGCGTTCCGTGCCACCTCTGCCTGGCCCGCGCCAGCAGAGATGCTGCGCCCACCCATGAGGCCATGTGAATGTCATGGCCGCACGCGTGCATGACGGGCACTGTTTCGCCGGCATCGTTTTCGACTGACATCGTGCTGGCGAAAGCAAGCCCGTTTGCTCCCCGATCGGGAGGGCATCCATATCGGTGCGAACCAGGACGCTCGGCCCTGCGCCATTTTTAAGGACGGCGACCACGCCGTACCCCCCAACGCGCTCCGTCACCTCGTAGCCGAGGGCGCGCAGCCGTGTCGCCAGTTTAGCGGCGGTCTTCTCCTCGTGGCCCGAGAGTTCCGGGTTCCGGTGAAGGTCCATATAGAGGGAATCAAGCTCCGGGTAAATCGCATCAAGACCTGCGAGCTCCGGAAGGGTGTCTGCCTTATCGGACCGCAAACCAAAGGAGAGACTCGCGGCGACTGCCGGTATCACCAGGCCGGTGAGCGAAACTAACCAGAGTACATCACCAAATGTGACGCTTGCCAGTTGAGCCATTGGCTGCCCTCCTTCGGGGGGTTGAAAAAGCTACCTTTGCCTGTTTCAACTGATTACCTGAACTTTAGTTCACTTCGATAAGCCGCGATTTTGCGGCAGGCTTGCTACTGCGGCTAAGGACTGTTTTAAAATTTCAAGTGATTGGTCTAAAAGTGAAAGATCCTCTCCTGCAACCCAACAATTCGACTGAAACAGGATAGCACGAGTCCCCGTCAAATCGTATCTTTTCGCAGATTTTGGAATATTCCCTGATTCGAGGTTCTTGTTGGGGAGCAGAGCCTGCCGGCCGGGTAACGTAAATTGACCGATATAGTTACCCTTAACGCTCCCGCATAGAGCGTACAGCTCGGACATAAGCTCTATCGCCCTCTCTTGCAGGATATGCCCTCGACACCTACGCACCTCGCTCAACGGCAGCGTTGTTGCCAACAGTACTGTTTATCCGTTGCGTGAAAGGGTTCTGGCGAAGTTAATATCTCTCTATATGCCGTCCTACTGAGGATTATCCTGGACCTTTCAATATTTGGATCATATCTGATCTGCATTTCCCTTTTTCCGAAAGCACCTGGACAAATTGACGTGGACCGGAAATAGAACAAGTTCGCGGAAGCCAGCCGTAAGACCGGTTACAAAAATTGTCAGGCAGGACTGAGCGCGCACAAATCGTAACCAATGTGCGCAAAAATCGTAACCTTCAAGTCAGAGACTTTGCGAACCGGCAAGATTTAACAGCAATATTAATATCTTAAGTAATGGTACGTTTATTGCCAAGTTAAATGTGGCACCACGCGGAGCGTGGAGTTTGGATATTCCCTGGGAGAGGAAAAAGATGGCGACAAGCAGGCTAAGCAATGCAGTATCCGATGCATCAACCCAGGATCCCGAAATCCAGCCAAACCTGGTGGGAATCGCGGATTCGGCTCCCCCGGCTCCGGATCGGGGGGTGAGTAGATTTTTGCGGCCCGAGGTCAAACTGGAGGGTGCAAATTCAAAGAAATTAAGACATACCGGAGATCTTCTCCGATTTCCGGAAGAAAAACCCGTGCTACGGCCGCTTTTCGAAAAACCGAAGCCTACGGGAATCGCCGAGTTCTACCTCAATCCTCCCAGGCATATCGCGGTCCGGCAAGGCGTCCGGACTGTCGTAAAGGGGAAGTTCATCTACGTCGGCGATGAGAAACTCTACATCTGCGGGGTAACCTACGGTCCTTTCAGGCCTGACGGCGAGGGTTGTCAATACCACGATCCGAGCACAGTCGAGCGCGATTTCGCGCAAATGGCCGCAAACGGCATAAATGCGGTCCGAACCTACACCGTGCCTCCCAGGTGGCTTCTTGATATAGCACTGAAGCATAACCTGCGCGTCATGATAGGGCTGCCATGGGAAGAACACATTACTTTCCTGGACGATAAGAAACTGGCAAAGGATATCGAGCGCCGGGTGCGCGAAGGAGTTAAGGCCTGCGCCGGACATGCAGCCGTGCTTTGCTTTACGATTGGCAACGAGATTCCCTCCTCGATTGTGCGTTGGCATGGGCGGCGGCGCATTGAATCTTTCCTCGAGCGGCTATACAAAGCGGTAAAAGAAGTTGACCCTGAGGCCCTGGTTACTTACGTGAACTTTCCCACGACCGAATACCTGGAGCTTCCCTTCATCGATTTCGTCTCCTTCAACGTCTATCTGGAGACCAGGGAAAAGCTCGAAGGTTACCTGGCCCGCCTCCAGAACCTTGCGGGTGAAAAGCCGCTGGTCATGGCTGAAATCGGCCTGGACAGCATGCGAAACGGCCAGGACGCTCAGGCTTCGACCCTGGAGTGGCAGATCAGGTCAACTTTTGCGACCGGGTGTTCGGGTATTTTCGTTTTTTCCTGGACCGACGAATGGCACAGGGGTGGCTTTGATATCGAAGACTGGGGGTTCGGGTTGACCGACCGAAACCGCAATCCCAAGCCATCGCTGGCAAGGGTCAGCAAGGCTTACGCACAAGTCCCCTTCCCTGCCGATTTAAACTGGCCGAGCATTTCGGTTGTCGTATGCACTTACAACGGGAAGCGGACCATCCGCGCCTGCCTGGAGGGCCTCCGGAGGGTCGATTATCCCAACTTCGAGGTAATCATCGTAAACGACGGTTCCACCGACGGCACTGAGATAATAGCTAAAGAGTACGGCTTCCGGGTGATTTCCATTCCGAACGGCGGCCTAAGCAACGCCCGCAATATCGGAATGCGCGCCGCAAAGGGTGAAATTGTCGCATATACCGACGACGACGCTGTTCCTGACCCTCAATGGCTTACTTATCTTGCGGCGACTTTTCTTTCGACCGATCACGTTGGGGTTGGGGGCCCGAATATCCCTCCCCCCGATGACGGCCCCGTAGCCGAATGCGTTGCAAACTCGCCGGGGGGGCCAATTCACGTTCTTCTAACCGACCTGGAAGCCGAGCACATTCCAGGCTGCAACATGGCTTTCCGAAAAGCCGCTTTGGAGGCAATCGGCGGTTTCGACCATCAGTTCCGGATCGCCGGAGACGACGTCGATCTTTGCTGGCGGCTTCTGAAGCGCGGATGGACACTCGGTTTTAGTCCAGCCGCGATGGTGTGGCACCATCGCCGCAATTCCGTCAAATGCTACTGGAAACAGCAGATGAACTACGGGAAGGCGGAAGGTTGCCTGGAGCGCAAATGGCCTGAAAAATACAATGCCGCCGGTCATGTCCCCTGGGCCGGCAGGATCTATTTTAAAGGCTTTGAACAGCTTCTAGGCTGCTTCCGGGGCAGAATCTATCAGGGCACATGGGGCAGCGCTCTTTTTCAATCGATCTACCAGCCCGCCCCCAGCCTTCTGTGGTCGCTGCCCCTCATGCCCGAGTGGATTGTCATCGTGGCGGCTCTTGGCTTCTTTTCGCTGCTCGGACTGGAGTGGTCCCCCCTTCTGCTGGCGCTTCCTCTTTTCCTTCTGGCCGCCTGCCTGCCGGTAGCACATGCGGTATCGTGCGCCTCCAGGCTGTCTTTCCTCAACTTCCCGGCAGCACAGCGGCGCAGGCTAAAGGCGCTTACCGCTTTTCTGCATCTGATGCAACCAATGGCGCGCCTGATAGGTAGAATCAAACTCGGTTTGACTCCCTGGCGCAGATGCGGCGTCGCTTCCGGTATAGCGATTCCTCTGCCGTGGCCCAAGACTTTCACGATCTGGAGCCAACAGTGGCACTCGCCGATCGCCTGGCTCGAATCGATCGAGGCAGGGGTAAGAGCCCTGCGGACAGTCGTACTGCGAGGCGGCGACTTTGACGGCTGGGACCTGGAACTGCGCGGAGGCCTGCTCGGCTCGGTTCGTGTGCTTATGGCGGTGGAAGAGCACGGCGGCGGAAATCAGTTCATCCGTTTAAAAGGCTGGCCCCGCTGCACTCCCGCCGGGATATTCATCACCCTGTTTTTCGCCGCCCTGGGGGCCGCTTCAGCCGCTGCTCAGGCATGGGTCGCCTGCGGAGTGCTCAATGCCGTTGCCATTGTCCTTATGATGCGTGTGCTGATCGAGTGTTCCTTTGCAATGTCAACTCTTGGCGAGGTACTCGATCATAAGGAATAACCCGGTTCCCGTCCGGATCTTTTATCGCAAAAAGAGTTCCTTTCCGCCCTGGCAGTGCATCCAGAAGCTAGAAGAGTGAAGAGTGAAAATTTCACCCTTCCAGCTTCACCATTCACGTTTCAGAGTACGCCTGCGCGCAACCCCTCGTTTTCCTGCCATAACCTGCCCCGGACCCGATCCGGGGACGAAAAATCCCTTTCTTTTGACGTCGAAAAATCCGAATCGGAAGCCGCCGGTGTCTCATCGGTGTTGTCCGGATGAACAGCAATCAGAGCTGACACTATCTTTTAGCCATCTATTCCAAGTGGTCCAACACCTGTCTGACTCTTGCCGCAAAATCATCGCTGAGGAAAGGTTTCCTGATGAAATTTACTCCTTCGTCCAGAATGCCGCGATGTGCTATCACGTCGGCGGTATAGCCCGACATATAAAGGCACTTGAGGTTCGGCCGGATGGCGCCAAGCCGTTCTGCCAGTTCCCGGCCGTTCATCTCCGGCATCACCACGTCCGTGATCAGCAGGTGAATATCTGCCGGATGTTCCTCGGCAAGACGTATGGCGTCTACCGGAGTCTGGGCCGCAAGCACCGTGTAGCCCAGATTTTCGAGAATCATCTTGCTGAGGTTCAGGATCGCTTCATCGTCCTCGACCAGCAGGATGGTTTCGGTACCTGCCGGGGGCTTGCCGGCCGTCTCCTCGGGGGGGACCTGTGCGGTTTCAGCCACGAACCGCGGCAGGTAGATTTTAAACGTGGCTCCTTTCCCCGGTTCGCTGGCAACATAAATAAAACCGTCATTTTGTTTAACGATGCCGTAAACGGTGGATAATCCCAACCCGGTTCCCTTGCCCACCTCCTTGGTGGTAAAAAAAGGCTCGAAGATATTCTCGCGGACTTCCTTACTCATGCCCGCTCCGGTATCGCTCACGGTCAGCAGTACGTATTCTCCGGGAATGAATTCTGGGGGCTTTGTCCTATCGGAATCATCGATCACAACGTTCTGGCTCCTCATGGTGATGGCGCCTACTCCGGAAATGGCATCGCGGGCATTGACCGCAAGATTGGCCAGAATCTGGTCCACCTGGGAGGGATCAATTTTGACTTTCCAGAGATCGAGTTCGGGTACCCAGA
>Ga0074046_10002711_pt1 | contig 15167 bp, 12 predicted proteins | sample BogForMeECP23OM3_FD_94441 | JGI IMG/M metagenome (GOLD analysis project Ga0074046, IMG submission 94441) | Bog forest soil microbial communities from Calvert Island, British Columbia, Canada - Bog Forest MetaG ECP23OM3 | ecosystem: Environmental > Terrestrial > Soil > Wetlands ...
ATGGCTGAGAGCGCTGTCCACCAGCGCCCCCGAGTCGCTGCTCTTGCTGACGTCGCCTTGCAGGGCGAAAGCCTCCACTCCCAGTGCCCGCGCCTCTTCCACCGCTTCGTCCGCCTCCTGTGCCTGGTAGATGTAATTCACCACGACATGCGCGCCCGCCTCAGCCAGGCGCTGCACCGTGGCGCGTCCGATGCCGCGGGAGCCGCCCGTCACGATGGCGATGCGGTCACGCAATAGGTTCCGCGGGAAACTACACGTTCTTGGTTCCGTTAGGACTGCCATGTCGTTTCTCCTGATCTTTCTTTTCTCTTGATCTGCCTCGACACCACGTGCGGCTTGTTGTTCTTCACAATCGCCAGTCGCCGCGCGTGAAAACGGCCTGAAACCACGGCGGCGATGGCATCCATTTCGGCCAAAAATCCGTCGTGTCCATGGGACGATTGGAACTCGGTGTAGTCGCACGGCGCTCCGGCGGCGGCGATGCGCTCGGCCAACGCGCGAACATCTTCCGGCGGAAACAGCCAGTCAGACGTGATGCCCACCAGCGAAACATGTGCTTGGATCCGCTGGAGCGCCTCCCCCTCTGAGGCGTAGCCGTGCGCCAGATCAAAGGTGTCCATGGTCTTCGAAATCACCAGGTAAGCATTCGCATCGAAGCGCTGCACAAACTTCTCGCCCTGATAATCGAGATAGCCGGCCACGTCGTAACGATGTTCCAAAGAGCGCAGCGGGTCTTCACCGTTGCGATTGGGCTTGCGGGCGTAGCGCTCATCGAACAGCTCTGCCGATTTGTAAGAGCACATGGCAATCGCACGCGCCAGTCCCAGGCCGCCTCCGGGCTGCTCGTGGGGCGGATACTTTCCGCCGCAGAAGTTTGGATCGAGACGGATAGCCTGGCGCTGAAGATGGTTCAGCGCCAGCCCCATCGCTGATAGCGGAGCCGTACCAATCGCGATGCAGTGCTCGACACGCGCGGGATAATCCACCGCCCACTGCAACGCCTGCATGCCGCCAATCGATGCGCCGATCACGATGCGCAATTGCTCGACGCCGAGTTCGTCCAGCACTTGCGCTTGCGCGCGCACGATGTCGCGAATGGTCACAACCGGAAAATCAGGGCCGTAAGGTTGGCCGGTCGCGGGATTGATGGAAGTTGGTCCCGTTGAGCCGTAGCAGGAGCCGAGAATGTTGGTGCCGATGACGCAATCGCGCGACAAATCGAACACACTGCTGCCGGGGTCGCCATCACACGCCGTTGCTGCGCGAGATGGGGCAGAGAACATCTCCGGCCACCAGTCGGCGACGCGCGCCGATCCCGACAGCGCATGGCAGACCAGCACAGCGTTGTCGCGGCGTTCGTTCAACTCGCCATAGATGGCGTAGCGGATGGAGACCGGCTGCAGCGAGCCGCCGGCCTCCAGGCGAAACGGCGCATCCTGCGCCAATATCACGTCCCCTTCCCGAGTTGGTTGCAGGGTCGTGCTCATCGTCAATCTCCCGCCACCTGCGATGCTGGTTGCCCTGCGCCTTTCCCCGAGGCCGGCAGCTTGCCGGTGGCCGCGCGCAGTCCGCGATCGAGATCAGCCGTGATGTCGCGGATGTCTTCGATGCCCACCGAGAGCCGGACGAGCTCCGGGGTCACGCCGGTGTCGCGCTGTTCCGACTCGCTAAGCTGCTGGTGTGTGGTTGACGCAGGATGAATCACCAGGGACTTGGCATCGCCGATATTCGCCAGGAGGCTGAACAACTGGAGCGAATTGATGAAGCGCTTGCCGGCCTCGAAGCCTCCCCGAATGCCGAACGTAACCAGCGCGCTTGCACCGGTTGGCAGGTACTTCTTCGCTCGCTGGTAGTACTGGCTCGTCGGCAGGCCGGGGTAGTTCACCCACTCCACATCGGGATGGCTGGAGAGGAACTCAGCGACCGCGAGCGCGTTTTCCGAATGGCGTTCCAGACGGAGATGTAGCGTCTCCGCGCCTTGCAACAGCAGGAAGGCGTTAAACGGCGACAGGCACGCTCCAGTGTCGCGCAGTCCCTGCACTCGCGCCTTGATGATGAACGCGAGATTGCCGAATGCCTTAGTGTAAGACACGCCGTGGTACGAAGGATCGGGCTCGACAAAGCTGGGGAAGCGTCCTGAGGCCTCCCAGTCGAACTTGCCGCTATCCACGATTACGCCGCCGATGGAATTGCCGTGGCCGCCGATGAACTTGGTGGCGGAGTTGATGATGATGTCGGCGCCCCATTCGATGGGGCGGCAGAGCGCCGGCGTCGCCGTGGTGTTGTCGATGACTAGCGGCACTCCCTTCTCATGCGCGATCTTCGCCAACTGCTCAATATCAACGATGTCAAGCTTGGGATTGCCGATGGTTTCGGCGTAGACCGCCTTCGTCTTCTCGTTGATGGCGGCGCGCAGCCCGGCGAAATCGTCGGCATCCACGAACTTTACTTTGATCCCCAGCTTGGGCAGCGTGTAGTGGAACAAGTTGTAAGTCCCGCCGTAAAGCGAAGTGGTGGAGACAATCTCATCGCCTGCAGATGCCAAAGTCAGGATGATGAGGGTTTCGGCGGCTTGTCCGGACGCAAGCGCCAGCCCGGCGACGCCGCCCTCCAGCGCAGCGATGCGCTTCTCGAAGACGTCAGTCGTGGGGTTCATGATTCGCGTGTAGATGTTGCCGAACTCTTGTAGGGCAAACAGTCGCGCGGCGTGGTCGGCATCGTCGAACACGTAGGACGTGGTCTGATAAATGGGAACGGCGCGCGACTTGGTTGTGGCGTCAACATCCTGTCCGCCGTGGATGGCAAGCGTGTTGAAGTTGAAGGTTGGCTTTCCGTTGTTGGCACTCATTGCTATTCCTCTCCTCGCATTGGATGTTTCCTGGGCCCCTTGCGGTCAAAAACAAAACGACCCACGATCGTCGGGACCGTGGGTCGTTTGAGAATCTTTGCGGCTACTTAACTTCTAATGTCTGCCGCTCCTTCGTCAACCCACAGACCGACACCGGCGCACATGCACATACACATGGCCATGGTCGTGTTGTGGGCTACGCAAGACATGTAATTCAGCAAGTATAGACCGCAAACGGCAAATGTCAAGCTGCTCGGAGAAAATTCACATGCCATTAAAGTGGGACAGAGCTAGCCATCTCGTCCGGTCGCCGCACCGTCATCCGCCTCGACGATCCGGAAGCCCTTTGGGCGATAGTCTTTGGGCAGGAACTCCGCCGGGATGGCCGTCTTGTTTCCATCGCGAAGAGAATGGTAAACAGGCGACATGATCTCCACACCGGCAGCGTAGAAGCAGTCCTGGATGTTGGCATGCAGATTGGAATAGGTGACGAACATCGCGTGGGGATTCCGCGTGTACGCGTTGATTTCATACTGCACGTAAGAATCCTCCAGTTGCCTTTGTAATACAAACGGAGCGGGATCTCCCAGGATATCGTGCGTCTTCGCAGCAGCTTCGAGCAACAACCCGTGAACGGTACGCCAAGGGGTGTCGTAGCCAATCGTCACGGAGGTGTGCAGGATTACGCCCTCGGTCTGCCCCACCAAGCTATAGTTGATGACGTGGCTGCCCAGCACCACCGAGTTTGGAATGACAACTTCCTCCTTCTGGAATGTCTCCAAATGAGTGGCCAGCATGTTTTGCGAGACGACATTCCCTATGTTGTCGCCGATTTTTACCCAATCTCCTACGCGGAAACCGCGGGTGTAGGTCAGAATGATGCCGGCGACGACATTGGCCACCGCCGAGGTTGAGCCCAGGGAAAAAAGGACGCCGAGGAAAAGGCCCACGCCCTTGAAAGCCGGTGAATTCTCCCCCGGCAGATAGGGATAGATGAGGACAGCGGTGAAGCAGATGAGCAGGAAGCGAACGATCTTGTAGGTGGGCTGGATCCACTCCGGATAAAACCCACGTAAGCGAATATTGCCCCGTTCGAACTCCCGTGCAAGAATCCGGACGAACTTCATCACGAAGTACATCACGGCGAGAATCACGAGGATGTAGAACAACTTGGGCAGGTAATCGAGGATCGCAATGCCTACAAAGCGGACGGGGGTAAGAACGTACTCCAGTAGCTGCTTGCCGTGCACGCGGGTCCACGGGAAGTAGTTGAACTCGGCGCCAAGAAACACCACGGTAAGAAGGAAGAGGATGACGGCGCGCAGCAGACGTACGAACCCTGCGAGGATGCTGGCCAGGCGTTCTCCCGCAAGGATCTCCGATTTCTGGATCTTGATGCCTTTGACCAGGGGCGCCCCAGGACGCTGAAGACGCTTCAACAACCAGCGCGACCCGACCATCACGAGCCACACAATCAGCACGTAGAGGAGCAGCGTCGCCAAGGCGTAAATCGCTGCTCGAATCAGGAATTTCGCGCTGTGCTCCTGCCGGGCTTGGGCTACTGCTTTGCCGATCTCGCCCGCGTAATACTTTGCCAGCAGGGCGCGGGAAGCATGCATGTGTTCGGCATCATCGTCGCTCACGAGAGCCAGCATATCGTCACCGAGCTGGATTTCGGTCCCGTAATCGGCCTCGAATGTTGTGATGGCCGCAATGTCGGCGTTAGGAGTGTAGGCCAGCTTCCTGAGTCGCTCTGAGGTTCGTTGTGCCCGGTCATGAGCCGAAATCGGGCCGTACGCCAGATAGATCTGATAGACTTCGTGACCCTCGAGTGTAACGGGGTATCGCTGAGCCGCAGGAGGCGCGGGCGGCGTAGATTGCTGCGCCTGCAGAAGCAGAGAACTGCCGACCACCACGCACAGGCATAGCAGGACCGCAGTGAACAGATTGCGACCCGACGGTTGCGAGCGGCGGAGCATGGCCCGCCCGCCGGTGTTCGCAGAGGCTGGAAAGTATGAATTTCGCATGAACACGCTGCAGCCCATGTTAGGCCATGTAGCCGCTTCACTCAAGGAATCTGTGGGATAGGAGGTAGAGGCGTTCAAGACTGCCCTCTCTAGTAACTAAGTAGTAATATGGGGTAGTTTTGGGGCCTGGTTCGGCGGTCACGGGAGCGGGTGGCTGCTGGATATAATGAACTGAATGGCAAAACTAGAATTCCCTGATGGTTTTCTTTGGGGCGCATCAACGGCAAGCCATCAAGTCGAAGGAAATACCCACAACCAATGGAGTGAATGGGAAAAGTCATCCGGGCGCTTGGCCCAACTCGAAAAGGATGGCCTCATCGCGAGATGCGGAAAAGAAAACTTCATCTCTGGCATAGCGGCGGATCATTATCGTCGCTATCCTGAGGATTTCGCGATGGCGCGGGAACTCGGGCATACGGCGACGCGATTTTCAATCGAATGGTCGCGCATTGAACCGTCAGAAGGACAGTTTAATGATGAAGCTATTGCTCATTATCGCGATGTCATAAAAATAGTGCGTTTGCTCGGCATGGAACCGTTCGTTACTCTATGGCATTGGACGGTGCCGGTGTGGTTCAGCGAAAGGGGTGGGTTCGAGCATAAAATAAACCTTGGATATTTCGAACGATTTTGCGAAAAAATGGCTACAGAACTATCGAACGTAAGATTCTGGATTACGCTGAACGAACCTGAGATCTATACAAGCTACGGATATCTTAACGGTACATGGCCTCCCACCAAAAAGAGCAAGGTCACAGTATTAAGGGTTTTTCATAATCTTGCACGGGCACATCGTCTTGCATATAAGAAAGTAAAGGGCATCAATCCGGCTGCCCAAATTGGCATCGCAAAACACAATATTTATTTCGAAGCCTATGGCGGGCGGCCGTGGAACGTGGTTATCAAGAAATGTGCCGATTGGGGATGGAATTTCTATTTTCTCAATAAAATCTTAGGAGCCCAGGATTTTATCGGTCTCAATCATTATTTTCATAATCGCATAAATTGGAAGACAAACCAGAATGAGAATGCAAGAGTGAGCGATATGGGGTGGGAGTTGTATCCGGAAGCGATATATCACGCCCTTAGAGACTTAGAACGATATATGCTGCCGATTTATATAACCGAGAATGGCCTCGCCGATGCGGAAGACAAGCAAAGAGAATGGTTTATAAGGGAAACGCTTATAAGCGTCCACCGCGCAATCGTTGACGGCGTCGATGTCCGTGGATATCTTCATTGGTCGCTTCTGGACAACTTTGAGTGGGACAAGGGATTTTGGCCGCGCTTTGGCCTGATCGCTATCGATTATTCAACACAGACGCGAACGCCTCGGTCATCCGCATTGATATATAAGAACATCTGCCGAGATAACGGTTTCGAACAATAAGTCCGAATGTCCTCTACTATTCGAACCGGAAAGTCCGGTGGAAGGTTCACTGCTACCTGACCTTGTATCATGACGCAGTGGCGAAGTAGAGAGGAGAGTCTCATGCAAGTGAGCGAGAACACTATCCTGGTTACCGGGGGCGGAAGGGGGATTGGCCGCGGTCTTGCCGAGGCTTTTCACGCGGAGGGGAACAAGGTGATGATTGCCGGGCGCGGGAAGAGGGCGCTGGAAGAGACGGTTTCGGCCAACCCCGGCATGACGGCCGCCGTGCTCGATATGACCGACGCCGACGCGATCGCTCGCTTCGCCGAGCAGATGAAACGTGACCAGCCTGGCCTGAATGTAGTCATTCTTAACGCTGGCATTATGCGGACAGAGTCGGTGCAACGTGGTGGGTTGGCTGATGCGGAGGAGATCATCGCAACGAATCTGCTGGGCCCAATTCGCTTGACAGCAGCGCTGCTCCCTATTCTGTTGATGAAGCCGCGGGCGTCGATTATGACAGTCTCCTCTGGCCTGGCATTTGTCCCGCTGGCAGTGACTCCGACCTACTGCGCCACCAAGGCCGCGATTCATTCCTATACACAATCGCTGCGGTATCAACTGCGACACACATCCGTGGAGGTCATGGAACTCATCCCGCCCTACGTGCAAACGGAACTTCTCGGACCGGGGCAGCTAACGGACCCGAACGCGCTGCCGCTGAAGGACTTCATCTCCGAAACGATGGACATCCTCAAGCACTCGCCGGAGGTGACGGAGATCTGCGTCGAGCGTGTGAAGCCGTTGCGGCGCGCGGAGGCAAGCGGCAACTACGACGCTTTTTTCAGCACATTCAATGACCGGGCGGCATCCGCGCACGAGACGTTGTAGGCGAGGACCGGCGCGTTGTAAGAGGGCGGGTCGCCCAAGCTACGGCGTGATCTCCCACACCTCACCTGCAGCATAAAATGTTGTGCCGTAGATGTTGCCGTTAGCGTCGAGTACCACACCGCCCACCGGCTCGACTCCGTCACTGCCGCGGAAGCCATGAAGGTCGGTGTAGGTCCAACCGCCCGCTCCCGGAGTTAACTTGAAAACGTTGCCAAGGCCGCTAGAGCCATCTCCGAATGTCGTGCCATACAGATTGCCCGAAGCATCCATAGTTGGGGCGTCGTAGGGTCCCTGGCCGCCCAAGACATAGAGGATGTTGTAGGTCCAATTGCTGCCGAAGGACTGCAACTCGTAAACGACGCCGTTCCCGAACGTCGTGCCATAGAGGTTTCCCTGCTGATCAATAATCAGACCACCGTACGGCGAATACCCATCGCCGGAAGTACCGAAACTGTGCAGGGTCGTCTCTGTCCAGCCTGATGCTGATGGAATTAATTGGTAAAGCACACCGCCCTCACCGCCGCCTCCCAGAACGGTCGTGCCATACAGATTGCCGGCTTTGTCGAAGGTCACACCACTGAAGGGCGAGAATCCGTCGCTACCTCCGGTGAAGCGGTATAAAACGCTTTCCGTCCAACCTTCACCGGATGGGCTGAGCTCGAAAACGACACCGCAACCTCCATAAGCGTGGCAGCCCATTCCGCCGTACGAGGTAGTGCCATAGATATTGCCCGCTGGGTCAAACGCTAGCTCGCCAAATCCGGGTTCGCCTCCGTCACTTCCACCGGTGAAGCGGTAAAGCACGGTTTCGGTCCAGGGGCATTGGGCGGACCGGCAAGACGTGGCCGGTGGTCTAAGGTTGAACACTGTCCCGGAACCCGCGCCGCCATAGCTTGTCGTTCCATATAGGGTTCCGTCTGGACCGAACAGAACTCGCGCTTGCGGAGTGGCTCCGTCCTGGCCACCCTGAAAGGCATGGAGGGTGTACAGAACCCAGCCCGATCTCGCGTGCACTAGTTTAAATACCGTCCCATTCCCGGCTGCGCCGCCCTGCGAGGTTGTGCCATAGAGGTTCCCGGCTCGATCCATGGTTAAACCCGCTATGGGTTCACCTCCATCGCCATAGCCGGTGAAGGTGTGCAGCACCGCGAAGGTCTGCGCCTGTGCCGCCGGAACGGAAATCACAGTTGCCGCAAAAAGGATCATCAGGAGCGCAATGGCTCGCGTTCCCAAGTTGATGTCGAAAATCGAAACCGCAGATTCCTCTTGGCTTGTCATGTCTATTCTCTCCTTGCCCTTATCGCCATCGAACTTAGCGAGAGTGTCCGTGAATCTAACAGGTCAGTTGTTCCACTCGGCGCGCCCGCTAATTATTGCGCTCTCATCGTGCTGGCCCCGGACCTACTTCGTATTCGAAGACCCTTTCTGTGTCGGGAGTGAGATGTCCTGTTCGCGACAGTTATTACCAAGACCGAACGTTATGGCGTGATCTCCCACACCACGCCGTAGCCATAGCTTCCGCCTTTCACCGTCGTGCCATAGAGATTGCCGTTGCTATCGAATACCAGGTTGCCCGCCGGGCCTAAGCCATCGGGGCCGCTGAACGTGTGGACTTTGCTGAATATCCAGCTATTGCCGGAGCGCGTCAGCTTGAAAACGTAAGTGCCGGTGTAGTCCGCGTTGCCGCCGTACAAATTGCCGAAGGAATCCATAACCAGGCCGGAAGCGCTATCTTCGAACCCGAAGTCATAGACCAGACTGTAGTTCCATCCGCCATTGGACGGGCTGAGCTCATAGATTGTTCCGCTGTCATTGCCCGCCGCGCCGAAGGTCGGACCGTAGAGATTTCCTGAGGGATCGCGGATCACCCCGATAGGCTGATAACCGTCGAGTCCGTTGAACTGATAAAGCGAGTTAAGCGTCCAGCCCTGTTGCGAGGGCTGCAGTTGCCACACCGCGCCATAAAAACAACCCAGAGTGTCGTTACAGTTGGCCGCGCCATAGAGATTGCCTGCGCCGTCGAGGGCCAAGGAGCCCTGTGGAAGTGCCGTTCCCAGGCCCTGGATAGAGTTGAAGGAATAGATGACGTTCTCCGTCCAGCCTCCATGGCTCGGAGAAAGCTCGTAGGCGGCGCCCCAGTTGTAGAGGCCGCCATAGAAAGTCACGCCGTACATATTTCCTGCGGGATCGAAGATCAGGCGGCTGAGGGGCAACGACCCATCCGGCGTTCCGGTGAATTGATGAAGCACAGTCTCCTGCCAAGGGCAGGTGAAACTGGCGCACCGCGTGGGCAGCGGCGCGAGCCGGAAAACTTTGCCGCAGACGTAGTAATTGGAGCAGCCGCCAGAGATCACGCCGTAAAGCGCCCCGTCTGGCCCCAAAACCACGCCGTATCCCGGATTGCCGGAGTCGTCGCCGCCCTGAAAGTCGTAAAGCGGCCTGAGGATCCAGCCCGTGCCGGAGCGCGCTAGCTCAAAGACGGCGCCGCAGCCGGTGTCCCCATAGCTGTTGCTACAACCGTAGGCTTGATGACCGCCAGCAGAAGCCGTGCCATACAGATTGCCGTTCCGGTCGATGGTCAACCCATCCAGCGGCGCTGCGCCATCCTGGCCGCCGGTGAAATTGTGCAAGACCTGGAAGGTCTGCGCCTGCGCCGATGGGGTCATCGCCGTCGCCAGTGCGAACGTTATTGCTAACGCGAGAACCGCAGTCGCTGGCCGATAAACTAGGCTGGAAATCCAACTCCGATGCTGTGACGAATTCGTCATGACCAACCTCCTCAACTGATAACTGACCACTGGCTAATGACAACTGTTTTACGGCGTGATCTCCCACACCACGCCGTAGCCGTACGTGCCACCTCTGACGGTTGTGCCGTACAGATTGCCGTTGCTGTCCACGACCATGGTGCCCACGGGAAATTCGCCATCGGCGCCGCCGTTAAAGGTGTACAGCGTGCTGTACGTCCAAGTGTTGCCGGAACGCGTCAGCTTGAAAACCGTTCCGTACCCGTAGATTATGTTCGAGCCATAGAGATTCCCGGCTGAATCCATGGCCGGGGGGGAGAGATTCCCTTCACTCCCGAGGTTGTAAACCAGGTGGTACGTCCAGCCTCCGTTCGAAGGGCTTAGTTCATAGGCAGTTTCACTACCGTTGCCGTCGCCACCATCGGTAAAGCCGTAAAGGTTTCCTGCTGGGTCGCTAACCACTCCTGTTAGTTCGTATCCGTTGAATCCGTTGAATGTATAGATATTGCTGAAATTCCAGCCGGATTGCGAGGGCTGCAATTGCCATACGGCACCGTAACAACCATCGATCTCGTTACAGTATCCTGTGCCGTAAAGATTACCCGCCTGGTCCAGGACCAGCGGCCCGTTCGGAAGCGACGTTCCCAAGCCCAAGTTCGGGTTGAAGGAGTAAATGACGTTCTCCGTCCAGCCTCCGTTTCCGGGCGAAAGTTCGTAGACCGCGCCTTCGTTGTACAAGCCGCCAAAGAAGGTGACCCCGTACATATTGCCTGAAGGGTCGAAGAGCACACGGCTGGCGGGATAGGAGCCGTCCGGTTGTCCGCTGAACTGATGAAGCACCGTCTCCTGCCAATTGCACACGAAGCTGGCGCAGGACGTCGGCGGCGGCCTAAGCCGGAAGATACCGCCGCAAGTGTAGTAATCGCAATTTCCGCCGCTGCCGGTCGAGCCATAAAGTGCGCCGTCCGGTCCAAATACCACGCCCAGTCCAGGATTGCCGTAATCGGCTCCACCCTGGAAGTCATAAAGCGGCCTGAGGATCCAGCCCGAACCGGATCGCGCCAGCTCAAATACGGCACCGCAGCCAGTGTCCCCCCAACCGTTGCCGCAACCGTAGACTTGATTACCGCCGGCGGAAGCCGTGCCATACAGATTGCCGTTCCGGTCGATGGTCAACCCATCCAGCGGCGCTGCGCCATCCTGGCCGCCGGTGAAATTATGAAGAACCTGGAATGTTTGCGCCTGCGCCGATGGGGTTGCCAGTATAACTGCGACCACGAGAGTGATCATTACATGTCGCAAGTTGATGTCGGAATTCGAAGCTGCACCTTGCTGTTCTGTTGACATTCTGATTCTCCATAATGGCCCTGCCATGATCGCCGAGGCCGCTTTCTGGAAAACTGCCGCGGCTCGCTGCCGAAGGTGGGCCGCTTTTTTAGGCGTCGCACCGACCGTAGCGCGGTTGCAGGCGAACGTCAACTTAATTTCAGATTACGGCCTAAGAAATTAAAAACAGGCGGTTTAGGTACTTGGCTGGTGCCTGAGGTTAATGCCACGCAGCCGCTGGACGCAAGGAATATGTGGGTTACGCGAGGAGGTAGCGTCGCCTGGGTGATGATTGACTTCCTTGCTTCGGCCCTTGACAATCTCTCATTATTTCGATATACGTAGAAATATAAAAGATAGGAATTTATGGCAAAGAATCCCGACCCGGAACAAATTACCCGTTACGCCGACATGCTGGCCGCGATGGGGACGGAACCACGGTTGCGCATCATGCGGTTACTCCTTTCTGCTCATCCAGAAGGAATGGTGGTTGGCGACATCGGGAGCGAGCTGGATATTCCAAGTTCCACGCTTTCCCACCATCTGGAGAAATTGAAGAACGAAGACCTGGTTAAGGTGCGGCGCGACGGAACGTTCCTTTGGTACACGGCCAGCACCGACGCTCTGGAAGAATTGCTCGGTTTTCTCTATGCGGAGTGCTGCACCCGCAACAAGGCGGTCCAACCCGAAAGGTTCATCACCCTCTGCAAATAGGAGAACATCATGAGCACTGATATCAAAGAAGTCGTCAAAGAGAAGTACGGTCAGGCGGCGCTTCGTGTGCATAGCGGCGGCAGTTCTTGTTGTGGCGCTTCCACCGCGCTGGATAGCTGCTGCGATCCCATCACCACGAACCTTTACGACACAGATCAGGCAAGCCAGATTCCGGAAGACGCGCTGAAAGCCTCGCTGGGGTGCGGCAATCCGACGGCACTGGCGCAACTCAACCCGGGCGAGACCGTGCTGGACCTGGGTTCCGGCGGCGGTATTGACGTCCTGCTTTCGGCGCGGCGCGTCGGACCGTCGGGCAGGGCATATGGGCTCGATATGACCGACGAGATGCTTGCCCTGGCGCGGGAGAACCAGCGCAAAGCCGGGGTCGAGAACGTTGAGTTCCTGAAGGGCGAAATCGAGAACATTCCCCTGCCTGACAATTCCGTCGATGTGATTATTTCCAACTGCGTCATTAACCTTTCCGCTGATAAGGACCGTGTGCTACGCCAGGCCTTTCGCGTACTGAGGCCGGGCGGCCGCTTCGCCGTGTCTGACGTTGTGGTACATGGAGATGTGCCCGCCGAGGTTCGCGCCAGCGTGTTGCTGTGGGTTGGATGCATTGCAGGGGCGCTGCAGGACACGGAGTACACTGCGAAGCTTGCCGCCGCTGGGTTCGAGGACATCGAGGTCGAGCCCACGCGAACTTATCACGTCGAAGACGCGCGCGCATTTCTCAGCGGCCAGGGCGTTGACGTGGACGCGATCGCGCCGCAGGTGGACGGCAAGTTCATGAGCGCGTTCATCCGGGCGAAGAAGCCCCGGGTGGGAATGGCGAAGGGGTAGGGCGATGCAAGGACGCTACAACGTTCTCTTCCTGTGCACGGGCAACTCGGCCCGCTCCATCATGGCGGAGGCGATCCTGAACTTCAAAGGCCGTCCAAACTTTACTGCCTACAGCGCAGGTAGCCATCCCGCAGGAGCGGTCCGGCCCGAGGCGCTGCGGCAATTGGAACTGGCTCACTTACCAACCCGTGGGTTGCGCAGCAAGAGTTGGGGCGAGTTTGCCCAGCCCGGCGCGCCGGAGATGAACTTCGTCTTCACCGTCTGCGATAACGCCGCGAGGGAAGTGTGTCCGGTCTGGCCCGGCCAGCCGATGACGGCGCACTGGGGCATTGCCGATCCGGCTGCGGTCGAAGGAACGCCAGACGAAATTGTGCGCGCTTATCGCGAAGCGTTCATGGCCCTTGACCGCAGGATCGGCCTCTTTCTGTGCTTACCGCTCGCTAGCCTCGACAGGTTGTCGATTCAGAAGGACATCGACCAGATCGGCCGGCAATGATCACGCAAACCGCCAGACGGAAAGGCTTCTGATGAGCACAACCAGCCGTCTCAGTTTTCTCGATCGTTATCTTACCGCGTGGATTTTTGGCGCGATGGCGCTGGGCGTGTTGTCAGGGTGGATTGTCCCCGGAGTCGTGCCGTTTCTCAACCGATTCAGCATCGGCACCACGTCGATACCGATCGCGGTCGGGTTGATCGTGATGATGTACCCGCCCTTCACAAGGGTACGTTACGAAGAATTGCCGGAAGTCTTTCGCAACAAACGGGTGTTGGGGCTCTCTCTGGTGCAGAACTGGCTGGTCGGGCCGGTCCTTATGTTTGTTCTGGCCATCGTCTTTCTGCGCGGGTATCCCGAATACATGGCTGGGTTGATCCTCATCGGGCTCGCCCGGTGTATCGCCATGGTCATCGTGTGGAACGAGCTGGCGAAGGGCGACACCGACTATGCTGCTGGACTGGTGGCATTCAACTCCCTATTCCAGGTGTTCCTGTATTCGGTGTACGCCTGGATTTTCATGACCGTGTTGCCGGCCAAACTCGGCCTGCACAGCGCGGTCGTGAATGTATCCATTGGCGAGATCGCGAAAAGTGTTTTCATTTACCTAGGTATCCCGTTCCTGGCGGGTTTTCTCACGCGTACGGTGCTAGTGCGACTGAAAGGGCGCAGCTGGTACGACCACAGCTTCGTGCCGCGAGTCAGCCCGCTCACGCTGATCGCGCTTTTGTTCACCATTGTCATCATGTTTTCGCTGAAAGGGGCGTACATTGTGCGTCTGCCCCTGGACGTGCTACGGATTGCCGTTCCCTTGCTGATTTACTTCGTGGCGATGTTCCTGATTTCTTTCTATATGGGAAGGAAGCTCGGGGCAGACTATTCGAAGACGGCGACGCTGTCGTTCACGGCGGCATCGAACAACTTCGAACTGGCCATTGCAGTAGCGGTGTCCGTGTTTGGCATTAACTCCGGGGCCGCATTCGCCGCCGTCATTGGCCCCCTGGTGGAAGTACCGGTCATGCTCGCCCTGGTGAATCTATCACTTTACTTTCAGAGCAGGTATTTCGTGGGTCCGCGAGCAATAGACCCTCAGACCATTCGAGCCGCAAGAACGCAGCCATAGAAGTAGCCTACTGTAGCGCGGTGCACTCTTTCCCGTTTCGGGAATCTTTACAATTCTTTACAAAAAATCCTGTGACGTTTTTTGGCCAAATCGCGTTTATTCTTGTGTCCCCATGCTAGCGACTACAGCATCCTCGCTCGGTAGGACGATGCAGTGGATAATGGTCGGGCAGGCTAGTGGCTATGGACGACTACTCCGTCCCTCGTGACCTTCCTCCCGCGGTCTCGGCTACGGAGCAATGCCAGCTTCTAAATGATTGGAATAAAAGAAGATGCTTGTAAGACTATGGGACTCAATAGCTTGCCGGAAAAGCTTGTAAAGTAATGATTCTAAAGAACACGAGGGGGGAGGGGGTAGCAGTAGGATTGCTGGGTTGTGGGCAGAAAGCTCCGGGAGTGACCTTACGTTCCTACGCCTTGCAGCTTCTCTTTGGCCTTCTCTTGCCGTGCGCGCAGCCAGTCTATCCACCGGTCGAGGCCCTCGCCCGTGGTGCTGGAGACGTCGATGATCTCCATGTCAGGATGGACGCGCCGGGCGTTTTCGCGGGCGAGTTCTGCTTTGAACGGAACGTACGGCAGCAGGTCAACCTTGGTGAGCAGCATCAGTTCGGACTTGAAGAAGATGGAAGGATACTTGAGCGGCTTGTCTTCGCCTTCGGTAGTGCTTAGCAGAACGATCTTTGCGTCTTCGCCAAGGTCGTAACTGGACGGGCAAACCAGGTTGCCGACGTTCTCGACGATCAGCAGGTCCAGGTCCTCCAGCTTCCACTGTTCGAGATGCTTG
>Ga0074046_10002713_pt1 | contig 15165 bp, 13 predicted proteins | sample BogForMeECP23OM3_FD_94441 | JGI IMG/M metagenome (GOLD analysis project Ga0074046, IMG submission 94441) | Bog forest soil microbial communities from Calvert Island, British Columbia, Canada - Bog Forest MetaG ECP23OM3 | ecosystem: Environmental > Terrestrial > Soil > Wetlands ...
CAACTTACTGACGGGCAAGAAGAACTCTGGCGCGCCCGGAGAGATTCGAACTCCCGACCTATTGCTCCGGAGGCAATCGCTCTATCCAGCTGAGCTACGGGCGCGCTGCTGGAAATTATACACGCGCTGCTGCGGCCTCAAGGCTCCAAGTCTTTCGTCGCCCCAGCGTCAGCGAGGGTCAACCCGACAGCTCCTAAAGAGGTCCCGGCAAGAAGCCTAGCGCAAGTTTACGGGCATCCTTTCGACATCGCCTGTGGGTATCTGTCGCTAGCTGGGATCAGGGCCTGTTTTCCAAGGATGATGCGAAAGAACGTCCACATGGACTTAACGAGTTTTTCGTCTTGCAAATCGGCGCAGCAGACGGCGACGATGCCAGGGGGCTTGATAGCTCTAGGTTGGTTGCGGCCGCGCAATAACATCACCGGCGTCCGAGGGGCCACGCGCTTGAAGTCGGCAATCACGCTACAGCCGTGTTGAAGGTGGTCCTGATGGATGACGATAGCGTCGACCGGCTCACCCGGCGAAAGCAGTTTCGGATATTGGCTGCAACTTCCCACCAACAGACGATCGCTGGCAGTCGGCGCCGGCGCAAGGAGATGAGAACCGTCTTCACCTTCATGGCAGACGAACAACAGCGTCAACATGGCACTCATGCACGAACCTTTCGTGGCCAGAGTCGTTATTGGCAAGCTGTTGGTACGTTACTGCAGAAATTCTGATAGCGGCTCGTGGCTTCGTTGACAAGAGAAACCACGACAGACAAGAGGCTTACTAATACCTTCTGTAATCCGGGCGCATTAGTCAAGGAAGAAATGCCTAAACGAACCACATTCGTCAAGATTTCACTTTGTCAAGACCGGCGTGCAGGATATTCCGTCCGCAAAATTCAAGTTCCGCAAACGGGTCTGATGCTCTCCCGTTCTTCGCTCCACTAGCCATTGGCCCGTTCCACGACGTACAGTAAAGAACAATGGAACTACGCAAAGATCCGATCACGCGCTCCTGGGTCATCTGCGGGGACGAGCCCGAGAGTAGCTCTACGCCTGACTACTTCTGTCCCTTCTGCCCGGAGTCGGGGCAGCCTTTGCAGGTAGTAGCGACATCGGCGACCGTCAACGGCAGCCCGTGGGCGGCGCGGGCGGTGGTCCATCCCCATCCGTTGTATGGGATTGATGGCGAGCCCGGACGCTCGGGCAATGGTCTCTACGACACGATGCAACCGGTGGGGGCGCACGAGGTCATCGTCGAGAATGCGCGCCACGACCGCCACCTGTGGAACGCCGACGATCGCGAAATCGAGGAGTACCTCGCGCTTTGCGGCCGGCGCATCCAGGACCTGAAGGGCGACATTCGCTTCAAGTACATCAGCGTTTTTAAGAATTACGGCAGCATGTCAGGCCAGGAGTTTGACCATCCTACCTCGGAGATTGTGGCCACGACGTTTGTTCCGAGGCGAGTGCTATATGAGTTGCGGGCGGCGCGGCAACACTACCAGGTGAAAGAGCGCTGCGTCTTCTGCGACATCCTGAAGCAGGAGCAAGACCAGAAGCAGCGCGTGGTGGAAGTGCGCGGTGATTACATTGCCTGTTGTCCTTATGCGCCGCGAGTACCCTATGAGACATGGATCGCGCCTCGCACTCACGAAGCCTACTTTGAGCGCACAGCACTGAAGTCGGGAGCAATGCGTGATCTGGCGGCCCTCCTGCGGCGAACGCTATATCGCATCCGCACCATCGCGGATGGCTTTCACATGGTGTTGCATACCTCGCCGAACACCATGCACCGCTCTGAAACTTTAGGGTTCTGGAAAACCATCGAAGACGACTACCACTGGCACATTGAGATTCTGCCAATTCTAGGCGCCAAGGCGAAGTCGTACACCTTTAAGGAGGTGTATTACTCGCCGGTGAGTTCGGAGACTTCGGCAGCCATCCTGCGTGAGAGACCGGCTGAACCATAAACATGTCCGTGCGCCGAATCAAGACTTACACCGGCCAGACTGGCTACGTTTACCAGTATTACTTCGTCGGCAAGCGGCCGGCGCTAGACAGCGATCCCCAAGCGCCCGCGACGGAATTCGTCTTCGACGTGACTGCGGACCGCAAGACCACGTTCGCGGTCAGCATCTTCTTGCGCCCAGAAGCGCTTGCGGCCTGGGCTGCCAGCCACGGCCGCACGCTTGGCGAATCGGAGCAGTACGCCGGTGTAAAGCTGCGCCTGATGCAGGCGTTCGACGAGATCCCCGACATGCGGAACCACGGTCGCCGTTTACGGCTTGAAGGGGAGGACCTGTTGGCACTGCTGGAGTCCATCGGCGTGGAATAAACGACGGCTCTCGGCTCACAGGTTCTTCCTGAGTGCGTCCAACCGAGCAGTTGAAGTGTGGGTCTCATAGAGAGACAGTCGAGCGAGGACAGCCCAATGTTTGCTGGGTTGCGACCGGAACGAAAGCGATGGGGCCGTTCTCTGCTGGCGTCGTTTGCATTGCAATGCGCGGCCGTATTGTTACTGGTTCACGGTGCCGCTCCGGTGTTCGTGAGGCCGTCCGATTTGGACCACGGGATGCCAGGCTCATCAGGGTCCCTGTCTATTGTCTACCTTGCTCCGGTCGGACCCGAGCAAGAGAAGGTTGCCTCAGAAGAGGTTCAACCATCGTTGCGTGCGCCACTGGCTGCCCTGGCGAAGCCGGCGAAGTCCCAACCCAAAACTTTGCAAACAACTCAGCCAACTCAGCAGAAGGCGCCTGAGCAGACTGCTCGCGGCGGTTCTCCATGGGGGCGCGTGCCCGGTTCTCCTATTACGGGTGACGAAGTCGTGCCCGCCCTGCCGCAAGTTTTTCCCGACCCACCAGTCTCGCGCGCCGATCTGCCAAGGGGTGTTGAGGGGGACGTGATTGTTGAAGTTACCATCGACGCCGAAGGCAATGTCGTTGAAACCAAACTGCTTCAGGGCATCGGCTACGGCATTGAGCAGAAGGTCCTGGCAGTGCTGCAACACTGGCATTTTCGACCTGCCATGAAAGATGGAGTCACCATCGCCTCGCAGCACATCGTGCATTTTCACTACCCCGCCTGACGCCCCCCAAGACTTAGTCACACGGCCTTGTGAGCTGCGTCCTTGCAAACCAGCTTGTACCAAAATATTGTGACGCAGGTCACATGTCCCCGTGACAAGCACACTGCGCCCTGTCCGCTCCGCCGTTATACTGACTATTAACTGAGCTGCTGAGAGTTCAAGCTGTAGGTTTTGCGGGGTTTATGCCTTTACTCTGGCTACGAGTTGCGGTGGCTTTCTACGGCGTGGGACTGCTTTACTCGCTGCTCCTGCTGAGCAAGCAAGGCAACCTGCTGGGGAAGATCGTCGAGCCGGCCGTAGGCCTCGGCCTCATCTTCCATTTCGTTTCGCTGGTCGAGTCCACTGTCCTTATTGGGCGTCTGTCCTGGGCCTCCATCCACAATTCCGAATCCATCCTCGCCTTCATGGCGATGGTCGTGTTCTTTATTTTCTTCGTCGCGTATCGAACGGTCTCGCCAGGGGTCGTGATCTTCCCGATTGTTTTCGTTCTGACGTTTGCCTCCGCGGTGGGACAAAAGCCGATCGCGCTGACCTCGCCGTTGTTGCGTAGCGGATGGATTTTCGTCCACGTGGTCCTCATCTTTACCGGTTATGCCGGGCTTTTTCTGAGTTTTGGCGCGAGCCTGCTGTATCTGGTGCAGGAGCGGGCGCTGAAATCAAAGCGCTCGAATGCGCTTATCACCTGGCTGCCCCCGTTGCAGACCATCGACGAGATCGGCTATCGTTCGCTGCTTTTCGGTTTTCCCTTTATGACGCTGGGCCTGGTGGCTGGGTCGGTGCTGGCCATCGAGAAGTACGGGCCGCTGTTCTTTTACGATCCCAAGATTCTTCTGTCGTTCATCATGTGGGCGGTGTACATGCTGCTACTGTACACCCGCTGGAGTTCGGGATGGCGCGGCCGGCGCGCGGCGTTTCTGGCGACGTGTGCTTTCGTAGTGGCGCTGGGCGCCTGGGCCGCTAATTTCTTTAGTCGCACACACAGGTTTATCGCCTCATGAACTTCATTGTCATCGGCGTGAACCATCAAACCGCACCGGTCGAAGTGCGCGAGCAGTTCGCTATTCCCGAAGCACGCTTGCCCGAAGCCATGAAGTCCCTCGCCACCTATCCCGGCATTGAAGAGGCGATGATTGTCTCCACCTGCAACAGGGTTGAGTTGCTGGCCCGCACGACCAACGGCAACGCCGATGTGCAGGGTTTCATGCGTCAGTTCTACGGCTTTGATCCCGCTCCCTATCGTCCGTATCTGTACGAACACCACGAGCGCGATGCGGTGCGGCATGTTTTCCGCGTCGCTTCCAGCCTTGACTCGATGATCGTGGGCGAACCGCAGATCCTCGGTCAGGTGAAGGAAGCCTACGCCACGGCTCGCGCCGTCGGAGCGGTGAACTCGCAGCTTGACGCGCTGCTGACCCGGGCATTTGCCGTCGCCAAGAGGGTGCGCAACGAGACTGCTGTCGCGACCTCGGCGGTATCGGTCGCGTCCGTGGCTGTCGATCTAGCGAAAAAGATCTTCGGCAACCTACAGGGGAAGAGCGTTTATCTTGTCGGAGCGGGCAAGATGTGCGAGCTCTCGGCGCGTCATCTGGTGGCGCATGGAGCCAAGCAGATTTACGTCGCGAACCGAACCTACGAACGCGCGGTGGCGCTGGCAAGAAAATTCAATGGCCAGCCCGTCCCGTTTGAACAGCTTTACGAGACGGTCTCGAATGCCGACATCGTCATTAGCTCCACCGGCGCGCCACATGTCATTTTCCGCAAGGAACACGGCGAGAAGTTTCTGAGCCGCCGCAAGAACCGCCCGATGTTCTTCATCGATATCGCGGTCCCCCGCGACATTGATCCAGACATGAACAAGCTGGACGGCATCTTTGTGTATGACATCGACGACTTGCAACAAGTTGTGTCGTCGCACATCGCCGACCGCCGAACCGAAGCCGATCGCGCCGAAGCCATCGTGCAACTGGAAGTGGACAAGTTCCAGTCGCGTTTGCAGACACTCGATGTCGTGCCGACTATTGTGTCCTTGCAGGAGCACCTCGAAACGGTTCGCCAAGCCGAGATCGATCGCGTGCGCGGACGTCTTGGTACGATGACACCCGAGCAGGAATTGGCCGTCGAAGCGCTGACGCGTGGCATCATCAACAAAATCATGCATACACCAATAACGACGCTCAAGACCGCGGCCCGCGAATCGAACGAGGCAACTACCGTGATCGACCTTGTCCGCAAACTTTTCGGATTGCGTGATGCGAACAAGGCGGCACAGAATGCGACCAACGGCGCGAAACCTGGGGCGCAAGACTGATGGCGCGCCTCAGAATCGGTTCCCGCGGATCGCAGCTTGCTCTCTGGCAAGCCAACCATATCTCGGCGCTGCTGCGCGAACGTGGTCATGAGGTCGAGCTCGAGATCATCAAGACCACCGGCGACAAAATTACCGATGTTGCCCTTGCCAAAGTCGGCACGAAGGGCATGTTCACCAAGGAGATTGAAGAGGCGCTGGCTGACGGGCGGGTTGATCTCGCAGTGCACAGCTTGAAGGACTTGCCAACTGAATTGCCGGCGGGATTCGAGTTAGTTGCGGTGACCACCCGCGTCAATCCGCGCGATGCATTTCTTTCGGTCAAGTACGAAAGCGTCAAGGACCTCCCGCAAGGCGCGCGTGTAGGTACCAGCAGCTTGCGGCGTCAGGCCCAGTTGAAGGCCGTGCGGCCCGATCTTGTGATTCATCCCCTGCGGGGGAATGTAGATACCCGCGTACGCAAACTGGAGGAAGGCGAGTACGATGCCATCATTCTGGCTGCAAGTGGCCTCCAGCGGCTCGCTAAAACGCAGTGGATAAGGGAAGTCCTCTCGGAGAGTTTCATGTGCCCAGCGGCAGGACAGGGCGCGCTCGGCATCGAGATTCGCCAAGGCGATGTTGCCATGCGGCAGCACCTTGAGTTGCTCAATGATGAAGCGGCGCGGGCGGCGACCACCTGTGAGCGCGCGCTGTTGAACAAACTTGGTGGCGGATGTCAGGTTCCCATCGGCGCGTTTGCCGAGATGAGCAATGGCGAATTGCGGTTGACTGCAATTGTGGCGCGTCCGGATGGATCAGAAGTCCTGCGCGAACAGCAGAGTGGCAGCGACCCGGTGGCTCTCGGCGAGCAAGTAGGAGACATGTTGCTGCGCCGGGGCGCGACGAAAATTCTCGAATACGTTTATGGAACGGCCGCTGCGGCGCCGCTGCAGCCATAGCCCAATGACTCTCCCACAAACAACTGCCGCAAGCTTTACGCTCCCGCTCGCGGGTTGCCGCGTGCTGGTTTCACGTGCGCAGCAGCAGGCGGGCGAGCTGTCATCGGCGCTTAACGAACTAGGCTGTCAGGTCATTGAGATTCCATTCATCGAGATTCGCGATCCCCGTTCCTACCAGCCGCTGGATTCGGTATTGCGAAACCTCGCAACCTACGATTGGCTCATTCTCACCAGCGTCAACGGGGTGGACGCCTTTTTCCGGCGAATGAGAAGGAAGCGGCTGGATAAATCCGTGCTCGCGGGACTGAAGGTCGCCGCGATCGGTCCAGCAACGAAGGACGCGATTGAGCAGCACGGCCTGAAAGTCACGATTACGCCGAAGGAATATATAGCCGAGTCGGTGGTTGCCGCGCTGCAAGGTCAGGTGAAAGGCAAGCGCGTCCTGCTGGTGCGGGCGAAAGTTGCGCGCGACGTCATTCCGTACGAACTGCGCCGGGCTGGTGCTACGGTTGATATCGTCGAAGCGTATGAGACGATTGTGCCTAAGTCATCGCAGGGGCTGTTGCGTGCTGTCCTCTCCAGCGAGAAGCGGCCCCATGCGATCACCTTTACGAGCTCTTCGACGGTGCGTAATTTCGTGCGTCTGCTCGGCCTACGCGGGGCGCGAATCGCGCTGAAGCGGTCCGCGCCGCACAGCGGCGTACAGACCGCGTCGATCGGACCGGTGACCTCAGCCACCCTGCGCGAGTTCGGGTTGCCAGTGGATATTGAGGCGAAGGAGTACACAATTCCCGGCTTGGTGGAAGCGATCGTAGAGAAGCGGAAGGAGATCCAGGAAGCGCGATCCGGGATGCAACCCTAGTGTCATTGACCGCGCTTCCCCCGGAATGTTATAAAGACTCGCCTTTTGTGTTGTGCCGGTGGCGTGCCCTAATATGCACACAAACTGGTGCAAGTGTTCCCGACGCGGCCAAGCCTCAAACACTTCCGTCTGAAGTGGAAGCGCGTTTCCGGGATTCCAGCGGGTCCATGCATGGTTTTGCCTGGCCGTCTGCAAAGACGCAAGCTAAATCCCTGTACGCGCCGGTTCCGCTGGGCGGTCATCGATCTCATGGAAACGCTGTCGGCGGAGGTTCGCCTGAGAGCGGAACAATTCAACGTCATAATTCATGGGTGCTTCCCATCGCAAGGGACACGCTCATCGGAGGAATTATATGCACACCTGGCTCGCCGCCCTGCGGCGGCTGTCATCCATAAGAGGCCTGGCCAAGTTGGTCCCCGCCGGGCTCACACTGTTCATGTTGAATGCTGCCACCGCTTTCGCCCAGCCGAGTGAGGCTGCCGGCGAGGCCAACCTGCGGCTGCCGGATCTTACTTCGGTCAGCTTTCTCGGCCTGAATGGCCACAATCTACTGGCAATTGGACTTATCTTCTGTGCTTTTGGCCTGCTCTTCGGACTGGCGATTAGCTTGCAGCTGAAGAACCTGCCGGTCCATCACTCGATGCGCGAGATTTCAGACCTCATCTACGAAACCTGCAAGACTTATCTGATAACACAGGGCAAGTTCCTGATGCTTTTGTGGGCCTTCATCGCAATTGTCCTCGTCGCCTATTTCGGATGGCTGGCGCCTGTTCCCGGCAAGCCGGTAGGGGTCACGCTCCCCATCATTCTTCTGTTCAGCATAGTCGGCATTTGCGGCAGCTACGGCGTGGCATGGTTCGGCATCCGCGTGAACACCTTCGCCAACTCGCGTACGGCGTTTGCTGGACTGGGCGGCAAGCCGTATCCGATTTACTCTATTCCACTGCGGGCTGGTATGAGCATCGGCATGATGCTGATCAGCGTCGAGCTGTTGATCATGCTTTTCATTCTGCTGTTCGTCCCGGCTGATTATGCCGGCCAGTGCTTCATCGGCTTCGCTATCGGCGAGTCGCTGGGCGCGGCTGCGCTGCGTATCGCCGGCGGCATCTTCACCAAGATCGCCGACATCGGCGCTGACTTGATGAAGATTGTCTTCAAAATCAAGGAAGACGACGCGCGCAACCCCGGCGTCATCGCCGACTGCACCGGCGACAACGCAGGCGATTCGGTTGGTCCAAGCGCCGACGGCTTCGAGACCTACGGTGTCACCGGCGTGGCACTGATCACCTTCATCCTACTGGGCGTTAAAGATCCGACTGTGCAGGTGCAACTGCTGGTGTGGATCTTTATCATGCGCATTATGATGCTGGTCTCCAGCACGGTGGCATATTTCCTGAACGAGGCGGTCGCCAAGGCGCGCTACGGCAATGTCGCAGAGATGAACTTCGAAGCTCCGCTCACCTCGCTGGTGTGGCTGACTTCGATCATCTCTATCGTGCTGACCTACATCGTGTCGTACCTCATCGTGCCTGTGCTAGGCGGCGATACTACGCAGTGGTGGAAGCTGGCGACGATTATCTCCTGCGGAACGTTGGCGGGCGCCATCATTCCTGAGTTGGTCAAGGTCTTCACCTCGGTCGAATCGCGGCACGTAAGAGAAGTGGTGACCTCTGCGGACGAGGGTGGCGCGTCGCTGGGCATTCTGTCGGGCTTCGTGGCCGGGAACTTCTCCTGCTACTACCTTGGCTTCACCATGGTGGCCCTGATGTCCATCGGCTACTACGTCAGCACCTTCGGTTTGGGTGCCCTGATGCTGGCGCCGGCAGTGTTTGCGTTCGGTCTGGTGGCGTTCGGCTTTCTCGGAATGGGTCCGGTCACCATCGCTGTGGACTCTTACGGTCCGGTGACCGACAACGCGCAGTCAGTGTACGAGCTCTCGCTGATTGAGCAGGTGCCCAACATTCAAGCCGAGCTGAAAAAGGACTACAACATCGACGTAAACTTCGAGCGTGCCAAGCACATGCTGGAAGAGAACGACGGCGCCGGCAACACCTTCAAAGCGACGGCCAAGCCCGTGCTCATCGGCACAGCCGTGGTCGGAGCTACCACGATGATCTTCTCCATCATTATGGCGCTCACTGGCGGCCTGACGCACGGACAGGAAAACCTGTCGCTACTCCATGCGCCGTTTGTCCTCGGCCTCATTAGTGGCGGCGCCATCATCTACTGGTTCACTGGCGCTTCCACTCAGGCTGTGACCACAGGTGCCTATCGCGCAGTGGAGTTCATCAAGGCCAACATCAAGCTGGAAGGCGTGGAGAAGGCTTCGGTCACCGACAGCAAGAAGGTGGTGCAGATTTGCACGCAGTACGCACAGAAAGGCATGTTCAACATCTTCCTTGCGGTCTTCTTCGTGACCCTGGCCTTCGCTTTCGTCGAACCGTTCTTCTTCATCGGTTACCTGATTTCGATCGCGACGTTTGGCTTGTATCAGGCGATGTTCATGGCCAACGCCGGTGGCGCCTGGGACAACGCCAAGAAGATCGTGGAGGTCGAACTGAAGCAGAAGGGAACCGCGCTGCACGACGCCACCGTCGTGGGCGACACCGTAGGCGATCCATTCAAGGACACCTCATCGGTGGCCATGAACCCGATCATCAAGTTCACCACGTTGTTCGGGTTGCTGGCAGTGGAACTGGCGGTGCAGTTGACCAACACCCAGGGATCGGGTTTCAGCCATATCCTGGCGGTCGTCTTCTTCGTTGTGTCGTTCGTCTTCGTATACCGCTCGTTCTACGGTATGCGGATCGTGAAAGCCGCAGCCTGATAGGCAAGCATCAACAGCAAAACGCCATCCTCATGGGGGATGGCGTTTTGCTGTGCTCATGACCAGAAACCCCACGCTCGTTTAGCGCTTGCGGCCGCTCTTCGGAGCCGACTTGCGACCGCGCTTTGGCGCAGACTTGGTGGTGTGCTTATGCGGTCCGGGTCGAGGATGCTTCCGGTGCCTCGTCGGCGGCGTCGGCGGTGGCGACGGAGGTGGCGTTGGAGGCGGAGGCGGTGTCGTGCCCGTTGGCGACAAAGCTTGCAGAAGCGCCGCGCCGTTCGGACTGCCCCACCCGCTGCACGGGTCCCATCCCGGACCAGCGCTATAGTCGCCGTTGTTGCCAGATGTAATGTCGTGGAATGTTCCCGTCTGGGTTGCAATGCTCTGGTACAGGTTGGGATTCAAGTACCCAACCGCGCTGCCCAGCGACTGGTTGAAGAGAGCAATCAAGCCCGCCCATAGCGGCGCTACGGCGCTGGTTCCTCCTACCGTGAAACTCGATCCGTCCACCTGGACCTGGTAACCGGTGGCTGGGTCGGCATCGCCGGAAACGTCGGGAAGTCCGCGGCCCTTGAAGTTGCCCGGATTGTTGGAAGGCGGCACGTTTGCGTTTGCCTGCCACGTAGGAATCGGGAAAGTGTCGCTGATTCCGCCCCCGGTAGCGCCATTGCCGCTCAAAAGATTGTTCCACACGACTTCGCTCGAAATCGTCCCGCCGCTGATATTGAGGGTGGTACCGCCGCAGGCCATAGAGTAGGGGCTGGAAGAGGGAAAGTCTGCGTGGTCCAAGCCATCGCCGACACCATCGTCGGAACCGTTATCGCCCGCAGCCACGCACACCGTCACACCGACAGCCGCCGCCGCTTGCAGAGCGCTGTTGAAGCTCTGCAGGGATTGTGCTGTCCAAGCGGATTCCGGAGCTCCCCAACTGATCGAGAGCACGGATGGCGTATTCACCTTGTCCATCGCCGCCTGATTGATTGCATCCAGGAAACCGGCATCGGTATTGGGAGCGAAGTACACGACGATTGTCGCGGCGGGCGCAACCGCGCCTGCGACCTCAATGTCGAGCATCACTTCGGTGTCGGGACCGTTGATGTCGCCCGTGGGCTGATTCTGAGCCCCGTCCACCGAGACGGCCACTACGGTCGGCGCCGGGGAGATATTGAGACCACTGAAGTAAGTATCAAGATCGGATTGAGTGAATCCGCCCCCCAGTTCGATGATACCGATGGTCTGGCCTTTGCCGGTTTGCGCGCTCGGGAAGTTGTAAGCTTGGGCGATCTGCAAAGAGGTAAAGGAAGCAGCTGGCGCTACAGCGGACGCTGAGTTTTGCGCAGCGATGCGAAAGTGAGCCTCCGCCTGGGGACGATTATCCAGACCGTGAACACTGGTGACGATCCGGCTCAGCTCCGTCGGTAGGTTGACGGAGCCGGTGCGTCCACGATAGGAACCACCCGGGTACTGATAGCGCGCCAACTGCACCTGAAATGCGTTGGCGAAATCGCAGCACTTGCCGGTCAGAATAACGGTTCGCGCTCCCAGGTTTACTTGGGCAACCGCCAGTCCGTGAGCAGAGGCGAATACCTCCACTTCCTGCACGTCCGCCGGGTCTGCGCCGTAGCGAGCTTCGTATTCGTCGCGCGAGAGGCGCTCGCCGATGGAGATCAGTTTGTCCAACGAGGGCTGTTTCGCTCCGGCTGTACGGGACCTGAGCCCCAGCGTCACCTGCATTAGTTCATTGGGATCCAGCGAACCGGCCTTGGTTGCGCCGTGCATCGGCTCGCGCTCGCTGCCCGGCAGTCGTACATACTTTTCAAATGCCATAGTGTCGTTAGACCCCCCCAAGCTTCCCTAAAATCAGCAGCTTACACAACAAACCATCGCTATCTGATTGCATCATAATGACTTACACTTATACGATAGATTCAAAGGCACTTAACTCTTACCCTCTCGGGTTGGCTCCGAGGTTGGGTGCGCTGGCCCCCGAGCCCCATCTCTGCTGTTACCGCTCCCCCGTCCGAGCAAGGACGAAGCGCTTTGGGGCGAAGCCGGTTTAGCCAATCGGCATGTCGCCAGCCAAAGCCCAACCAGTCAGTGTACGCCCCGCCTCATCGCTGTCAAGATTACGAAAGTACATGTATAAGTTGGAGGTTAGCTCCATCAGCCAAGTTTCGCTCCATGCGATCGATCGCACGTTGTTGTTCGTTGCGTTCACCCATCCTTTTACTGCCCCTTCATCTTGTCTTTCACGGCTTTCGCCAGCCTCTCGATCTGGTCCGCCTTCTTAACTACATCCAGCGACAGGACGTTTTGATTCGTCTTGTCAACGTATTGCTTTAACTCGGTTGCGAGTTGCAGCAGCTTGTCAGTGTCGTTCTTGATGTCCCGCTGGCGTTGCTCGCTCAGTTTCTTCTGCGCGTTGGCTCTCTGCTGATTTTCCCACTCTATCTCGGAAGCACTGCGTGGGTCGCGACTGCCCGGGCTTTGCGCCGCGCTATGCGAGCCAAAGAGAAAACAAGAAAGCAGTAAAACAAACAGGGCGGACTCACGAAACGTGGACATTTGGCTGGTCTTCCGGGTCATAAGAATAGCAAGATTATATTCTGCGCTCCGTACAAGCGGACAAGACGACACGCCAACGCCATGTCCAGCGGCTGCATCAAACTCGATTGCTATAATCCGCGATAATGCTGTTTCCTTCGATCACACGACTGCAGGCCTGGATCTTCTTTCCGAATGGCGGGAGACACAACCTGCTTCAGTTGCTCGACGACTGGAGCGACGACGCCTTTGACTTCCTGCGTACTCGCGTGCCCAGGATCGTTGCCGTCATCATCATCGCCTTCATCCTGACGTACCTGCTTCGGAAGCTCTCCCGGCATTTAGGCAACCTGAGCAACCGTGAGGGTTTGCCGTCGGCACTGCGCGCGCAACAACTGCGGACGATATCCAGCGTCATTTACAGCGTTGGCGTGTTCGCCATTGTATTTGTCGCGGCCATGCAGGTCCTGCCGCTGCTGGGCATCAACATGGGACCGCTGCTGGCCAGCGCCGGCATTGTCGGCCTCGCGATTGGCTTCGGCGCCCAGACGCTCGTCCGCGACTTCATCAACGGCTTCCTGATCCTGGTGGAGAACCAGTACGATCTCGGCGACACGGTAAAGATTGCCGGAGTGCAGGGCACGGTGGAGTCGATGACGCTGCGCCGGACGGTTTTGCGCGACGATAACGGGGCTTTGCATACGGTTCCCAGCAGCGAGATCAAGGTTGTCAGCAACCTTACCCGCGACTGGACGCAATTGTCATTACACATTTCGGTGGCTTACGGGGTCGACAGCGATCGTGTCATCCAGTTGTTGAATCAGGTCGGCGAGGAAGTGGCTAACGATCCCAATTATGCAGATAAGGTCGTCGCCAAGCCTGAAGTTCCGGGCATCGACAAAGTGTCCGGCGGCGAAGTGGACTACGTGATGCTGGTGAAGACCAGGCCGGGCTCGCAGTTCGCGGTCAGCCGCGAGCTGCGGCGGCGCATCAAGGCGTCCTTCGAGAAGAACAAAATCGAGCCGGGAAATCCGAATCGGGTGTACGTGGTGGAAGGGCCAAAGGCGGACGCCGCGCAATAGAGTTCGTCATCCTGCGTGACGGTGGAAGCGCCGGGCTTGATCCCGGCGACTAAACTAAGCGAAATATGGCGGCTCGCGGGCCCCTTAGCCCTTTCCCCGGCCGCCCAGCCCCGCCCACTTCTCCAGCAACTGGAGTGTAGCCGCGAAGTCCAGGTCGTCCCATCCCTCTTCGCTCGAAAGCTCATAAATCTCATCCACGGTTTCCAGCGCGGGCAGCTTGACGCGATTCTCCTTCGCGGCATCGAGCATGAGATGGATGTCCTTGTGCATCAGGCGCAGGGGAAAGTTGGGCGAGAAATCATGACGCAGGACGAACGGCGCTTTATAGTCCACCACTCCCGAGCGCACCATGGAAGCCTGAATCAATTCGACCAGTTTATGCACATCGACGCCGAGTTTCTGCCCCAGAGTGAACGCTTCGGCGAAGCCCTCATAGATAAGCGCAATCATCAGGTTCATACAAAGCTTGGCCGACTGACCTTTGCTCACGTCGCCCATGTGCAGCACCAGTTTGCCCATGGCCTTGAATAACGGCTGCAGATACTCGACCGGCTCAGGTGCGCCGCCAACGATAAAGATCAATTGTCCGGTCTCGGCGCCGATCTTGGAGCCGGTGACGGGAGCGTCCACCCAATGTACGCCGTAGGCATTGACCCGCTCGGCAAAGCGCAAAGTAGCTGAGGGCGAAATCGTGCTGGAATCAACCACGATCATGCCCTCCCGCAGAGACTTCTCCACACCGTCTTCGGAGAACATCACCCGCTCCACCGCTGCGGTATCGGCAACGCAGGTCCAGACGACTTCGGCATCGAGCGCGGCCTCAGCCGGAGAGACGGCAGTGCGGGCGCCATCTACGTGCTGGCGTGCGGTGCGGTTCCACACAGAAACTTCATGTCCTGCTTTAACCAGATTGGCGGCCATCGGCCGCCCCATGATGCCCAGTCCTAGAAAAGCAATCTTCATCGCTGCTCCTTGTGGTTCGCGAGGTTCCCAACGAGCTGTAAGGTGCCGCTAGCTGGGCACATGATCCTACAGTTTGATTTAAGCTGACTAACAGACGCAGGTCAAGCAATTCGAGGGCATTGCGCGCGCATCGGCACGCCTGCGGCGAGCGTCTAATGGTTAATATGTTGGGAATTACAGTTCGGCACAAGGCGCGGCAAATTGGCACATTGGTGCGTCACTCCGCTCTAACGCCTCGCACCGGCGTCCCTCGAAAGCCGGTCCTCGCCCGCCGCGGCGAGATGGGCATAACCTTCATCGGGCATTCCAGCTTTTTCCTCCAGATAGGCGCAAAGAACATCCTGATCGACCTGAACTTAGCTGGCTGGCTTTTCCTTCTGAAGCGACTACGCCGTCCGGGTCTGAGGCTTCGCGACCATCCGCCGATCGACGCGGTGCTGGTTTCGCACGCCCACTTCGACCACCTGCATCGGCCGTCGTTGCGTGCCATCGCGCGCCTCTCGCGGCGCAAGTCGGGCAAGCGGCCTGCGATCATCGTGCCGCGGCACGTTCGCGACCTGGTCAGCGAC
>Ga0074046_10002715_pt1 | contig 15148 bp, 10 predicted proteins | sample BogForMeECP23OM3_FD_94441 | JGI IMG/M metagenome (GOLD analysis project Ga0074046, IMG submission 94441) | Bog forest soil microbial communities from Calvert Island, British Columbia, Canada - Bog Forest MetaG ECP23OM3 | ecosystem: Environmental > Terrestrial > Soil > Wetlands ...
CGGCCTCGATGCGCGCCTTTCGCCGCGCGAACTGCTCGCCGAATTCAACCGGGTGCTCGACGCCTACCGCCTCAAGCTCGATCCGCGCCGGATCGTTTCGACGCTCAGCGTCGGCGAGCGGCAGCGCATCGAGATCGTGCGAGCGCTGCTGCTCGATCCGCGCCTCCTGATCATGGACGAGCCGACCTCCGTCCTGACGCCGCAGGAGGTCGAGCAACTGTTCGAGACGCTGCGCCGCCTCTCGGCAAGCGGCTGCTCCATTCTCTACATCTCGCACAAGCTGCATGAGATCATCGCTCTCTGCGACACGGCGACGATCCTGCGCGGCGGCAAGGTGGTCGGAACCGCCGACCCGCGCCATGAGACGTCGCGTTCGATGGCCGAGATGATGATCGGCGGGAATCTCAAGGAGATCTCCAAGCCGGCGGAGCGCGCTTTCGGCCCACCCAAGCTTGAGACGCAAAACCTCAGCCTTCCGAAGCCAACCGAATTCGGCGTCGCGCTGAAGGACGTGACGCTCTGCGTGCGCGCGGGCGAGATTTTTGGCGTGGCGGGCGTCGCCGGCAACGGGCAGAACGAACTCCTCTCCGCCTTGAGCGGCGAGACGCTTGCGGCGAGCTCGGAGGCCGTGATTCTGTCGGGCGAGGCGGTCGGTCAGCTCGGCGTGACCGACCGCCGCGGCCTCGGCCTCTGCGCCGTCCCGGAAGAGCGCCACGGCCACGCAGCCGTGGGCGAGTTCTCGCTCACCGATAACGCCTCGCTCACCGGGCGCGACCGCATGGCGTTCGTCAGCTTCGGCCTGATCGACCCTGGCAAGGCGACCAACTACGCCGCCGAAGTCATCGGCGCCTTCACCGTCAAGGCGACCGGACCGGGTGCTCTCGCAGGGTCGCTGTCGGGCGGCAATTTGCAGAAGTTCATCATGGGGCGCGAAATCCTCCAGCGCCCCGAGGCGCTGGTCGTGTGCCAGCCGACCTGGGGGGTCGACGCCGGCGCTGCCGCGGCCATCCATCAGGCGATCGTCGATCTCGCCACGCGCGGCTCGGCGGTGCTCGTCATTTCACAAGACCTCGACGAGCTGTTGTCTCTGTGCGACACGATCGCCGTCATCAACCTCGGCAGGCTGTCGGCGCCGATGAAAGTCGGGGAGGCTTCCATCGAGGAGATTGGCCTGCTCATGGGCGGTGTGCACGGCGATCCGTCGGCGACCGAGGAGATCACGGAGCAGCTGCATGCGCATCCGGCTTGAGAAGCGCCTGACGCCCAGTCGCTTCATGCTGGTCGCGACTCCGGTCGCCTCGGTGCTGCTGACGATGCTGCTCGGGGCGATCATCTTCGAACTGCTCGGCTTTGACGGGCTGGACGCGATCTACCAGACTTTCATCACCCCGATTGTCGCGCCGTACAAATGGGTGGACGTCCTGACCAAGGCCGCGCCGCTAATCATCATCGCGCTGGGCTTATCTCTCGGCAACCAGGCCAAGATCTGGAACATCGGCGCGGAGGGCCAGTATGTCATCGGGGCGCTAACCGGAGCGGGCGTCGCCTTCGCCCTGCCCGACAAGCCTGCCTTCATCGCGATTCCCGTCATGATCGCGGCGGGCATTCTCGGCGGCATGGCCTGGGCCGCCGTGCCGGCGCTTCTGAAGACGCGGTTTCACGTCTCGGAAGTGCTGTCCACGCTGATGCTCGTCTATGTCGCGATGCAGGTGCTGAACTACCTGATCGGCGGCCCGTGGAAGGACCCGAACGGGCACAACTTCCCCCAGACGCCGCCGTTCACTCCGGCGCAGACATTGCCCAACGTCATCCCCGGCACAGTCGTCCCTCCGGGCTTCGTCGTCGCTATCGCGCTGACCCTGATCTTCTGGCTCCTCCAAGCGCGGTCGGTGTACGGCTTCTCGGTGCGCACGGTCGGCGCCGCGCCGAGCGCCGCGCGCTACGGCGGCTTCGACGCCTCGCGCACGGTGTGGTCGACCTTGATGATCAGCGGCGGCATGGCCGGCCTCGCCGGCATCCTCGAGGCGATGAGCCAGCTCGGCCAGATCAACCTCGGTTTCCCCTCCGGCTACGGCTTCACCGCCATCATCGTCTCGTTCCTCGGCCGGCTGCATCCGATCGGCGTCTTCCTCGCCGGGCTGATCCTCGCCGTCACCTATGTCGGCGGACAGGTCGCCCAGACGGTGGTTCATGTGCCCGAGGCGACCGCCGGCATCTTCCAGGCGACCATGCTGTTCTTCATCCTGGCAAGCGACATCCTCGTCCGCTATCGGCTGCGAATCGTCCGCGACGCGCCGCGCGCCGCAGGCGCGGGAGCGCCGGCGTGACCCTCGACTTCATCATCGACGCCATCGTCACCGTCATCGGCGTCACGACGCCGATCCTTCTCGCGGCGACCGGGGAGCTCATCGTCGAGAAGAGCGGCGTGCTCAACCTCGGAGTCGAGGGGATGATGCTGGTCGGCGCGGTGACCGGCTTTGCGGTCACCCTGAATTCCGGCGACGCGCTGGGCGACTGGGCGCCCTGGGTTGGCGTCGTAGCCGCCGCGGTCGCCGGCGCGGCGTCCTCCATGCTGTTTGCGTTTCTGGTGCTGACGCTCGCCTCCAATCACGTCGCCACCGGCCTCGCGCTGGCGATATTCGGCATCGGCCTGTCGTCGCTGGTCGGCGCCGGCTATGTCGGGATGGTGATCCCGCCCTTCAATCAGGTCTTCCCCGACTGGCTGGCGACGGACCCGATCGGACGCGTCGTCTTCGGCTATAGCCCGCTGGTCTATTTCGCGTTGATCATGGTGTTCGCCGTCGGCTGGTTCATGAACCGCACCCGCGCCGGGCTGATCCTGCGCGCCGTCGGCGAGAACGACATCTCCGCCCATTCGATCGGCTACCCGGTGATCGCGATCCGCTACGCCGCCGTCGCTTTCGGCGGCGCGCTCGCCGGAATAGGCGGTTCGTATTTCTCGATGGTCATCACGCCGATGTGGGCCGAACAGATGACGGCGGGGCGCGGCTGGATCGCGCTCGCCCTCGTCGTCTTTTCCGGCTGGCGCGCCGGGCGCCTGCTGGTCGGCGCCTATTTCTTCGGAATCCTGATGACGCTCGAGCTCTACGCCAAGGCGTCCGGCTATTCGTTCCTGCCGTCGCAGTTCTGGGCCGCCATGCCCTACATCATGGCCGTGGCCGTGCTCGCGGTCATGTCGGCCCGCGGCGTAACGGGCAGCGAGGCCCCGGCCTGCCTCGGCAGGCCGTTCATGCCGAACAGTTGATCATCATGTCACGCATAAGAAGGAGAACGACATGAGTCTGGTGACACGACGCAATTTCTTGCAGACCGCCGCCGCCGCGGGGCTCGCCTTGCCGGCGCTGGGACGCGCCGCATACGCCGCCGAGCCGCTGAAGATCGGCTACATCTATCTCGGCCCAATCGGCGACTACGGCTGGACCTGGGCGCACAACAAGGGCCGGCTCGCGCTCGACGCGGCGCTGAAGGGCCAGGTCGTCACGTCCTATGTCGAGAACGTGAAGGAGGACGCGAGCGCGATCCCGATCCTGAAAGACCTGGCGCAGCAGGGCAACAAGCTGATCTTCACGACCTCATACGGCTACATGGACCAGACGATCGAGGTCGCCAAGCAGTTCCCCGAGGTGAAGTTCGAGCACTGCACCGGCTACAAGCATGCCGACAACGTCGGCACCTACAACTCCCGCTTCCATCAGGGCCGCGCCGTCGAAGGGACGATCGCGGGCCTGATGACCAAGTCGAACACGATCGGCTATCTCGGCTCCTACAAGGTGCCCGAGGTCGTGCTCGGCGTGAACGCCTACACGCTCGCCGCGCAGGCGGTGAACCCGAACATCAAGACGAAGCTCGTCATGATCGACTCGTGGTTCGATCCAGCCAAGGAAGCCGCCGCTGTCCAGACGCTGATCAACCTCGGCTGCGACGTCGTCGCCCAGCACACCGACAGCCCGGCGGGCCTGCAGGTCTGCGAACAGCGCAAGGCGTGGTGCTTCGGCCAGGGCGCCGACATGAAAAAGTTCGCGCCCAAGACGCAGCTCACCGCGATCGAGGACATCTGGGGCCCCTATTACATCTCCCGCGCTCAGACGATGCTCGACGGAAGCTGGAAGCCGGACGACGCCTGGTGGGGCATGAAGGAAGGCACCGTCGTCATCTCGCCCTACAGCTCCGCCGTGCCGGACAACGTGAAGGCGGCCGCGGACAAGGTGATCGCCGGCTGGAAGGACGGCAGCTACGACGTCTTCACCGGCGAGATCAAGGACCAGGCGGGAACGGTGAAGGTCCCCAAGGGCTCGCGCATGGAGGACAAGGACCTCGCGGTGATCGACTGGTACGTCCAGGGCGTGCAGAGCTGAGCGGCGCGGTTTCGCGCGTCCGTCACGGCGCGGACGTGGCTTGAAAGGACGGGAGAGGGCCACCCCTCTCCCGTTTTGCTGTTCCTGAAGCGCCACCGTTCAGGTCACGCGCTTCCAGAGGCCCCCGGCCCGCTCCAGCGTCGCGCCCTTGCCGCCAGTCTTCCGGCCTTGCAACTCGGTCAGATAGAAGCCCTCGATCTCCGCGAGATTGCTGAGCTCGCGGACCGTCGTCCCGTCCGGGAAGAACGCGTAGACGGTCTCGTCGGTGTGGGCGCTGTATTTTTCGTGATCGGCGTGGAGGATCATCGGCCGCCCGATCCGCTTGTTGATGAAGGTCTGGACGTCCAGGAGCTCCTTCGAGCGGAAGTGTTTGAAGCCGAGCATCTCGTCCTTCACCAGAAGCGTTTCGCCGGGCATGTCGGCGCGAACGATTGCATAGAGATCGTAGTCGCCGTGGACATAGGTCGCGGCCGAAACGAGCGACGAGGACGAGAACAGCACGCAGCCGTATCGCGGGCTCTCGGGGTCGAGTTGCACGCCGTAGACCTTTCCGCCCGGGAAGTAGGTCAGGGCCCGGCGGCCGTCCTGCCAGAAGCTGCGGCAGACAAGCGGCTCGAACTCGGTCCACTCGCGGAGCGCCTTCTGGAACTTGTCCCCGTCGAAGGCCAGCGGCCCGACGATGTTCGGATCGGCGACGAGGCCGGCAATTTCGCGCATCCTGCCCTGCACGACGACAGACTTGTCGGCCGTCTTGGCCTTGCAGTCGAACCGCTTGGCCGAAAAGCCCGCCATGCCGATATAGGAAAGCGACGCCGCATTGGTCGCCCGCACGAGAATATAGACCCGGAAATGCTTGGCCGCCGCGCCGAAGATATGCATGTCCGAGCTTCGGATTCCGGAGAAGTACATCGCGCCCTGCCAGCTGTCGGGTCGGGCCCTTCCACAAGGATTGAGCGGAATGTGATCCGGATCGGGAACGGGTGCAAGGCGGAAGGCCAGAGCAAGAGATGGCCTTCGCCTCGAGTGGGCATAACGCCGGGGCGGCGAGCCCCTCACATGATCTCGACGATGTCCGCCCTGTCTCGCAGCCGGGCCTTGGCCGCGTCGACGACGTGGCGATGGTGGGTGAACAGGATCGTCTGCACGCGGTTGCCGATTGCGGCCAGCGCTTCGAGCCCGGCCCCGGTTCGCTCGTCGTCGAAACTCGCGAAGATGTCGTCGCCGACGAACGGCGGCGCCTCGGAGCGCGCGGCGTAGTTCTCGATCACGGCGAGGCGCAGAGCGAAATAGAGCTGGTCGCGCGTGCCTTCGCTCAGGGCCTTGACCCGCACGCTTTCGCCGTTTCGGCGCATCCCGACGAGCTGCAGTTCGTCGTCGTCGCCGAAAGCCTGATCGAGTCCGGCGAAAGCGCCGCCGGTCAAGAGCGCGAAGATCGCGCCCGCGCGCGTCATCAGCGGATCACGGCGCGCTGCGCGATGGCGATCCAGCGCGGCGCCGAGAAGGGCGGACGAAGCCTTCAGCACCGCCCATCGCCGCGCCGTCTCCACGAGCTCCGCTTCGGCGTTGCGGCGCTGCTGCCAGGCCTCTTCGGCGCCGATTCCTCCCTCAAGCTCCTCGCGCTGCTGCAGAAGCAGGGCGCGTTGCGCGCGCTGGTCATTGTCGAGCCGTTCGCGCTCATCGTTCTCGCGTTCGAGCTCGCCGATGCGCGCAGCGGCTGCGTCCGGGTCGAACCCCTGCATCTCCTCCACGAGCCGCGTCTCATCCACGCCGTCCGCGAGATCGGAGAGATGGCGCCGGTTCTGGCGCAGGGCCTCCGCCAGGTCCGCGCGCTCACGCTCTCGCGCGATCAGGACGGTGGGATCGCTGTCCGGAGGAAGCAACGCGGTCGCTTGCGCGAGCACGGCGTCGGCGCGCGTCCGCCGGTCGCAGGCTTCGCCGAGCGCCCGCCGCGCGGACTCGATGGACCGCGCCGCCTCGATCCGCTGCGCCTCGGCCTTGCGGGCCGACGAAAGGCGCTCGTTCAGACGGCGCGCCATCGCGTCCGCCGGCAGGTCCGCGGCCTCGGGCGCGCAGCGCGCGGCGAGCGCGCCTGCCTTGGCCTCGAAGGCCTCCATGTTCCGTTTCATCCCCGCGACGCGGCGCGCGCGGTCGCGCTGGTTTTCCCCGTCCCGCATCGCCTTGTCCCACACGTCGAGGGCGGCTTCGACCGCCTCGATCGAGGCGCCGGCGGCGACGCCCGTCTCGACCAGAGCGGCGTCGGCGCGCGCCCGCCAAAAAGCCGTGCGCGTCGCGGCCTCGGCCTCGTCCCGCGTCGCCTCTGCGAGGCTCCGGCAAGCCTCGGCGTAGCGAGCCTCCATGTCGCGCGAAGCGTGGTAGGCTTTGGCGACCTCCTCCAGCCGCCGCTCGATCCGGTCCGCCAGCCGCGCGATATCGAGGCCCTCGATCGGATTGAGGCCGATGTCCCTGGCGAGCGTCAGCAGCATCGGAGCGGTCGCCTCGAGCTCTCGCGTCTCGGCGTCGAGCGCGATCTTACGCGCAAGCAGCCGGTCGCGGGCGCCGAGCGCCTCCGTGACGCGGGCGATCCAGTCCCGCATCGTCGCGGGGGGCCTCGGGCGCGCGCAGACGCCCCGCCACAGCTCGGCCCAGGCGCGCTCGATTTCGCCCCGCTTCGCCTCCTCCTGCGCCTCGCCGCCTTGAGCGAGCGCATAGGCGCGCGTCTGCTCGTCGAGGCGCTGGGTCTCGAGCGCATGCTTGGCGAGGCGTCCGGCGTCGGAGAGCGCCTCGTCGGCCAACCGGTCGGCCTCCGCGGTCAGCCGCTCGAAGCCCTGGGCCTGATCGGACAGCATTTCCGCTGTCGCGCCCGTCTCGCCGAGCAGCGCGGCGCGAAGCGGACGCCAGGCCTCGTCGCGCTCGTCTCGCGCCTCCTCGATCCGGATCGCGGTTGCGAGCGGGCGCCCGGCGGCCAACGCCGCCAGACGCGCGGTCGTCTCCGCCATGTCCTTCTCGACTGCCTCCCGCTTCTGCGCGGCGGCGCGGGCGTTCTCCGCAGCCGCCTCGAAAGCCCGCTCGAATCGGGCGATGTCCTCTTCCCGCGGCAGCGGCCGGCCCGTGAGCGCTTCGAGGTTTTCAACCGGCGGATCGAGTCGCGCGATCGTCTCGGCCTGCCTTCGCGCCTCGTCGGCAAGGTCGACGCCGTCCTTGTGGACCTCGCGTGCGCGTTCAGCGACCTTGCCGAGCGCCGAGAAGGCTTCCCTCGGGGAGGAGGGATCCACGGCAACTGGCCGCGCTTCCCGCTCCCGCCGCAGCGTCTCGACCGCCTTTCGCTCCCGGACGAGACGTTGCGTCTGGGCCTCGGCGTCCGACTGAATCTTTCGGCCCTCAACGATGAGCGCGCGCAGCGCAGCGAGCGCGGCGGCAGTCGGACGGCGCGCCTCCAGGGCGTTTGCATCGGGAAGGCCGAGCGCGCGGGCGTGGCCCTCCAGCGCGGCCGCGAACTGATCGGCTTCGAACTGGACTCGCGGCAGGTCCCGCTTCTCGGCGGCGTACGCGCCGCTCTCCTTGAACAGGTCCTCGATCGCCGACGCCTCCGCGAGCGAAGCCGGGTCGCGCAAAAGTCTGGCGGCGTCTTCGACGCGGCGCCGCTCCTCTCCTTCCGCCCGCTCCACCGCTTCGGCGGCGGCGCGCTGCTCCTGGAGCGCCGCTGCCACAGTGTCCGCCTGCCCGGGGGCGAAGGGCGGAAGGTCGGCGAAGCCCGCGAGCCGCCGCTCGGCCTCGGCGATCTCTTTCACTACCGGGGCCGTCCGCTTGAGCCGCGCCACCCGCGCCCGCTCGACCTCGCTCGAGCGGCGCTCCGCGCGAAGCGTTGCGAGTTTTGCGTCGAGCGCGTCGATGTCGGCGTTGAGACGACGCCAGCCGTCGACCCTGAGCTCCTTCGTCTCGATCGCCTTGCGCGCCGCCGAATGTCTTTCGAGAGCCTGGTAGAAGCGCCGGTGGGCCGCCTTCCGGTCGCCGAAGATTCCGTCCGCCTCCGCTTCGAGGGCGGTGCGCAACTCGAGCAGATTGCGCAAGCCCGACGCCGCTTCGAGCAGCGTGGCGCCAACATCGCCATCCGCCTTGAGCATCGCCTCTCCGCCCTCCCGCAACGCGGCGGGGTCGAGGCCGAAAGAGCGGCGAAACGCGTCCTCGCCGACGCCGCCGAGCATGGGTTCGAGCGCGTCATCGGGCAGCATGGCGCCGTCCTCGCCTTGCAGCGTGTTCTTCCGCCCCTTGCGCCGCCGAACGGCAAGCACGCTGCCGTCCGATGCGCAGATTTCGGCGCCGATCCGCAACTCCTGGCCGGGATAGCGAAACGCGTAGGACGTGCGGTCCGGAACGCCGTAGAGCAAAGCGCCGACCGCGGCCAGCGCCGTCGACTTTCCCGCCTCGTTCGGCCCATAAACGACATGCAGTTTTGCGTCCGAGCGGAACCGCAGGCGGAGGTTGTCGAAAGCGCCGAATTTCTCGAGCTCGAGCGTCCGGAGCTTCATCGCAGTCAGCCTATCTCGGCGCGGGAGAGCGTCAGCGCGCGCGCCTCCGCGAGCACGGACTCGAGGTCGAGCGTCGCGGCGGGATCATCGACCATCCCGCCCGGCAGTCTCGCGCGGACCGTCCCGATGAGCGCCTCGAGCGCCGCGCGCAGGGCGGGATCGTCTGCGCTCTCGCTGAGCGCGGCCGAAAGGTCGAGCCCAGCGAGCGCCGCCTCGTTGATCCGGCGCGAGGGCGCGGTGGTGCCGACACGAAGCCTTTCGAGCCACACGTCATCGCCGCAGCGCTGCGCCGCCGCCTCGGTCTTGTCGCGCAGGTCCGGGTCGGCGAGGAGGCGCGCATGCAGCGGCGCGGCGCCGGCGAAAGACACGCGCACCGCGAGCATGCGCCCTTCAGCGGCGTCAGCGTGCAGGCGCACCGCCGCTTCGACGGCGCGCATCAGAGACGCCTCCTCGTCGTGCGCCTCCGCGTCGACGACCACTTCGGCCCAACGGGCGCGGTCCGTCGAAACGCGTCTGATCGCCTCGACCCGGCCGTCGGAGACGTCGACGAAGACCGCGCCTTTTTCCCCACATTCGCGTACGCTGCGTCCCTGAAGGTTGCCGGGGTAGACGATCCACGGATCGCGCGAGACGATCTCGAAGGCGTGCACATGGCCGAGCGCCCAGTAGTCGTACCCCTTTGTGGCGAGTTCGGCGGCCGTGCAGGGCGCGTAGTTCTCGTGGCCCGCACGGCCGCAGGCCGTATGCAGAACCCCGATGTTGAACCAGCCGGGGACCGGTTCGGGGTAATCGAGCGCGTAGTTTTCGGCGACCTCGCGTCGGGGAAAGCCGCGGCCGTGCAGCGCGACGCGCAGTTCCTTGAGCCGGTGCGTCTCCGGTCGCCGGGTCGAAAACTCGAGGACCTTATCGGGCCAAGTCAGCGAACGGGTCACGACGCTATCGGCGTCGTGATTGCCGCGCAGAAAGAATGTCGGAACGCCCCGATTGGCGAGGCGGGCCAGTTGGCGATTGAAGAACAGGCCGATCGACGCGTCCCTCCAGTCGCCGTCGAAGACATCCCCGGCGATGACGGCGAAGGCGACCTCCTCCTCGAGCGCCCGCGTGACCAGGTCCTCGAAGGCTTCCCGGCTCGCACGGGCGAAGCGGGCGGCGACGTCGCCGTCCTTTTGCGCGAGCCCGAGCAGCGGGCTACCCAGATGCAGGTCGGCGGCATGAAGGAATCGGAAGCTCATCGCGGCCATGCTAGTCGAGAGCGCTTCCGCCAGCGAGGCAAAGGCCGCACTCGGCCGTGGATAACGCGCCCGGGGTTCGACTTGTGATGGCGGCCGCCTTGGGGCATAGGCCGCGGCGAGGCCGGGGCGTCCCGGTCGCGACGACGGATATGGATTTGCGTAACGGGCGGCGGACTTCAGCGACATCCGAGAGCGTCGAGAACGCGACGCGCATGCGCTTGAGCCGGTCGCTGCACGGCCTGTGGCGCAAGGCCGTGCGCGGCCCGCTGAAGACGCTGCGCGCGCGCCTGCGCAGCGCGGCGGCGGCGCGCGCGAAGGGCGGCCTCCCGGTCTCGGTCGATTGGGAGACCGAGCTTGCCGTCGTTCCTTTCGAGGGGCGGCTTCCGCCGCCTCACGCGCAATGCAGCGTCATTGAAGCGACGCGGTACCCCACCCGGCTGCATCCGCTGACGGTCAATTCCACGACCACCGAAGCGATGCATTATGTCCCCCACACGGTCGACGCGCCGGCGATGACGCTCGAACATCTCGTCGACCAGTACTGGTTCCCGAAGCTCGGGCTCCTCGTCTCGCAGGAAGCCCGGGTGTGGCGGCATTCCTTCCTCGGGCCGTTCCGGGAGGGTTTCCTCTCGTCGGTCAAGGAGATCGTCGACCGGCCAGGACCCGACGGCGCGCCCGCGCCCGTCTTCTTTCCGGAGCGGCTCGCCGGCGCGCCGAGGATCGCGGAGGAACGCCTACTGATCGCCAACTCGGAGAAGCCGAACTACGGCCACTACCTTCTCGACATGGTTCCCTTGATCCATCTCGGCGCGACAATGCGGGCGCCGATGCTGACCTGGACGCTAAAGCCCTGGCAGCGCAGCCTCATCGACCGGCTCAATGTCCCTCCCGGGCTCATCCGGGAGATCCGGCCGCACCCGGTCTTCCTCGAGCACGCGATCGTCAGCAACCGCCACAGCGGGATCAGCAGCCAGAACGCGCATCCCCAGCAAAAGGACGTCTTTGCGGCGATCCTCGCCAATGTGCGAAAAGCCGCGCCGGGCCTCGAAACGCCGAAGCGCGTGCTCGTCTGCCGCAGCCTCGCCAACAGTCGCAACATCGTCAACCGCGCGGAGATGATCGAGGCCCTGAAGCCGTTCGGCATCGTCGCGGTCCAGCCGGAGAAGCTCTCGTTCGACGAGCAGGCGCTGACCTTCGCCAACGCCGACGTCATCGTGTGCGAGTTCGGCGCGGCGACCGTCAACGCCCTGTTCTGCCGCCCGGACGCAAAGGTCGTCGAAATCATCGCCGAGGGTCAGCACGATCCGTGGTCGTCGCATCTCCTCGCCATGCTGGGGCTCGAGCATGTCGTGCTGTTCCAGCCGCAGACCGAGGACGCGCTCGCGAACGCCCCGAGGCACATGAAGGATTCGCCCTTCTCTTACGCGGTCGATCTGGCGAAGCTGGTCGAGACCGTGCGGGCGCTAACCGCCGCCTAGGCTCAAAGAGCGGGCGGGAGACCCGACCGGCCGACCGCCGCAAGTTCGCCTCAAGTCGGCCACATGCTCGAAGCTCCCCTTCCTGACGGAGGTTCCGACATGGCGAAGATGCGCGCGATGGTCGTTTCAAAACCAGGTGGTCCGCTCGAAGCCGTCGAGCGCGACCTGCCTGAGCCGGGGCCCGAGGAGCTTCGCATCCGGGTCATCGCCTGCGGCGTCTGCCACAGCGATGCCGTGACCGTCCAGAAGTTGTTCCCGTTTATCCAGTACCCGCGCGTGCCCGGGCACGAGGTCATGGGGGTCGTCGACGCGCTCGGCCTTGGCGTCAAGGGCTTCAAGGTCGGCGACCGGGCCGGCGTCGGATGGTTTGGCGGCTCGTGCGGCTATTGCCGGCATTGCCGGCGCGACGCGGCCTTCGCCTGCGAAACAGTGACCGAGATCAGCGGCGTCACCCGGGACGGCGGCTACGCCACGCACATGGTGGCTCGGGCCTCCGCGGTCGCGCATGCGCCCGACGATCTCGACCCGGTCGAGTCGGCGCCCCTGCTTTGCGCCGGCGTCACCACGTTCAACGCGCTCCGCCACAGCGGCGCCGGCCCCGGCGATCTCGTCGCCGTCCACGGTGTCGGCGGCCTCGGGCATCTCGGGATCCAGTTCGCCGCGCGGCAGGGCTTTCGCACCGTCGCGGTCAATCGCGGGCGCGACAAGGAGGCGCTGGCGCGGAAACTGGGCGCAACCGATTATATCGACAGCGACGCCGAAGACCCGGCGAAGGCGCTCGGCGCCATGGGCGGGGCGAAGGCGATCCTCGCCACCGTCACCGACGCCGCAGCGATGCAGTCGATCGTCGGCGCTCTCGGGCCGAACGGCGTCATGATGGTGATCGGGGCGGTGGGACCGATGACCATCAACCCCATCGATCTGATCTTGAAGTCCGCCTCCATCCACGGCTGGTATTCGGGAATCGCACGGGATTCGGAGGACACGCTCGACTTCAGCAAGCTGAACGGCGTCGCCTCGATGAACGAAATCTACCCGCTCGACAAAGCCCAGGAAGCCTATGACCGGATGATGAGCGGCAAGGCGCGATTTCGGGTCGTGCTCAGGATGGATGCCTGACAGAACGGGACGGCGTCCGCGCGAACCGGACGACGTGCGCTTCCACCCGCTCTCGCCGGCCGCGCGCCTCGACAAGCTCGCGCTCGCCCGTCAGGACGCCGTCCGGCGCCGTGAGGGCGCGCCTCAGGTCGCCCGAGATCACGAGGCTCGCGTCAATCGATTTGCAATAGTCGCACAGCCTTGCCGCGACGTTCATCGTATCGCCGAAAAAGGCAAGCTGGCGCTTGGCGTCGCCGCATTCACTGACGACGACCGTCCCGGCGTGGATCCCGGCGCGGAATGCGGGGACGACGCCGAATTCCCGTTCGTAGGACGACGCAAGCGCGTCGATCTTGCGTCCGATCGCGTCGAAGCAGGCGACGCAGCGGCCGTTGCGCGTTGGATCGTCGCTGAGCGGCCAGCTCACGATCACCTCGTCGCCGACATAGGCGTGCACCGCTCCGCCGAAGTCGGCGATCGGCTCGTCGATGTCGAAGAAGAAGCGGGTGATCAGATCGTGAACCTTCACCTCGCCCATCGCCTCGGCGAGCCGGGTCGAGTTCGCCATGTCGAGAAACATCACGATCAGTCTTCGGCGAGTCGGGCGGTGGTAAACGCCGAGCAGCGCGCTTATCAGCAGCGGCGCCCCGATCAGGCGCTCGAGTTCGATCACCACGCCGACGACCATGGAGAAGGCGAAGCTGACCGCAACGATCCGCACAAGGTCGCTCGTCACCCAGCCGCGCCCGACGTCGGCATAGAGGATGAACTGCAGGACCAGGCCGACGGCGATAAGCGCACCGGTCAAGGCGAGCGCCTTCACGACGACCTCGACGGCCAGCGGCAGCTTGCGGAGCGCCACGCCCGGCCAGTTCCCCGCGTCGAACGCGGTCTGAACGGCCCAAATGGTCAGGCCGAGACACACGCCGTGCATGCCGCTGCGCAAAAACTCCAGGAGCGTCCGCTCTGCTTCCGGATCGAAGGCCAGCCGGTAGGCGAGACCGCCGATGAAGCCGCCGACGATGGCGACGATCGGAAAGCCCCTCCGCATGCCGACAGATCGCGGAAGGACCGGACGACGGTGAGGGTCGCGCGCCGGCGAAAGGCGCCCGGACTGCGCAATCTCGTCGTTTGGCCGGTCCATGAAAGGTCTCTTTACCACCGCGAGCCGGAGCAGCGGAACCTTTGGGCTTGCGGGCGGCGACGCGGTTGCAGACTCGGCTCTTTTGGCAATACCATTCCGGTCAACGGGGGGCGTCTCGGGAACGCAGTTGCGAACTGCGGAGGTCATGATGCCGATGTGGGACTGGCGGTTTGGCGGCCGCCCGGCGCTGGATGGTCTTCTTCTGGGGCTGGCGCTTCTGGCCGCCGAAGCCCCGGCGCCCGCTTTCGCGTCCGATCGCTCGACCTGCAAGTACTTCAGCCAGTTGCCGGACGACTGCGCCGCCGCGGAGCAGCGCAAATTCGACAATCTGCGCGGCTACCGGTTCGAAGAGATCGACCTCTACGCCCGCGACGTGATCAAGAAGGTCGTCTACGTCAGCATCTACAACACAACCGGGCAGAACGACGGGGACGACACGCGCGACTCCGCGCCGCAGGATTACGCAGCGCATGTGGATCCGAAGAAGGTCGCCAAGAAGTTTCAGGCGGTCGCCGCATGGACGAGCCCGCCCCGGTACTGGGCGGTGGACTGGCTCGCCGACCGGGTCGGCGCGGTGCGCAATTTCGACGGGCTCGACGCCGCCTGGATGGGCAACGGTCCGGCGCCGGAATCCAGACTCTCGGCAAAGCCGCCGTCGGACGCCTATCGCATGGAGTGGTTCCCGCGGACCGCGATCGAGGGCTTCAAGAAGGGAGCGAAGGTCTATTTGCTCGACGATCCCAAGAGCCACACCTGGGTCCTGACGGCCTACACCGGGGCGCACGACACGGCCGTCGACGATCTCGATTCGCTCGGCGACCGGCTTAAGCTGCCGCAGGGGTGGAAGTTCCGCAGCGTCATGCTCGACAAGGAGCTGATCCTCGAGGCGAAGGGCGGGTACGCCGCCTCGACGCAGGACGACAAGGGCGACGTCTACCACCTCGCCGGGCCAGGGCAGAGCAACTTCACCCCTTGAGCTTTCCGGACAGAGGATACGCGATGGAGCGGAAAAAGGCCTCCGACTTCCCGCAGGGGCTGTTGGATCTGTTCGACGCCTATGTCCACGGCGGGATCAGCCGACGCGCCTTCCTCGACGGCGCGCAAAGATTCGCGGTCGGCGGCGTGACCGTCGCCGCGCTTTTCGACATGCTCAGGCCGAACTACGCCTGGGCGATCCAGGTCCCGCCGGACGATCCTTGGCTGACCGCGCGCAGAGTGAGCGTCCCCTCGCCGCGCGGGACCGGGACGATCAGCGGCTATCTCGTCCGTCCGGCGACGACGGTGAAGCTTCCCG
>Ga0074046_10002716_pt1 | contig 15142 bp, 14 predicted proteins | sample BogForMeECP23OM3_FD_94441 | JGI IMG/M metagenome (GOLD analysis project Ga0074046, IMG submission 94441) | Bog forest soil microbial communities from Calvert Island, British Columbia, Canada - Bog Forest MetaG ECP23OM3 | ecosystem: Environmental > Terrestrial > Soil > Wetlands ...
GAACCCTTTGTTCATTAATGTTGCCGAGTCGATGGTGATCCTTTTCCCCATCTTCCAGGTGGGATGATTGAGCGCCTGTTGCACCGTAATTGATGCAAATTCAGACTTGGGCGTCTTCAGGAACGGCCCTCCCGAAGCGGTCAGCCAGATGCGCTCGACTTCCTCCATGCGTCCGCCGCGCAGGCACTGGTGGATGGCGTTATGCTCGCTATCGATCGGCAGCAGCGGCTTGCCCTGCTTCCGCGCCTCGGCCGTGATCAGTTCGCCCGCCACCACCAGGCATTCCTTGTTCGCCAGTCCGACGGTCTTGCCCGCGCGCACCGCTTCGTAGGTCGCCTCCAGCCCGGAGACGCCCACAATTGCGCTGACCACGAAATCCACCTCGGGATGGGTCGCCACGCGTACTGTGCCCGCAGCGCCATGCACGACCTCAATCTCGGAGAGGCCCGCGCCGCGGAGTTTGGCCCGGAACGCTTCGGCGTCCTGCTCCTCAGCCAGCGATAGGACGAGCGGCTTCCAGCGCAGCGCCTGCTCAAAGGCAAGCTCAGAATTGTTGCCGGCCGCGAGCGTCGCGACCTGAAAGCGGTCGGGATAGCTCTCGACCACGCTCAAAGTGCTGCGGCCGATCGAGCCCGTCGAACCGAGGATGGCGATACGTTTCATGCCGGAAAGTCAGCACCCATTGTAAGGGATGGAGACGGTAGTGCGTAGCAGGGAGTCTTGTGGGTAGATCGCGCCCTATGGGCGCCACCCTTACTGCATCAGCCGCCAAGCGCCGTACGCCCACACCACCGGCACCGCAAACAGCATGGCGTCGATGCGGTCGAGCATGCCTCCGTGGCCGGGGAGAATCGTGCCGGAATCTTTCACTCCGGCGCCGCGCTTTATGAGGGACTCGACCAGATCGCCCAACTGGGCCGCGATGTTGACCACCGCCGACAACAGAATGATGGGCCACAGTTGCGGCTGTTGCAATCCGAACATGCCATCGCGGCGGTCAATCAATCCGATCCGCAGCAGAACGGCACTGATTCCAGGCGCGTGCTGAAACCACAGCGCGCCGACGATCACACTAGCCAGGATTGATGCCACCGCGCCTTCCCAGGTTTTGTTCGGGCTGATCCGCGGCGACATGCGATGCCGCCCCAGCGACTTGCCGACGAAGTAAGCGAAGATATCTCCCGCCCACACGGCGAGAAGTGTGTAGATGGTCCAGATCGCTCCGGCTGGCTGCTGCCGGATCGCAACCAGCAGCGCCATCGGGATTGCGATATACGCGAAAGCAAACGTCGAAGCCGCAGCCGCCGGATAGCCCCTGGCCAAGTCGGCCTGCCGCATACCGACGGTCAGAAACACAAACGGTGCGAGCGCCGCCGCCGCTGCCAGCCCGTAGAGTATGGCCGCAGTCTCAACCAGCGGCGTGCGATTGGTGGACACGACAATCACAAACACAAAGAAGAGTGCCACAAAAGCATACGTCGCCCGCCCTAGCGGCTGGACTCCGTAATGCGTCACCAGCTTCAGGAATTCGGCGATGGCCAGCAGGGCGACCGCTCCGGCCACAAGGGCCAGCACATAAAGCGGCGCCTTCAAAACCAGCAATAAGACGAGGGGAATTAAAACGACGGCGGTCGCGACGCGCTTGATCAACGCTTCGCCTCAGCGTGGGCTCGGAGCGACGTATGCTGCGGAGCATGGCCGTCCAATCCTAGCCCGCCGTAGCGGCGTTCGCGCTTCTGATATTCCTCAATGCCCTCGAGCAATTGCACACCGCGAAAATCGGGCCACAACGTCGGAGTCACATAGATCTCCGCATAGGCCAGCTGCCAGAGCAGGAAGTTACTCAGCCGCATCTCGCCGCTGGTGCGAATGACTAAGTCCGGATCCGGCAGACCCCGGGTGTAGAGGTGTTCACTAATCAGCTGCTCGTCAACTTGCATGTGATCGAGGCCGCCATTGCGCGCGGCAGCCTCCGCCAGCGAGCGGAAGGCGTCAACGATCTCGCTGCGCGCACTGTAGTTCAGCGCCAGCGTCAGCAGCATCCCGGTATTCTTCGAAGTCGCGTTGCTCGCTTCTTCCATTTCGCGCTGCACCGACTCCGGTAACTCATGCTGGCGCCCGATATATTTCAGACGGATATTGTTTTGGTTGAGGGTCTTGATTTCCGCTTGGAGATAGCGGCACAAAAGGCGCATCAGGAAATCAACTTCCGTCTTCGGACGCTTCTTCCAGTTTTCTTCGGAGAAGGCGTAGAGCGTCAACGCCGGAATTCCAATGCGGGCCGCGGTTTCGACCGTCGAACGCACCGCGGCGACACCGGCGCGATGTCCGGCAACGCGTGGCATGTGCCGTCGCCGGGCCCAGCGCCCGTTTCCGTCCATGATGATGGCGATATGCTGGGGAAGACGCGCCCCATCGAGCCGCAGGTAAACGTCAGTTTCCTTGCGATCCATCCCCGCCGGAACCGTGTGTCGCAAGCAGACCTCTCCGAATCGAAGCTAACACACGAAATCCAGTGTGTGCAATGCGATGGGAGCGATGGGAGCAACGGTACGCCTCTATTTCAGACCTCAACTCGCAGACGCATTTCCTTTTGTGATTAAATCACTGCTGTCGAGGGGACTTCCCGATGGCAATGAAACTCTTGCAAATGATCAGCAAGCCCACCGCGTGGGCGAGTGGATGGACAAGCGCAGCCCTTTGCTTCAGTGCGGCTAGTGGATATTGGTTAGCCGAGCAGCGTGGGAGAGCCATCTGTTGGGTCGCGCTGGGGGTGATCGAAGTGGCGGCTATTCTCTTGTAAAGCGGAGGGCGGCCGAGTCTGCGGTATTCGGCCGATCATGTGCGGCTCACACCGTAGGCGTTCAAGACATCCCGCAGCGTCACTACACCTTCCAGTTTGTGGATATCGGCACGGTTCACCACTGGCAGGATTTCGATCTGATTGGCGCCCATGCGCTCGAGCGCCAGATCAATCCCCTGGTCGGGATGGACATGCGGAAACACCACTGCTTCCACCACCTTGCCGATTTTCCGATCCGCGCCTTTCGCTAGTTCTTGTTCCAGCCGCGCAAGATTGATAACGCCTATCACGCCCCGTCGATCCGCCACTAGACACGTCTGGATCTCGCTCGATCGAACTCGTTCCAGCGCTTCCCGAACTGTAATCTCGGCTGGCAGCAACTGGTTCGCAGCTTGCATTACTCTTCTTACTTGGCGCTCGCCATATCGCCGGCGCGTCTCCGCCCTCGGCAGGTGGATGCCGTCTTGCACGGCCAGCGCTTCGTAGATGGGCTCGCGCTGCAATCGTGAAGCAATGAACAGACTCACCAGATTCGCAATCATGAGCGGAACGATCACCGCATAATCCTGCGTCATCTCAAAGATCATCAGTACCGAGGTCATGGGAGCACGCACGATCCCCGCGAAGACTGCCCCCATCCCGACCAGCGCATAAGCTCCCGGCGTCGCGGTGTGGGCGGGAAACCAACTATGTGCCAGCGTCCCAACCGACCCACCTAACATAGCGCCGATAAACAGGGAGGGCCCAAAAATCCCCCCCGCATTGCCCGAAGCATAACTGGCGGTGACCGCAATGAGTTTCAGTACGACCAGCAGCGCCATCAACTCCAGCGCCATTCTTCCGTTCAAGGCGTCGCCGACAAACCCGTAACCCACGCCCAGAACCTGCGGTACAAACCAGCCGATGAGGCCGACCAGCAACCCTCCCACCACCGGTTGGAGCCAGACCGTCTTCTGCGGAAACCGCAAGAAGCGAGCCCGCATACCTAGCAAGAGTTTGGTAAAAGCCACCGAAACCAGGCCGCCCGCGACGCCGAGCACGGCATAGACCGCAAACTCCGCCGGATGGACCAATTGGTATTGCGGAACCTTGAAGAGGGGGTTATTGCCGAGAAGGACGCGTAGAACCATCCACGAAGTCGCCGAGGCCAGCACAACCGCGCCCATCACCGGCGCGTGGAGGTCGCCCATGATCTCCTCAAGCGCAAACAGCACGGCGGCCAGCGGCGTATTAAATGCGGCTGCAATGGCCGCTGCCGCTCCCACTGGGATCAGGTTCTTGACTTGCTCGGAGCGCAGCCCGAGGAGGCGTCCGAGCACCGAAGCAATGCCCCCACCTACTTGCACCGAAGGCCCTTCGCGGCCCAGGGGGATTCCACTGGCGAGTGTCGCCGACGTGCAAAAAAACTTGCCCAGCACGGTGCGCAGTGTGATGCGGCCTTCGCGCGCGAACAAAGCCGCCTTCGTCTGCGGCACGCCGCTGCCTCGCGCATTCGGGAAATAGCGATACAACAAGTAGCCGATGCCGAGCGACCCCACGACCGGAAACAGTACACGCCGCCACGGAGCGCCTCCCACCGGATACAGCCGCATCCCCAAGCGTTCCGTCAGCACGATGAAAGCGACCACCGCCGCGCCCGTCAACGCGCCAATCACCAGCGCCAAAACCAGAAAGACCTGACTCTCCCGCTGCCGCAGTTCGGCCATGCGATCTGATAGCCAGGTCTTCCACCCACCTGTGTTCGTCGTCTGCACCCTCTCATGCACCTCTGGGGATTGTTCCGCCAGGACACACCTCACCGGCTTGACTTGGGAGGACCGAGCCCGCACGCGCGATTCGGTGGCTTTCGAACGCTCACCAGCGAATCTTGGCCCCGCTTTCAGCAGGCCCGTTGTTGCTCAGATGCCGGGCTTGGCACACTGATTGTAAAGCCAAGCAAAGGCAGCGCCTCCAACGAGGCCGTCTACGACTCCGTAGAGCGTCCCGACGATCACCTCTACAATGCTGCGCGTTGCATGATAGCCGGGGTACACCGACGACATTGTCTGGAGGAATTGCTGACCGTAGTTGCCCCAGATCAAGTTGGCTAGACCCATCAGCAGCATCACCAATCCCCACAGGATTGCCGACGCCAATCCCAGAGCTTTGATATTGAATTTCATAGCTCGCTCCTTTCCTGCATTGTAGTTGTCTCTCTCCCAAAAAACCTTGCATTCGCCATTCTGGGGAAAGGAATGGGTAATCAGCAGTGATAGCGGAGAGGAAGGCGGACCGAGCCGGGCCGCCCTCCTCGGACCACGCTCAGCGTTCAAATACGAAGTGGTCAACCCTGTTCTGCTGCCAGCATTGTTCGTTGTCTTGGGTGCAAAAAGGTTTTTCCTTGCCGTAACTGACGGTCCGGATGTGATCGGCCGGAACTCCTTCCTGCACTAGCGCTCGCTTCACCGACTCCGCGCGGCTGGCTCCGAGGGCGATATTGTATTCCTCGGATCCGCGGTCGTCACAATGCCCTTCGACGAGAACCTTGATACCCGGATGCTGGGCTAGAAAGGCTTCGTCATTTTGAACAGTTGGCGCATCGGCAGGGCGGATGGCGTATTTGTCGTAGTCGAAGAAAACGTCTTTGACGTTCCTGCTGAACAATTCCTCATCCGTGGGTGAAGGCGTTGCCTTGGCAATGGGCGCGTTTACCGTGACGCGGGCGGAGGCGTCTTTCGTTCCTCCCGGCCCCTTCGCGACCAGAGTATAGGTAGTGGATTCACTCGGCGTGATCGACCGTGAACCCGACGGCGGCAGCGTGCCGAGCCCGGCGATAGTAATTTCATTCGCATTGCTGGTTTGCCACGTCAAGACGGACGGCTGTCCCTGCTGAATTACGTTCGGGTTGGCGGCTAAAGTGGCGGTCGGTGCCGTGGGTGCGGGCGCAGGCGGAGGCGGTGGCGTCACCTTGGCTGCTTTCTTAGCGCATCCTGCCAGTGACAACACGCTTGCCAGCGCTGCGAGTAGTGCGAATGTCTTTATTCTTTTCTGCGTCATTTTGTTTCTCCTCCTCATATAAAAGAAACCTTGGGTTTTGTGGGCAATAACGGCGAGACAATCTCCTGTGAGTCGCCGAAAAATGCGGGCGACTGCAACCGGAGTTGACGAGTTCTAGAGCGACAAGGCGGCGAGGATCAGCAGCGGAGGATGGTGTTGTGCTCGGACGAGCCGGCCGCTTCCAATTCGGTCATTGGAGGTGCCGTCGCGGAGGAAGCTGCCAGAGGTGAAATCAAAGAGTTTCCTGTCGAATTGAGGGGGGCCTGCACGATGGCGATCTGCACGCGAAGGGCTGATCGTGCGGCTTGAAGAGCGGTAACCGGTCCGTGGACGACAGGATACGGACCCTGCATGGCCGGAAAGAGAAAAATCGTCAGAACACAGACCACAGCTACCACCGCCAGTTCGCAACCGATGCGGCCAGAGATCATTGATGTATTGTAATTATATCGTAGGATTCCCCTGCCAACCCGCCTCGACTGTGAATTAGCGACCGAGCTCAATAGAGAAGGATCGCGACCCAGTACGTCCCGGTCGGATAGGCGGCATTGCGCGCATAGCAGGCGCCTACCGCGAACTGTTGAACGTCCGGATCGCGCAGCAGACGCAGCGCGCCTTGTGGCAGCACTTCCGGGCGGCTTTGCGTGTAGGTGATGATTCTTCGATTGTCGTAAGCGGTTGCGAGCAGACGTGCGTTCGGATGGCTCTCGCGCGCCAGCGAGCACGCAGCTTCATCAAGATTCGGCGGCGTCAGTTGGACGAGTTCCGGAAGCCCTGCCTCTTGACGTATCTCACCCACAGCCCGACCCACTAATTTTCCGCTTTGCTCGGCGGAATACGACGGAACCTCGCGCGCGAAATCCTGAACCACGTAGAGCCGGCCATGGCTCCAGACGGCCGCCATGCCCACGACATTGAATTCGCCATCCAGCAGGTTGCGCTTATGCGGAACCGAGCGCATGAGGGCTTCATTCGCGCCCGGAGCGCAGGTTGCGTTGGCAATGTTCTCTCCGGCGCGGTCGATTCTGAGCGCATCCTTCAGCGCGCCGTTCACAGGGCTCACCATCGGGCTGACTTGAGCGATTCTTTCCAGCAAGGAGGGCTCACCGGAAAACTGATGTTCCAGACGCTGGCTCGCAACCATCCGCTGGGCGTGCGCCAGGGCCGCTGCGCGCAGGCTTTCGTTCTTGCGCAAAGGAGCCACGCCGGCCAGCTCGCGGCTTTTGTTCACCGCTTCCAACAGTTCGTTCTCGGCGGCAGTGTCCTCGCCAGTGGAGGACGCGGCCGCCGAGTTCGATTGGGGGGTGGGCTGTTTGCTGCTAGCGTCGTTACTAATTTCGACTGCCGGCGAAGTTGTTTCCGCTGCGCAGGGGCCGGGACATACCGCCAACATCGCGAATGAAACCGCCAGGACCCTTAGCATGAGCGTTGGTTGAAAGCTTCGACTTGGGGGTTGCCGGTAAACTTCCGCTTTCCATCTCCGACGCTAGCCTCTAGAATTCAGCTCAGCTACTTACTATGGAGACCATACTGCTGGTTACCGTGCTCGTCGGAACCCTTGTCCTGCTTGGGTTCTCGGCCGTTTTACTGCGCCGCGTTTCGGCGGCCGCGCAAGTAGATGTAAAGGCGGAAGTTGCAGGTCAGCTCGAAAGGCTTGGTACCAGCCTTGGCCAAAAGTTCAGTGCCGCCACTGCCGATATGGCCAGTAGGCTGGAGCGGTTGGAGGCTAACCATGGATAGCCTTTCGATACCACTCCTGGTGATTATTTGTGCTGTGTTGGGGGGTGTTGTCACGTGGCTGGTCTTGCGAACCAACTCCGCTGTGTTACGAGAACAAGTATCCTCATCGGAGCGAGCGCTTTGTGCTGTGAAAGAAGAACTCGGAACGGCGAACTCCAACAACTCAAACCTTAGGGCTGAAGTCGCTGGGCTCAAAGCCACACTACAAGAAGAACGCAAGACGGGTGCAGAAAAGCTCCAACTCCTAAGTTCCGCGTCGGAAGAACTACGCCAAGCTTTCCAAGCCTTGGCTGCTAACGCCCTGAGTAGCAACAATGAATCCTTCTTGCAACTGGCAAAGACCCGTCTGGATAAATATCAAGCCGAGGCGAAGGGAGACTTGGAAGCCCGGCAGACGGCCGTTGAAGGACTGGTGACGCCGATCAAGGAATCTCTAACTAAGGTTGATGCCCAAATCCAGAAGATCGAGAAGGAGCGCAGCCAAGCCTACGGAACTCTTACCGCGCAAGTCCAGTCATTGATTTCTACGCAGGACCAGTTGCGCAACGAGACCGGGAATCTAGTAAAGGCTCTGCGCACGCCGGCGGTCCGTGGCCGCTGGGGAGAGATCCAGTTGAAGCGCGTCGTCGAGATTGCAGGGATGCTAAGCTATTGCGATTTCGAGGAGCAAGTGTCCGTTGGCACAATCGACGGCAGGTTGCGTCCGGACTTGGTGGTGAGGCTGCCTGGCGGAAAAAGTATCGTCGTTGACGCAAAAACACCGCTGCAGGCTTACCTGGATGCGGTGGAAACAACCGATGATGAGGTCCGGAAAGCGAAATTGCTCGAACACGCTCAGCAGGTTCGGGTACACATGGCCCAGCTCGGTTCGAAATCCTATTTCGACCAGTTTCAACCTGCTCCCGAATTCGTATTCATGTTTCTACCCGGAGAATCATTCTTCAGCGCCGCACTCGAACAGGATCCAGGTTTAATTGAGTATGGAGTGAATCAGGGTGTAATCCCTGCCTCCCCGACCACCCTCATTGCGCTCCTCAAGGCGGTTGCCTATGGATGGAACCAGGAGAAGATCGCTGAAAACGCGCAGCAGATCAGTGAACTCGGCAAAGAGTTGTATGAGCGCTTGCGCATTTTTGCGACCCATCTCGATGCCATAGGGAAGGGCCTAGACCGGGCGGTGGAGTCTTACAACAAGGCGGTCGGTTCGTTTGAGAGCCGGGTTCTAGTGTCGGCGCGGCGGTTCCCTGAATTGGGAGCCGCAAGTGTGGTGGAAATGCCGGAACCTGCCCATGTCGAGACCACCTCCCGCACCCTCGCGCTGGTGTGGGCTGAAGAAGAAGTTCACACGACAGACGAGCATTCCGAGGAAGATTCAAGCCGATGAGTCTGGGCTGGTGGTCTCAGGCGAAGCTCCGCACCGCCTCACTCATCCCTTTTTCGTAAGCGCAAATCAGCTTGTCCATGCTGGCATTAACCTGGTGATCGATTTGTTTGCGCGAAGGATCCGCATTAAACCACGCGAGAGACTGGCGAATCCCTTCGGCAAAACTGGTTGTGGCGCAGTAGCCAGGAACAAAGCGTTTGATCTTCGAGTTGTCAAAGACCACGCTCACGGACTTGTCCCCGATCAAGGTCCCCTCCTTTTCAGGCAGGCACGCGGCAATGAAGTCGGACGGAATATGCACCAGTTGCGGTTCCACGCCAACGGCGTTGCCCACAATGCGGAATAGCTGATCCCAGGCGAGCACCTCATCCGACGTGATGTGAAACGCATGCCCTATAGCTTGCTGGTGGCCGAGCAAGCCGACCAGTCCTTTGGCGAAGTCGGTGTTGTGCGTCACCACCCAAAGGGAGGAGCCGTCTCCCGGCACGATCATCTTTTGCCCGCGGAGCATCCTGTCGACGGCCGTGTAAGACTGCTGCCAGCTATTGAGCACCAGCGGAATCAGAGTCTCGCCATAAGTAAGCGATGGCCGCACGATGGTTACCGGAAACCCCTCTTCGCGATAGGCCTGCATCAGGCGCTCTTCGCAGGCAATCTTGTTGCGCGAATAGTCCCAATGCGGATTGGCCAGCGGAGTGGACTCGGTCATCAGGTAGTGCGTCTGCGGTTTCTGATAAGCGCTGGTGGAACTAATGAAGATGAACTGCCGGGTGCGTCCGCGAAACAACTTGAGATCGCGTTCGATGTCGGCCGTAGTGAACGCAATCCAGTCGACAACCGCGTCAAAGGATTCGTGCTCCAGCTTCTGTAGTAGGGCAGGATCGTTCACGTCTGCGCTCAAAGCTTTGACGCCAGGTGGAAGCTGCGACCCATGCTCTCCGCGAGTCAGCAGCGTTAGGTCGAGCCCGCGCTTGGCAGCTAGTGCGGTGCAGGCGGTACTGATAATTCCGGTTCCACCGATAAAGAGAATTTTCATAGCAGATTATTTGTAACAGGAAACTGGTAGCGCCGGTGTCTCGCCGGCCCCAATTAGGCAGTCGAATATACACCTGGCCGCAAGAAGTCCTCAGAAGCGCCTAGCAGGCTACGGAAAAAGCTCGATTTTGGTTTTGCTTTGAAAGGGTGCGGCTTCCAGCCGCACCGTAAGGGGCGCAAAATCAGCGGCGGCTTCAGCCGCTGAGGGAAACTCGCCGTGATCGAGTCGACGTCTTCCGCAGCCTGCAAGGGAGGAATCTGAATTTGGTCCAAGAATTTCCTCCGTGCGACCCCGTGTACCCTGTGGTTAAGCTTTTCGTCGGCGTCCTAATAAGCGTCGCTTAGGCAATTTCGCGGGCGCTCTCGGCCTGCGCCTTCAGGTGGTCCGCGCCATTCACTTCCCAGATTCCGTCGAACTTCACGAAGTAGGGCTCAACCGAAATGTCGGGAAAGTTTGAGGTCAGGAGTTCTCCGGCGCGGAGCAATTCGCTGCGGTGATGGTCGGCCTCGGCCTCGCTATCACCTTTGAAATGGGCGAGGCCGCCGTAGGTGGCGCAATCGGAGTGGCTCATGACCAGGACACGTTTAGTCTGGTGCAAGCGGATGGACATGCGGACTTGCTCCAGGATGAAGTCCCGCTCGAAGTCGTTGCGCGGGGAAGCGAGGGTCCTGGCTCCTCCGGCGACGACAATCATGTCGGCACGCGCGATGGCTTTCTTCTTCAGGAACTTTTGCACGGCCGTGCCGATGCGGTGATCGAAGCAGCAGAGGACGGCGGCGTCGGCCACGTAAGGGCCGGCGGGCGAGTCAAAATGGAAGACCTTGCGCATGGGATCCTCGTTCTGATTCTAACTTGCGCAACAAGTGCGGACGTGCTCTGTGGTGGCGGGCGAGGACGCCTGTCCCTCCGCAATCGCTACTTGATGAAGTAGCCTGAGACTCTCCACTTCCCATCTTTGTCGAGCATGGGAGTCACCGTCTCCACCGCCGACTGTTTGTGCTCGAAGCTGCTCTCGTACTGAATCACCACGTACTCGCCATCGGGCGCACCCGGCAGCGTCTTCGAGTAAGTAGCGTTCTTAAGCTTGCGCGACAGCATCTTGCCTAACGGATCGCGGCTCGCCCGCAGCGCGCCTTGCCACTGTTCCTTGGTGACAGCGGCTTTGAAGAGCTGCGAGGCCTCCTGCCAACTGTCGTCATATTTGCCGGAGTCGACCAGGGCAAGCCATGCGTCGGAGGATTGTTGCGCAAGCTGCTCGTGTTTCTGCTGCGCTTGAACTGCAGCGCAAATACCCAGCAGCAACGCGAGAAGCAAAAAGCGTGAAGCGCGTGTGGACTCGACTTGCCACATTCTAGCCACCATTAATGTCCCCCTCTGGAATCTAGGTGCTAGTCTATACCCTATCTGAAGAGCGACCGATAGTCATTGCTCAAGAAAAAAGCCTCCGCTGGGGGCGGAGGCTTGCCTGAAAGACGCGCGCTTGCTTTAGTGAACGGTCAAGTAGACCTGCGTGTTGTGCGACGCTCCCGTTGCGGCAGAGCCGGTGATCGTGATGGTGTAGAAAGCAGCTTGGGTTCCGCCACCGGGGGTAGTGCTGCTGCTGGAAGACCCGCAGGCCGACTGCAGCAGGATCGCTCCCGCGATCAGGCCGAGAACTAAGGCGGCCAACCAGCGCCGCCGCTTGCGACCGACGCCTATCCCCAGTCCGGCCAGGCTCAGGCCTCCGATCGGGAGCCAGGCAGCGTAGAACGAGCCGCGGCGGAGCAGGCCGGCGGTGGACACGGGACGGGCCACGGTAGCGATGCTCAGGGTTGTAGTTGCACAAGCGGTCCCGGAAAGTACGACGGGGGTAGGGAGAAAGGTGGGCGTGGTTGCGGTGACCATCGAAGGCGAGGTGCTTTGGCTTGGAGTGATGCTGGCGCTATAACCTCCATAGTTAATACTTGCGGTCGTAGGGCAGAAGTTGACCTGGATGGTAGCCGTGTCGCCGGCGTAAATTACGGACGTCGAGGTCGTGGCACTGATACTGAAGTCGACGACGTAGGCTTGCTCCGAGAGCGTGTTGGAGGCTGACGTCGCACCGTTCGCCACGGCGTTGCCCGAAACTGTGATGAGCGAGGCGTTAGCCGTAATCGACGGCGTTACGTCGACTTCGACCGCCGCGTTCACGCCGCAGGTCGTTGTGGTGCACGCCGTTAATGTCGGAATATTGCAAACGATGACCGTTCCGCTGACCGGGCCGCAGGTTCCCGAGCCGCTGGTCACTTTGGCACTGGCGTTGGACGCCAGCCCGGTGGACGGCACTGTGGCGTAGAACGTCACGTTCGACGCGGTGTCGGGTCCGTTGTTGGTGATGTCGAAGGTAAACGCTACTTGCGTTCCGGCCGCGACCGGGTTGGGCGATGGACTGGTGGCAGGCTTCGACACGGTGAGGGTGCTGACCGCGCCAATCTTGCTCACAAAAGCATTCTGCGTCCCGTTCAACTGCTTCTGGTAGGGAGTTTGCGTGCCCAGGGGAAAATCCGCCGATTGGGTTGTGCCGGCCACGTAGGCGGCGTTGAAGGCATCGAGTGCGATTCCAGTGCCCTGATCCGCCCCGCTGCCACCCAGATAGCTCAGGTAATCGCCGGCCGCGCCAGTCCCAAACGTTGTGGTCGAAATCAGCGCGACGAAGGCGTCGCTTGCTCCCCCGCCATAGGTGGGCTGGAAGGCGTCGGTGGTTACGGGAAGGGAGTTGTCATAGGACTCGGTGAAGCCCGCCACGTGTGCTGCCGACAGCGAATCCACCTTGATGTCCTCGCCGCCGTCCGGGCCGATGCCGCCCAAATAGGTGAAGTAGTTCAGCGGATACACCGACCCGGTCAGGCTACCGAGCTTGGCGATAAAGCCGTTGCTTGCCCCCCCGACTCCCTTATAAGTGCTCTGAAAGCCAGTGCAGTTGCAACCAAAATTGCCCAGCGAGTTGGTCGAGCCGGTGACGTAGACGCTGCTGGATGTGTCCACTGCGATGGCGATGCCCGCATCGGTACCGCTACCGCCTAAGTATGTTGAATACACTGGATTGGAGCCCGGCTGGTTAGGGTTGATTTTGGCGACAAAAGCGTCCGTTTCGGTCGGGTTCGACAAGGTACACGTGCCGTGGTTAGCGGGTTCGTCGAGGCAGGACTGCTGCGCATTGAAGAGCGGGAACCCAGCCCCGCCATTGAGGCCCTTGGGCAGCATGTTGGTTTCGCCGGTGATGTACATGTTCACATTGGACGAAGTTGAGTCCACGGCAATGCCGCCGCCGTTAGCGGTCGCCGGCGCAGGATTTGAGCCGCCGAAGTACGTGGAGTAGATCATGCTCGCGGATCCGCTGTAGGTGGTGTTGATCTCGCTGGCGAAGAACTGGGGGTTCCCGGGGGAGTTCGACTGCAGCTGATAGCCGTTGGGATTCGCGGGGAAGCCAGCGCTGACGGGGTTGGTCGAAGTGGTGTCGCCGGTGACGTAGGCATTTCCGGCGGCATCGATGGCCAGTCCGGTAACAATATCGGTTGCATTGCCTGCGTCATTGGTGCCGGCAAGGTAGGTGGAGTAACGCAGTGTGCTGGTCGTTGTTCCCCCAGTTCCCAAATTCAGCCGGGCGAGAAAGCCGTGGCCGTGGGTACCCGGCTGCGGCTGTACTTGTTGTGCTGACTGAAACGGAACCTCCGCGCCGTCGGTGGGAAAGTCGGTAGAAGTGGTTGAACCGGCGACAAATACGTCGAAGCCCGTCGTCAACTGGTCCAAAGCCGTATGCACCGCGACGCCCGCTGCCAAGTCAGTTCCCGAACCGCCCAGATAGGTCGCGTAAATCAGTTGCTGAGTGTTCACATAATTGGGCGGTTGCAGACTGGGGTTGATTACCGCGATGAAGATGTTCGTCGCCGTGCTGGTGGTACAGCTGCCAGCTGCAACTCCGGGTTCGCCAAGGCAGGGCTGGTACGGCGGGGTGTCCGTACTAGGGTACGACGCCGGGATAAAGTTCGCTGAGTCGGTCGAACCCACCAGATAAATATTGTTATCCGGGCCAATGGCCACGTGCACGAATGACTCGGTGTTTTCTCCACCGAGATATGTTGAATAGGTCAGAATGGGGTCGATGACCAGTTCGCGATTGTGGTCGTAGGCTCCGACGGTGAACCCGATTTTGTTGTCCGCGATCTGCCGGAAGCTACCTGCAATCGTCCTCTGATTGTTTCCGTCCGACTGATACACCCGGGGTGCGTGGAAGCGCACGTCGCCGTTGGCGGTCGAGAGCACGAGATCACCGGAATCAAGATGCGCGGAAGCGCCCTGAAAGCTGAGCGCAATCTGGTTCGGGTCGGCGGCCGGCGCAACCCGGAAGTCGTATTCGAGCTGTCCCTGATCGCCGTAGTAAACCAGGTCGACGCCGGGATAAACCGCCTGATACTCCACCCGGGCAAACTGCGGAATGTCATGACGCCACTTCGACGGATCATTGCCAATAAAATAGTTGCTCTTCCCGGGTAGAGGAGAAGTGCCGGACACGCGGGCCGAAGAGTTCGCCCCGTCAAGCCTCATACGAATCACCGAACTGGAAGCACGCTGAGAGCTGAGAGCTGAGAGCTGAGAGCTCGGTGAAAAATGCTGAATGCTCCCGGCTCGGTGCAATTGAAGCACGGCTTCGTCGGCGGTCAGAAACAGTCCGTAGCCGGCGCCGCGCGCCAGGAACTTGACCCGGGGATCGGTCTGGCCCTGGTTGGGCTCGAAGAACATCGGCAGCGACACTGCCCTCGTCGAAAGAGCTTGGCGGGCAGCCGGCCCTTGCCCGCTAGCTTTGGCGGCATTGGCATTGACTATGGCTGAAAAATAAAACACGACGCCGGCGGCGGCCAGCATGGCTGCTGCCAGAAACGCGGCTTTCAGCCCACTTTCTGCCTTGCTTTCTGTCACCGAGCCTCTCACCAAACCTCCTACCGACACCGGGCAATTCCGATTCACGAAGCTCCTCCGATTTCCCAATTTCGTGGGGTGAGAACAAGAATGGCACACAAACACCGCTGCGGCTCGACGCCCTTAGGAAGCGGATGCGTACCTGTCACCAGAATACTGGGATTGAACCAAACAAATACTTTTACATCCAACAGATACGCTGTCAAGC
>Ga0074046_10002717_pt1 | contig 15136 bp, 10 predicted proteins | sample BogForMeECP23OM3_FD_94441 | JGI IMG/M metagenome (GOLD analysis project Ga0074046, IMG submission 94441) | Bog forest soil microbial communities from Calvert Island, British Columbia, Canada - Bog Forest MetaG ECP23OM3 | ecosystem: Environmental > Terrestrial > Soil > Wetlands ...
CGTGCCTGATCTGGAACATTTATTTCATGAGGAACCCCTTGGTCGGCGAGCCCGTAAGTTTTGCCGGGTTTTTCAGAGCGCCCATTTCCGGCCATGCGCTCGGACTGCTCGGCGGATTCATCTGGGGCACCGGCATGGTTTTCAATCTCGTGGCTGCCAGCTTCACCGGCGTAGCAATTTCGTATGCCATCGGACAATCTGCGCCGATGGTTGCCGCCCTCTGGGGCGTTCTTGCCTGGAAGGAATTTGGAGGCGCACCCGGCAAAGCCAAGGTGTATCTGGTTCTCATGTTCGTCTTCTACTGCCTTGGAATTTTGCTCGTGGCAAGAGCAAATGGCTAAAGCTCGTGTCGGGACGTGCGCCCTCGCCCGTCCGAGCCGAGCGTAGCTCGGCAGTTGCCTGCGCTTACGGCAACTCTGGACTCCCTATGTAGTCACGGCCAGACGCGTCCGCGCGGGTTGTAAAATTTTCTCAAAGAAGATTCTCGCAGGGACACGAACTCATGAATTGCAGCCTCGCCGCGCAAAAATCCGTAAAAGCATAGTTATGAAAAACGACATTATGAAAAAGTGAATTCGCCAACTCGACGCCGAACATTCGCGGAGTCGGCATAAAAACTCTTGACTTCTGCACATCTAATCGATTTAGATGATCCATCGCGGAAGGAACTAAGAACAAGGGCCGCTCCACGTTTCCAGCCACGTAGGAGTAGATCCCAAAATCACCACTCGGAGAGAGTGGCCGACATAAGGTGGAAACCTATAATGAAAAGAGAAGCCCTGCTCGTAGCGGTTTTGTGTTTGGTATTTTCCCTCTGTCCACTTGCTTACAGCCAGGCAAACGGCAGTCTTGCCGGAACCGTGGCCGATAAAACCGGGTCCGTCATCACCGGCGCGATGGTGAGAATCACCTCGCAGGGCACAGGTCTCACGCGCGAGACGAAGACCGACGGGTCAGGACACTACCTCGTGCCCTTGCTGCCCGTAGCGTTTTACACCATCCGAGTGGAGTCCCAGGGTTTCCAGACTACCGAACAGAGAGACATTCGCCTCCAGGTCGACGAGCAGCGTGAAATCAATTTCACGCTCAACCCGGCCTCCGTCACCTCGACCGTTGAAGTCAGCGCGACCGAAGTCGCCGTCGAAACCGCCAACCCCACGCTTGGCCAGGTCATCACTTCCGAAGAGGTGGCCGATCTTCCGCTGAACGGACGCAACTTTGTCCAGCTGGCGACGCTTACGCCGGGCACGACTCAATCCACGAGTCCGATCAGCTTCTTTACCAGCGCCGCCAGCAGCGAGGCTGCCACACGCGGCTCCTTTTCACTCTCTGTCGGCGGATCGCGCGAACAGAGTACAGACTGGCTGCTCGACGGCAACGATAACAATCAGCTCGACGAAGGCGGCATCGCAATTTTCTCGGATATCGACGACGTCCAGGAATTCAAGGTCCTCACCTACAACTATTCCGCCGAATACGGAGAACGCGCTGGCCCAACCGTACTGGTGACAACCAAGTCAGGCTCGAACCAGTTTCACGGCACGCTCTTCGAGTTTTTCCGCAATACCAAGCTTGACGCGAAGACGCCTTTCGTCAACGTGAGACCACAGTTCAATCTCAACCAGTTTGGCGGATCTGTAGGCGGCCCAATCCAAAAGAACAAGACGTTTTTCTTCGTCGATTATCAGGCGAAGAGAAAGCTCCAAGGGATTCCGTTCACGGGGCTTGTTCCAACACAGCCCATGATGAACGGCGATTTCACTATGGATCCTTATAACCTGGCTCCTCGGGGTCCGAACAATCCATACGGGTTCAACAATCTTATCAATCCCTATTCAGGCGCGGGCTTTTATTGTGTCCCGGATTCGAGCACGCCCGCTCCGGTGTTAGGGGATGGAAGCCAGACACCCACCACAAATCCCTGCAACATAATTCCGCAAGCCATAATCAATCCGACGGGCTTGGTCAATTCAAAGGGCGTGCAGGAGGGGCTTGGACAGGCGCTAGTTAACCTTTACCCAGTCGCCAACGTTCAAGGAGTTGTGGGCTATAACTACGCGTTAGCACCCGTGCGAAGGCTTTACGAGGGCACAGGCGACATCCGGCTCGACCACAACTTCTCCAGCAAAGATTCCATGTTCGCCCGTTTCAGCTACGATCAGGCAAATTCGCTGGTGCCGGGGGGTTCTCCTGGTTTCGCAGAGCAAAACCCGTTCGGGAGTACGCAAAACATCTCGAACCACGGGCGAAACGCGATGATTTCCGAAACTCACGTCTTTTCCTCCCGAACTATCAACCAGTTCAACTTCGGCTTCAATCGCATTTTCAATCACATACTTTCTTACGGCACTGGCAGTTGCGAGGCGACTAACCTTCTGGGGCCGGGCATCGGCATTCCTGGCGCCAATCTCGACACAGTCTGCAAAGCTCCAGGTGTTCCCGCCGGTCTGGATCAATCCAGGAAAGAATGTGTCAGTTGCGGTTTGACTTCGAATCAGTTGAGTGGTTACTACTCCGTGGGTGACCGCGCATTCGCTCCGTACTTGGGGGGAACGAACGTTTATTCGGCCTGGGACAGCTTCGACATGATCCGTGGCAAGCACGACATCCGGGTAGGCTTGACCTTCCGTGCCAATCAGATGAACATACTCACCAATGCCTACCAGGACGGATATAACTACTACGGGGGTGGCGCCACGGGAGATTCCATGGCCGACCTGCTCCTCGGTCAGTACAGTTTCGCCGCCCACGATCAGACGTTCTTGGGCGGGGAGACCGGCCGTCGCTGGAAGCTATTCCGTCCGTTCGTGCAGGATGATTGGCGGGTTACTCCTGATCTGACTCTAAACGTTGGCCTCGGTTGGGCTCTCGCGACGCCTGAAAAAGAAGTTGCCAATCGCCAGTCCAACTTCGATATACCGACCGGAAAGTTTTATCTTCCTTCGGGCAGCATCCAGAGCGGTTGCGCCATCTGCGTCGCCAGCGATGCGCGCGCTGGCATTCAGTTTGACAAGAAGGCGCTCGAGCCGCGCATCGGCTTGGCCTGGAAGGTCTTCGGCAAGCAATCCACCGTGCTCCGCGCGGGATACTCCATCACCCACGATTCCGCCTGGAACCAGGGTGGGCAAGGCTTGTGGGAGAACTGGCCGTTCTTTTACGAATCCGATCTGTTCGGCCCCTGCACGACGTATAGCGTAGCTGCGAGCGGTGGCTGCACCCTCGCCGCTGGCTATCCTGTCGTCGCGACGCCTCAACCCATCGGCAGCTACTACGGAACGATTCAATCCCAGAACCGCAATTTCAAACAGGGCATGGTCCAGCAGTACAACCTCAACATCGAGCACCAGCTTCCGCAGGATATCGTTCTCACCGTCGGCTACGCCGGCACACGCAGCACCCACATTCTGGTCAGTCAGGTGAACGAAAATCTCACCTCGCCCTCAGCGTGCGGCACGGCGGGCTATACCCTTGGCTGCGGTATCACCACTTTGCCATTCGCTCAAGGTAACGTCATCGACAGCAACAACAGCGTTGGCTCCGCGCGCTACGACTCTCTTCAGATCAAGGCCGAAACCAAGAGCGCGCGGCACGGCCTCTACGCCCTCATCGGCTACACCTGGTCCCGCAACTTCGATTCCGGCATGCCGGACGGGTTAGGTACCAATGTCGGAGCGATTTATTGGCCACTGCCCGGAACCTCCAAGCTGGATTGGGGGCTCTCGCAACTCAATCTCAATAACAGCTTTACCGCCAGTATTCTCTACGACTTACCCTTCGGCAAGGGCAAGGCCTGGGGTTCCAACTGGAGCGGGCCGGTCAACGCCATCTTCGGCAACTGGGAGGCCGACTCCATCATCAAGGCCACCTCGGGCTTCCCACTTTTCGTGGTCGACAGTAACAATCAGTCCGGGTCGTTCATGTATTACAACTTCCTGAGTGTGAACCGCCCCGACGAAGTGGGTGACCCAAACCGGGGCGGGCCTGAAGGCGGCAGAACCGACTGCCCGGCCAAGGTACACACAATCCAGAGCTGGTTCAACCCTTGTGCCTTTACCCACGCTCCCGCAGGAGAGCTCGGGACCGCTGCGCGCGCGCCCGTTTACGGCCCACGTTACGTCAACGTCGACTTTTCCGCCATCAAGAACGTTCCGCTGAAGTTCCGGGAGGGTGTGAGCCTGCAGTTCCGAGCTGAGTTCTTCAACCTCCTCAATCACCCGCATTACTATTTATTGGGTTTCGCCGGTGTTGGCGAGCAGGACCTCAGTACTCAGTCCAGCTTCGGCGTGATAACCCAGACGTTAAACGATTCGCGCGTGGTGCAGTTCGCCCTCAAGCTGAAGTTCTAGGGGGCGCTGTCGTTGTCCGTTTCGACGTGTGTTGTCAACTTCGGGCAGACCGAGCAACCTGGAAATCACCAGCCACCGCTCAGTCTGCCCTTAACTTTTTTCCATGATCAAACTCAACACCGGGAACCATGCGGGCAAATTATAAACCCGCACGGGTGCGATCGTGTTCCAGCATCAGAGCCCCTGAAAATCTCTACTGTCGAAGCCGGTCAGGCGTTACAATTGCCCACTTAATCTTCAGCGAATCGGTTTGGATATGCAAAAGACAAAGTTGCCTGGTGCCATGCGCGAACGGCTGCTCCGTTCGGCGCGCAAAACAATGAAGAACGCCTACGCGCCCTTTTCTAACTTTAAAGTGGGCGCGGCCATACTCAGCTCGAAGGGTCAAGTGTTCGTGGGCTGCAACGTTGAGAACTCTTCCTACGGAATGACCAACTGCGCCGAGCGCACCGCGATCTTTTCCGCCGTCGCCCAGGCCGGCCCAGAACTCGAGATTCGCGCCGTCGCTGTCGTCAACGATCACGGAGTCCCATGCTCGCCCTGCGGGGCCTGCCGTCAGGTCATCTACGAGTTTGGGCCGCGCGCCATCATCTTCTACCAGGGCGAAAAAGGCCCGAAGCAAAGTCTTATCACCGATCTTTTGCCGGAGGGTTTCCGCCTCAAGTGAGCCAGACGAGTGTTTCGCAATCCCCCTTCCGTGTCGTCGATCTCATCCGCAAGAAGCGCGATGGCGGTGCATTATCTCCCAATGAAATCGAATACCTGGTCGATGGCTGCGCCGCAGACAATATTCCCGATTACCAGATTGCTGCGTGGCTCATGGCAGTCGTGCTGCGCGGAATGACGCGCGAGGAAACTGCCGCCCTCACGCAGGCCATGCTGTATTCCGGCGAAGTCCTCGATCTCAGTTTTCTGCCCGCAAAAAAAGTGGACAAGCATTCTACGGGCGGCGTCGGCGACAAGACCTCGCTCGTCCTTGCCCCGCTCGTCGCAGCCGGCGGCCTCTTTGTGCCCATGATTAGCGGGCGCGGACTCGGCCACACGGGAGGCACGCTCGACAAACTCGAAGCCATCCCTGGATTTCGCGTAGCTCTGTCGGTGCCTGAGTTCCATCGTGTTCTCAAAGCCTGCGGATGCTCCATGATTGGCCAGACCGAGAAAGTCGCTCCGGCGGACCGCAAGTTGTACGCGTTGCGCGACGTGACCGGCACGGTCGAGAGTCCGTATCTCATCTGCGCCTCCATCATGAGCAAGAAACTCGCCGAGGGGACCGACGCGCTCGTACTCGACGTGAAGACCGGCTCAGGCGCATTTATGAAGAAGGAGGAAGATGCCGTCTTCCTCGCCGAACTTATGGTCGAAACTGGCGAACGCATGGGAAAGCAGATGGTCGCGCTCATTACCGACATGAACCAGCCACTCGGCCGCATGGTAGGCAATGCGCTCGAGGTGCAAGAGTGCATCGAGGTGCTCCACGGCGGCGGACCCGAGGATCTGCGCGAACTCTGCCTCGATCTCGCAGCTTGGATGTTCTTTCTCGGCGGCGCGTCCAAGACGGTCGCTCAAGGCAAGCAACTCTCGGAGCAAATCATCGCCTCCGGCAAAGCCTTCGAGCGCTTCCGCCATATGGTCGAGTTGCAGGGAGGCGACATCAGCGTGATCGACGATCCGACCCGGCTTCCGGGCACCGGTCACTCGGTCGATGTGCCCAGTCCCCAAGCCGGATTCGTGACTGCGATCGCGTGCGAACAGGTCGGCACCGCTTGCGTCATTCTCGGGGGAGGCCGCGAACGCAAAGAAGATTCCGTCGATCCCGCCGTGGGCATCGTCGTTCATAAGAAAATTGGCGACAAAGTCTCTGCCGGCGATCCGCTCTGCACCATTCATTGCCACTCCGACGCGCAGGCCGCGCGCGCAAAGACGTTGCTGCAAGAGAGCTATCAAATTGCCGCCGCACCGCCCGCGCACAAAACATCCCTGGTGCATCGCGCGATTTATAAAGGGGAACATTGATTTGTAGAACATTGACTTATAAAACCGACTTATAAAGGGGATAAAGATGGGACGTTTCACGGGCATTCTCGGTCTTCTAACCATGTTGGGTCTCGCCTATGCGTTCTCCACCAATCGCCGCGCGATCAACAAGAAAACGGTTGCCTGGGGCCTCGGCCTGCAAGTTGTGTTCGCCGTCTTCGTGCTGAAGATTGAGATTGGCCGAATACTTTTCCAGAAAGCCGGAGACGCGGTCAACCGCCTGCTTAGCTATGCCTTTGCCGGATCACAGTTTGTGTTTGGGGATCTGGGTGCGCAGCATTCGCCGATGGGATTTTTTTTTGCATTCCAGGTGCTGCCGACCGTGATTTTTATTGCCGCTTTTTTCGCCGTGCTCTATCACTACGGGATCATGCAATTCATCATCAAACTGGCCGCGAAGGTGATGATCCGCATGGGAGCGAGCGGCGCAGAGTCGCTGAACGTGGCGGCGAGTATTTTCATGGGGCAGACGGAAGCACCGCTCACCATCCGCCCTTTCCTTCCCGACCTTACCCGCTCCGAACTGATGACCGTGATGACCAGCGGCATGGCCCACGTCTCGGGCGGCATTATGGCCGCCTACATAGCCTTTGGCATCGAACCCAAACATCTTCTGAGCGCGGTAATCATGACCGCGCCTGGGACCATCCTGATATCAAAAATGCTGGTGCCGGAGACGGAGGTTCCAAAGACTGCCGGTCGTGTGGTTATGAGCGAGGAGGAAGTGGGCGCGGAGAAAAAGGAAAACCTGCTGGGCGCGATTGCGCGCGGCACCACCGACGGTCTGGGCCTCGCGCTCAATATCGCCGCCATGCTGATTGCATTCCTCGCGCTGATCGCACTTGCCAACGGCATTCTCGGCGGCATTCACAACCGGCTCGGAATGGTATGGTTTCCCTCCAGCCTGCAGCAGATCTTCGGCACCTTGTTTGCGCCCATCGCGTGGGTCATCGGAATTCCATGGCATGACTGTCGCGCCATCGGCAATCTTCTCGGCACGCGCATGGTGTTGAACGAACTCGTAGCCTTCTCCATGCTCGGGCCGCAGCGGGCCGTGCTCGACCCGCGCTCGTTTACGATTGCGACCTTCGCCCTCTGCGGTTTCGCAAATTTGAGCTCGATCGGAATTCAGTTGGGCGGCATCGGCGCGCTCGCTCCCAACAAGCGCGGCGAACTGGCCCGTCTCGGCATTCGGGCCATGCTGGCCGGAACCATGGCCAACCTGATGTCGGCTTCGATTGCCGGCATGCTTCTGTGAAAGGAAGGAGATCAGGCGCACGCGCGAGTTACTTCTTCGATGATTTCGTCAGTGGTAACCAGCCTCACTCCCAGACTTTGTAATTCAGCAAGTATTTTGTTCCCAACTTCCGGGGATAAGGTTTCGATTGCATCGCGCACCACCGCGACTCTCCGCTTGCGCTTCAGCAACCCCTTGACCGCGCAACTGACGCAGTATTCCGTCACCACTCCAAAGACCACAAACTCGGCATCGTTCCCGAGACGTTCCACCAAACTGTCCGCGTGGTGACTCTTAAAAATATCCAGCGTCTGTTTCTCCAGGATGATCTGCCGATACTTGTAGATATCTTCCGGCAGCTTCGCATTGACGTCGTTTTCCACACGAACGAAATTCCCGGTCAGCGCTTCCGGAACAAGCTCCGCGCCAGCGGTGCCTTTCAGGCAGTGCGGCGGAAAGTCGTTGAACTCAGGATCATTCGGCGGATGAAAGTCTCCATGCGAAACCAGAAAGACTTCCCCGCGCCGCGCCGCGTTTGTCAGCTTGCGGATGTTGGGCAGAAGTTTCTCAGCTCCGGGAACGTAGAGCTTGCCGCCGGACAGCATAAAATCAGCCTGCACGTCCACTTCCCAAAAAATGTAATCGCGAGATCGCATTCCACTCTCCGTCATTTCCGCGCTTGTAACAAGTCATCTCATAATGGACCGAAGAAGTAAACCGCCGGCTCCCTCAGGGGAGGACCGCGAGACATGTGATGGCGCTCACACCCGCCCCTTGCAAAAAGCGCAAGGAGCGGAGCACCCGCAGCCGCGATTTGCCGCACAATCTATTTGCTCCGCCACTCGCGGTGTGTAATGCTGTTCAGCTGTCCAATGCGACCAGATTGAATAACACCGGAGGAATGCCAATGCGAACCAGTCTTCTTATTGCTCTGATTGTTCTTTGCTCACTGCCCCTTTGGGCTGCCGACAATATTACGCCGCTCAACGTTAAGGAGGGTCTTTGGGAAGTTACCGTAACGCACTCCATGAGCGGCATGCCCGCCGCGCCAAACATTCCTCCCGACGCTCTTGCCAAGATGCCGCCGGAGCAACGCGCGCGCATCGAGGCCATGATGAAGGGCAGCGCCACGACCGACGTCCGGAAAGACTGCGTCACGAAAGAGAAACTTGAAAAGCACTCGGCTTTTAGCGCCAACCGCGGTGATTGTACTCGCACCGTCGTGAATTCCACGGGCGGCAAGTTCGAAGTGAAGTTCCATTGTGAAGAAAAGCAGGCGACGACCGATGGAACACTCCTGGTGGAGACGCTGGGTTTGGATCACGTCAAGGGCACGATGCACTCGGTCACCAACAGCAACGGCCATGCCATGAACATGGACTTCACGTTCAGCTCGAAGTACCTCGGCCCGGCTTGCGGAGATGTGAAGTAGAGGCCGCGAAAATGTTCTCAAGGTAGTAACCAGTTGGTACTGGGTACCCCCCTCCCCCCGGTCTATTGGAATCAACGGGTTAGGAGGAAATTTCCGCCTCGGTCTTTGATTCTAAATGACTTAGGGATAAGGTCTTTGAGAACAAACGACTTAGCGGTGATTTGCTGTTTTTGGTTGTCAAAGACTGTCCCAAAATGGGATTGGGGCGGCTTCCATGGCCGCGGCACACGTCTGGCTGTGCCGATCAGGGTGTCATTATTGCGCATGGCGGAGTTGATGTCAGTGATGGTGCACACAAGTGTTTTGTGATGAAAAAAGAGTCAGACGTCAGAGGTTAGAGACAGGAAATCAAAATCCCCGCCCTGTCGCAGAAAACGCGACAAGGGCGGGGCACCATCGAGATTTGAGCGGAATAAGCGGAATAAAAGGATCGGCCGGCCCCGGGCGACGATTTGCGTGGTGCAAACAAAATACATGGGTCCTTCGCTTCGCTCCGGATGACAGAGGCAGTTATGCTGCGAACTTACGAGACACAACACTAGTCACGTGGTTTCGGCTGGTCCATCCAGTTCGTCCAAGATGACGCGTTCCTCGGAGACGAAGTAAGCAACTTTGTTGTGGTCTATGAAGTTCTCTTCATCCTTAGTGGAAGTTTTCCATTCGGGTGATTGGCGGGCCGCCAGCAAAGCCTCCAGATCGTCAAACCAAAGTTCCGCCATGCCATCGTAATCGGGTTGGGACTTGTCTCCGCGGATGGTCAAGCGGTGACTCTGAACTAACTTTCGGAGCCGAGGAATTCGGGCGCCGATAGGGCCGTGGATATTCTCCCAGTAATGAAAGAACTCCTCGTCCGTCAGGCCCGCCTTTTTGGTGACGCAATAAACAAGCTTGATCATAGGTACCATGCGATGAGGGCACTCGCTGCTACTTTTTTACCACCACCGCAATCCCCAGATCGCGTAGCTGGCCTTCTGGCACGGGCGTGGGCGCTTCCATCATCAGATCTTTCGCGGCGGCGGTTTTGGGGAAGGGAATTACTTCCCGCAGACTGTCCGCTCCGGCCAGAATCATCACGATACGATCGAGGCCGAGCGCGATGCCGCCGTGCGGGGGCGTGCCGTAATCGAGCGCTTCGAGGAAGAAGCCGAAGCGGGAGCGCGCTTCTTCTTCCGTCATGCCGAGGGCGTGGAAGATTCTGCTCTGCACGTCCTGCCGGTGAATACGGATCGAGCCCGATCCCAGCTCCGTCCCATTGAGCACCACGTCGTAGGCTAGCGCGCGCACCATGGCTGGATCGGTTTCCAGCTTGTCCATGTCTTCATCGTGCGGCGAGGTGAAGGGATGATGGGCAGCAACCCAGCGCCGGTCCTGCTCGTCGTACTCGAACATGGGGAAGTTCGTTACCCACAGAAAACGGAAATCGCCTTTCTGGAAAAGCTTGTGCCGGTCGGAATATTTCTGCGCCAGGGCGACGCGCAGCAGTCCGGCCGAGGCATAGATCGCCATTTCCGCGGGCGTCACTTTGCGCTTGCTGGCCGGGTGCGCATCTCCGGTTGCGCCGGACTGCGCCGAGCCCACGACCAGCACCAGCAGGTCGTCCGCCGCGGCCGCGCCCGTTTTCTCGCGGACTTTCTCTCGCACTTTCGCACCCGCCTCGGGGAACTTTGTCTCGATGCGCTTGAAATCTTCGAACACGCGCGCTCCACCCTTTGAAACGAAGAGCGGCTTGATGTCGTCGCGCTCCTTGCGCGAAAGCTCGCCGACGTGCGGAATGCGGATGGCAATCACCGGCAAATCTTTGTTGATGGCAAGCTGTTCCAGATCGGCGGGCGCGAAACAATCGCCCACCTCGGTAAGGGCAGGCAAGCGCTGGTCGGGCTTGTCGATGCCGTACTGCCGGATAGCGTCGTCGAAATCCATGCGTGGGAACGGCGTCTTGATGTCGTGGCCCGCGGCTTTGAACGCTGCGGTCAGGAAGCTCTCGACCACTTCCCAAACCCGCTCCGGCTGCGGGTAAGACATTTCCAGATCGATCTGGGTGAATTCGGGCTGGCGGTCGGCGCGCAGATCTTCGTCGCGGAAGCAGCGCACGATCTGGAAATATTTGTCAAAGCCCGAGATCATCAGGATCTGCTTAAACAGTTGTGGCGATTGCGGCAGCGCGTAGAACGATCCCGGCTGCACCCGGCTGGGGACGAGATAATCGCGCGCGCCTTCAGGCGTGGAGCGCGTCATGAACGGCGTTTCGATTTCGAAAAAGCCCTGCGCGGCCAGGTTGTCGCGGATGGCGAGCGCCACTTTGTGCCGCAGTTCGATGTTGAACTGCATGGCGTCGCGGCGCAGATCGATGTAGCGATATTTCAAGCGCATTTCTTCGTTGGCCAGCACCGTGTCCGAGGGCAGAAAGGGCAGCGGCTTCGACACATTCAGAATGCGCATCTCTTCCGCAACCAGCTCAACCTCGCCAGTGGGGGTATTGGGATTGATAGTGTCAGCATCGCGGCGCTTGACCGTTCCGATGGCCGCAATCACAAACTCGTTGCGCAGCGTTTCCGCTTTCTCGTGCAGGGCAGCGTTCAGTTCGTGATTGAACACGACTTGCATCACGCCGGTGCGGTCGCGCAGATCGACGAAGACGATCTGGCCGAGGTCGCGGCGGCGGTTGACCCATCCCATGAGCACAACTTTCTTGCCCGCGTCGGAGGGCCGAAGGGCCCCGCACATATGAGTTCGCCTGAGGTCGCCTAGAAATTCGAGCACATTTTCGCCTTGTGTAGCCGATATTCGTCTTGCTGAAATTGCGGTGGTGAGCTGAACTGAAGATTATAAATGGTCGGCGGTTGGGGCTCCGTGAGTTGGCCAGCCTGTGATGAAGTGCCGTCCGAAACTGCATTTGCGCTCGCTGACGAAAAACCCCGCCCAAGCAGAACTTGGACGGGGCACCCTTGAGAACTTAGAGGATCGCCGTCGCCCGGGCCTCGGCGAAGAGCAATCTCAGGCGACTATGTGTTCTTGATCTTCACCGTGCCTCCGCCACCGCCGCCCAGTTTGGGCGATTTTTGCGTGACGGTGTAGTCGAAGTCCCCGGCGCCGGACATGTTCGTGTGCGGCTTACTGTCGGCCGACGTGAGGGGTGGATTAAACATATCGCTGAACGGGGCCGGCCCGACTGCGTAGACGTAGTCGGCGGAGACCATCTCCAGCGTGCCACCTCCCGCTGAGGCATCGTGGGGAATCGCTACCGGGTTAGGAGTGCATACGGGGCCCGAGGAGCTGTCTTGAATCTGAACCTTCATGGGGCCAGCGCCTACCTGGATGGCGTAGGGTCCCGATCGGTGGACGCCCCCGACGTACACGCCGTAGTTCGCAGTCCCAGCGGCGACCAGCGGCGTCTGGGGGTTGCTGCTATTGCCCTTGGCGAGACCGAGTATGTCGTTGAACACAGTCGGGGTGATTGGATTGGGCGTGAACTTAATGTCGATTGTAACTCCGGAATTGTTGGTGAACGTGACACTCTGCCCCGCCTGGATGAAGCAGCCCTCTGACGAGGGGGTGTAGGTAGCATCGATGGCGATGAGCTGGACTGGAGGATTGTCTTCGAACGGAATCACACGCGCTGTGGCCATGGCTGGCTCCTTTTCAAGTTGAATTCAGTTACTTTCCGCTGGGCCGAAAACTGGGGTCCGACAGCAAGCCCCGCAGGTCCGGAATATTCCTCAGGGGTTGCAAGTACAAAGTATTCTTGCAGGCTAATCGTTGTTAAAGCTCTTCTCCCAACCTTTGAGCAGCCTGAATAGTGGGCGCTGTGCGCGGCTACGAGCTCTTGATCTTCACCGTGCCTCCTCCACCGCCGCCGGCGGGGGTGACGCCGCCGGGGATATTCTGCGACATCCCGTATTTCGTGACCGTGTAGACGTGGTCCCCGATTACACCCTTGTTCTCCTCGTGGGGGGTATTGTTAGACACGCCGACCGAAGTGAGGGCTGGCGTAAACGGGTCGCTGGCCGTCCAAGCGACATCGTAGTTGTAGTCGGTGGAGACCATTTCCAGCGTACCTTTGCAAGGAATCATCACCGGGTCGGGATTAACCAGCGCCTTGCCACTGGCGGGGTCATAGCTGACCCGGATATACAGCGGGCCGGCGCCCACCTGGATCGCATAAGGCCCGTGGGCGGGGCCAGAGCCCGCCTTTACAAAATAGTTCACGCTTCCATTGGCGACCTGCGGACTCTGGGTGTTGCTATTGGCCGGGCTGAGACCGATTATGTCGTTGAACACGGTCGTCGGGGCAAGGGGATTCGGGTCAAACTGAATGTCGACTGGGGACCTGTAGTTATTGATGAAGGTGACACTCTGCCCCGCCCGGATGATGCACGCTGCTGGCGAGGCGACGCCCGCCGTGATCTTGATGACCCGCGGGGCTGAAACATCGTCTGCTTCAATTGGAATCACATGCGCTTTGGCCATGGCTGGCTCCTTTTCGAGTCAAAGTTAGTTACTTTTCGCTGGGCCGAAAACCGGGATCCGAAATCAAGCCTTGCAGGTCCGGAACATTCTTCAGGACTGTAAGGGCGTAGCCTTTTTGCAGGCTCTTATTAACGTACTGTAACGCCTGGACGCGATCGCCCAGGTTTTCGTACGCTTCGCCGACCGCTTCCAGGACGTTGGGGTCGTCGGACGAAAGCGCGAGTGCCGATTGTATGCGAGGAATGGCCTTTTCGCGAAGCTTTTTCTTGGCATAGAGCAGCCCCAAGTTGGCCTGCACCATGGCGTCGCGCGGAGTGTCGCGGGCCGCCTGTTCGAGCAGGAGGATTTCACGGTCCTGCGCTTTGCCCTCTTTTTCTCGGTCTTTGAGGCCGGCGTAGGCAAGCGCCAGATTGCCCCATGATATGTAATCCCTGTCGTTCATTTGCAGGGCTTTTTCCAGCGCGTCCGCAGCTTCGGCGTACTTCTTTTGCTGGATGTGGAGATATCCGAGATTGGTGTAGGCCTGATAACTGGGTCCAAGGGCAATCGATTTGCGCAGCATCTGTTCCGCCTCGGGAAAGCGCTTGGGGTCTCCCGTGTCGATGTCGACCGCGCCTAAGTTGAGGTAGAGCGGCGCGTTGTCCGGAGTCAGCTCGATGGCATGACGCAATTGCGCAAGGGCTTCGTCGTAGCGCTGGTGATCATCCAGGAAACTTCCGAGGTGGTTGTATCCTTCCCAGGAATCGGGACGAAGCGCGATGGCCCTTCTGAAGGCAGCCTCGGCATCGGCGGTGCGTCCCGCGCTGTCATAAGACTCAGCCAAACCGATGACCGCGTCGGCGCTGCGTGGATCGAGTTGCAAAGCGCGCTGATACTCCTGCAGGGCGAGATCGTATTTCCCCGTGTTGCGGTGGATGTGGCCCAGTGTCACATAGACCACGGGCAGGCGATCGTCCAGTTGCTGCGCTTTCTGGCAATTCGCGAGGGCTTCCTCGATCCACCTGGTGTCTTTATCCAGCTGGTATTTCAGGCGGTAGGCTTCGCCGAGCTGGGCAAATCCCAGGGCAAAGCGAGGATCCGCCTTCACCGCATCGCTGAGCGCCGCGATGGCCAGGTCGAGGTTCCCCGCCTTGTCATAGCGCTGAGTGTAGCCGAGCGCCTTGAGGTACGACTCGTATGCGCCGGCATTGACCGCGCCGCCGGTGGCGCGCAGCATCGCGGGCGTCACCTCGATTCGCATCAGCTTGGCCACGCGCATTACCGCCTCGTCTTCCAGCGACGAGAAGTCACCGGCACGGTCTTCGAGGGTCACCGAGCCGATCTGGCGCAGGGTCCTCGTGTTGACCAGATTCACCGTCAGGTGGATCGTCTGGCCTTCGCGCCGCAGACTCCCTTCCACCGCAACCGTCGCTCCGAGTTCCCGCAGCGCCGCCGCCGCATCGGCAATCTTGTGGGCACGCACTTCGCTGGCCGGTATCACCCACAGCGCCTGCTTGCCCACCTCGAGGTTCGTCAGGCGGCTGGCCAGGTTTTCCATCAGACCGGCGGCAACCTCTTCGTTCGCCGGATCGTTCCCCATATTCTCAAACGGCAGCACCGCAATGTGTTCTTCCTGGCGGC
>Ga0074046_10002718_pt1 | contig 15135 bp, 14 predicted proteins | sample BogForMeECP23OM3_FD_94441 | JGI IMG/M metagenome (GOLD analysis project Ga0074046, IMG submission 94441) | Bog forest soil microbial communities from Calvert Island, British Columbia, Canada - Bog Forest MetaG ECP23OM3 | ecosystem: Environmental > Terrestrial > Soil > Wetlands ...
CCCGCCAAGGCATCGTCGATCCCCTTGTTCATTGAATCGACCGCGGCGCTGTCCTGGTGGTCAGGCTCAATCCAGCCACCTTCCATGACGTGCCCCAGATCCGTCACCTCCAGGGGTCCCTCGATTGAGGGATAGGGCGCTTCCAAGATCAACTCCTTCGAGATTTTGCCACCTTCCATGAGCTGGTGCGCGGTTTCGGCCAAACCTAGCGCGGCCTTCATCCCGTCTTGCGTGTTATCGTGGCGCAAGCGGTCGTACTCGGCTTTGAAATGTGCGTTCTTGGTCTTGTCGGCTCCTTTGGTATAGGCGTCGACCAATTCCTTGTAGCTCTTCACCTGGCCTGTGAAAATCACTATACGAAGCACCTGCGCCCGTTCTGTGAAATTCGTTGCCGGGACGGCGCTTGCTAGCCCGTCTGTAAACTCCAACGCTCGGTCATAGCGGCCACGCTTAAACATATCCTTGGCATCCTGGTAATCGGCCGCCGGGCCGGTTGGCCTTTGCACCGGCGCTGAACAACTCAAGCTGAGTGCGAGGGTTGCCAGCAATACAACAAGGTGAAAACGTAAGGGCGAATGATTGGGTGGGTACATCTGCTTACCTCCTGAGGGAGTGAGGGCATGGATTATTCGGCCTGCGAACCTGAGTCGCGGCTCCAGTCAACCCCCTCGGTCACTTGGTCTCTCTTGCCTCCTTCCTTACACCGGCTGGTTCTCCGCGCAAGGCAGGAAGGCTATGCCATTCGGCGGGGGCAACTATATGCCAAGCCCCGAACGAATTCAATAGCACGTAATCGCGCAACGGCCGTTTCGGAAGATCGCTGATAGTTGAACAAGCAGGAGGTAGTGTTTCTGCCCGCTGGTATCATCCATGTGTTATCCTTTACTTTTGACCTACGGCCTTTGACTTTCAACTTTCCATAAGCAAACCGGATGACGCTCACGGATAAAAAGAAGACTGAGAAAGCTCCCCTTGAGGCGGTCTTTGGTCCGGGTGGATGGCTGGCGCGGCGTCACCCGAACTACGAGTACCGGCCCGGCCAGCTCGAGATGGCCGAGAGCGTTGAGGCCGCGAGCGAAAACCGCCGGCACCTGATTGTGGAGGCGGGCACCGGCACCGGCAAAACGCTGGCTTATCTCGTTCCCATGATGCGAAGTGGGCGGCGCGTGGTCATCTCCACCGGCACCAAGAACCTCCAGGAACAGCTCTTCTTCAAGGACATCCCCTTCTTGAGAAAGTTGTTCCCTGAGGTCCGCGTGGCGCTGATGAAAGGGCGGCAGAATTATCTCTGCCGGCAGAAGCTCTACGACATTGAAAAGCAGCCGGTACTGAGCGGGCTGGAGGAAGTCGCGCAATATCCCCGGCTGCGGGAATGGGAAGCGAAGACGGAGGCGGGAGACCGCGCCGAACTCCCCTGGCTGCCGGATTCGAGCGAACTCTGGGCCAAGGTGGACGCCCGGCGCGAAACCTGCACCGGGCAGAAGTGCCCCCAATTCGAGCGCTGCTTCATCACCTTGATGCACCAACGCGCCGCCGCTTCCGACCTGATCATCGTGAACCACCACCTCTTCTTCGCCGACCTGGCCCTGCGGGGAACGGAGGTCGCGAGCCTGCTCCCCGATTATGAAGCCCTGGTGTTCGATGAAGCGCACGACATCGAAGACGTGGCCACTCAGTATTTCGGATTGCAGGTGAGCAATTATCGCGTCGAAGAGCTGGCGCGCGACACAGAAGCGACTCTGAAGGTGAAGGGATTGAAGAGCGAGGAGGTGTTGCACGCCGTCGCCGAGTTGCGGCGCCGCGCGGACCTCTTCTTCGAGCTATTCCCGAGCGCAGAAACCCGCTCCAACTTCGATCACCGTGAAGCCTTCCTGGAAGTGCATGGGGGTGCGTATGGCAGCCTGCTCAATGCCCTGGTGCTCCTGGAGACCGAGCTGGGCCGCTTGAAAGACCGGCCGGAGGAAGTCAACAACCTGATAAGGCGCGGGGTGGAGCTTCGGCAAGGGTTGCAAGCCGTAATGGAAGGCAAAGAACGGAACGTGGTCTACTGGTGGGAGCGGCGCGGTCGCGGCGTTTTCCTCGAGGCCACGCCCATCGATGTTGCACCCATCCTGCGGCAGCGGTTATTCGAGGGCGTGGACACGGTGATCCTGACCTCCGCCACCCTGGCCGTAGGCGGCAACTTCGATTTCCTCAAGAAACGGTTGGGGATTGAGAATGCCAAGGAGCGAATCCTGGATTCTCATTTCGATTACCCCCGCCAGGCTTTGCTTTATACCCCCCTGCACTTACCCGACCCCCGCGAGCCGACCTTTGCGCGCCAGGCCGCCGAAGAGGTTGTCCAACTCTTGAAGGCCACCCACGGGCGGGCGTTCGTGCTTTTTACCTCCTACCAGCAGATGCGCGAGGTCTTCGAGCGCGTGCGCCCCCAGTTGCGCTATCCCATGATGATTCAAGGCTCCATGCCCCGCACGGAGATGCTCGAGCGCTTCCGTAAGACGCCCCACGCCGTGCTTTTTGGGACGAGTTCCTTCTGGCAGGGCGTGGACGTGCAAGGTGAGCAATTGAGCGCCGTGCTGATTGATCGGCTCCCCTTCGCCGTCCCCTCCGACCCGGTCATCGCCGCAAGAATCCGGCAGATCAATGAAGAGGGGGGTAATGCCTTCATGGATTACCAGGTTCCGCAGGCCGTCCTCGCGTTGAAGCAGGGGTTTGGGAGGCTGATCCGAAGTGAGACAGACCGCGGCGTCCTCGCCATTTTGGACCACCGCATGATGCGCAAACATTACGGGAAGACTTTCCTCGACAGCCTCCCGCGTTACCGCATGACGAATCGGCTGGATGATGTGAAGGTTTTCATGCGAGAATCGGTGTAGGGAACAGGGAATAGGGAAATGTTTGAAATATCAGTTGAGTATAGCTTCGCCGCGGGTCACGCCCTGCGCAACTACAAAGGAAAGTGTGAGAACATCCACGGACACAACTACAAGGTCCGGGTGACGCTCGCCGGGGACAAGCTCAATGCGGCGGGGCTGCTGATGGATTTTGTCGATTTGCGGGCCGAGATTAACAGGCTGGTCGAAAGACTCGACCACCACTTCCTCAACGAAATTCCCCCCTTCGACCAATTGAACCCTTCGGCCGAGAATCTCGCCAAGTATATTTGCGACGGAATCGAGCCCCAGGCGAGGAATCAAGGATTACAAGTGCATGGGGTTACGGTTTGGGAAACAGATACGACTTCGGCCACCTACCGACCAAAGAACAGTGACGAGTGACGAGTGACGAGCAAGAACCAAAACCAGTGACGAGTGACGAGTGACGAGCAAGAACCAAAACCAGTGACGAGTGACGAGTGACGAGCAAGAACCAAAAACAGTGACGAGTGACGAGTGACGAGCAAGAACCAAAAACAGTGACGAGTGACGAGTGACGAGCAAGAAGGCTCGTCACTTGTCACTCGTCACTCGTCACTGCTCTTCTGCCTACCAGGTCCAGAAGGCAACCGCGGGGTGCATCTCAGCTTGATGCTGCTGGGAGCAGACCCCCTGCTTGCAAAAGTATACGTCTTCGCACCAGCGGCAGCGGACTAAGCGCTCCCTCTCACGGATGGCGCCGCAAATCGCGCAACCCTCCAAAAGGTCCGCAACGACATGGCGCGAGTATTTCCGCCAAATGTCTTCAGCTTCGTTCTGCTCGCGGATCTTTCCCAGGTCGTCGTGGGTCATCATAAACCGCTCCTCGCGCGCCTGCTGAATTAGATGCAATCATCATGCCAATGCGTACACTCATCCGATGATAATGACTCCGGCGGACTCAAACGACGCCCCATCAAGTGATTAGAAGAATTCTCGCCCTCAAATTGATTATGTAATGCTTCTCGCAAATTGTCATCTTGTTCGTTGTTGTGGAGAGAATTCCCGTTTTGGGACGACGAAGGATGTCCGCAGTACGCCGCGCCCGCAGGGCGGCAAGAAATCAGGTAAAATGGATTAGAGGAGCCTTTTCCTAGGGTGCTGGTGGGGAGAGGATGGTAATCACCGAGATTTTCAAATCGATCCAGGGCGAGTCCACCTACGCCGGCCTGCCTTGCCTCTTCGTGCGGCTAGCGGGCTGCAATCTGCGCTGCCACTGGTGCGACACCGCTTATGCCTTCAACGGGGGGCAGAAGATGTCGGTTGCGGAGGTGCTTAGCAGACTCCGCCAAATGGGCGGGAGATTAGTGGAGTTGACGGGCGGCGAACCCCTTTTGCAGCAGGAAGTCTATCCCTTGACGCACCAGCTCCTTCAAGAGGGCTACCGCGTTTTGGTTGAAACCAGCGGTGAGCGCAACCTCGCTGAATTGCCGCGCCAAGTCGTTAAAGTGGTTGACGTGAAATGCCCCGGAAGCGGTGAGGAAGGCAAATTCTGTTTTGATAACCTGGCATGGCTGGAGCGCAAGGACCAGATCAAGTTCGTGATTCTGAATGAGGATGACTACCACTACGCCCGAGGTTTCCTCGTCCGGCACAACCTGCACCGGCTTGTCGACGAGGTGATTTTTTCGCCCGTGTTCGGCCAGTTGGCGCCCCACAGCCTCGCGGCCTGGATCCTCCGCGACGGCCTGGAGGTGCGGCTGGGATTGCAGCTTCACAAGTTCATCTGGGGGCCGGAATCGCGGGGCGTGTAGGCAGAAAGCGGTAGGCAGTAGGCAGAAGGCAGTAGGCAGCGGGCAGAATGAAGAACACTGACAGGGAGGTGGCACATGCGAAGGACAGAGCAGGAACTTAAGGATGCCTCCGGGCACGTAAAGTACGAGATTGACATGCTGGTGGGGACGATGTCGTTTCTCTCGAAGCCTGCCGCGGAAACGCATTGGATCGCGTCGAGCGCGTATCTGGAGAGCCTTGTTCTCCATCTCCGAAACCTCATTGACTTTTTCTACACTCCATCGACGCGTGATGACATAGTTGCAGAGCACTTCGTGGCCCAGTGGACCGCGGATTGCCCGGTCATGAGTCCGCTCTTGGACGATGCAAAGGAAAGGGCGAATAAGCTATGCGCACACCTCACCTACACGAGGCTCCACATGGACAAAACGTGGGAGTGGGCAGCTATCTGGGCTGAGCTTAAGCAGGTGATCCGCTGTTTCGTCAGTCACCTGCCTGCCGAGCGGAAGCCATGGTTTGCGGACGCTAGCTTGGAGGAACCTTCAGGGCCAACTGGTACATCAAGCCTGCCAGTGGTCAGGGGTTGGACGGGCCCACCAGGACCGCCTGACCCCGAAAAAGCGAAGACAAGTGAATGAAGACTGACGACAGCCAACGGACCACGGACGACGGACCACCGACCACGGACCAACCTCTCGCCGTCATTCTCGCCAGCGGCGGCATGGACAGCTGCGTCACTACGGCCATTGCCAACCTTGATTATCGCCTGGCGATGTTGCACGTCGCCTACGGCCAGCGAACTGAAACACGCGAGCTGCAGTCCTTCCACGCTCTGGCGGATTTTTACCATGCGGAACATCGCCTGGTGTGCCATCTGAGCCACCTCCGGCAGATTGGCGGGTCGTGCTTGACTGACCCTGCCCTGGCCGTCGAGACCGCCAACCTGGACCGCAAGGAGATTCCTTCCAGCTACGTGCCTTTTCGCAACGCGCACTTCCTCTCAATTGCCGTTTCCTGGGGGGAGGTCCTGGGCGCCCGCAAAATCTTTATTGGCGCTGTTGAGGAAGACAGTTCCGGATATCCCGATTGCCGTCCTGCGTACTATGAGGCCTTCAACCGTGTGATTGCGGCGGGCACGAAGCCGGAAACACGGCTGGAAATCGTTGCGCCGGTTATCCGCATGCGCAAGAGCGAAATCGTCCGGCGCGGAATGGAGCTTGGTGCGCCGTTTGCGCACACTTGGTCGTGTTACCAAGCCGAGGATGTGGCCTGTGGCCTATGCGACAGTTGTGCTTTGCGCCTGAGGGCGTTCGAAGAGGCGGGGATTGAAGATCCCATACCTTACGCCCAGCGCCCACACTACGGCCGATGAAACGTCCCCATGCCCTGATGGCCCTGCGCCTTCCACAATTCTTCCCAATTCTTCCAAATAGGGTTGAGCGGATTCCCAAATGGCGCTAGAATGTGCTTGAACATAAATGAAGGAGGGACTTATGTCTAGTTCATTGACGCGGGGACTGACCGGAGTGGTAGTTCTCTTGGCGTCTTTTGCGTTCGCGCTTTCCGCATTTGCACAAACCGGCGGAGTGACCGGCAAGTGCACAGGTGAGGATGGAAAACCACTGGCAGGCTATACAATCCAGGTCGAACGGACGGAGATGAGGTGGAGTTCAAAAGTAAAGACCGATAAGAAAGGTGGGTACACATACATCGGCCTTGCCCCCGGGAACTACAAGTTCACACTTCTCAATCCCGCCGGCGGACAGGTCTTTAACATCAGCCATCATATTGGATTGGGAGACCCCACGGAAGTAAACTTTGACATGGCCAAGGAAACGGCTGACGCCAGGAAAGAACAGATGGCCAACCCTGAGACGGCGAAGAAAATCGAAGAGAACGCGAAGGAGCAGAAGCAGTTTACCGGTCTCAAGGCGACATTCGATCAAGCAACGGCCCTTTACACTCAGGGGCGTTTCGCCGAGGCCGCGGCGATGTATGAGCAAGCCCTGCCCTTGGCAAAGGATAAGAACCTGCCCATCGTGCTGGCCCAATTGGGGCAGTCCTACGGGAACGCCGCGAAGCAGGAGCAGAATAGAGACACAAGATTGCAGGACCAGCAAAAGGCCATCGACTATTTTCAAAAAGCTATGCAGTTAGCCCCCCGTGATGCCTCGCTTCACAACAACCTGGGCAGCGTTTACGCCGATATGGGCAAGGTGGCTGAGGCACAGGCGGAGTTCCAGAAGGCGGCTGATCTCAACCCCTCCGGAGCGTCCGGCTATTACTATAATCTGGGTGTCGTCTTGGTCAATCAGGGCAAGATGGATGATGCCGCGGTGGCCCTCAAGAAGGCTACGGACCTCGATCCCAACAACGCCAACGCCTTTTACTGGTACGGCATGGCTTTGCTCGGCAAGGCGGAGTACAAGCCCGACGGCACAGTCGTTGCTGTCCCCGGGACCGTTGAAGCGTTCCAGACCTATTTGAAGCTGCAGCCCAATGGTCCATTGGCGCAAGCCGCGCAGGCCAGCCTGGACACGGTTCAAGGCAAGGTGCCAACGGAATATAAAAAGGCGAAGAAGAAGAGCTAGTCTCGAAACGCGATCCTGGGCCCCGCAGAGCGATTATTGTCTGTCGCGGCGGGGCCTGTTCGTTTGCAGGAGTGCCTGCATGAGAATCACCCTGCTCTTGCTCTCTTTGCTCGCCAGCCTCGCCTCGCCCTCGGGGGCGGATACCATCTACCAGATGAATGCCCAAGGGAGGCAAGTGGTGGTGCAGCGTGACGCCATCGTGGTCAGTGAAGACTCCTCCTTCGTGGTTTACAAGCACTTCGAGTTGAAAGACCGGCGGGTGGAAATCGTTCGCCTGAACAAGGGAAGTCTGCCCTACAGCGTTGAAACGGCCAGCCCCGACTACCGGCGGCAGATCGTGGACATCTGGAAGCGCGTCGGCTTCAAGGCCACGGTGACGGACCTGGCAGGGAAAGCCACCCGCGTCTTCGACGCCTACCTGGATTTCTACCCCCCGGCCGGGCGCGGCTCGTTGTTGGAGTCCCTTCCTGCCACCACCAGCTTCACCGTACTCATGGATAACGGGGGCGCAGATGAGGTCGAAATCTCCAAGATCGACCGCATCCAGGTCCAGGGCGACCACTTGAAGATGACCCTGCGCAATGATCAGGTTAAAGAGGGCAAGTTCCTTATGCCTACAAACCAGCCCGCGGAGGTCCGCTTTCTAGGCATCACCGACCAGTACAATCCGGCCAGCCCTCAAGTGTTCGATTTCTCCCTCCCCCTCGCCAGTATCAAAGAAATAAAATTTGACTAGGGGCCTGCGGCGAAATCTCCCAACAGACTTGCGATTCTGAGTTACCAGGCCCGCGCCGGTCGCGCGGCCCACGGCCCCACAATCTTAGTGGTGGGCGACCTCTGCAGTGCGGCAGCGCGTCATTCCCGCGAAAGCGGGAATCCAGCTTTATGGTGGCCGTCCGTCCCTCCGAAGGCGGCGGGGGCGAGGCCGCACTCAAGGCGCTCCGCGCCAGCAGCGTTTTCCGAGGGCAGTCTCGGAAAATGCTCAGGTATCTTGGCGTATAATATCCCCCGTTATGCCCCCACAGGTCTCGGCGAGCACGCTCATGATTCGCCACCTCCCGGGAAGCGATCCCGCGGCATTCCAAGTCACGCGCCTTTCCGATGGCAAGACGACCGAGCCTGCTTCCCCGCCCTCGCCGGTTGGGTATCCCGTGGAAGGGCGGCCCAGCAGTGACTTGATGCGCGAGCTCCAATGGTATCTGGAGACTTTTCTTGATTACCCCTTTCCTCCGGAAACGGAGCACGCCGAGCGCGTCCTGCAATCGCTGAAGCAGTGGGGCGAACGGGCCTTTGACGCGCTATTCGGGAGCCGTGCTGCCGGGCGCATGTTCGACGCCGCCACCTCCGAGGACTACACGCGCCTTCACCTGCAAATCTCCAGCGACGACGCGCGCGTCCTGGCGTGGCCGTGGGAAGCCCTGCGCGATCCCGAGCTTGGCTACCTGGCTCAAACCTGCCAAATCGAGCGCCGGCTGAACAAGCTGCGCGACCCGCAGCCCCTCCCCGCATCGCTTCCCCGCAACCGGGTCAATATCCTGCTGGTAATCGCCCGCCCTTACCGTCGTGACGTGGGTTATCGGTCTATCGCGCGCCCCCTCGTTGACCTGATCGAGAAGCAGAAGCTTCCAGCTTACGTTTACCTGCTCCGGCCGCCGACCTTCGACCAGCTCCGCCAGCATCTTCGCGCACGGCCCGGCTACTACCATATCCTCCACTTCGACGGGCACGGAGCGTATTCGTCCGGGTCACCGGGCGATAGCCCTGCCTACGTCTTGTCAGCGCCCGAGGGCAAGCTCGTCTTCGAAACGGACGACGGCGAACCGGACTACATCACCGCCGAACAGCTCAGCACGTTGCTGCACGAGTGCTCGGTCCCGGGCGTGGTGCTCAACGCCTGCCAGGCAGCGATGCTGGACGAGCGAGCCGAAGACCCCTTTGCCTCGGTGGCCGCGGCGCTGCTCCGCGCGGGCATGCGCAGCGTGGTGGCCATGGCTTACTCGCTCTACGTGAGCGGCGCGCAGCAGTTCCTGCCTGCCTTCTACGGCCGGCTTTTCGAGACAGGAAGTGTGGCCGAGGCGGTCCGTGCCGGCCGCCAGCAGATGCGGGCGCATCCCGACCGCGTCTGCGCGCGGGGCAAGTTCCCTCTGCATGACTGGCTCTTGCCTGTCCTTTACGAGCAAGACCCAATGGACTTTTCCTTTGCAGTCGATGCCCGGGAGAGCTTCGAGCCGCGTCCCTCGAAACTTCCTGACGAGCTGAAGCGCGAGCAAAGCCCCTACGGCTTTATTGGCCGCGACGGCCCGCTGCTCGATCTCGAACGCGCCATGCGCCGCGCCCCCGCCGGAATCCTGATCCAAGGACTGGGTGGCGTCGGCAAAACCACCCTGGCGCGCGGCTTCCTCCAGTGGCTCGACTCGACGGAAGGCCTCGGCGAAGGTTGCTTCTGGTTTTCCTTCCGGGAGATTCGCAGTGCGGAATACGTTCTGAACCGTCTCGGCGAGGCGATTTGTGGCCCGCAGTTCGCGGCGGCGGGGACTGAAGATAAGCTGGGCGCTCTCGGTCAGCGGCTTCGCGAGCGCCGGTTCCTGATTGTCTGGGACAATTTCGAGTCAGCCTCGGGCATTCCCGGCACCGCGGTCACAGGGAATCTTTCCGAGTCGGACCGGCGGCTGCTGGCTCTCTTTCTGGACAAAGCACGAGGGGGCGCGAGCAAAGTCATCATTACCAGCCGGTCGCCGGAAGATTGGTTGACGCCGCAGCGCCGGTTTCTTCTTCCCCTGGGCGGGCTGGAGGGCGAAGAGCGTTGGGAATTCTGCGAGGCCATCGTGAAGGACCTCGGCCTGCGCATCAACCGCGAAGACCAAAGCCTTGTTGAGTTGATGAAGCTCCTGGGCGGCCATCCGCTGGCCATGCGGGCCATCCTGCCGCAGCTTGAGAAACTCAGCGCCGCGCAGGTAGCCGCCGCGCTAGGGTCGAATCTGTCGCAATTGAAGCTCGCGAGCGAAGAGGAACAGGCTCTTTATGCCACGTTGCGCTTTGTCGAGCAATCCTTGCCCGACGAAGTTAGGCCCCTGCTGGTTCCCCTGGCAATGCACGAAGGATTTCTGGACGCCGATTACCTTGAAGGTATGGCCCAACAGGTTGAGACGAAGTGGACGCGCGCGCAAATCGATGACTTGGCGCAGGCTCTCGTGGCGGCCGGCTTGCTAACGTCAACTGGGCCGACAACCTACGAAATGCATCCTGCGTTGACTGGTTATCTCCGCTCGATCTTTCGACGGGCCACGCCTGTCGAGTCCAGAGATTCCTGGGCGGGCGCGTTCGTGGAGGTCATGGGCGCAATGGCCGACCAGTTGGCGCCGCTGGAGCTACATCAACAATTGATTCCATTTCACCTCCACGCGGCCAACTTTTACTATGCGCTAGGTGAAGCCGAGAGGCTCTGCATGAACGACGCTTTGGCAGCACTGACTCAATCCCTGGCAGCCTTTGCGTTAAATATGCGGAACTACGCCACGGCGGCGAGCCTCTTCGAGAGCCTGGCGAAACACCGCAAGCGTCACGGTGATGATAAAGGTGAAGGTATAGCCTATCACCAACTGGGCGTGCTCGCCGGCGAACAACGCGATTTCGCGGCGGCGGAGGTCTGGTATCGTAAGTCGCTGGCGATCGCCGAGAAACGAGGCGACGAACACGGCGCCGCCACCACCTATCACCAACTGGGAATCATCGCACAGGAACAACGCGATTTCGCAGCGGCGGAGGGCTGGTATCGCAAGTCGCTGGCGATCAAAGAGAAACTGGCCGATGAACACGGGACCGCCAGCACCTATCACCAACTGGGGATCATCGCGCAGGAACAACGCGATTTCGCCGCGGCAGAGGTTTGGTATCGCAAAGCCCTGCCAATTTGGGAGGAACTGGGTGACGAACACCACGCCGCCAGCACCTATCACAACTTGGGGGTGATCGCCGAGGAACAACGCGATTTCGCGGCGGCGCAGGCCTGGTATCGCAAGTCGCTGGCGATTAAGGAGAAACAAGGCGACGAACACGGCGCCGCCAGCACCTATCACCAACTGGGAATCATCGCCGCGGAACAACGCGATTTCGCGGCGGCGCAGGCCTGGTATCGCAAGTCGCTGGCGATTGAGGAGAAACAAGGCAACGAACGTGGCGCCGCCATGACCTATCACCAACTGGGAATGACCGCGCAGGAACAACGCGATTTCGCGGCGGCGAAGGCGTGGTACCAGAAGTCGCTGGCGATCAAGGAGAAACAGGGCGACGAACACGGCGCTGCCCTCACCTATCACCAACTGGGGACGATCGCCGAGGAACAACGTGATTTTGCAGCCGCGGAGGCCTGGTATCAGAAAGCGCTGGCAATCGACGAGAAACACGGCAACGAGCACGGCGCCGCCTTCACTTACAATCAGTTAGGGGCTCTGGCAGGTCGGCAAGGACATTTCATAGACTCTGGCCAATGGCTCATCAAGGCGATCGTGGCCCTTCATCGTGCGAGAGACCCCCACAACGTGCGCCAAGCGGTTCACAGCCTCCTCGTGACCTATCGGAATGCCCCGGCTGCTGACCAGGCCCGGCTCGAGGCGCTGTGGAAGGAAGCCGGGCTCGGCCCCGTCCCCAAGCCGAGGGCGTAGCCGCCTTTGGAGTGCGGCCCGCCGCGGCGGGCTGCCGCTTTGGTAAGGCCGGCTTGCCGGCCGTTCCCTCTCTTCGTCGGCCCGCGCTTCATTATGCCGCGAGCAAGCTCGCGGAGGAAAGCGGCGGCAAGCCGCCGCACTCCAAAAAAAGACGGGCGCTTTATTGGCGGGATGCGCCCCCAGGCGGGAACCGAGAGGAGGGCAATCTTGACAACCGAAACAGACGGGCCGATGCGCGCCTTGAGCTTCATGGTAGGTGAGTGGGGGCTGGACTATACAGTGACTCAACACGGCCACACCACCAAGACGATCCGGGGAATTGGATCCCTGCGCTATCTCTTCAACGCCACCTACCTCATCTTCGACTACCAGATGTTCGACAAGGCTACTGACAAGATGATCGGAGAGGCGCATGCCATCTTCGCTTGGGACAAGAAACTCGGGCAGTATCGGTATTACTGGTTTGAGAGCTCCGGCAACTTCCTGCAAGCCACGGGTTCCCTCCGCGATGATCGCACTCTCGCTCTGGAATGGCAGGACATCCACTGCACGCAAATCTTCCGGCGCGTGAGCGCGGATGCGATGTACCTCGAAATGGAATGTCCGGAGCAGGACTTCCAATTGCGGGTTGACTTCTCACCACTCCCCGGCGGCTCTCAGTCCGCCTGAGATCGCGCGGGGGGCGTGTAAAAGCCACGAGTGATACGCTGCCGCAGGCGCGCAGCCTCTTTCGGGTCGTTGCTGGCAGCCAGCCGCTTGGCCAGTAAACCGAGTTCTTCAGGACTGAGCTTCGCCTCAAGCGCGGCGAGCTCAGGCGTCTCGGGGTGGATTCTAGAGCTACTCATAAAAGCCCTTTCTAAGCTCAATTATCACGTATGAGCAGACGTCGAATTCAAACTCCTATTTCGTCGTCCAATTTATCTCCTTGACAGGGGGACAAATCCGGAGGCACTATATCTCTTGAGGAGACCGAACCCCGAAGGCGAGGCCGGAGCCCGCCTGGCTGGGCGCTTTACGGAAGCGTTCGCAGCCAACCAAGGAGCCCTGTGGGCAAAGGGGACTCGCGACCTCGCCAAGCGGTCACGGGACTAGCACAAGATGCCACGTTCAGACCATCGCCAGAAAGTCTCAACCACCATTTCTGCTGAGGCCTACGAGTTCTTGCGGCGCTTGGTGGAGTCGGGCAGGGCTGCCACGATGGCGGAGGCCGTGGATAAAGTCGTGAAGCACGCGCGGCGAAGCGACAATCGGCTGCGCCTGGAACAGGCAACCGCTGCCTACTTCGCGCGCCTGTCGCGAGATACTGCCCAAGAGGAAAAAGAGTTGGGACTTGCCCTTGGGCAATCAGGGGACGAGGTTATCTTTGACGATTGAGGTTGCTTCAAAGCTGCCGTCACCGCGACGTGGCGAAATTTGGCTCGCCGACCTCGGAAGTCCCCCCACAAGACACTGGGTTCTTATCGTTTCGCTCGACAGCCGGAATCAAAGTGAGAACGTGGATACGGTCCTCGCCGTTCCCTTCGGCAGCCGCGGGGCGGAAGGACCCACGACGCTTCTGCTTCCGCCCGGGGAGACTGGCCTGCCGGTGGCCTCCTGGCTCAAGGGCCACTTCCTTACCACCTTGCCGAAAGTCCGCCTGCGGAGCCGCGCACCCCGCGCCCTATCATCGAGACGAATGCGGGAAGTTTGCCTCATCATTCGCCGCGCCTTCGACCCCGACGCGCCCTGGGAAGGTTGAAAGACCGACTTTCGTAGCCGATTGCTGATTGCCGGCTGCCTGCGCTTACCTCATCCGATAAACCGAAGCGGACACCCTGTCTCTTGACAAATGGAGGGAGATAGGCTAGAGTTGTAATTTGAAGCCATGCAAGCACTCATGGCCTTCCGGGAACGCCTGGCTGCAATGCTACCTCGATGTCCCAAGCCGCTCTCGAGACCGTCCCAAGCGAGGCCGGAAGCCTGGAAAACTCCTAGGCGTCATGAGGACAATGAGTCCGCAAATAGAGCAAAAAGAGAAAAAGGATTTTTAAAAAGTGAACGAACAAAGCGGGGATGTCTATGAAAACAAAGGGCCGGCTTTCCACAGGTCGTGGCAAAGCGGGAATCTCTATGAAAATAAAGGCAGTTATGGTCAGATAGCGGGAATGTTATTGAAAACACAGACGCTTATTGTCTGGTAGGTGGTATGTCGTAGGGTGTGCAGGTTCCACGTGGCACGTAGGGGCAGAGACTGCGGCTAACCGTTGACTGTCAAGCTGTTGGAGGTCGACTTTGTGGGTAATGGTTAGCGGTGGGGCGAACGAATTAGGATGGACCAGAGCGGCGTGCCCGCGCGCTGGCCGGCTACTTTTTCGCCAGCTTCTTTTCCAGTTTGCTTGCCTGGGCGTTCAGCTCGGTCAACTGGCGGAGGTCATCATCGGCAAGGGAAACGTCGTTTTGGATACGGGTGAGTGCCGCGTCGCTGAGAGGGTTGGATTTCGCGTCGCGGCTCGAATCCAGCATGCCGCTGATGGCCCGGAATTGGCTGGTGATGTCACGGTAGCGGCGCATGATGGAAGTCAGGTAAGCATCACGGCGTCGATCCAGGTCTTGCAGGTCGGCAATCGCCCGAGAGAATTCGGCAAGGCGAGCGGAGGCGGCGCTGTTATCGCTCTTCAACTTGGCGTTATCCGCTTCCAGAGCGGCGAGGCGTTGGCGGGAAGCTTCTGACTCGGCCTGCGCGGAGTCGAGTTGCTGCTTCAAGGCGTCGAGTTGGCTCTGCCAATCCTCTTTCTCTTTTTGATGGAGTTCGTTAGCGCTGGCCAGCGCCTTCTCGCGTTCGTCGTTGGAACTGGAAAGTTGCGCCTGGAGATCCTTGATGTTGGCCTGCGCTTCACCCAGCTCGCGGTTGAGCCGCTCAATGGTCACATCGTTCTTGGCGAGTGTGGCTTGATAAGCGCCCGCCGGAGCCGGGCTCTCGGCTTCGGCCGCAGTCTTAGCGGGCTCGGGTTGGCGGAGAGTCGCCTGAAGCTTGTGCAGAGATTGCAGCTCTGCGGCCTGCTGCCGCTCGAGGGCAGCGAGTCGCCAGGACTGGCGAAGGATCACACTCACCGAGGCCACCAGTGCAACGCCAAGAATCAGCAGGAGAGTGAGTTCCAATCGTCCCAGCCGCGTCATCTTATCCCTCCTTGGGGTGGAAATGAGTGCGCCACGAAATGCGAGGGTCTCCATCGGCGCACGGAACAGTCAAATGAA
>Ga0074046_10002719_pt1 | contig 15130 bp, 15 predicted proteins | sample BogForMeECP23OM3_FD_94441 | JGI IMG/M metagenome (GOLD analysis project Ga0074046, IMG submission 94441) | Bog forest soil microbial communities from Calvert Island, British Columbia, Canada - Bog Forest MetaG ECP23OM3 | ecosystem: Environmental > Terrestrial > Soil > Wetlands ...
CGTCCGGGAAACAAGTGGGGCCGCCAGGCGCCGGTTGCACCAGCGCCGCCTGGTCACCCGACGGCAAGTGGATGTACTTCAGCTCCGATGCCGGAGGCCGATTCCATATCTGGCGGCAGCGGTCTCCGGATGGCAAACCGGAGCAAGTAACCTTCGGCCCCACGGAAGAGGAAGGCATTGCGATGGGCCCCGAGGGGCGGTCGCTCGTGGCGTCCGTAGGCATGGAAGAGAGCGCAGTCTGGATCCGGGACTCGAACGGCGAGCGCCAGATCTCATCGGAAGGCTTCGCCGAAGCGCCTTCGCTTTCTCCCGACGGCACAAAGGCTTACTACTTGGTGCGTCGTCGGGGGAGCGGCGAAGCAGAGCAGAGCGCGTTCACCAGCGGTGAGCTGTGGGTTGTCGAGTTGAAAGGAGGGCGCTCCGAGCAGCTTCTTCCAGGGTTCGCGGTCACCGGGTACGACATGTCACTTGATGGCAGGCGGATAGTGTTTGCCGCACAGGGGCCGCACGGCGAATCGCGTCTGTGGATTGCCTCTCCAGATCGGCGATTCCCTCCCCGCCAGATTCCCTCCTCTACGAGCGACGACAGCCCGATCTTCGGGCCCGGCGGCGACATTTTCTTCCGCGCGGCGGAGGGCGGTTCCAACTTCATCTACCGCGTAAAGGAGGACGGGACTGGGCGCCAGAAAGTACTGCCGAATCCGATTCTGGAGTTCTACAGCGTCGCCCCGAATGGCCAATGGTTGATCGCCGCTGCGCCGGTTCCCAATGAAGAAACCCATGCTGCCGTGTCGGCCTATCCCGTTCGCGAAGGTGCGCCCGTGAGGATATGCGGAGGGGGACCCTGCAATGCTCGGTGGGATCGCGCGGGAAAGGTCTTCTACTTGGCGCTTATCGAGATGGGAAGTCGCGGTGGTCGCGCGCGGACTATAGTCCTGCCCGCCCCGCACGGGGGGGACCTCCCGAAAATCCCGCTTTCCGGCATCAACTCTCCAGAGGATGCTAAAGGCCTCCCCGGCGTGAAGGTCATTGATGAGGTGATCTCGCCGGGGGCCACCACGTCGGTCTACGTTTTCACGCGCACCTCCGTCCACCGCAACCTGTACAGCATCCCGGTGCCGTGACGTCTCGATTGCCCATCGAGGACACAGGGGTCCATATTCCCCGAGAAACTTCTTTTCTTTCCGATCAATATTTCTTTATCGTCCTGCGCCCAGGCGGCGAGAGAAATTCACCGAGCCTGATTTCGCGCTGTTGGCGCGAGCCTTCAACGGAGTTTCCATGGGCCTGTGGCCTATCCGACGACATGAAAACACCTCGTCACCCCCGCGTAAGCGGGGGTCCACGTCGCCAGGAAGGGGGTGGATTCCCGCTTTCGCGGGAATGACGGTGTTGGGGAACACCCCTTCGATGCAAATGACACCACTACCCGGGGCGCCCAGGGCGAACTCTGGCAACCCAGGTTCTTCGACCGCGCCCTGCGCACCGTCAAGGAATACAACGAAAAGGTCGAATACATTCACCCAAACCCGGTGAGGGCCGGTTTGGTGAGCCGCCCCGAAGATTGGTCCCGCCCTGCGGGATCAAGTTACAACGAATACGCCGGCATGAGCGCCGACGAATCCGTCAGCCGACGGACGGTTTGGTCGTCGACCGCGTGAGAATGCCCTCCGATGCGCGCGCACGAATTTGATCGCTCCATCACGGGGCCGAAAAGACTGGGACCACAAGAGCGGTCGTCCGCGCTCTCAATGTCTGCGGCTCTCACTCGGCGTGCATAACGTGCCAAGTGACTGCTGGAGATCAACGGCAAGACTACTCACTGTGAATCGGCCATGCGGATCGATGCGGATCGATGCGGATGCGAAGAAACGGATTCAAAGAACTCAAAAGTCGAGCACCATTAGAAGGTAGGTCCGCGCCTGACGCTAAGAACGACGAATACAAGAAGACGTATGAAAATGCGGCGCTGACAGGCGGGATGATTTGGCACTGGCCGCGAACTGGCGAGCCAAACATCAGGTGATATCACTGTCTCCATTTCCTCGGGCAGACAATTGTGACAGTCTCGCTGAGCCTGATTTCATAGGGGAGAATTGCCTTCTTGAACTTCTTCGCTGTGAGTTCCAAGCGCTTCGTGGCAACTCGTTCTAGGTGAAGGGATGACCTGCCGGGAGGAAAGACGATCAGAACTGTCTTCTGTTTGAACAAACGGCAAACGGCCTCGATAGGCGCCGTGAGGTCGCTGTCCGCCGAAACGACGATGGCATCATCAAATGAATCTTGGTATGCGTCAACAAGCAACTCAGTTGCAATGTTAACGTCCGTTCGCTTCTCGTGGTAAATCTTGGAGAGGTCTCCGCACTTCTTACAAATCCAGTTGTCCTCTAGGTAGTGTCCGTAAAGGATAGAGAGTTTCGGCAGCGTGCTAATCGCGTCAAGATAAAGGCCCTGCCGGTTTTGTTTGTCCCGGTCATTTATAATCCTGGAGGTAAAGTATTTCACGGCAACCAAGTCTTGATCCGGACGTATCAGTGAGCCAGCTAGCTTTGTGACGTCGAGCCACATGAACCCAAGCCAGTTTTTCTCCTTCACTGCGAAATACAGGTTGAAGCCACCTATATAAGCTATTGATTTTCTTGAGGTTATTTCCACGAATTTTCCTATTGACAAACCGAATTCGGACGTTATACTAGATAGCGAAGTTTAACAGCTCCAGCGATAGCATCGTTGGATTAACGGCCACCTTCAGGTGGCCGTTTACGTTTACGGCAAAATAACGCTTTGCAACCCACATCCGCATTCAGAGCTCTGCTTTGGTTTTGAGACGTGAATTCTACTCCCATTGCGGGAATCACTCTTCGCTGGCTGGCGCAAAGCGCAGTTCCGCGCTTCAGCGTGCTATATTAGCGCTGGTCATGCCCACCCGCAAACGCCATTTTGCGCGTGGACGCTCCAACCCCTGACCAGCAGCGCCTATCGCCGGCTGGCGCAGAGCGAAGCTCTGCGATTCGCGGAGTCGCAATGCCAGCAGACCGCAGAGCTTTGCTCTGATGCGCCAGCCCGTCATGACTCTCTCCTGTACCCTGTCACCCCGTCTTCCCCTTCCACTGGTATTCCTCGATACCAGGGGTAGTCGTTTATGTCGTGAGGCCGCACATCGTCTCCTGCAGCCCTGAACAGTTGCGCCAGTCCCGCAAGGTGGCGCCGGCCACACATTATCAGGGTGACTTGACCTTCGTGAGTCTTCGCCTGTTCAAACATGAATTGCTCGAATATCTTGTATGCGATCTTTCGGGTAGTCTCTTCATGGTCGTAGTCGGGAGTTTTAACCCCATGTTTCTCCCGCTCCTCAATCGGCATCGTTATGTCAATGTGGTCTATGGCGCATTCTTGAGCGACACGCCATCCCAACGACAAACGGTTGAGCTTTCCTTCCTCCGCGATCAGCTCGACACAGTTCCGGTCGATAATTTCGCGAAGAGCACGGGCTAAGTCAGATTTTTGTCGTTGTTCATCTGCAATCCCAGCCGGTGTGGCGCACCTTGTTTCAAGATTCTGGTGAAAGTGGTCGAGTCCGAAAATGTGAACTTCGCTCATTTCGGTTCCATCCTACACCTCACGAGCACAAGCGTCCTCACACAGAACTCTGCTCGAGGATTTCGCCGGCTGGCGCAGAGCGCAGCTCTGCGATTCGTTGAGACGCAATGCCTACAAACCGCAGAGCTTCGCTGTGCGCCAGCCGGCGTTGAGGATCAGGGGATATTCGCTATCGCGGAATCGTCTGATCCTCGGCTGGAGATTGACGTTGACAAAGAAAATGCGGTCCGTCAGGCGCAAGCGGTGAACGTTCGACATGGCGTCAGCATAGCACCTCGGACCTACACCTCAAAGGGAAGAGCCCACGGTCAGAAAAGCACTGACCGTGGCTACTCGCTCACGAAAAATGTTCTTGACATACAATGATATTAACGTATAATAATATCGACGTATGAGAGCAAATCCCGGTGGGACAATCGGAATTACCGAGATAGTGGGCCGCGATCTCCTCGTTCAGCGGCTTTGGGGAATACTCCAGGGCCAAAGTCTGGTCTTAACCTCCGAACGGCGCATTGGTAAGACATGTGTAATCCGCAAGATGAAAGAGGAGCGCCCCGACCCGGACGTTGTCTGCGTCTTACGTGACGTTGAAGAGCTTCGTTCGCCTCAAGAGTTTGTGGAGGCTCTGTATAGCGACGTCGAAGCTCTCTTGCCCGCCACGGACCGTGCCCGACTCAAGTTTCAGCAACTCCTGTCAAAGCTCGGCGGGATCGAGGTGCATGACCTCAAGATTCCAAAGCTAATCCCGCATTGGAAGAACCTCCTCTTCGCGTTGGCAGAAGACTTGTTCGAGAGCACCCAAGGGATGGTCGTATTTTTCTGGGATGAGCTTCCCTATTTCATTCACGAAGTGAGCAAATCCTCAGGCGAAAGTGCGGCGATGGAGATGTTGGATGCGCTGCGGTCCCTTCGCCAACGGCACAGCCGATTGCGAATGGTTTTCACGGGCTCCGTTGGCTTGCACTTGGTCGTTAAGGCACTTCGCCGGGGCAACTACGTTAACGATCCGACCAACGACATGCAAATCAAAGAGGTTTTGCCACTGGATGAGCCGGACGGGCTCAGCCTCGCCAGGCAGCTCATTGAGGGCGAGGGCATTGAGTCGCCTGCCTCACCGGCGCTTGCTCGCGCCGTGAGCGAGGCGGCAGGTCGCATCCCTTACTACATCCATTCTCTTGTCGCGCGAATGACTGATTCCGAAGTCCCGGTTACGGAATCCTCAGTCCTCGAGCATCTAAATTCGCTTATATGCGATCCAAACGACCCTGCACGTTTCCGCCACTATCGCGAAAGACTCGACGTCTACTACGCCCCTGAAGAGAAGGCCATCGCGCTCGCAGCCTTGGACGCACTTGCCTTCGCAGACGAGCCCAAGAGTTCTGATAACCTCCTTAGCCTTATACGACACAAACTGCCGGAAGCAACACCTGAATCAGTCCGCGATACGCTTAGCTTGCTTTCAAAGGATCATTACATCAGCCGCCCGTCTGGCGCGCGCGGGTATGCTTTCAGATACGCCATCGTGCGTCAGTGGTGGAAGTCCGAGCGCGGCTAAGGAGCTCCTCGTATGATTCATTCCACATTCAGCCCGGCCGGCATGCCCGCCGAATTGCTCGAGAAGACATTCGTCCAGCGTGAGCGATTGGCAGAGCGCCTCACACAGCTATTTGTGGAGAGTGCGCTCACTGACTCAAAGCATCACGTGCTCCTCGTCGGACCGCGGGGAATCGGCAAATCCCACCTCGTATCGCTGATTTATCATCGTCTGCTTGACAGGACAGAGGTGAAGGACAGGCTCGCAATCGCGTATTTGCGAGAGGACCAATGGGGCGTCACGTCGTTTTTGGACCTCCTCCTTCGAATTCTCCGCGAGTTCAAGATCCCAACCCGTCAATTACAGGGCCTCACCGTGGAGGCAGCGGAAGAACGCGCATGGAGTGCGCTCCGCGAGTCGGTGCAAGGGAGAACGCTTCTCGTCATTTTGGAAAACCTGGAAACCGTGCTTAGCTCCATGGGCGAGGAGGGACAGCGAAAGTGGCGTGCATGCGTGCAAAACAACCCAATCTGGTCGCTGCTTGCCACTACCCCATCGCTTTCGGAGGATATCTCCGACCACGCATCGCCGTTTTACGGGTTCTTCGAAATCCAACCCCTTGGAGGTTTGTCGGTATCCGATGCCGTAACCTTGGTACAACGACTGGCTGAGTCTCAGGGCAGACGTGAGATAGCAGAATATGTCCGCTCGCCGGCAGGCCGGGCAAGGGTCCGAGCGGTACAGCATTTGGCCAACGGCAACCATCGTGTGTTCGTGATCTTCTACGAGTTTTTGGCCCGCGATAAAGAAGCCGATCTGGTCGAACCGGTCCTAAAGACTATTGATGCCCTAACCCCCTACTACCAATCGCAGATGAAGGAGCTCTCCCCGCAGCAGAGAAAGCTGGTGGATTTCCTCTGTCGATTTCGCAGCGCCGCTAATGTGAAGACGATTGCTTCTGGGTGCTTCGTGTCCCATCAAACTGCGGCCTCGCAACTTAAGCAGTTGCTTGAGAGCCGGCACTTGCGGGTGACTAGAATCGGACGGGAGTCATACTATGAGCTAAACGAGCCGCTTTTGAGGATTTGCGTCGAAACCAAGGCTCATGATGGCAAGCCGATCAGATTGCTGGTCGAGTTCCTTCGATATTGGTTTGCACGGCAGGAACTGACGCAAAGGCTGGCGTCTGTGACCACACGTTGTCCTCAACGTGAGTATCTCGAGGCTGCAATCCGAGAGTACGATAATGCTGAGGGTCATGTTCATTTTTCTCCCGATGTTTCCAGATTATGCGCGGCTTTGAGCAGGGCGGAGGTCTCAGGTAACAAGTCCGCTTTAGCATCGACGGCGAGAGAGCTGGCTGAAGTGAGCAAGATCGCGGAAGATTGGATTCATTATACCAGGGCGCTTTCTCACTTGGACGCCGGGGAAGAGGCTCTAGCCTGCATGTTACAAGCGGCGACGAAGTTTCCCAGGAACCCTGATGTGCTCCACGCGCTCGCTAGGGCGTACGATATGGCTGGTCAGCCGGAAAATTCTCTCGCAGTCTTTGAGAAAGTGATTCGCCTTCAGCCCACAAATGACTCGGCTTGGATGGACAAAGGCCAGGTTTTGGAGGGATTAGGACGAAACGAGGACGGATTTCAGGCCTTCTCCCAAGCCGCTCGTCTTCGCCCGGAGCCAGAGACGATGCACATGATGGGTGCCGCTTTGTTGAAGCTCGGTAAGTACACTGAAGCTGAGCGCGTTTTGAAACCAATACTAAAATATGGCACGCGCCTCTTGGGTATATATGTCGATTATGGTTTCGCACTGGCTAACGCCGACAAGTCCGCCCTCGCCCTGCGATGGTTTAAAAAAGCCACGAAGATTTTCCCAAATCATGCGGAAGGATGGCTCTTCAAAGGTTGGGGTCTTCAGAAACTTAAGCGGAATCGGGAGGCTCTGGTCGCGCTTGAACGTGCAAAGAAGCTCGACCCAAAAGACGATCGAGTCACGTACCATTACTGCGCGGTCCTATTCGCTCTTGGGGAACATAAGCGCTCACTTCGGGAGCTTCCCGTCGGAGTGGTAGCTCACCAGATTTTCCACGAACTCTTAGAACTCAGCAGTAAGGAGCTTAACCAGAGACAGCTTCATGCCGAGTTAACAAAGCTGCAATCCTTATTCGTTGAGGAGCCGGGACCAGAAGCTTTGGCCGGTGGGCTAACTGAATTTACGAGCGCGATGCATCAGCAAGCGCAGCCCGGCGAACTCCCGGGACTGCAAGTCTGGAGCACCGCAATCGCAGATGTGTTCAAAGACCAGCCACGATTCGCGATTGTCCGTAAGGTGTTCGACGTGATGGTGCGCTACAAAGAATCCCAGGACGCAAAAGTATTATTGGAGCTGCCTCTGGAGCAGAGGCAACTCCTAGAATCCGAGCAAGCCGGAGCGCCGCAGACCTCGGTAACTCAAGCCCAAACATCCAATCAATAAAAGCGGGTAGCAGGTAGCCACGGTCAGCGCTTTTCTGACCGTGGGCTTTTCTCATGCCCGATATCCGACTGGCAAGGATACGTAGTCAATCTGAATGGGGTACGCCACGCACCGTACGGTACGTGGCGAGCCGCCACTGTGGCCTTGTCCAAGGCAAAATTGTTGTAGCTCAACCACCGCCAATCCTCCGGCCTCTTAACCAACCCTCGACGGACCGGATTCAGGTGGCGCCATGCATGACGTTGAGGATCAGGGGATATTCGCGATCGCGGAATCGGCTGATCCTGGGCCGAAGATTGACGTTGACAAAGAAAATGCGGTCCGTCAGCCGCAACCGGTGAACGTTCGACATGGCGTCAGCATAGCACCTCGGACCTACACCTCAAGGGAAGAGCCCACGGTCAGAGAAGCACTGACCGTGGCTACCCGCTTTCGGCGGGGCTGCCCGTTAACGGAATCGCCCAGGGTTGGCGCAAGGCCCGGGGGCCAGCAAGGGAAGTTAGTTGAACTTCTGGAGTTTCGCATTCTCTTCGGACAGGAATGACGCTCTTGCAGTCGGATCGAGAAGTGCATCATTGGGCGCAAGGACGATGGCCCGTTCGACCGCTCTCTTTGCGTTTTCCTTATCCCCGACCGCCAGATAGCCGTCTGCGAGACTGTCCTGTGCGTTCGCTGACCGCGGATGGGCCCATGCGTTTAATTGAAACACGGCAAGAGCGCCCTTAGGACTCTGCTGGCCGAGCAGGTTATATCCCCAATTGTTGAAGCGATCGATATCCATACACGATGCGACGGCGTTTTCTCCGCAACTGGTGACAAAAGCTCTCTTCGTGGCATCGAGGCCCTGTGCGTCTGCCAACGCCGCAGCTTCCAAGGGCGAGGGTGGCGGGGGAATAGCAACCTCACGCCGCAAGTTGATACCATTCCCCTGCCGGGCCTCATGATCGATTTCAGCCATGGCTTCGGATTTCGACTTTAACTTGGCGTCCAAGAAGGCCAGCACGATCCTGCATGCCCGTTCGTATCCGTCACGTCCGGTTTCTCGGTTCCATCCGTTGGTTGGATAATTTATTGGCAGGGGAACACGGAACTGCGCTCCGACCGTTGCGAAAGACGTAAAGTCGCTATGGTGCATCTTTTCGATAGTGATCAAGGTGCGATCGGAGTGACGGAAGGACTCCACCACGGTGAAGTCCAGTGGTTCGCTTCCCTGCGCACCCTGCGCGCGCCTGAGATCCAGAAAAGGTGACCGCATTATGCCGGGCGCATATCCGTAGGCGTGTGTAAGCACAGCAGAAAGTCCTGGGAAGCCGTACGTACCATCGAGCGCGATCACTGCCGAAACGTTGGCGTTGCGCAAACCGAGAATGATTGCTTCCATGGCCCCGACGCTGTGCCCCATGACCGCTAATTTGGCTCTATCGGCGTCCGGCGCATCCTGCAATACCGACCAGGCAAATTCCATATCCCGGACGGACGCTTCAAAATCGTCCGCAGCCCGCGACTGAAAGGTCTGCTCGTCGGAGGGCCCAATCAGAGATATGCTGGCGACTACGTATCCGTAGCTGGCAAGATACTCCGCAAGGATGGCGTTTGCGTTGATCTGCGCATTCAGACCTCCGAAATAGAGGACCACCGGGAAACGCCCTCGTGCGGATGGTGCGTCGCGATAAGCGTTCATCTCAGCCATCTGCAGTGCTGGAATTTCGCTGCGAGGAACCGACGCCGTAGCATCGTCGCGATTACGCTGCCTCATGATATCGTTGAGCTTCCAGAAGGCATCTGGGGCGCTCTGATCTACGTAATCTACAAAGCGCATCTTTTTCGCGGATTTATCCGCCAGTGCGGGATACCAGACGTTGACCTGTATGGGTCGCCCTGCGAGATCCGGTGAAAAAGTACCATCGTATGTGCGCGTCGGCTTCCAGGTGCGAGAGCGGTCGTACCGGAAGAGAGTGCGAAATCCTACCTCATGACTTCCGGCGCGCAAGTTTCCCCACAACGGTGGGGCGGAGGCCGCTCCCGACCCGGCCGTCACAATTCCGGCTTGGCCGTATGAGCATACCGGCGCCGCCGCAACACAAAGCAGGGCGAACAAAAGCGTTCTCGATTGCTCCACGTCTCTAATACGAGTGAGGCCCTTCCGTGGTTCCGGACAAAAAGCGGGTAGCCACGGTCAGTGCTTTTCTGACCGTGGGCTTTTCTCATGCCCGATATCCGGCTGGCAAGGTTACGTAGTCAATCTGAATGGAGCACGCCGCCACCGTGGCCTTGTCCAAGGCAGAATTGTTGTAGCAGGTAGCCACGGTTGGTGCTTTCCCAACCGTGGGCTCTTGTCGACCGGAACAACCCACGGTCAGAACAGCACTGACTGTGGCCAGCCGCTTCAGCCCTCGCCTGCTGGATGAGATCAACGGCCATCTGGCAGTATTTCGTATTCTGCCTGGCGCATTGCTGTCCGGATGTACTCCCTCAGCATTTTAGGTACCTCATTATTCCAAACTTCTATTATCGGCCAAAGGGGGAGTCGAAATCCATATATTCTGACTTCAGGTAGTGGTGCAGTTTGATGTAGAGGCGGCTTTATGCCGCCAACTGGCGAGGTAAACTCGCCGCTACAACATCAAACTGCACCACTACCTGACTTCAGTTATCTGACTCCCGTCTTCTTACTCCTGCCCTTCCACGTGTGCCATTTCCTCAGCCGTCAAACCGTATAGGTCATACACCAGCCGGTCAATCTCCCGTGAGCATAGCACCTCGGACCTACACTTCAAAGGGAAGAGCCCCGGTCAGAAAAGCACTGACCGTGGCTACCCGCTTTCTATCGAGGTTCCTCAACACTCCCATCACCTTCTCCGCCTCGCTTCGCCGTCCGTCCCACACACCGTTCTCGTGCACCGCCCCACCAACCAGCACGAGAAACACCATTCAAATCCCATAGCCTCGTGACGCGGCTTCCTTCAAACGGCTGTATCGAAAGCGCGCCGTCCGGGCACACCCGCGGCTCCACCCCTCTCTCACCGGCGCGCTTCCGATACAGCACTAACGTTTCGGGACCGTGAAGGTTACATCTCCGGTTAGCCGAGTACCCGGCCAATTGGCTAGCTCCCAGTCTCAAGCGAGACGGCGATTTCCACCTACGGTAAGGATTCGTGTTGGATTGTCACGCTTCGGGTAGACCGGCAGTAGACAGGCGGCAAGCATTTGCAGTGGGTCGCTTTCGGTGCGGGTGCGCTTGCAGCCGAGGGCCTTCGAGACGGGCAACGACAATTTATGATTGCCTGCTTATTTTTCCCCTTGACAGCTTAGGAGAGATTGCGCTAATCTCCTAATCATCTTAGGAGGACGCATGAATGACCAAGCTCAATTGCTTCCTGGCACTCTCGATCTTCTTATTCTGAGGGCCGTCTCGCTCGGCCCGCTGCATGGGTACGGCATCCTTCTACGCATCGGACAGATCTCCGGCAATGCCCTGTTGATCGAACAGGGTGCACTCTATCCCGGTCTGTTTCGCCTGGTGCGTCAGGGACTGCTCAAGGCGCGCTGGGGCGCGTCGGAGAACAATCGCCGCGCCAAGTTCTACGAACTCACCGCCGCCGGCCGCAGGCGTCTGCGGGAAGAGACCGACAGTTGGAATCGGCTCGCGGCTGCCATCGCATCCGCGCTCTCTCAGCGACCGGAGGAAGTATGAAACTCGTCGATTTGCTTCGTTTGCGCATCGCCACTCTCTTCCAGCGTTCCCGGATGAGCGCCGAGATGGAGGAGGAGCTTCGCTCACACATCCAGCACCGCGCTGATGATCTGGAACGTTCTGGCCTGGATCGTGCTGAGGCAGAACGCCGCGCGCGCATCGAGTTCGGCGGCCATGAGAAGTTCAAAGAGGAATGCTACGAAGCGCTCGGCGGCAATTTTATCGAGATTCTGATACAGGATGCGCGCTTCAGCCTTCGTTTGTTGCGCAAGTCTCCCGGCTTTACCGCTGTTGCCGTTGTGACGCTTGCTCTGGGCATCGGCGCAAGCGCCGTGGTTTTTGGCGTGTTGAATGCGCTGATACTGCGCCCGTTGAATGTGCCTCAGGCGCAGAGCCTCTACGGAATTCAGCGCGGGAGCGATAAGGACCCGAGTCAGTCGTATCCCGACTATCTCGATCTGCGCGATCGCAACCGCAGCTTTGATGGTCTGGCATCTTTTAACGTCAATCAGGTAGGCCTTGACACCGGCGAGAATCCAACCCGCGCCTGGGTCTATGAAGTGAGCGGGAACTACTTCGATGTTTTGGACATTCAGCCTTATCTTGGCCGTTTCTTCCACGCCTCCGATGAGCACGGCGCGGATAGCGCTCCGTATATCGTGCTTAGCTACGCGTATTGGCACAGCCATTTTCAGGATGATCGGGGCGTTCTGGGCCGTACGGTTCAGCTCGACAAGCACCCTTTCACTATCATCGGTATAGCGCCGCCTGGCTTCCGCGGGACTCTATTGATTTTCTCTCCCGCTTTCTTTGTGCCAATGGTGAACCAGGAACAGATGGACGGGGAGAATCTCCTGAACGCGCGGGGGGACCGTTGGGTCATGATGGTGATGGGACACCTGAAGGCGGGAGTCACTCCGGCGCAGGCGATTGCCGATCTGAACTCAATTGGCTCTTATCTCGAGAAGACCTATCCCAAAGACGAGGGCCAAATGAGCTTTACCTTGGCGCGTCCAGGTCTTTTAGGCGACCAGGTTGGTGGTCCGGTACGGGAATTCGTTACGGGATTGACGCTCTTGGCGGGGTTGATTCTACTTGCCGCATGCGCCAACCTGGGCAGTCTGTTTGCCGCACGCGCCGCCGACCGTTCCCGGGAAGTTGCCCTGCGACTTGCGCTGGGAGCGGGGCGCATACGCATTCTGCGACAACTCTTCACCGAAGCCATTCTGATTTCGCTGATGGGAGGCGCGGTTGGACTATGGGGCAGCGTAGTGCTGTTACGCTGGTTGAGCGTGTGGAACCCGTTTCCCCAATTTCCCGCCAATGCGCCTGTGAGCCCAGACGCAAATGTTTATGGGGTCGCAATGCTCTTGGCTTTGGCGAGTGGGTTCCTCTTTGGCGCGGCCCCCGTGAGGCAGATACTCCACGCCAATCCCTATGGGGTTATCAAATCGGGATCGCTCGCCAGGGCTGGGCGGCGGATTACGACCCGAGACCTGTTGCTGGGCGTTCAAGTCGCGATCTGCGCATTGCTGGTCACTTCTTCGATGGTTGCCGTGCGCGGGCTGGTACGCTCGCTCCACAGCAATTTCGGCTTTGAGCCGCGCAACGCGATGCTGATAAACACCGATCTGCCAATTGCGGGTTACCGCGGCGACGCAGTGCCCGGAATGCAAAGGCGCATGATAGACGCGATGGAGACGATTCCTGGGGCAAGGTCCGTGGGATTAGTGGGTCAGTACCCGCCACTATATGCGGGGTGGAATAACGAGATGGTCTTTACCGACAAAACCACAGATCTGAGGCCATCGAACGCCGCGGCTGACGCCGGACTTTACAGCATCTCTCCCGACTACTTCCGGGCGGCGGGCACCGCGTTGCTGTCTGGGAGGACATTCACTTGGCATGAGGACAAGAATGCGCCGCGCGTGGCAGTCATCAACCAGGTGTTTGCGCGCAAAGTCTTTGGCTCCATAAAAAACGCCATGGGCGGATATTACAAGATGCGGGATGGAACGCGCGTACAAGTGGTGGGTATTGTCGAAGACGGAAAGTATAATACGCTCACCGAAGATCCGACCCCGGTCATGTTTCTGCCCATTCTGCAATCGCCTTCGAGTGAATCGTATATGGTGGTGCGCTCGGACCGCGATCCGCAGCAACTGGCGGCAGCCATAAGGAGCAAACTGCGGGACCTGGATGCGGGGCTACCTTGTTTCATCCAAACGTGGAACGAAGCAATGAACGGAGCTCTTTTTGCTCCGCGCGTGGCGACGGTGTCGCTGGGCGTGCTGGGCGTAATGGGTGCGATGCTGTCCATAACCGGCATCTTTGGATTGGCTGCGTACTCGGTCAGCAAGCGGCGGCGGGAGTTGGGAATTCGTATGGCCCTCGGCGCGCAGCGCAAGGAAGTATTACAGGCAGCCTTGGGACGGCCATATAAACTGCTGGCTTTGGGTTCGACGGCAGGATTGCTCCTGGGGATTCTGGCGAGCCGGGTGCTCGCTTTCATTGTGTATCAGGCCACTCCCCGCGATCCGCTGGTATTGGCCGGTGTTGTTCTAGCGATGTTGTTGCTGGGGCTGCTGGCTACGTGGATTCCAGCGCAACGTGCCCTATCGATCGATCCTGTGACACTGCTGCGCGAGGAGTGAATTGGCTTTGCAGTACGGGGGATTAGCGGACCGTTGTAATGATATTAAACCGAGATGACGGAACGCATTGCAGAGACATCGCCACGCCTGCGAGCCAGAATCGCCGACGGATTGGACTCCATTTCCCGCGTAAGGAGAAACGAGTATGAGCACGGCCGTAATGATGGAGCGGATTGCAGAAGCATCGCCGCAACGCAAGGCCCGGATTGCCGGTCTCGTTTATTTGCTCCACTTTCTGACGGGAGCAGTAGCCTACTCTAGCTTCTGGCTTGTTGTACCTGGCGATGCCGCGGCTACAGCGACCAACATCCTGGCGCACGAACCTTTATTCCGGTTGGGCTTCGCAGCCTTCCTCATCAATCTTGCGCTCTATATCGCTGTGACGGCTCTCTTCTATGACTTGTTCAGGCCGGTGAACAGGAGCCTCTCTTTGCTCGCAGCCTTCTTCAGCCTCGCGGGATGCGCTATTCAGGCTCTCAGCCGCCTCTCTTATCTTGCTCCCTTGGCCGTCTTGGGAGGCGCGCCGTACTTGAGCGTATTCAAGGCGGAACAGTTGCATGCGCTGGCGCTCTTGTTTTTAGTATTGTTTGATCAGGCCTACAACATCGGCATGGTGTTTTTCGGATTCTATTGCCTCCTGATCGGCTGCCTCATCTTCAGGTCGACCTTCCTGCCTCGAATTCTGGGCGTGCTGATGTCGTTTGCCGGTTTGGCTTGGCTGACCTTTCTGTACCCGCCGCTCGCAAACTATCTGTCCCCCTACAATCTGTACGTCGGCGCTCTCGCGGAACTCTCGCTGACCCTGTGGCTCCTCGTGATGGGCCTGAATGTCCAACGATGGAAGGAGCAGGCCAGCGCAGCATGAAAGCCGGGTGCCCCACTCAGGACAGCCTCACCGTCATGAGTGGCGCCGCTCCCGCCGCAAAACCTGTCAACCACGTATTGCCCGCATCCCCATAGCACCGTTCACCAGCGTTCTTGAAGTGAGAAAGGAGAGGATGAAATGACATGTTCTGAAACCGATAAATCACAGATCAGATACGCAAGACTAGTCTCCTGTCCCAGAAATAAGTGAACTAATTCGGGGTCTCCGGTGTCTAATATATAGGAGGCAGAAATGCGAACCGGACGCCCGAAACGACCCTTGATCTTGACCGAGGATGAGCAGGA
>Ga0074046_10002722_pt1 | contig 15115 bp, 9 predicted proteins | sample BogForMeECP23OM3_FD_94441 | JGI IMG/M metagenome (GOLD analysis project Ga0074046, IMG submission 94441) | Bog forest soil microbial communities from Calvert Island, British Columbia, Canada - Bog Forest MetaG ECP23OM3 | ecosystem: Environmental > Terrestrial > Soil > Wetlands ...
AAGAGGTACGGAAGCGTTCCGGCTACCACGAGGTGGTCGGCAAGTCCCCACGCATGCTGGAATTGATGAACTTTGTGCGCAAGGTGGCGGCCAGCGAAGCGTCCACGGTGCTGATTCAGGGAGAGAGCGGCACAGGAAAGGACCTCATCGCGAAGGCGATCCATTATGACAGCGTGCGCGCCGATAAGCCTTTTGTACCGATCAACTGTTCGGCAATTCCGGAAACCTTGATGGAGGCCGAACTATTCGGGCATGAGCGGGGGGCGTTCACCGACGCCAAGGCGCAGAAGAAAGGCCTCTTCGAGGTGGCTGATGGCGGGACCCTGTTCCTCGACGAAATCGGTGAAATGTCAACTTACCTGCAGGCGAAGCTTCTGCGGGTTCTGGAAGACCAAACGATCCGGCGCATTGGCGGAATCAAGGACATCGGGGTGGATGTGCGTGTTATCGCGGCATCGAACCGCGACCTCGAACAAGGTGTCCGGGAGGGCGTCTTCCGCCAGGACCTTTTCTATCGTCTCAGTGTCATCCCGATTTTCATTCCTCCTTTGCGGCACCGGAAGGAAGACGTGCTTCCGCTGGTGGACTTCTTCATCGAACGTTACAACTTCCGGTTTCGAAAGAGCCTCCGGGGCATCACGCAGGAGGCTCGCAACCTGCTGCTGGCCTATGACTGGCCCGGAAACGTCCGCGAACTGAAGAACGCCATCGAGCGCGCGATGATTCTCGAGGAGGCAGATTACATCCGCCCCACCTACCTTCCAATCCAAGTGACGGGCCAGCCACAGAGTTATGAGAACCTTACACCGGTTCCGATCCCGGACTGCGTGCCAGTGGAATCGCCGCCCCTCGTGACCGCCACGGCCACCTCCTGGCGCCCGCTTGCCTCTGGCCGGATGATTCCTGTCCTGGAGTTGCCCAAACAGGGCACCTCGCTCGAAGAAGTGGAAAGGGAATTGGTCGGTCTGGCCCTAAAGCAGACGGGGGGAAACCAAACTCACGCTGCCAAGCTTCTGGATATTTCCCGCGACGCGCTTCGCTACAAGATGAAGAAGTTTGGCTTTGATTCGGAAAGCGAGCTGTAGCCTGCAGCTTGACGCGATGTCCTGCAACGAACTCTGCCTTTGAGCATCGAATAAGCATGGGACTGATCCGCGACGAGGATGCCGCTCAAATCCGCGAAAGACTGCAACAAATGGTGAAGCCGGTAAGGCTGGTCCATTTCACCCAGGAGTTGAACCTGGAGCTTGGCGCCGAAACGCTGCAACTTGTGAAGGAACTGGCCGGCCTTTCCGACAAGCTCTCGCTCGAGGTATTCAACTTCCTGCTCGACAAGGGGAAGGTGGGTGAATACGGCGTGGATAAGGTTCCCGCCACCGTAATCCGAAACGGGAAAGACTACGGCATTCGGTTTTATGGCTTGCCTGGCGGATACGAGTTTTCCACCTTGCTCGATGCCATCCTCGCGGTTTCGAGGGGGGATTCGGGCCTGCTTCCAGCTAGTCGAGAGAAACTTGCCAAACTTGCCCAACCCCTCCACCTGGAGGTGTTTGTCACTCCAACCTGCCCTCACTGCCCACGGGCCGTGCGACTCGCGTATCAGTTCGCGATGGAGAATGACAACATCCGCGCCGACGCCATTGAGGCCACGGAGTTCCCCGATTGGGCTACCAGGTACCGCGTCCAGGCAGTTCCGAGGACCATCGTCAACGAAAGTGCTCACATCGAAGGCTCGTTGCCGGAGGAATTCTTCCTGGATGAAATCCTGAAAACAGTCGAGCCTCGGGAAGCCGCTGGGGATGAGGCAGGCTCGCAGGGGGAGACGCAGTAAGTGAGAAAAACTTTGCCCCACCTACTACCTGCCACGTACCGATGAAACGCTGGACTCTCTGTCGTGTGTTGTTGCTTTGTGTGTCGCTCGCAAGTTCGGGGAGCGTTTCCTCGGCAGCGGCTGTCACACCCGTACCGGGGGATCCTCTCACGGGAAATGGCGATGTGAGTCGGACTCTGCTTACTTACCGCCAGCTTTTCTCAAGCACGGCTCCTACCTCGCCGGTGGACGACAGTGGCGGCTTCGCCTTGCCCGCCAATGCGGCTGCTCCTTCCCAGGCCTTCGAGGGAACGCTGACACTCTCCAACCCGACAACCAGCGGCAGTTCCAGGGCTCTGCGCAACGATTTCCGGTACAGCACATCGCGTGGCTCCCCGTGGGTGCACCTGGCGAATTTTAGTTTCCAGTTCGTGCAGAACGGAAGTTATCTCATTCCCGTTCGGCAAGGCCTAGTCATCACCGGCAGCCCTGCTTGGAACTATATCGTGGGGCCAGGACGGGTGTGGCAGGAGAACAGCGACAACGGCTACATGCGCGCTTCCCTTCCTTTCGCCCTGGTGGAGAGGAATCAGAATTGCCTCCACAACGGAGAAATGACGTTTCTCTTCAACAGCTCGAAGAGGCCGAACATTTCGAGCGTCCGGTATCAGGTCACACAGGAGACTTGCTTGTACTTCAAGCTCGACATGTGGGGCCAACTTTCGGCCACCTATACTCCGGACACGATTGCGAACGACCAGGCGCTGGAGAACGCGGAAGCTGCTGAAGTGGCCAGCCGCTTGCCCACGAAACCTCTCTCCGCTCTGACAACGGACTATCCGAGCTCGGGCGTCAACGTGGCGAACTTCACCCAGGGGTTCAAGTCGCCCGCTGACATCACCACCTATGGGCTGCTCCTCAACGGCGTCAACTACATCAGCGGCTGCCCGACGCGCTACGGCACTTATGCTTTCTGCGACAACATGCGGTTGCCCTCTTACTCCCTAGCCAAGTCGTCGTTTGCCGGACTGGCGATGATGTGGCTTGGGCAAAAGTACGGGAGGGATGTGTATGGCGAACTGATCCGGAGCTTCGTTCCGCAATACGTGGATGGCGGCGACTGGACCAAGGTGACGTTCGGCAACACGTCGGATTTGGCCACGGGCAACTACCTCAGCACGGGCTTCGAGGCCGATGAGGCCAGTTCCCAGGAGAGCGCGTTTCTTGAGGCGGAGCCGTACAGCACCAAGATCCGAGACGCCTTCGCTCCGTTTCCGCACAAGGCTGCCCCAGGGACGACGTGGGTCTACCAGAGCCACGCCACCTTCGTCCTGACCCAGGCTATGAACGCCTACTTGCAGCAACGGCAGGGCAGCGGGGCGGACATCTTCGATTCCATCCGCGACAACGTTTTCAGGCCCATCAACATAAGCCAGGGCGGGTTGACCACCCTCCGCACCGATAATAGCGTGAAGGGGAAGCCATTTGGCAGCCATGGATTGTTTCTCACCCAGGATGACATTGCCAAAATTGGCAGCCTGCTTAACAACCGCGGAGGGGTGATTAACGGCATACAGGTGCTGGATCCAACCCGGCTGCAGGAGTCACTGTTCCGCACCGCGAATCCGTCCACTCTGGGTGTGGCTGTGCCGGATAGGGGAACGCCGGTCGTGCCCAACACCTTCCGTTACCACAATGGGTTCTGGGCAAAGCACATGACGACCACTGAATTCCCGCAGCTCGGCTGCGACTTCTGGGTGGCTTACATGAGCGGCTACGGTGGGAACAGCGTCGTGTTGTTGCCGAACGGAGCAACCTACTACATCTTCAGCGACGGCAATGAGTTCATCTGGTACCCCGCCGTGAATGAGATCAACAAGATCGCCCCGCTTTGTCACTGAAAACGCCCGCGGAAGGCCGGCTGTACACGCTCTGACCGTTCACAAAGGTCTGGAGGACTTTCACGTCTTTGAGTTCGTCGGCGGGCACGGCGAGCACATCCCGATCGACAACAACAAAGTCGGCGAGTTTTCCGGGTTCGAGGCTCCCCTTGCTGTTCTCTTCGAAGCCGGCAAAGGCCCCGTTGCATGTGTATAGCGCGAGCGCCTGTTCGACGGAAATACGCTCCTCCGGGGCCAGAATCCGGCCGCTCTGCAGCTCTCTGCGAACAACGGCGGCCCAGATTCCCCACCAGGGGCTGAGTGTTGTCACCGGAACATCGGAACCAGCCGCCTCGACGATTCCGCTTTCGATGTAGGACTTCGCGGGATACGACCAGCGCACGCGCTCGGGCCCGTATTTTGCGAACCAACTGCCAATCCAGTATACAAAAGCCGGATTGCCGTCCACCACCACACTGAGTTTGCGCATGCGTTTCTGCACCGCCGGAGTTGAAATGCCGGCGTGCACGATACGGAAGCGGTGGTCTTTAAGACCAAGCTGTTGGATCACGGCGGCGTAGGAATCCAGTACCTCGTCGACCGCGCGGTCGCCGATGGCGTGGGTCTCCAACTGCCAGCCGGCCCGGGCAGCAAGCAGGTGGGCCCTCTGCATATCGGCTGGCGTCCAAAGGAGCACGCCGAGATTACTCGGCTCCCCGATTACTCCTGGTGGGTAAATCGCAGCGGTGCGCGCGCCCATGCCGCCGTCAGCAAACATTTTTGCGGCCCCGAATTTCAGCAGATCATCCCCAAAGCCAGTATGCACCCCCATCTCCGCCAGCTTTTCCGCATCAGCCATGGTGCCAATCCTCGGCGACATTTGGACGCGCACTTTCAGCCAGTCGCGACGGCGCGCCTCCTGGTACCCGCGCATCTCCTCGGGTAGGATGAAGATGTCATGGAGGGTGGTAAGGCCAACCTCTGTTGCTCGCTCGGAAATGAGCTTGGCGGCACGCACGTCCATATCAGGCGGATCTTTGGGAAGGAGCGCGGTGACGAGTTCCATCGCAGTGTCCTTGAGGATTCCGGTGGGTTCGCCGGAGGCGACGCGCTCGATCACTCCGCCTTGCGGATCATCGGTATCCTTGGTGATGTTAGCGAGCTTGAGCGCCGCGCTGTTAGCCGCGACTAGGTGAACGCTCACGTGCGTTAGATGCACGGGATGGTTCGGCGAGGCCCGGTCAAGGTCTTGCCGGGTGATGTAGCGTTGCTCGGCAAGCATGGCATCGTCCCAGCCGGAACCGACAATCCATTGTCCTTCGGGCAGCGAGGCGGCGGAGCGCGCGACCGCTTGCATGATCTCCGAGATTGAACGGACAGCGGGATACCCAGCATCAATCTCCCCACGCAAAATGCCCTTCGCCCACTGCATCGCATGCGTGTGGACGTCAATAAGTCCTGGCAGGACGGTGTGTCGGTGCAAGTCAAGTATCCGGGTGCGGGAACTGGCGCAAGGCGCGAGCGCATCGTCGTCACCGAGTGCGAGGATTCTGCCGTCGCGCACCGCCATGGCACTAACGACCCTTTTCGCTCCGCCCATCGTAATGATGTGGCCGTTGCGCAGGAGAAGATCGGCATCCCGGCATGTCCGGGCTGGGCCGGGAGTCAACCTGCGTCGCGGTGTCATGGGTCTCCTTAATGCACTGGCGCTGCGAGTCCTAGAAAGTTGCCGGGGTATTCACCCACAAGAGCAAGGTCTCCTTTTCGCTGAGGCTCTGCCAGCGGTGCGCCTGTGTGCTTTCAAAGTACAGGCTGTCTCCAGGTTCGATCACGTAGCGCTCAATCTCATCCATCCACACTTCGAGCTTGCCTTGAAGAACATAAATGAACTCCTCCCCCTCATGGCTGTAGGACCCGCCACTGGTGGCGCCTGGAGCGATCCGAAAGAGGTGGGGTTCCATGACCTTCTTGCCGAAGGCAAGCAACTCCATCTGTACCCCCGGGTTAGGTGCCAGGATCTTGCGCTCGCGCGCCCGCACAAGCCGGCGCGAGTCATTCTCGTCCGCAAAAAAGGCCAGGACGTTTGTCTCATAAAGCCGCGCCAGCTTTTGCAGGGTGGCGATGGAGGCGTTAGCGTAACCATGTTCCAGCGAACTCAGAAAGCTCACGCTGACTCCCGTCTGTCTGGCGACTGCCGCCAGAGTCAGCCTGTGTTCCCGCCGCAGTTGCCGTAGCTTTAGTGCGATGGCCTGCTGTTTATGTATCGGCCCAGAGGGCTCCCGCGCATTCTCCCGCTCGCCCTTCAGCATGACCACGATGCCCGCTGGACCGACCCGCTGTACGGTTCTCAGATACTTGATCTTCCGCAGCTTCTTCAGCAGCTCTTGAGAGTAAAGGCGATAGCGGCCCTGACTGCGCGCCGCCGTGATCAAGCCCATTCGCTCCCAGTTCCGCAAGGAAGAGGCGCTGATCCCGACCATGCGGGCCGCTTCACTGATTCGAAAATAGACCACGGTCTTTTCCCCCGCCATAGTGTGATACCGACGTTATTTCCGGCAACTTACATCTTACGGTCAGCTCTAATCTAGCACAAAGCTTACAACCTTGCAAAACTTTCGGAGAGCTCCACATCTCCAGATTGTGCCAAATCTTGGGACTTGGGGCGAACCTCACCATTTTCCGAGATTTGTGCTTGACAAACCTTACAGTAATGTTATTAAGGTGTACGAAGGACATGGATTATTCCAAGACAGAACGTGGCAAGCACCACCCCTCCCAGGTGGGGGGAAACTGATACGGCCCCGGCTTCCGATGCCGGGTGCGAGGAGGAGATTATGAAACGCCTTGGACTCCTGGCCCGATGGCCGGCGCTCGCGAGCTTGATCCTTCTCTGTGTTGGAACGGCCCGCGCGCAGTTCACAGAGGGCACTATCGTCGGTAATGTAACGGACTCCAGCGGGGCCGTGGTCGTCGGAGCCGCTGTCCGGGTCACCAACGTCCAGACGGCAACCACCACCGAGATGAAGACGGACTCCATTGGGTTCTACCGAGCCCTGCATCTTCAGCCAGGGACTTACAAAGTTACGGTTGCGATGGCGGGCTTCAAGAAAGCCGTGCTGGACGACATTCCTGTCCACGTGAACAGTACGACCCGGGCCGACGCAACACTACAACCAGGAGCGGTTTTGGAGACCGTGGAGGTGAGCGGAACTCCGCCCTTGGTGCAGACGGAAGAGGCCAGGCTTGCGGATACAATAACCCCCAGGCAGGTGGAAAACCTGCCTCTGAATGGGCGGCAAGTCTATCAGCTCGTTTCGCTCGAGCCCGGCGTGACCGCCTCGAATGCTCCCGTCATTTCAAATGTCCCGTCTCCGACCTCCTCTGTCACCTTTGATTTCGGTTACATCGCAAACGGATCGACTCCGAGAGAGAACAACTTTGTTCTCGATGGAAATTCCAACAACAATGAGTGGCTGGGGGGAACCCCCCTCATTTACCCCTCTCTGGATGCGATTCAAGAGGTTCAGGTTCAAGTACTCAATTTCTCGGCAGAGTACGGACGGAACAACGGTACGGTTGTGAATGTGGTCACCAAATCGGGGACGAATGATTTTCACGGAGACGCTTTTTACAGCGGCAGGAATACCGCCCTGAACGCTCGGAACTTTTTTGACACCGTGGAGAAGACACCGCTCCAGCAGAACCAATTCGGTGGAACGCTGGGTGGTCCCATCATTCGAAACAAGACCTTTTTCTTTCTGGACTACGAGGGGTCGCGACTGAAGGATGGTCAGCCGGTGGTGGTAACCACCGAGAACCCTGCCTACCGGCAGTCGGTCATCGCCTCGCAACCTGACAGCATTGCGGCCACTTTCTTTCAGGATTTTCCCGGACCGAATTGTACCGGCGGGGGGATTCCCGCCACCGTTACCACCTGCTCCGCGGTGGCGCCGCAGATTGAGCATAACCAGTCGGACCAGTATTTGATTCGAGTGGACCATCACTTCACCTCCCGGGATCAGTTTTACGCCCGGTGGATCAACACGCTCGCCTCCGGCGACGTTGCCCGCCAGGAGCTGCAATTCGCGAACATCCGAGGCTTCACTGCCCCGTTCGAGGGGTTCTTTGCAGATCTCGGGCTGGGTTACACGCATGAGTTTTCATCCGGGACTCTGAACGATCTGCGCTTTGCTTACTCGAGGAACAACAGCAATGTCCGTTTCGGGATACCCCCGGGCAGCGCCACCGCAAGCATTCTAAAAGCCGCCGGCTTGCCGGCGGATGCCTTTGGCGATCTCGTATTCGATGATGGAACCATCCCCATCGGGGGCGAGCTTTTCATTCCGCGGAAGTTCATCTTCAACACCTTCGCCGTCACCGATACTTTTGCGCGTGTGATCGGCCACCACTCCCTGAAGATCGGCGGCGACGTGCGGCGCATCCAAGAAAACAGCGACTACACGCTGGAGACTTACCCGTACTACGAATTCGCCAGCATTGAGGCTTTTGCCGCCGACGCGCCCTATCTTGTGGCGTCAACGATCGATCGAAATCCCGGAACGCCGAAATTCGGCGGGTTCACGGACACGCCACGCCATTTCCGATGGGCGCAGTGGGCCGCATTCGTGCAAGACGATTGGAAAGTTCTCCCTCACCTTACCGTGAATGCAGGACTTCGTTATGAAGTGTTCGGCACGCCCAGTGAAACCAACGGAATCTTGTCAAATATCATCTTAGGGTCCGGGAACGGCCTATCTCAGCAAATCGCCTCTGCTACGGTGGGCCGGGTAAGCAAGATGTGGAACCCCGACTATCACAACTTCGGGCCGCGATTGGGCCTCGCCTGGGATCCGACCGGCAAGGGCACGACCGCGGTTCGAAGCGGATTCAGCATTGCGTACAACGAGCCCTATTCCAACCTGTATACAAATGCCTCCAGGTTGGACCCTCCGGATGCAGCAACCATGTATGTCGAGCCAGCCATCGGCGTCGGCACGAGCGTCAATTATCAATTCCCCTTCCAACCCAGCCCGGACTTCGCCGGCCCGGTTACTGCGAACGGGGGCGTGGGGGCGATCTCGGCTCTGGCTGTTCCCCCTTCGATCACTCCGAGCGGCGTCTATCCAAATCTTCGTACGGCCTATTCCATGCAATGGTTTCTTGGGATTCAGCACCAGTTTCGAGGCGACTACGGCCTTAGCATCAATTACGTCGGAACGCGTGGCGTGGGCGGCTATACGAGGGAGGACTTCAACCGGTTCGACGGTGACGTTTGTAACCCCACCCAGTGTAACTACTATTCGACCCGCCTTGCTCCGGGATGGGGACAAATCACTTACATCACGAATGAAAGTCAATCGGTCTATCATGGATTGAATGCCCAATTCAAGAAATCGTACAACCGTGGTGTCATGTTCACAGCCAACTATACACTTGGCAAGGTCTTGGACAACGTCACGGAGGGAGGTCTGGGAGATTATTTCAACAGCAACGCGTACGCCGCAAACTATAGCGGCGTTATGGACATCGAGCATTCGCGGCTGGACCGGGGGCCATCCGAATTCGATGTGCGCCACCGATTGGCGGGAAGTGCCGTCTGGAATTTGCCGTCTCCGAAATCAAAAGGCGCAGCCAACAAGGTGTTGGGGGGATGGCAGTTGAACACCATCGTGACACTCCAGTCGGGGCGCCCGTTCGATGTGGATTGCACGCTGGGGTGGTACGATGGCTGCGATTTCAACATGGATGGCGACAACTATGCCCGACCCAATCTGCCGGCGGGCATGAAGCTGAGTGGCTTCAGCAATCAACAACTCGTCAATGGCCTCTTTGGCAGTCCAGCCCTCAGCTTTTACGGCCCGACTTTCGAGAGCCGGACCTCCTCGGCAATTGCAGTGTTTTGTCCCAACGGCCTGAACTCAATCATCGACTTCGGTCCGTCTCCGACCTGCATCCCCGTGGGATCGGATGGCAACATGGGGCGCAACCGTTTCCGGGGTCCGGCCTCCAAGGATGTCGATCTGGGACTGTTCAAGAATACGAAGGTCGGCGAACACCTGAATATTCAATTTCGAGCGGAAGCATTCAATCTTTTCAATCGCGTGAACCTGTATAATCCCATCGGCAATATGGGCAGCCCGCAGTTTGGGCAGTCCGTTTCAGCCTTCCCGGCGCGGGAGGTCCAGTTAGGGTTGAAATTACTATTCTAGCGATGGTTGCGGGCGCGGTGGCAACCTGCGCCCGCGAACATACTCTTTATAGATCGTACCTGTCATCGAGGGGAAGTTGTGAACAGTATCCAAATGAAGAGAAGTGTTCCCGGGCCTCAGTCACGGGAGTGGATGAGAAGACGCGAGCAGGCAGTTCCACGTGGCACACACCATTCCGTCCCAGTCTTTATTCATCACGCCGAAGGCGCCGTCCTTTACGACGTGGATGGTAATGCCTTTCTTGATTTCGGCGGCGGCATCGGATGCATGAACGTCGGTCATTGTGCCACCGAGGTGCGCACGGCAGCTCAGCAGCAGCTTGGCCGATTCTCGCACCTTTGCTTTTCAGTGACGCCGTATGATTCTTACATCCGCCTGGCAGAAGAATTGAACCGAAGAACGCCAGGAACATTTGCCAAGAAGACATTGCTGGTGAACAGCGGCGTGGAAGCAGTGGAGAATGCTGTGAAAACTGCCCGCGCCTATACTGGCCGCCCTGCCGTCATCGCCTTCGACGATGCGTTTCACGGGCGCACGCTCCTGGGCATGAGTCTCACCAGCAAAGTGCATCCTTACAAGGAGGGTTTCGGCCCGTTTGTTCCGGAGGTCTATCATGTCCCCTACGGCCATTGCTATCGCTGCTCGTACTCACTCACCTATCCCACGTGTGAGATCCGCTGTGCTCGGGCTCTGGAAGACGTATTCCAGCGGAGCGTCGACGCCGGTACCGTTGCTGCCGTGATTGTGGAGCCGGTTCTGGGCGAGGGCGGGTTTGTAGCGCCTCCGCGCGAGTTCTTCCAGATGCTGCGCGAGGTCACGACGCGACACGGCATTCTGTTGGTCGCGGACGAAGTGCAGACCGGCTTCGGCCGCACCGGCACGCTGTTTGCCTGCGAGCAATTGGGCATTGAACCTGATCTACTTGTTTCCGCGAAGTCGATGGCAGCGGGTCTCCCTCTGGGCGCGGTGACGGGCCGCGCGGAAATCATGGATGCCCCTGTCGCCGGCGGACTCGGTGGAACCTATGTGGGCAACCCTGTGGCTTGCGAAGCAGCACTTGCGGTGCTGAAGATTCTCGATGACCGGCAACTCCCTGCCCGTGCGGCTCGTATCGGAGAGTGGATCTGTCAACGCACCGGGAAGTGGAAATCGAAGTTCCCGCTTATCGGTGACATTCGCGGCATGGGGGCCATGCGCGCCTTCGAGCTGGTCCGCGACCGTGAAACGCGAGACCCCGCCAAGGAAGAGACGGAGGCTATTCTCACATATTGCTGGCAACACGGGCTCATCATCTTACCCGCTGGAACATACGGCAATGTTATTCGGTTGCTCGTCCCTTTGGTGATCACCGACGACCAGTTGGACGAGGGGTTTTCAGTCTTAGAGGCGGCGCTCGCGTCTGTCTCGGCCCAGGTGGCAGTGGCCCCGCGTAATTAGCGGAGAAGTAGGATGAAAGGCAGCTCGTCAACAGCGATCATCAGTCGCAGGGTGTTGATCCATTTCTGAGCTAGGTTCGGAGTTTTTCCCTTTGAGGAACCGTGTTATGCCCAACATTGCGACAGGAATCACGCTGCAAGACCCGGAGCTGTTCCGGGAAGCCTGCTACATCGACGGGACATGGGTTGGGGCGCTCGGCGGCGCGGAGATCAACGTTGACGATCCGGCAACCGGCGAGGTTATTGGGACGGTCCCGAGAATGGGGGCCACAGAGGTGCGTGAGGCGATTGATGCCGCTGCCCGAGCGTTTCCCGCCTGGCGAAAGCGGACTGCCAAAGAACGCGCCGCCGTGCTCCGGCGCTGGTTCGATCTGATGATGTCGAACCAGGAGGACTTGGCTCGTCTGATGACGCTCGAACAAGGAAAGCCGCTGACTGAGTCGCGAGGCGAGGTCGCGTATGCGGCGGCGTTTCTGGAATGGTTCGGCGAGGAAGCCAAGCGCATCTACGGCGATACGATCCCTGCGCATCAAGCCGATAAGAGAATTGTCGTGGTCAAAGAGCCCGTCGGCGTCGTGGCCTGCATCACGCCCTGGAATTTTCCCCTCGCCATGATCACGCGGAAGGCGGGTCCGGCCCTCGCCGCAGGCTGCACCGTAGTGGTGAAGCCGGCATCCCAGACCCCGTTCTCGGCGCTGGCATTGGCGGAGCTTGCCGAACGCGCCGGCGTGCCGAAGGGAGTGTTCAATGTGGTTACGGGGAAAGGAAGCGAAGTTGGGGCCGAACTCGCTTCCAACCCCACGGTGAGGAAGCTTTCCTTCACGGGGTCGACGGAAATTGGCAAGCTTTTGATGGCACAGTGTTCGAGCACCGTGAAGAAACTCTCACTCGAACTTGGCGGCAACGCTCCTTTCATCGTCTTTGACGACGCCGATCTCGACGCCGCCGTCGAGGGTGCGGTGGCCTCGAAGTTCAGAAACACGGGCCAAACGTGTGTTTGTACGAACCGCGTTCTGGTTCAGGAGGGCGTCTACGATGCATTTGCCGCGAAGCTCGCGGCTGCCGTCAAATCGCTCAAACCCGCCCCTGGTTTCGAGCCGGGCGCTACCCAGGGGCCGTTGATCGACGACAGTGCTGTGAGGAAAGTCGAAGAGCACATCCATGACGCGACGTCGAAAGGCGCAGCGGTTCTGGTTGGGGGCCATCGTCACGCCTTGGGTGGCCGCTTCTTCGAGCCCACCGTCCTGACCGGCGTGACACCGACGATGGCGATTGCGCACGAGGAGACCTTTGGACCGGTGGCGCCCCTGTTTCGGTTCAAGACGGAAGCGGACGCCATCGCCCTCGCGAATGATACTCAATTCGGTTTGGCCGCGTATTTCTTCGGACGCGATGTGGCCCGTGTCTGGCGCGTTGCGGAGGCGCTCGAGTATGGCATCGTCGGCATCAATACGGGCCTTATTTCGACCGAGGTCGCGCCTTTCGGCGGAGTCAAGGAATCAGGGCTGGGCCGCGAGGGCTCGAAATACGGCATCGAGGAGTACCTGGAAATCAAGTACCTGTGCCTCGGCGGCATCAGTAGCTGACTGGAGGATGACTACGAAACCCTTCAACCGCCTGCCAGAAGTTTCTCCCCACAGCATGTTGGCGCGCGTCTTGCTGGCATTCCTCGCCAGCGCCGGACTGTTCTACGTTAACATCATGCCTGCCTTGGTGGACGGGCTAAAGCAAGGACTCGGCTTCACCAACAAGCAGGCAGGGTTGGCCGGCTCGTGCAATGTCTACGGCGCAGCCTGCGGCGCATTCCTGATTGCATTTCTGGTTCGGCGCATCAATTGGAGATCTGCCGCCCGCCTGTTCTTGCTGGGATTGGTAGGCATGGACCTGCTCTCCATGCTGGTCCACCGCCCATTCGCGCTCATGGGTATTCGCTTTTTGCACGGCTTCATCGGAGGGATGCTGGTAGGGCTGGCCTTTTCGATCATCGCCCGCACGACGGCACCGGATCGCACCTTTGGCATGTTGCTTCTGGTACAAGTTCTCGCGGGTGGTCTCGGTGTGATGAGCTTGCCGTTGCTGGTGCCGAGGTTTGGCACCAATGTCTTGTTCGCGTCGTTGATTCTATTCAGCTTAGCGACGCTAGGAATGCTGCAGTTTCTCCCAGACTATCCCGCGCGGGCGCCGACACCCCGCACTCAGGGCGCCGCCACGGATACCTTGAAGTGGAAGCCTTTGTTGCTGGCGCTGTTCTCCGTGTTCCTTTTTCAGGCTGCTAACATGGGGCTGTTCGCCTTCATCATCGGGCTCGGGAAACACCATGGCCTGGGAGTGGGGTTTGTGAGCGAAACACTGGGCATCGCCAACTGGCTCAGCGTATTCGGCGCGGTATTGGTGATCACACTCTCCACCCGCTACGGGATATTCAAACCGATCCTCGGCGGCATGGCGTTGTCGCTGGTCGGCACCTGGCTGTTGAACTACAGCGAGATAAAGTGGATCTGGATTGTTGCCAATGTCGGGACGGGCATCACCTGGAACTTCGTGATTTCCCATCTGCTTGGCATGTGCGCCAGGTTCGACCGGACTGGCCAGACGGCCGTATGGAGTGGCTTTGCCTCCAAGATGGGGCTGGCGTCCGGTCCGATGCTGGCCTCGTTCCTTGTGGGAGGTGGCAACTACTCAGCGTTGATCGCGACGGCGCTCGCCTTGCTAACTTCCGCAATGCTTTCGTCGGGGATGCCAGCATGGATACTGGATGGCGAGGCTGCCGCCGATTTACGGGCACAAACTTCAAATTCTTCCGCCGCCCGCACGAACGAGTAGGGTACGACCGCTCCAGTGCAATCCAGTACGCCTGCTTAACTCGAAGGACCGGTCCGTGATTCAACTTAGGGAGTCGAACATGTCATTGTTTTCGATCGCCGCGCTGCAGGCAGAGTTGCCGCATGGGGACAATCGCGAGCGTCTTGAAAAGGAGACCGCGCGTCTTCTGGCCCGATTCCCGTGGATACGAATGGTGGTCTTTCCCGAGCTCTGCTCATTCGGACCCGGTGTGGGTTTTGCCGAGACGATGCCAGGACCAACCGAAGGTCGCTACCAAGCCCTCGCCAACAAACATGCAATATGGCTAATCCCAGGATCAATGTACGAAAGGGTTGGAGAAGATGTTTTCAACACCGCGCCGGTCATCAATCCTGACGGCGAGGTCGTCGCGCGATACCGTAAAATGTATCCCTTCCTGCCCTACGAAAAAGGAGTGAAACCCGGAGCGGAGTTCGTAACCTTCGATGTGCCCGAGGTTGGCCGTTTTGGGGTCTCCATCTGCTATGACCAGTGGATCCCGGAAACCACCCGCGCCCTGGTGTGGAAAGGCGCCGAGGTCGTTATCCATCCCACCATGACTGATACCATTGATCGCTCACAGGAACTCATCATCGCTCAGGCAAATGCCATAGTGAACCAATGCTATTTCGTGGATGTAAACGGCGCAGGTCAGCTCGGCAATGGACGATCCATAGTTGTCGGCCCAGAAGGTGAGATCCTTCATCAGTCGGGTGAAGCGGGAGAACAGGTTCCCTTCACGGTCGATCTCAATCACGTTCGAGAAGTAAGACGGGCTGGCACTTTGCGACTCGGTCAAGTCCTCAAGTCGTTTCGTGACACACCCATTGAGTTTCCCTGTTATCGAGGCAAGTACGAGGAGTCTCCCTCCCTGACGGCATTAGGACCTCTAACGATGCCCGAGAGGTAAAGATACCGACTTCTAATACTTCAGGACAG